>ENA-OQDA01000022-OQDA01000022.1-human-gut-metagenome-genome-assembly--contig:-NODE-22-length-72953-cov-5.806470_pt1 | contig 72953 bp, 64 predicted proteins | sample MGYA00242771_ERZ504603 | MGnify/ENA primary metagenome ERZ504603 (study PRJEB26092, sample SAMD00036328) | human gut metagenome | host: Homo sapiens | study: EMG produced TPA metagenomics assembly of...
AAAGAAGGAGGGGGCGCACATGGTGCTGCCTCCCTTTTTGGTCTGTTGAACTGGTTTTCCGATTATTGCTTTCAGGGAAAGGCAGGCGAACACAGTTCGCCCCTATGGGAAGGGGAGAGAGGTATTCATTATATGTAAATAAATGTTATTTTTACAGGCTGATTTTTTGGTGCGATTTATAGGGAATGTCAAAATTAAAAATCATCTATCAAATTTGGGAATTATGTTATATTTACAGGCCCAAAAAAAATTTTTTCATATCATTACACAAACTATTTACTTTTCATAGGGATTATGATATTATTGTGATGTAATTTATGAGAAAACGTTCCATTCCGTCGTATTTTGGGTGTATTATGGAAGGAGGAGAAAAGAAAGGATTCCTTTGGGTCGAATAAATATTGGGTGAATATCCTTATATTTACGTAAAGAGAAATAAATTAGGGTAAAATCGAAACTTTCTATCAGAAAAAGGGGGTTAATCAAGTGACAAGATACGAACGTGATATTATGACAGATAACAATATTACTCCAGACCTTATGGAACAAATCGGTAAATATTTAAAACAAAAACGTCGTGCGTCTACCTTACCTAGGAAACAGACGAATGTGATGTCGAAAGAATTATTAGATGATATTATGTCGTTTGTTGATGAGAATCCAAATGCGACGATGGATGATATCGTTAATGATTTTGGCACACCTGAGGAATATGAGAATCAACTTTATGAAAACGAATCTGATCATGAAGTAGAGAAAATAAAGCAACGTATAAAATTTCGGAAAATCATTTTAATTGCGGCAATTCTTATGGTTACAATTATTGGAATAGTTTACGCGAGTGCCTTTGTAATTCAAAATAAGGACGCTCCAGGAACATATGAAGAGATAAAGCAAGATGAGAGTGTGTCCTATGCTAATATTGAGGGGGTTGAATGATTATGAAAAAGAAATTTTTATCTTTGTTTTTCTGCTTTATAAATGTTGGTAAGTTTTTGTGCAACGGCTTTTGCTACTAATGATACAATTGTAAATAATACTCAGGATATTCAATATTTCGAAGATGGGAGTAGTCTTGAAGTAATTCTTAGAGAAGATAATATATTAACTCGGGGAACAGTTTTTTACAAATCAGGAGGAAAGACGCTAATATTTCGTGATAATAATGGAGACAAAATGTGGGAAGTAAATTTTAATGTTACTTTTAAAGTTAACCAGGGTGTAAGCGCAACATGCACAGAAGCTTATTTTACTGCTCCTACGATTTATGATAGTACTTGGAAGTACATTACTAATTCGACGAGCAAAAACGGCAATAAAGCTTCGGGTAATATAACTATGAAAAAGTATTTTATGGGTCTTCCTATAAGGACGGAAACTCCGACCGTTACCGTAACATGTGACAATTATGGAAATCTTTCTTAATCATTAAAATATAAAGTTTTGCTGATGTAGTCGCATCCTCCATGGAAGCGTGGATTCATAAATGGTTATCCCTGTGGGGCGTTTTCACAACGCTTCACAGGGATAGCGGCTTTTTTGGGCAAATCGTTAGGATCGGTATGCAGAAGAACACAATTTACCCTCCGCTTAGGAGGACGGTCTACCAGGTAAATCAGCTTCAGGCAGTATTCTTCCGCTCTCTTTTTTAAAAACGCCGCATCTTCCGCATCGATTTGGCCATAACACACGCAAACATTGCATTGCTGAATGATAGAGCGTCTGCCGCCTAGTATGCTGGCCAGGGATTGATAGCATGAAAGGAGATCAACGCCGTCGGCCTCCTCCTCTATCATTTCGTGAAAAAATTGCTCCCGTGGAGGATACCACTGGGATTGCATCGGGCAGGCAAGCTGAAGGAAAAGCCGCACGCGGGAATCGCTCTGCTTGCGCTCCAGCACGGCCCTGGCCGCCAACAGGTCGAAGCCGGTGGCCGCCCCAGTGTAAAACTGAAAGATCTCCTTACTGATGAGCCGATCCATCACATGGTTGATGCGGGCAATAATCCGGCGCTCCTGCTCTTCTGGGATGCTTTCCGGGCCGGCAAAGCAACACGCTTTTTCAAAAAGTTTTCTCATGTTCAACATCCTTCATTTTGACTTCTTTTGGCCTTCACTATGGCCTCATAATGCAGTCACAGCAAAATCCGGTTTTCCTCTGTTCCCATAGGAAAAACAATATTAGAGAGAAGGTATTCAAACCGTGGATGGTATTATACGAAATTATACGTTTCGAATCAACTCGGAATTGCTGGAAAAGTTCCACTATGTTTCCCGGATAAACGGACGCTCCGCCAACATGCAGATTTTAATCTATGTGCAGAAAACTGTGGAGCGCTATGAATCGGATAACGGGCCGATTGAGGTGCGGGGGATCAAATACACTCCCTCCAAAAAGCTCCCCGACGAAAAGCGTTAGCCGGGAGACGTTGCCCATTCTGCCCCATTGGCGCGGCAGATAAAAAAGCACTGGGCGTCCGCTCTGGCGGACGCCACGTGCTCTTTTGACGAAAAAGAAAAAGCGTTTCGTTAAACTGCACAAGAATCATGAGATATGGATTTTAGAAAAAGGAGTCGATTTGTCAGGTGGTCCTTTTTCAGCAAGCATAAAAAACAGGAATGCGCTCATGCCGCGCGGGAATTTCCTCTTGTCTTCTCACAAAAGGAAACAAAAAGAGCCGCGGGGAGTTCCCAGCGACCCCCGCACGGCCCTGCGGCAGCAGTAAGCAGAGAGCCACGACCCAACCCGTTCGGCGAGCCTTCCCAAACTCGCTGTGCTTGTGCAGCAAGCGCATACTCACCGGCGTTTCAAACACATGGAAAGGCTCGTTTTTTGCTGCTACGCAACAAGATTCTGCGGGCGCTGCCTTGGCCTTCCGCCAGCGCTCAGTGGCGCAGAAAAATGCTGCTTACGAAAGCGCTCTGAAACCCTGCTTTTTGTTTTGTGTGCTCTTTTCAAACGATAGAAAGTGGCAAGCTTATTCCAAGCCGAAGAAGGCTTTAAAGGCGCGGAAGGCCATATAAACGTCGATTTTAGAAACCACCTCAAAGGGCGCGTGCATCGAAAGCACCGGAACGCCAACATCCACAACGTCCACATCGAGGTTCGCTACATACATGGCAACCGTTCCGCCGCCGCCGAGATCTACCCTGCCGAGCTCCCCGGTTTGCCAGCAGATTTGTTTTTCGTCAAAAAGCCTGCGCACTTCGCCCATGAATTCCGCGCTGGCGTCCGACGTGCCCGATTTGCCGCGGGAGCCGGTGTATTTTGTCACGACTACGCCGCGGTTGAGGTAGGCGGCGTTTTTCTTTTCCATCACATCCGGGAAAGTGGGGTCAAAGGCGGCGTTCACATCCGCGGACAGGCAGCGGGAGCGGCTGAGCACGTCGCGCGCCTCCAGCCCTTCCATGCGGGCGAGATCCGCGATGAAATATTTGAGATAGGAGGAGTTGAGGCCGGTGTTGCCATCGCTGCCCGTCTCCTCCTTATCGGTGAGGACGGTGATCGCCGTATATTCCGGCTTTTCGCAGGCAAAGGCCGCCATAGCGGCCGGGTATGCGCACACACGGTCGTCATGGCCGTAGCCGCCGATCATGCTGCGGTCAAAGCCGATGTCGCACACCGGGAAGGCGGGCACGAGCTCAAGCTCCGCGCTGAGGAAATCGCTCTCCACAATGCCGTATTTTTCATGGAGCAGCTTCATAATATTGAGCTTCACAAGCTCGCTGCCCTCATCGCTGCGGAAGGGCCGGCTGCCGATGAGAATGTTGAGCTCCTCGCCCCGCACGCCGTCTGCAAGCGTGCGCTTCATCTGCTCCTGTGCCAAATGGGGGAGCAGGTCGGTTACAACGAATTTCGGCTCATCCGGCTGCTCGCCGATGCTCACATTGATCTTGCTGCCGTCGCGGCGGATGATCACGCCGTGCAGAGAGAGGGGAATTGCCGTCCACTGGTATTTTTTGATGCCGCCGTAATAATGGGTTTTGAACAGGGCCATCTCAAAATCCTCATAGAGTGGGTTGGGCTTGAGATCAAGGCGGGGAGAATCAATATGCGCCGCGGCAATCCGCACGCCTTCTCCCACGCTCTTTTCCCCGATGACGGCGAGAATAATGGCTTTTTCCCGGTTTAGGCGGTAAACTTTATCGCCCGCGTGGTATTTCTTTTGCGGATCAAAGGGAGTGAAGCCCAGCGCCTCTGCCTTGCGGCAGAAAAATCCAGCGGCTTCCCGCTCCGTTTTGGCGGAATTTAAAAAGACCTTGTAATCCTCGCAAAATTGATCGGCGCGCTCAATCTCCACGTCGGCCAGGCCGCCGCGCATCGCGTGCTTCGGCTTGAGGAACAATTCCTCCTGTAGCTGCTCGGCCTTGCTCTTTTCTTTGCCTAAATTGCTCATGATGTGGTTCCTCCTATATGATAAAGATTCTGGTAGCGGTGCATGGCGTTCGTTACCTTTTTGACATAATGGGCGGTTTCTGGGATAGGGATGCTGTCGAGCGTTTTGCCATCCTGCGACACGCCCGGATCCTTTAGCCAGCGGTTAACCTGCCCCCGCCCGGCGTGATAAGCGGCGAGAATCTCCTGCGTGGTGCCGAATTCCTCCTTGAGCAGGCGCAAAAACAGGGTGCCGTAGCGCACGTTTACTTCCTTATCAAAGAGCGCGTCGCCCTCTAACGTTTCGCCCGTTTTGCTCTGAAGCCACTGGAAGGTGGGGAGTGTGAGCTGCATGAGCCCTTTCGCCTTTGCCGCGGAAACGGCCTCGGCGTCAAAATCGCTCTCCGTTTTCATCACGGCGTAGACAAGCGCTTCATCCAGCCCGTTTTCATCGGCATAGCGCTCGACCAGCGCCGCCTCCTTCATTGGGTAAAACGCCTTGAGCAGAGAGCGGTAGGATACCGCTGTCACCACGGCCACCAGGGCGGCAAAGAGAAGAAACAGAAGGCTGATTTTCAAAAAAGCTTTTTGTTTTCGGGTTTCCATCGCTGGCCGCTCCCTTTCTGTTATGCATTTTGCTGCATATTTTTATGCTTCTTCTGTGAAACGGATGCGCGCCCATACGGGCTCCAACTCCTGTTGCAGGTCAAACGGGGGATAATTCCGCACCAAAAAATCCGCGTGCTCTTTATAGTATGTCTCACTTTTTTGCGCATTCACACGCAGGCGGGCAGATTCTTCGCTGATTTGATCGCGCTGCATGATGCGTTTGATCCGCAGCTCTTCCGGCGCGACGACGGCGATGATGAAATCGCAGGCGCGGTTTTCGCCGCTTTCAAAGAGCTGAGGCGCATCCAGCACCACGGCTTTTGCTTCGTTCTGAAAAGCGCATGCCGTTTCGGCGCGCATTTGTTGGATGATCGCGGGGTGTGTGATTGCGTTGAGCCGTGCCGTCTGCCCAGGGGAGGAGAAGGCGCGCTGTGCAAGCAAAGGGCGATTGAGCGACCCATCCGGCAGGATGAGATCCGCTCCAAATGCAGCCGCCAGGGCGGAGAGAACAAAGCTGCCCGGCCGCGTCACCTTGCGGGCGATTTCATCCGCATCGATCACCGCCAGGCCCTGCGCGCGCAAGAGGGCGGCCGCCGTGCTTTTGCCCGCCCCTGTTTGCCCGGTCAGACCAATGACGGGGCCTTTTTTGTTTGCCATGATGAAAGCAGTCCTTCCATATGGGAGATCGTGAGGGCGTTTGTAAAATGCAAAATTCCTTTGAAAAAGCAATTAAAAAACGCTTCCCAATTATACATCAATCATTTCAAACGCGGCGGCACGCAGCAGCCGGTTATAAACAGCAAGGCCCACGCCCTGCTTTTCCGGGCAGCGCGCATAGGCGGTGTGGATACCCATCGCGTCGAGTGAACGCAACGCATCGAACAGGCGCTGTGCCTGAGAGGAAGGGTCTCCCTCCCTGCCACAGGGGAGCGCGCACACATGTAGGGCGGCTTCTTCCCCCTCATAGCATAGCGCTGCAACGCCCGCGCCCGCGTGATTGTTGACATATTGCGCATAGCGCTGAAACGGCCCGCGCAGGATTACCACATGGGCCTTCGGTGCATAGTGCTTATATTTCATGCCGGGAGAGGCGGCCTTTTCCCCTACCGCTAACTGCTCCTCTACGGCGCGGTCTATTTCCACCTTGCCGAGTACGGCGCGCAGCTGCTCCGGCGTAAATGCCGCCCGGGCGTAAAAGCCTGGGGCAGGGCGATGCGAGTGTTACAACAGTGGATTCTACGCCCACCGAACAGGGGCCGCCATCCACCACCGCCTGAATGCGCCCTGCCATATCCGCCAGCACATGCTGTGCCGTGGTGGGGCTGGGGCTGCCCGAAAGGTTGGCGGAAGGGGCGGCAAGCGGCACGCCTGCCGCTTGAATGATTGCGCGGGCGAGCGGGTGGGAGGGCATACGCACCGCAACCGTGTCAAGCCCGGCGCTGACTTCCTCCGGAATCGCGGGGGATTTTGGCAGGATCATCGTCAGCGGACCCGGCCAATAGGCGCGGGCAAGCCGGATTGCCTGCGTGGGCACTTCACCGACCAAGGGATAAAGCTGCGAAAACGCCGCGATATGGACGATCAGCGGATTATCCTGCGGGCGGCCCTTCGCCTGAAAAATTTTTGCCACAGCCTGCCCGTCAAGCGCGTTTGCGGCAAGGCCATAGACGGTTTCCGTCGGGATTCCGATAAGGCCGCCCGCGCGCAGGAGTGCGCCGATTTCCGCCAGCGCCGGCTGGTCGTCCGGTGTGATCTGATAAAGGTTTGTCTGCATGGAAGCCCCGTTCCTTTCCAAAGCAAGTGCGGGTGTTAAGCATCGCTTTCCGCTTTGAGCTTTTCCGCCGTGTCTGCCGTGATGAGCGCGTCGATCACTTCATCGAGCGCGCCATTCATAATCTGCTCGATTTTATAGAGCGTTAGGCCGATGCGGTGATCGCTGACGCGGCCCTGTGGGAAATTGTAGGTGCGGATGCGCTCACTGCGGTCGCCCGTGCCTACCTGCGCGCGGCGTTCGCCTGCAATCGCCTCATGCTGCTTTTCCCGCTCCGCCTCCAAAATGCGCGAACGCAGGATTTTCATCGCGCGGTCTTTATTCTTATATTGGCTGCGCTCGTCCTGGCATTCGACCACCGTGCCGGTGGGCAGGTGCGTGATGCGGATGGCGGATTCCGTTTTATTGACATGCTGCCCGCCCGCGCCGCCGGAGCGGTAGGTATCGATCTGCAAATCGGCGGGATTGATCTCCACATCCACCTCTTCCGCCTCCGGCAAAACAGCCACGGTTACGGTGGAGGTATGGATGCGGCCCTGCGATTCCGTTTCCGGCACGCGCTGGACGCGGTGCACCCCGCTTTCAAATTTCAAGCGAGAGTAGGCCCCCTCGCCTTCAATCATAAAGCTAACCTCTTTGAAGCCGCCAAGCTCGGTTTCGTTTGCGCTGAGGATTTCGGCCTTCCAGCCCTTTGCCTCGGCGTACATGGAATACATGCGCAGGAGGGAGCCTGCAAACAGAGCCGCCTCCTCCCCGCCCGCGCCGCCGCGGATTTCTACGATCACGTTTTTTTCGTCGTTCGGGTCGCGCGGAAGCAGCAAAACTTTCAGCTCCTCCTGCGTGCGCTCCATTTCAGCGCGTGCCTGCTCCAGCTCTTCAAACACCATATCGTGGAACTCTTTATCGAGCCCGCCCGCGTCGAGCAGAGCTTTCGCCTCCTGAAATGTATCGCGCGCCGCCTTGAACTGGCGGTATTTTTCAACGATCGGGGCCAGGCGCTTCGCCTCTTGCATGAGTTTTTTATACTGCGCCTGATCGGTGACGATCTCCGGGTCGCACAGCCGAAGCTGAACCTCTTCATAGCGCGTTTCAACCTTTTCTAACTTTTCCAGCATAGAATGAACCATCCTTCCTTTGGGGGAAAGCCGCAGGGGGCCTTCCAGCGTCTCGATTCAAACGGTCAATCGGCGCTAAGTTTCCGCATCCGGCACGGCGGAACCTTCCCGAAGGATTTTTTTAATATTCTTTTCGATTTTGGCGCGCGGCGCCATAATCTCACGCCCGCACTTTGTGCAACGGATGCGAAAATCCATCCCCGCGCGGAGTACGAGGAATTCTTTATTTTTGCAGGGGTGTTCTTTTTTCATCATTAAGATGTCGCCGGGCCTCACATCCATACCCAAATCGCCTCCAGCCGGATTCCAAAAGGAAAAGATATGGTAAATATTATAGCACAAAGGGGCATGAAAAAAAAGCATTTCCCATATATATAGCAACGTAGCCGGGCCGTATTTGCGCCCCTTAGGCGGAATGCCGGCAGCCGCAAACGAGCGGCAAGGGCAGGTAGGGTCATGCATAGTATGAGAAAAAAGAGGCCGCTTCAGGCGGTGAAATGGGTGGGAAAATGAAACATTTTAAGCCGGAAGGCTGGCTAATGGACACACCGGAAAACCGCGCTGCGTTTGCATCCTCCGCCGCGCTGCGCGATGCCTATTTTGAGGGCAGAATTTTGGAAGCGCGCGCGCTGTTGTGCGATAAAGATCACAATTTGCACGTTGATCTCGGCTGCATGGAGGGGATCATCCCGCGTGAGGAGGCGGCCGTGGGCATCGAGGAGGGCAAGGTGCGGGATATCGCCATTATTTCAAGGGTGAATAAGCCGGTTATGTTTCGCATCACAGGCTTCGATGCGGACGCGCTAGGCCGCACCTCGGCGATTCTCAGCCGCCGTAGCGTACAATTAGAGTGCATGGAAACCGATATTGCCCGCCTGACGCCAGGCGAGGTAATCGATGCGCGTGTATCCCACATGGAGGGCTTCGGCGTTTTTTGCGACATTGGGGCAGGGCTGAGCGCGCTAATGCCGATTGATAGCATCTCTGTTTCCCGCATTCCGCATCCGTCGGAGCGGTTCCGCACGGGCGAGGATATCCGCGCTCTGGTCAAGGGGATTGACGAAAATGGGCGCATCACGCTCACGCACAAAGAGCTGCTCGGCACCTGGGAGCAAAATGCCGCTCAATTCAAGGCGGGGGAGACGGTGCCGGGGGTGATCCGCTCTGTAGAGAAATATGGGGTATTTGTGGAGCTTACGCCGAATCTCGCGGGGCTTGCAGAATATGTGCAGGGCGTTTATGCGGGCCAGCATGCGAGCGTATATATCAAAAGCCTGATTCCGGAACGCATGAAAATCAAGCTGATTATCGTGGATGCTTTTGACGCGGAGTATCCTCCCCCTCCGGTGACCTATTATACGGACAGTGACTACATCGACCATTGGATCTATTCCCCGGAATGCTGCCCAAAGGTGGTTGAGAGCTTCTTTTCCCCTTTGGAGGAGCAGTAGGCAGGTTGAGAAAGCGGAGAAAAAATCCGTTTCTAGTGTCCCTTGTGGGAATCTGGAAACGGATTTTTGTATATTCCGGCAAGGTAAGTTCTAGAAAAACATTTTTGTGCTTCAGAAACTGTTATCCTGCACAAAAATAAAACGCCGGATTTGGACAAGTGAACAGGATTTTTTGAAATACGCCTCATTTAATGGATTCTCAAAAGTTTTTATTGAACTGCATCATCAATTATGCTATAATTCACGGTGACGCAGAAAAAATATTATTGGTTTTGAATAACAAATATGCTGCGCCCCGCTGGGGCGGGCGTGAAGGAGGAAATTGGATTTGAAAGCCTATCATGCAAAGGATATCCGAAATATTGCGATCGCCGGCCACGGCGGAAGGGGTAAAAACGACGCTCGCAGAGGCGATGCTTTATCTGGCGGGGGTAACAGAGCGCCTCGGCCGCATTGCAGACGGGAATACCGTGCTCGACTATGATGGAGAAGAAAAAAAGCGCAGGGCCTCCGTTTCTACAGCAGTTGCGCCGCTGGAATGGAATGGGATTAAGATGAACCTTGTCGACACGCCCGGCCTGTTCGATTTCGCAGGCGGAGTAAGCGAAGGCATTCGGGCAGCGGATTGTGTGCTGATTACGACGGCTGCCGGCTGCAAATACGACGTTGGTGCGGAAAAGGCTTTCAAAGCGGCAGACGCACGCGGAATTGCGAAGATGTTTGCAATTACTAAGGTGGATGCTGAGAATACCGATTTTTATAAAACGCTTGATTTCCTCAAGGAAGTTCATGAAACGCAGCTGTGCCCGATTGTTGTGCCCTATATGGAGGGCGGTGTGGTTCAGGCATATGTCAACCTCATGGCACAGAAGGCATTTACATATCAGAATGGTAAGGCAACCGAAGTTCCCGTCCCGCAGGATGCGCGTATTGCGGAGATGATTAATTTTCTCAAGGAAGCGGTCGCCACGACGGATGACGAGCTAATGGAGAAATTTTTTGATGGCGCGGAGTTCACGCAGGAAGAGATCATCCGCGGCTTGCAGAACGGCATGACGGACGGCTCGATTTACCCTGTGTTTGCCTGCTCCGGCTACACGACTCAGGGCGTTGACCAACTGCTTGACTGTCTGTCGAAGATCGCGCCGCGCGCCTATGAATGCGCGGGTGAAACGGCGGAGGATGCGGATGGGAATCCGGTTGAGCTTCCCTGTGATGCGGATGGCCCGCTTGCCGCGATTTGCTTTAAAACAATTGCCGACCCATTTGTGGGCAAGATGTCCTTCTTTAAGGTCGTATCCGGTAAAATCACGGCGGACGTTCCCGCCTATAATGCACGCACGCAGGAGAGTGAGCGCATGGGTAAGATTATCTCTGTGCGCGGTGCGAAGCAGGAGGATATTTCGGAAATCGCAGCGGGCGATATCGGCGTTGTGACAAAGCTCTCAAATATGCGCACGGGCGACACGCTGTGCAGCCCGAAAAAGGTATTGAAGCTCGCTCCTGTCTCCTTCCCGGAGCCGTGCCTGAGCATGGCGGTCAAGGTGGCGAAGAAGGGCGAGGAGGAAAAGGTAGCGGCGGGCCTTTTCCGTCTGATGGAGGAAGACCCCACCATCACCTTCCGGTCCAACCATGAAACGCACGAGCAGATTCTTTCCGGCCTCGGCGAACAGCATCTTGATGTGATCGTTTCCAAGCTTAAAACGAAATTCGGCGTGGATGTATCCCTTAGCGTGCCGAAGGTGGCATACCGGGAATCCATCAAAAAGCGTGTGGAGGTGCAGGGCCGTCACAAGAAGCAGTCCGGCGGCCACGGGCAGTTTGGCGATGTGTTTATCCGCTTTGAGCCCTGCGACAGCGATGAGCTGGTGTTTGCGGAGGAGGTTGTGGGCGGCTCCGTGCCGAAAAACTTCTTCCCAGCTGTGGAAAAGGGTCTGCGCGATAGTGTCACAAAGGGCGTGTTGGCCGGGTATCCGATGGTTGGCTTGAAAGCGACGCTGTATGATGGATCTTACCATCCGGTAGATTCTTCAGAAATGGCGTTTAAAACGGCGGCGTCTATTGCTTATAAAAACGGTATCCCGAAGGCGGACCCGGTCATTCTTGAACCGATTGGGACGTTAAAGGCCTATATGCCGGATGAGAAAATGGGCGATATCATGGGTGATATCACGAAGCGCCGTGGCCGCGTGTTGGGCATGGGCCCGGCAGAGGATAAAATGCAGGAGATTGTGGCTGAGGTGCCAATGGCGGAGATGGGCGATTTTGCAACGACGCTGCGCTCTGTAACGCATGGCAGGGGCCATTTCTCGCTGGAATTCACCCGCTATGAAGAAGCGCCGGCGAACGTGGCAGAAAAAGTAATTGAGGATGCGAAGGCACAGGAAGAAGAATGAAAACCGCATGGAGCCTCTCTTGGTACCGCGTGGTTATGGCAGGCATTGTTTAATATAAAAATTGAGAAAGGGGAACGGCGGCCTTCGAGTTGGGGGCGCGCCGTTTCTTTTTTTCACTCTCCAGTGTTTCCACAGGTTTTGGTGGAAAACTTTGTGGAAAGTATGGAAAACTAAGCAGATCAGGTGTTTTGATGGGCTTACCTCCTTGTTATCCACGAATCGGCCTTTGGCTGGATTTATATTTGGCCAAAAAGCTGTGATAGCCGTCAGCAGCATCCCTCTGTTTTTTGGGGTATAGCAAATATTAAAAAAATCGTCTGCAATAAGGCCTTGATTCAGTGGTTTTGTCGCTTGCATTCCGATTTGCCGCAATGCTATAATGAATCAATTTATTTCATAGCTTGAGGAGGCCGGAAAATGCTTCTGTTGAACCCGGAAGAGAAGTTTGTCAAAGAGGGCCTTACCTTTGATGATGTGCTGCTCATCCCAGCCCATTCGGATGTTCTGCCCAATCAGGTGGATGTATCAACGAAACTCACCAAGGATATCTCCCTGAACACCCCTCTGATGACCGCTGCGATGGATACTGTCACAGAGGCCCGTATGGCGATTGCGATTGCGCGCGAAGGCGGCATTGGCGTCATCCACAAAAATATGGCGATCGAGCGCCAGGCACAAGAGGTAGATAAGGTGAAGCGCTCTGAGAACGGTGTAATTGTCAACCCGTTTTTTCTTTCGCCCGACCGTTTTGTTCATGAAGCGCTCGATTTGATGAGGCGGTATAAAATTTCAGGCGTGCCGATCTGCCGGGAGGGTAAGCTGGTCGGTATCCTGACGAACCGCGACCTGCGGTTTATGACGAACTTTAACGTTCGAATTGAGGATGTGATGACAAAAGAGAATCTTGTCACCTCCCATGTCGGGACAACCCTCATGCAAGCAAAGCAGATCCTCATGCAGCATAAAATTGAGAAGCTGCCTTTAATTGATGACGACGGTTATCTACGCGGTTTAATCACAATTAAGGATATTGAAAAGAGCGTGCAGTACCCCAACTCTGCGCGCGATAAGGGCGGAAGGCTCCTCTGCGCGGCGGCAATCGGCGCAACGGCGGATGTGCTGGAGCGCGCTGGCGCGTTGGTGGAGGCGCAGGTGGATGCGTTGGTGCTTGACTCCGCGCATGGTCACAGCGAGAATATTCTCAAGGCGGTCAGCAAGGTGAAGGCGGCATTCCCGCAGGTTTCCCTCATTGCGGGCAACGTGGCAACGGCGGAGGGCACCCGTGCGCTCATTGAGGCGGGTGCAGACGCGGTAAAAGTAGGCATTGGCCCCGGCTCGATCTGCACTACGCGCGTGGTCGCGGGCATCGGTGTGCCGCAGATCACGGCGGTTTATGATTCCGCCTGTGTGGCGGCAAAATACAACATTCCGATCATTGCGGATGGCGGCATCAAATATTCCGGCGAGATCGTAAAGGCGCTTGCCGCCGGAGCGAATGCGGTGATGATGGGCTCGCTGGTGGCAGGGTGCGAGGAATCCCCCGGCGAGAGCGAGATTTATCAGGGCCGCCAGTTCAAGGTATACCGTGGAATGGGCAGCATCGGTGCGATGAACCAAGGCAGCAAGGATCGTTATTTCCAGCAGGATAACCGCAAGTTGGTGCCAGAGGGCGTGGAGGGCCGTGTGCCTTATAAGGGGCTGCTGTCTGAAACGGTGTTCCAGATGCTGGGGGCCTGCGCGCGGGCATGGGCTATTGCGGCTGCAAAACCATTGGTGAGCTGCAAAGCAAGGCACAGTTTGTGCGCATCACGAGCGCCGGCTTGATCGAAAGCCATCCGCATGATGTGTTTATTACGAAAGAAGCACCCAATTATTCCGGAAACGCTTAAGAAGCGTCGATATGATGAATTTGCTTGTAACGATAGGGAAAAAACAGCATCATTTATCCGTGAAACCCGGCACGCCATTGCCTGAGGCTTTGGCTCTGCTGGGTTTTCCAATTGCGCTTCCCTGCGGTGGAAAAGGCTCGTGCGGAAAATGCAGAGTCAAAGCGACAGGGCAATTATCACCCATTACTCCGGCGGAGCGGCGTTGCCTCTCGGCGGGGGAATTGCGCAATGGATTGCGCCTGCTATGTCAAACGGCTGTGCTGGGGGAGGCCCGCATAGAGCTGCCGGAGGAAAGTGCGGAGATCGTGGTGGAGGGCGTTTCCGCTATGCCGCAAAACAGGCCGATAGATGGGAAGGCGCTTTGTGCTGCTTTGGATATAGGGACGACAACCGTTGCGGCCCGGCTCTATGTGGCAGAGGAGTTGGAGAGCAGCCCGATCGCGTCTGCTGGGCGGCGAAATCCGCAGGCGGCATTCGGCGCAGACGTTCTCTCCCGCATGGAGAGGGCACAGGCAGGGGATGCACCCGCCCTGCGGGGATGCATCATCGATTGCTTGGATGATCTGCTCACAGAGCTTATGCAAATGGCGCAGGCACGCCCCGCCCAGATTAGGGAACTGGTCATTACGGGGAATACAGCGATGCTCTATCTCCTCACCGGGCGGGATACCGCCTGCCTTTCTAAAGCTCCTTTTTTGCCGGAGCATCTTTTTGGGGACGAAATCACTGCCGAAGCCTTGGGGCTGCATGCAGTTAAGGCCAGCCGCGTTTATCTGCCGCACTGTGCCTCTGCTTTTATTGGGGCTGATTGCCTGTGCGCCATGCTTGCTTGTGGGATGACCGAAGCGGAGGCTCCCTGTGCATTGCTCGACCTTGGCACAAATGGGGAGCTTGCTGTTTTCAATGGCACTGAGCTTTGGTGTGCATCCACCGCCGCAGGGCCGGCCTTTGAGGGTGCGGGGCTTACCATGGGATGCCAGCAGTGCCGGGCGCAATCAACCATGTGGAGCGAAAGGGCTTTCGAATTGGCTGCACAGCTATAGGCGGTGTGCCGGCGAAGGGGATCTGTGGCTCCGGGCTGATCGACGCGGCGGCGGTCTTGCGGCAGAGCGGCGTTTTGGATGCGGAGGGCTCCCTTCAGCGGGAAGGGCATCCTTTTCGAGCGATGGTGTGCGAAATCGGCGGCGCGCCCGCCGTGCGCTTCGCGGGCACAGGCGTTTTGCTCACACAGGCGGATATCCGCGCGTTGCAGGTGGCGAAAGCCGCCGTCTGCGCGGGCCTACAAATGCTGCTCGATCGTGCTGAAATCCGGCCGGAAAAGTTGAGGAAGTCTTTTTTGGCAGGCGGTTTTGGGCGATTTATCAGGCTTGAAAGTGCGGCGCAGATCGGCCTGTTTCCCCCCGCTTTATTGGGAAGGACCGCTGCCATCGGCAACGCGGCGTTAGATGGGGCGGGCCTGCTCGCCCTGCGGCCAGCCCGGAGGGAACGGCTCCTCTCCCTTGTAGGCAGGATTCACACCGTTTCCCTCGCGGAGGAGCCTGCGTTTGAACAGGCTTATTTGGAGGGGATGCGCTTTCCGAATGAAAATTATATGGGCCGGTAAATAAAGAAAGGTATTTTACCTACACCGCCGCATATGGTAGGATAGATGCATAGCGCTCCAATTTTGTGTCGGTATGGGTTCCTTTTGTTTTTGATATACGATAAAAGCCCGATAAACTGCTTCATGGAGGAGGCGCCCCAATGAATGTGTATGATTTTGACAATACGATTTACCGTGGTGAAAGTGCTGTAGATTTATTTTGGTATTATTTAAAACAGGATAAATCGCTGCTGCGCTATGTGCCGGAGGTAGCGGCGGCTTTGGTGCGGTATAAGCGCGGAAAAATCACCATTGAGGAGGCCTTATCCGTTTATGGCGCGCGCGTGGCCGATTACTTTTTGACGATCCCGGATTTTGAAGCTGATTTAAAAACTTTTTGGGATACCCATATGAAGAATATCAAGCCCTTTTATGCTCGCCAGCACCGTCCGGATGATGTGATTCTTTCCGCCTCCCCGGAGCGTGTTTTGGAGGAGGCTTGCCGCCGCCTTGGAATTGCGCATTGGATAGGGACCCAGTTCGATGAGCAAACGGGCACGATAACACGCCTGTGCTTTCGAGAAAATAAGGTGAGCAGCTTTCTGGAGCGGTTCCCACATGCAAAGATTGAGCAGTTTTATACGGATTCCTTTAACGATCAGCCGATGATCGACCTGGCGGAGCACGCCTTCCTTGTCAAAGGCGACCGAATCAGACAATTGAAATAGGGGTTAATCCATAAAAGCTTTGCCTGATTCTCTATAAGAAAAGAGCCGCTGCAAAATGATTTGCATTTTGCAGCGGCTCTTATTGATATAAAAAGGTGATCAAAAAGAAGGATTTACTGAAAAAGGCCGCGGAACCATTCTATGATTGTTTGAAAGAAACGCACGATCTTAGCAAAAAATTCTACGATGGAATTCGGGGCATCTTCTTCTACTTCCGTGATCCGCCAGACCTGCGCGCCATAGAAGGGATTTGCCGTGCCGATATAGAGGCCATCTTCATTTGCAACGAGGGTACGGCCGCCGAAGTTGAATTTATCATGGAACCCATTCAAAGTAAGCTCTGTATAGTTTTCGCCATCCTTCGTGACATACAGGTCAAAGCCGGGCTCGTTTTTGAGCAGCTTATTGGAAATGCTGAAATACATCCGCAGTCCGTCCAGATCAAAGGCGGCAGCCAGAGATTTGAGCGCATCCAAAATACCTGAGAGGGAGGCGCCGCGTGCCGCGGAGGCCGGGAGGGCGGAGAATGTTTTTGCCGCGTTGGAAAGCGGGGAGACGAGCGTTTCGACAAGAGCGATCAGCTTCTGCACATTTTCCGGCGTAGCCTGTTTGTCGAGCAGGCTCGCAATCTGGGACTGCGCTGCGGTCAGCGCTGTGGTTAGCGCGCTTGCCTCTTTGCTTACGGATGAGCCGGTGAGAGATTGAAGCAGCTTGACGATATAGTTGATTTGCTGCATGAATTCAGCCTTATCCATGCGGAGCAAATCTCCGTTGGTCAGCTTCGTCACATATTTATAAAGCGAGGAGGCATCGAAGGAGCTGACGAAAAGCTGATCGTTATAAACGCCATAGCGCCAGAAATATTCGTTTGTGGTTCCCTCGAAGGCTTGATTGATTTGATCAACTGCTGTAATTTTACCGTTTTGGTCCATACAGTACATCTTCTGAGGCGCATTCAGCGAATCATACATGGGCTTCAAAAAATCCTTCAGGGCCGGCGCATTTTCTCCACCTGCGATCATTTGAAGCAGACCCTGCACGGCGACCAGCTCCGCACGCAGCGCATAGTCAAACGTGCCGAAATACAGCTTATCCTGAAAGACGACCGGCGTAGCCGCGCTGGCAATCAGGCCTGGGTTGCGCCATCTTCAGTATTATAGCCTTCTGCCGTGGGCGCCATGCCCATATGGTATTGGCTGTTTTTGCCGATCACTTCCTGCCAGGTCCATCCATACTGATTGGCGTTTTCCCCAGCCGAAGCCTCATGCCCCTTGAATAGGACGAAGCCGTTGGAGGTGGCGAGGAACACATACATGTCGCCCTGGTAGGGGATCAGATCCCATACCGTGCCGCCCTCGCCTTGGTAAAGCGTATCGTCAGCATAGTCGATAAAATCGTTAAAGTCCGCAACGCGCTGCCAATCGGAATCATCCTTCGGATTTTTTTCCAAAATGGCGATCTTATTGTATTTTCCCGCCGTTTCGTCCGGAATCCGGTTGTCGAGACCACCGAAATACAATTTGTCGTTGTAGACTGTGCCTGCTCGGAAGCTAGAATTTCCGCCGCCGCTGTAAACGATCTCCGCGTTGTCGTTTTCATCCACCTTAACGATGCGCGTGCCGCTTGAACTGCTCATAGAGCCGAAATAGAGCTCATTATGGTGTTTTACCACCATACGGTAAGCACTGTCTGTGCCGAGAGGGGCCTCATAGATTACCTTTGTTTCACTGGTAGCAGGGTTTACGCGAATGATCATCGGCCTGCTTTCCTGTGCGGAAAAGGCTGGCACCTCGCCATTGGTGATTACGTTTACAATATCCCAAACCTGATCGTAGGTAAGGCCGGCCTGCGTCATTGCCTGTGCGAACTGCGCGATCATGCCGCCGAGGATATTCCGGTTGGTGCCGATATAGAGGAATCCGTCGCGCTCTGTCATAGCCCAGGCGTAGCAGTTGTTGCGGTCTCCACCCTGGATGATGCCGTCCACGTCGCCCTCGCCCTTGGTGGGATTGGTGATTTTTCAATTTTGTAACCATTGGAGTAGATGATATTGGCCTCTTCTGAGCTGGCGGTTGCGCCCACACCCAGAGAGAGCAATAAAATGATTACGCTCAACAAAACTGCGAGCGCCCGGTAGGCGGTAGAGTGTTGTTTTTTTCCTTTTTGCAAAATATTTCCTCCTCTTTTTCATCGAATCCGGCTTCTGAATGACCGCATGGCTTCCCTAATCCAGTATCAGAACCGTTCCATCGCCAACATACAACGATGCGTCGTTTTTGTCAAGGCAATAGTAATAATATGTGTTGATTAAAATCGGGAAAAATTATAAACATTTTATAAAATAAGATAGCCGGTGATCGCCTGCTCTCATAAGCGTTGCCTATCTCTTTGTTCTGTGAGGTTGCGGCAGGATTTGTATCGAAAAGAGCCTACGGTTGATGCAGAGACCATCGTAGCGTTTGATTCCTATGTAAACACGCGTGAATTCACTATGCAATTCCCCTGACCTGCGGGCGAACACAGTTGCTCCTACGCCGTCATAGAAAATAGTCGCTGGCCAAGTGTGTGCGGCAAGCTGGTTGTATTTCTTTAATCCCGTGGGGCCAATTGGATTTGCTTCGTAATAAAAACAGCCGGTAACCGTCTGCTTTCATAGGCATTGTGTATCTTTTTGATCCATGCAATGAGGGCAGGTTCTGTTTTGTTACTCCGCTTCGCTCCGTAATAAAAAATCAAACATGGAAGGGTCATAAAAAAACAGCTCAGCGCCATCCAAAGTTTTGGCTACTGGGCTGTTTGGGCGGTTGAAGCGTAAAAATTTTATGGGTTAAGCATCTGCGCCGGTCGAAGTTTCTGGGTGCGGCCAGGTAAAATGGAACTCTGTTTGAATTTCTAGGATACAGCTAAAATCAATTTGACCAGCAGATGCAAGCTTGCCAACGCCAGTGACCTGTGCGTCAAGATGCATCCGCTTATGATACACCAGCTTTTGGATTTCATCGTTTGCGCGGTCAATCTCACATTCAATGGAGGAGCCGGTGAATAAAACGTGATACTCCCCAAGCTGCATATAATCTTTCGCTTTTTGGAACTCTTCCTCAATTGCAGTGCGGTCTTCCATATCAAACGCTTTGCCATGTCGGCTTGTCAAAGGCGCAGGCTCTTTTTCATCTCGAAAGAATATTGTAATTTTATAAAGGTCATCTTCCTGCACACACATCGCGTAACGGATGTCGGAAGGGGTTAATTGGCTCGCCCACTCCTGGCCGGAAACAGGCAGCACCTCTGAGAGCTTTGTATCTTTTGAGGAGAGACTTGTTTGATTGAGCATGAGCTGTTGCAGCGTGGGAGCGAGGTTGGCAAGCGTTTGGTTGCTGGTTTCCACCTCAGAAACTTTTGGCTCCTTGGTCATCGTAAATTCAGGATTGCTTTGTTTGGCACTGTTGACCAGGCGGTTAAAATAGGCAAGCACCTCCGCGTTGGCTTCCGGCTTTTTGGTTTTGCTGACAATGGGTGGCTCGGTGGTGTTTTCCTCCTCTGACTGCTGGCTGCTGCACGCGGCGAGGGAGCATACGAGCGCTAGGGCGGCGAGCAACGCAATCAGTTTACGAACGGCTTGATTCATTTTTTCCCCTTTCCTCTGTGAGCGCCTTGTTTGATGTGGAGGCATGTGTCACAGAAATAACGATGTGATTCGAAGTGATTATATCATATTTCACGATCTTTTCACAATATCAATTTATGAAAAAAGCGTTTCTGAATTTTTGTATTTAAAAAGCCATGGGGAGCAGAAACGGCCCGCGTCATTTCTGACGACGAGCCGTTTCCGTATATAAGGGGGTAAAAGAAGATGGCAAATAAACAAACGAATGGCGGTAACATCCGCAGTTCGGATAAAGACATCCCTCTGTCCGAACAGTGTACCCCGCTTTATGGCAGGATGCATCTCTCTGTTTTGTGCGGTTGCGGTAAGCTGTGTTTCGCAATCATAATTGAACTACTTATTTTTTTTCCGCCTGTTTGGAATACTTTGTTTTATAGATAAAGCGCATCAGGCGAGTTTCAATCGCATTGATAGGCTTTGCAGTATCGAATAAAGCGGCGCCCAGCATGGTTTTGCAGCCTTTATCCATGACCATTTCGGTGGCCTGCGCATCGCTTTTGGAGGGCCCGCAGCAAAGCGCGCCGTTATCCTTCAGCAGCACGGCGTCGCGCCCTTTGAGCGCTTTGACAACCTTTTTGGAGGTTTTCATCGTGCTGGAAGGGTCAAACACTGCGCTGCGCACCGTTGCGCCTGCGATCTGGGCGAAATCATCGAGCAGCGGCTTCATGGTGCGGCCCAAGCGGGAGGCGGCCATAATATCAGGCTGCTGGGAATGGATGATATAATTGATTCCGTCCCGCTTGGCATATACTGCGCGGTGCAGGTCAGCCTCCGGCACAAACGATTCGGCGTCGCCCGCGATCCGGCCGGTGGCAATCTCCACCCGCAGAATCTCATCGCTGCCGGGCTTGGTCAAGTTGCACATCGCGCCGTCACGTTCGCTCTCATAAGCGGTAACAGGAGCGGCGTCCCTGCCCTTTTTGCCGATGGTTTCAATTACGTAATCATGAATTTCTTCAAAGGTATCGATCACTTTGCCCGTGGCTTCGCGGTAGCGTTCCACAATGTGGCGAGCGCACACCTTCTCCAGCTCAGAGGCAACGGCGAATGCTTCCTCATAATCCTTGCCCATGCATACGGCGCCGTGGTGCGCCATGATGACGGCTTTGCTGTCAGAGCGCTCGATGGCGGCAATGACCCCTTTGCGCAGCTTTCCGGTGCCTGGCAGGCCGTAAGCGGCCATTGGGACGTGGTCGCCGATGATCGCCGCGCTCTCCGGCGCAACATTGTTGATATCAAAGCCCAGAGGGCTGACAATGCTGGCGTTTACCTGATGCGTATGGATGACAAAGTTGACTTCCGGTCGGAGCTGATAGGCGGAGGCATGGATGCCCTTTTCCGATGAGGGCTTTACATCCCCGTCATAGCTCAGATCTGCAATATTGACCAGGACGATTTCCTCCGGCGTAAGAGTTTCATATGCCCTGCCGCTGGGGGTGATCACAAATTGCGTGTCGCTCACACGGCAGCTGACGTTGCCCCAGGTGCGCGCGATGAGGCCGCTTTCCACAAGCTGTTTGCCTGCACGGACCACAAGCTCCTTGGCCTGCATGATTTCCATATCCAACGAATAAGCCTCCTTTACTGAAAAATTCCGGCGGCGCAGCAACGCCGCCGGAAAAATCGGGTTATTTTTGAACTGTGATCGTATCGAACACTCTGTCGAAACGGGTCAGGGCATCGTCGATCATCTCCGGCGTATAGGCAGCGCTCGTATACAGGCGGCTGCCGGCTAAGGTTACGAGGCCCTCCGCCATGTAGGCAGCGCCCATGTGCTCCATAACCGCTTTGCGCTCGGAAGTTGCTTTGAGAACACCCGGCACCTTCCACAGCTTGCCCCAGTCAATGGAGAAGTGCATGGTGCCGACCGTTTCCAGATGGCAGATCGAGCCCTGGTTAAAGGCGACAAACGGCAAGCCGTGCTTCTTGATGAGCTGCTGCAGGCCGGTGGTGATGCGGTCGCCCATTTCTCCGGCCTTCTGGCAGGCGTTGGTGCGCTCGATTTCTTCAAGCGTGTAGTAACCAGCTACGCAGCTGATAGGGCTGCTTGCCGCCAGCTCAGTGCCGCCAATTGAGCGCTTTGTGAACCCTTGTCGCCGTGCTGGATGCCGGCTGGCGAGATTCATTTTCACTATATTCCTTTTGCCGCCGAGTCCGCCGCGCCCGGATAACCGCCCGCGATGACCTTGCCGAATACCGTGAGATCGGGGGAAACGTCGAAATAGCCCTGCGCACCTGCCATGCCGATACGGAAGCCTGTGACAACCTCGTCGAATACGAGCAACGCGCCGTATTTGCGGCAGAGACGCTCTACGCCCTTGTTGAAATCCTTATCCAGCGGGCGTGTACCGCTCTCTGGGCCGACCGGCTCAATGAAGACCGCCGCCGTGCCGCCGCGCATCTGATTGAAACGGAGCTTGCGCTCCAAATCGTTGAGATCGTTCGGGAAAAACTCCTGCGTGTGTTTAAAGATGTAAAGTGGAACGCCGTGCGCTTGTGTGAACTTGGAGCCGGGAACACGGATGCCGTAGGCGAGCTGATCGCTCCAGCCGTGATAGGCGCCGCCCATCTTGATGATGTTTTTATTCTTCGTGGCAAGGCGCGCGACACGCACCGCAGCCATGCAGGCCTCGGAACCGGAGTTGAGCATGCGGAACATTTCAACATTGGGCACGCTATCGCATACCTTTTTGGCAAGCTTGTATTCAAATTCGTGGAACAGGCCGGTGGAAGGGCCGCAGGTGTTGAGCAGTTCAATGACCTGATCGCGCACAACCTTTGGGTTAGATCCGAGCACCGTAGGGCCGCCAGCCTGCAAAAAGTCATAGTATTTGTTGCCGTCGACATCATAGAGATACGCGCCCTCCGCCTTGGTGAACACCAGCGGAAACGGGTGGTTGAAGGCAAGATTATGTTGCACGCCGCCGGGGATTACCGTTTTGGCCTCCTCGATCATCTCTTTGGACTTCGCGCACTTTTTGTCGAAATAATCCTCTTCATAGCGCTTGAGGGCTTCTGGGCTGATGGTGTAGATCGGCAGCTTGATCAACTCGTCGAGCTGCTTGGTGACGGCCGCCGCATCCGGATAATTGCTGATAGCATAACGATTGTCCATACGTTTAGTTTCCTCCTTCATATTGACTCTCTCGAAATTCGGGCTTTTATGGAGATTTCCTCGTGAAAGGGTGAATCTCCGCTCACCTACAGTATAGCATACTTTTCAAGCTTGTCAAATGAAATTTTATGAATTTTTTATGAGGATTTAGAGGCATATCATATTATGCCCGTTTGATTGGCTGCCGTGGGATGTGGTAACGATGCGGCTGTGGGGAGGCGAGGAAGTTGGATAGGGCATTTTTCAGAATAGACGACCTACGCAAAGGCGTCGACAAGGCTCTGGGAGGGAAAATGCAAAAAAACTCTGTATTTTCATTGATTTTTTCCGTCAGTATGTTAAAATAAGAAAAACGGTGAGCAGCCACTCATTTTTGAGCGTGTGTTTTGCGCCGGCGGGATGGCCCGGCCTTAGGCTGGCGCGCAGGAAAGGATGGCTAGGACGCTATGGATACAACCGGTGGAAACCAGCCAATTTATCATAAGAAAACGTTTGAAAATATCCCGGAGGAGAAGCGGCGTAGAATCTTGGCTGCGGCAATCGGGGAATTTGCCAACAAGGGCTTCGATAATGCCAATATTAATGTGATCGCCAGCAAAGCGGGCGTCAGCGTCGGCTCGCTCTATAAGTATTTTAATACAAAGCAGGATCTGTTCCTAACCGCCGTGCACCACGGCATCTCCATATTGGAGGAGACGCTCGGGCCGCTGTCTCAAGCGGATATGGATGTCCGCGATAAGCTGGAGCTGATTATCCGCACTGTGCAGACCACTTCCCGGCAGCTCGAGGATCTCATCAAGCTCTATAATGAAATGACGTCGGAAAATAATGCGGAGCTGGTACGGCTGATCTCGCAGGATATGGAGACGGTTTCCGCCGCCGTGTATACGCAGGTCATTGCGCAGGCGCAGCAGGAAGGGCTGATCCGTAGGGATGTTGACCCGCGCATGTTTGCCTTTTTGCTTGATAACCTCTTTACAAATCTTCAGTTTTCCTATGCCTGCGGCTATTATCAGGAGCGGTTTAAAATTTATGCAGGCGAGGATATCCTTTCCCGCGATGATTTTGTTGTGGAACAAATGCTCAAATTTATTGAAGGCGCGTTTACAACGGGCCTGGGGCAGGAAGCGCCTGCCCGGCGTGAATGAAAGCAGCGGGGAACCCCCGTAACAATAAGCTTTGTGTGTGAACTGGAATCATATTTTTGGAGGGCTTTGCATGAAAGAACCGACCTATGTTATCACTTACGACGTGGGCACCACTGGCGTAAAAACCTGCCTGTTCGAGATCGGCGAGGTTGTCCGTTTGACGGCGGCGGCCATGCGTGGGTATGAGCTCTATGTGTTGCCGGATGGCGGCGCGGAACAGGAACCCGCCGAATGGTGGGAAGCTATGTGCGCGAGCACGCGGGAGGTGCTGGACGCTTCCGGCATGGACCCGGCGCGGATCAGCGGCGTTTCCTTCTGCTCCCAGATGCAGGGAGTCGTCCTTGTGGATAAGGACGGGGAGCCGGTGCGCCGCGCGATGAGCTATATGGACCAACGTGCACGGGAGGAGCTGAAAAAGGGCCTGGCCCATGGCCCGCAAATCGCGGGCGCAAATGTATTTAAGCTGCTCAAAAGCCTGCAAATTACCGGCGCGGTTGCGGCGAGCGTGAAAGACCCTGTGTGGAAATACAAGTGGGTGCAGGCGCACGAGCCGGAGAATTTTAAGCGCGTACATAAGTGGCTGGATGTGAAGGAATTCCTCATCTGCAAAATGACGGGTGAATTTGTTATGACGCAGGATTCCGCCTTTGCCGCCCTGATCTATGATATCCGCAAGGGCAAGGAGGGATGGAGCCGGGAGATGTGCGATATGCTCGGCGTAAACATGAATCACCTTGCGCCGATCAAGCAATCCACCGACAAGGTCGGGGAAATCACGGAAAAAGCGGCTTCTGAACTCGGCCTGAAAGCGGGCACCGCCGTGTTCGGCGGCGGCGGGGACGCTTCCCTCATCGGCGTGGGGGCCGGCTCCACCGCATTGGGCGATACGCATATCTATTGCGGCACAAGCGGCTGGGTCTCCACCGTGGTCGACAAAAGCATTGTGGATGCTTCCGCCATGGTTGCGGCGATCGTGGGCGCGCAGCCGGAGCGGTTCAACTATTTCGCAGAGTTGGAAACGGCGGGCAAGTGCCTTGAATGGGTGAAGGATCACCTGGCGCTCGATGAGATCGATATCTATTTGGAGAAAAAGCATGTGGCGGAATCGCAAGAGGCGGTTTATACTAGCCTTTACGACTATATGGCGAAGGTCATCAGCGAAGTGCCGGCAGGCTCAAACGGCGTGATCTTTACCCCTTGGCTGCATGGTAACCGCTGCCCGTTTGAGGATCCGAACGCGCGCGGAATGTTCTTTAACATCAGCCTGGAAACCGGTAAGACAGAGCTCATCCGCGCCGTGACGGAGGGCGTTTGCTTCCATCTGCGCTGGTTCTTGGAGACAGAGGAGAAGAAGATCAAAACTTCCGATACGATCCGGTTCGTCGGCGGCGGCGCATTGTCTGACGTGACGTGCCAGATCCTGGCGGACTGCATTGGCCGCAAGGTTGAAACGGTTGACAGCCCGCAAAACGTCGGTGCGGTCGGCGCCGCGGTCGTGGTGGCGGTCGGCCTCGGCCTGCTGCCGAGCCTCGATGAAGCGAAACGGATGGTGCCGGCGAAAAAAACCTTCACACCCAATCCGGCTGTTAAGCCGATCTATGACCGCAACTACGCCGTTTTCCAGGAGCTTTACAAGGCGAACAAAAAGAACTTTGCAGCCCTCAACGGCTAATTTTAAAACGAAAAGCGCGCCGGGGCCCGCTGTGCGGAAGCTCACCGGCGCTTAACTTTTAGGAGGCGATTTTTTGGCACATATCAAGCTTTTTACGCTCAATGTCTGGTCCGGCTTTCGCTATCATGGCCTGATCCGGTTGGAAGAGTATGAAACCAAGCAGGTGCGGGAAAAGCGGTTTCAAGGCCTGTGCGCTGTGCTGCGCAAGGAGCGGCCGGACATTGTATGCCTCAATGAGGCGAATCCGCTCTTTTCCTATGGCAAGCGGTTGGCAGAGGAGCTGGGGTATGTGCCGCTCGGCCATATGGGGGTAGCGGGCTTGCGGGCCGGGAAGCTTGGCTTCCCATTGAATCTGCGCGAGGGAGACCTGGTTCTTGCTAGCCCCTCCCTTTCCCCCCAATATATTGGGAGAACGCATTTAGGAGGAAAGGGCTATTGCGGCAATTTTTTCTCCTGCCATTTCGACAATCTGACACAGGCGGTGCTTGTGCGCTGCATGCTGCCAGAGGGGCGGCCGCTTTATGTTTGCGTCACGCATTGGGTCGCGGGACCAGCGGTCACGGATGAAAACCGGGCGAAGCTGCCCGCGCTCGCGCAGGAGTGGGGATTCCCCAAAGAACAAATTGCGCAGGCGGAGGTAAGGCTGCGGGAAATGGAGCGTTGCAAGCGCACGGAAGCCACGCGGCTCTGCAACTGGCTGGAACAAACCGTGCCGCCGGATGCGCCACTGATCGTCGCGGGTGATTTCAACGCCGAGGCCGGGTGGCCGGAGCTGGAGATTTTGCGAGGGCGCGGCTTTGAGCGGCTCATCCCGCGGGAGGATGGATATGCGACGTGGGATCCGCTCCACAATACGAATTTGCAAACCTATTATACCGAGGAAGCGCAGCAGAGGCAAAAATCGCTCTACCACCAGCTTGATGCGCTGGACGAGCTGTACCCGCGTAACATCGATCATTTTTATGTACGAAACCTGCCGCTGGAAGGTGCGGCGGATTGCCGCGTGTGCGCGACAGAGCCATATGAAGGGGTCAGTATCTCCGATCATTTTGCGCTGACGGTGAGCGTGGAGGCCCGAGCGCATTCCAGTTATCGTTCTAGCCCAAACCGACTGCAAGGATAAAGCTGCGCCGAGGGGGAACAAATTAATTACAGGCATAATACATAAAAAGCGTGGGAACAGGGTTAAAATCCTGTTCCCACGCCATTTATAAATAATTGATAATTTATTTTTGTAGCTTCTGCATATCGTTCGCGCGGATCGCCGTGCGCATGATCTTTCCGCTCGTCGTCTTGGGCAGCTCGTCTACAAACTCCACCACGCGCGGATATTTATACGGTGCAGTCGCGTGCTTCACATGATTCTGCAATTCCTTTACCAGCGAATCGCTCGGCTCATAGCCGCGCGCCAGCACAATCGTCGCCTTGACGACCTGCCCGCGTACCGGGTCCGGCACGGCGGTAATCGCGCATTCCAGCACGGAAGGGTGCTCCATCAGCGCGCTTTCTACCTCAAAGGGGCCGATACGGTAGCCGGAGCACTTGATCACGTCGTCATTGCGGCCGACGAACCAATAATAGCCGTCCGCATCGCGCCAAGCGGTATCGCCCGTGTTGTAAACGCCGTTTTTCCAGGAACGGGCCATCGCGTCCGGCGCTTTCCAGTATTCACGGAACAGGCCGGTTGGATGCTTCTTGTCCGTATTTTTGATGCAGATCGAGCCGACGATACCGTCCTCGCAGGAGTTTCCGTCCTCATCGAGCAGATCGATGTCGTAGATCGGGGCGGGTTTGCCCATGGAGCCGGGGCGGATTTCCACCCACGGAAAATTGGCTAGCAGCACCGAGGTTTCAGACTGGCCGAAGCCCTCGTGAATGCGAAGCCCCGTCTGGCGCTCGATCTGATTGAAAACCTCGGGGTTGAGCGGCTCGCCCGCAAGGGAGGCGTGCTCGATGAAGCTGAAGTCGTATTGTGTCAAATCTTCTTTAATCAGGAATCGGTAAATGGTTGCTGGCGCGCAGAAGGTGCACGGACGCAACCGCTGGATGGCCTCCAACATGCCGTGCGGCGTGAATTTCTCGGTATCGTATGCGCCGATGCAGGCACCGCAGATCCATTGACCATAAATTTTACCCCAGGCGAATTTTGCCCAGCCGGAATCCGTCTGCGTGAGGTGGACACGGTTTTCCTGCACACACTGCCAGAAGCGCGCGGTCGTGATCTGGCCGAGAGGATGGGAGTAATCGTGCCGCACCATTTTCGGCATGCCGGTTGTACCGGAGGAGAAATAGAGCAACATGGTGTCTGTTACTTTTGTGGCGTCCTCTCCAGTGGGGCGCTCGAATACGTCGCTCTGCTCTGCGAGCGCCTTTGCAAAATCGACCGCGCCCGCCGGGATTTGCTCGCCGAGCACGGCGTAGGTTTCCACGGTTGGGCAGTCGGCTAAGGAATCCTCGCAGTGCTGAATGATTTCCGCGTCGTCCACCGTGACGAGCATCTTCACACCCGCCGCGTTCAGGCGGTAAACCAGATCGTGTGGGGTGAGCTGAAAGGAGGCGGGGATGACCACCGCGCCGATTTTATGTAAGGCGGTGAAGCACATCCAGACCTCCGGGCGCTGCTTTAAAATCAGCATTACATAGTCGCCCTTACGAATGCCTTTGGATTTAAAAAAATTTGCCGCGCGGTTGCTACCGGCCTTCATGTCGGCAAAGGTGTAACGCTTCATGTCGCCCGCGTCGTTGGTCCAGAGCAGGGCCTGCTTGGTCGGCTCCAGCTCCGCCCAGGCGTCTACCACGTCGAAGCCAAAGTTGAAATCCTCCGGCACGTCAATCGTGAAGTGTTCCTTCATATCTTCATACGAATCGAATGCGATCCGCGGACAGTAGCGTTTGATAATATCGTCCATTGTTTTGGCCTCCGGTTTCGTTATTCATTGATGATCGTTAAAAAGCGCGTCGTTCCGCCAACAGCCGACTGGCCGTGAGGAAGCTTGGGGTCAAAATAAATCGAGTCTCCCTCATTGAGAATGAAGGAATTCTTACCGACGGTCACTTTCACTTGGCCCTCAAGGACGAAGTTAAATTCCTGACCGCCGTGAATAACGAGCGGAGGGTCTTTTTCCTGAACTTCTAGGGTGACCAGCATGGGCTCCATGCTGCGATGCATAAAGTTAAAAGCGAGGCTTTCAAACTGATAGCCCTCATAACGGTCAACGGATACGCCTTCTCCCTTGCGCACGACCGTGTGGACATTCATGCGCGGGGTATCCCCTGTGAGCAGGACGGTGCAGTCCGTGCCGAGGATATTAGCAATCTCATACAGGGTGCTGACGGGAATGTCCTGCTCGCCGCTCTCATAGCGCTGGTATTCATCGAGCGTGACGCCGAGCTTCTCCGCTACCTCAATGGTGGATAGGTCGAGAATTTCTCTCAACTCCCGTATTCTCTTTGGAATTTGCAATAGCTCCGGATTCATACGGACACTTCCTTTCAATCAGTCAATTTCAGCAGCGCATCAGGCTCAGGCAAGGCCCCGCAGCGTACCGGACTGTTTCTCATTATTATACTGCAAAAAGTGGAGCGTTTCAACGATTTGCCGTAAAAAAAGCGAACCCCCGCCTTCCAAAATCAAAGGGCGGGGGTGGCGCATTTTTGGAAATTTTTTAAAAAATATGTGCAAAGGCAGCACAAAAGCCCGTGGGCTGGTTGTTACTCTAATTCATCCAGCGTTAGCGCATAGCCGGGCAGAAATTCTGCAAGGAAGCACTCTGCCTCCGGCAGCCGCATCGCGTGAATGGAGGCAAGCAACGCGCTTTTTGCGCGGATGAATTCCCGGTTGCCGGCCTTTTCCTCTTCCATGCATTTTGCAAGCGCGCTGATTTTATCCGCCGCCTTAACGAGCGGCCAGAGCGGTGCGTCCACTTGAGCTGGAAAGAAGAACGGTTCGTAATCCGGCCGGAGGTCCTCCGGCAGCATAGAGGTTAATTTCGAGCAGGCAGAATTCTCCACCGCCTGGTAGGCGGCCCGAATTTCAGGATTATGATATTTGACTGGGGTGGGAAGGTCGCCCGTGAGCGTTTCAGGCAGGTCATGGTAGAGGCCCAAAAGCGCTGCACGGGCCGCATCAACATGCCCGCCAAAGCGGCGGTTGCGTAGCACCGCAAGCGCGTGCGCGATGACGGCCACCTCATGGGAATGCTCCGTAAGGTTTTCCTGCCGCGTGTTTCGCATAAGTGCCCATCGGTCGATATATTTCATGCGGGAAACCATCGCAAAAAAATGATAGGCCATCCCAAAGCGCTCCCTTCCGTTGGAGATGAATCTCGTTTTTATCACACGCCCGGTGCCGCGCTGCTGCTGAGCACCACTCCGCGCTCAGCGTCCAGCGTTACAACAGCGCCGGTACGCAGCACGTTTGTCGCATTTTTGGCGCCAATAATCACAGGAATATCGAGGCTCAGGCCGACGATTGCGCCGTGGGAGTTCATCCCGTCCTGTTGGGTGATGATGCCGCCAGCCCGCTTCAGGAGGGGAAGCATATCGTTTGTAGTGTGGTCGATTACAAGAATATCACCGTCGCGGAATTCGGCCTGTGCCTGCCGGGCGGATTCACATACGCACAGCCGCGCGCAAGTTTTCTTTTTCGTCACGCCGCGCCCGGTGGCAAGGATGTGGCCGACAACGTGAACCTTCATCATATTTGTTGTGCCGGAGATGCCAAGCGGCACACCCGCCGTGATGGCAACCAACTCACCGCTTTTCACAAGGCCCGCGTATTCCGCAGAATCAACGGCGTGATTAAACAAATCGTCCGTAGAGGCTTTTTCTTCGATGAGAAGCGGGGTGACGCCCCAGGAGAGGTTGAGCTGGCGGCAGACGCGCGCCTCCGTGCTGAAGCCGATGATCGGGCAGTTCGGGCGGAATTTTGAAATCATACGCGCTGTTTTTCCGGATTTTGTTACCGTGATAATCGCCGCGGCGCCGAGGTCGTGCGCCGTGGTGCATGTGGCATGGGAGATGGCAGTGGTCACATCGGGGTTTGTTTCCACCTCACGGAGCTTAAAGCGCTTGATATAGTCAATATCCTGCTCTGTGCGCTCTGCGATGCGGGCCATGGTGCGCACCGCTTCCACAGGGTATTGGCCCGCGGCTGTTTCTCCGGAGAGCATAATAGCGCTCGTGCCGTCATAAATTGCGTTGGCAACGTCCGTCGCCTCCGCACGGGTTGGGCGCGGGTTTTTGATCATAGACTCCAGCATCTGCGTAGCGGTAATGACCTGCTTGCCCGCATTATATACCTTTTTGATAATCATCTTTTGCAGCACCGGCACATCCTCAAGCGGAATTTCCACGCCCATATCGCCGCGCGCGACCATAATGCCGTCGGATACGCGCAGGATTTGATCGATGTTTTCAACGCCTTCCTGATTTTCAATCTTCGCAATAATATTCACGCCATGACAATCGAATTCGTCGAAGATCTTCCGGATCTCCAGCACATCCGCCGCTGTGCGGACAAAGGATGCGGCGATGAAATCGAAGCCGTTTTGAATGCCAAAAATAATATCCTCCCGGTCGCGTTCGCTAATAAAGGGCATGGAGAGGTGGACGTTCGGCACATTGACGCCCTTATTGTTGGAGATAAAGCCATCGTTTTGAACGCGGCAGACAATATCGCCGCCGCGGATGCCGCGCACAGTGAGCTCAATGAGCCCATCGTCGAGCAAAATGGTAGAGCCCTCCTGCACGTCTCCCGCAAGATCCGGAAAGCTGATAGAGGCCTGTGTTTCGTCCCCTTCCATAGGCGAGGCGCGCAGGGTGAAAGCCGTGCCCTTTTTCAGGAGGACCTTCCCGTTTTTAAAGGAGCCAAGGCGGATCTCCGGCCCTTTTGTATCAAGCATGGTGGCAATGGGGAGATCCAGCTCCTCCCGCAGGCGCACAACGCGTTCCAGCGTTTTTTTATGCATTTCATGGTCCCCGTGTGAAAAGTTGAAACGGGCGACGGCCATGCCGGATCGCATCAGCTCCCGCAAAACCTTATCGTCCTCTGTAGCGGGCCCCATTGTACAGACAATTTTCGTCTTTCTCATTCAAGAACATCTCCTTTATGGAAGGAAGCGGCCTCCGAGGAGGCCTGCATCCCGGGGGAGAAGAAAGATTCAACTCTTCCCCCACGATAGTTTAGCACAGGACGGACTTTCTCCACAAGGAGTAGAATCCCCAAAAGCGGGGCTCCAATCCCTTCCTTTTTTGTGGGCGATTGCCCGGAAATGCAGGCCCTTTATTCGCTAAGCTGCTGTTCAGACGGGGTAACCTGCATCATGTTTTCTGAATAAAAAACGGCGCGAATCCGCCGAATGAGCGCTTCACACCGGGATAACCTTGCCTAAAAGGCAGAAAAAACGGCCGGTTAACACCAGCCGTTTTTTCCAAATTGAGGGGTTGCTTTGAGGAGGGGTAGAGCATGTGCTCAGTCGATACTCGGTGCGGCTCCTTTCTCTGTCGAGCACAGTTTTATTATAGCTGTGGTCTCTGATTTTTTTGTTACGCGGCTATGAATTTTCCTTGAACAATCCTGTGCTTTCTTATGAACAAACTTCTAAAAAGCCCATTTTATACAAATTGTGCATTGAGTAAAATAAATTGCAAACAAATGTTTGCTTTTTAAAAAAATATGTGCTATAATACAACCGTACTTTAAGAAAAGCAGGCAGATGGAATTGTTTTTGATAGCTTGGAGGAGACTGCGATGGACCGAATTAACGATACACAGCAGCGTATTTACGAATATTTAATGGAGCGTTCGCAGGATGGCGTCCCCCCCTCTGTGAGGGAAATTGGCGCCGCTGTGGGCCTCAAATCCACCTCTTCCGTGCAGGCAAACCTTGATGCGCTCGAGGCGGCGGGCTATATCACGCGTGACCCAATGCTTAAGCGCTCCATCCGCATCAACGGGCAGGCGGAGAATGTGACGCATGTGCCCTTGCTCGGCACGGTCACGGCCGGTCAGCCGATCTTGGCGGTGGAGCAAATCGAAGGTTATCTCCCCTACACGGGGCATGTATCCCGCGATAAACCGCTCTTTGCCTTGCATGTGCGCGGCGAAAGCATGCTGAATGCCGGCATTCACGACGGCGATATCGTGGTGGTAGAGCAAACGCCGGAGGCGCGCAATGGTGAGATTGTGGTTGCGATGATGGAAGACGAGGCGACGGTAAAGCGCTTTTATAAGGAAAACGGCCATTTTCGCCTTCAGCCGGAGAACGATGCGTTTGAGCCGATTATCGTCACAGAGGTTGCCATTCTGGGCAAGGTCGTCGCGCTTCTGCGTTATTATTAAGTTTTTATCGAGCCGTATGGATCGGGCAGCCCTGCGTTTGACTTTAACGCTGGGCTGCTTTTTTGTCACTAGGCAACCTGAAATTGCGAAAGTGCAATCTGCGGGTGGTGGAGGGCCCTCGGGGGCCGTGGTATGCTGTTGTTTGGGAGGGGTCAACATGGCGTATGGTCAAAAAAATTAGCCTTGCGCGCAGGGCGCGGGGTTATTCGCAGGAGGCGCTTGCAGAGCAATGCGGCGTGAGCAGGCAGGCGGTTTCCCGCTGGGAGCAGGAGGCAGCCTATCCGGAAACAGAGAAGCTAAGCCTTTTGAGCCAGGCGTTGGATTTATCCCTAGATGAACTGTCGCTCGGGGGATGTGTAGGCGGGGCGAAGCCCTCCTCGTGCGGGAAATTAAGGATGCCGGAGGCGGAGACGGGAGCGTTTCAGGGTGCGCTCATCAAGGAAAGCCTCAAAGATGACACAGTGCTCGATTTTGTGGGAATTTGCGGCGTGGAGCTATGGCAGACGCAAGATACCCCGCGTTACTGGACGGCAATCACCTTTGTCTCACAGCGCTGCGATTTGCCATCGCAGGTGCAAAAAAGCCTTTTAAAGGGCTGGTTTGCCGATATGAAGCGGGAAAATAGGAAAGTTATCGTTTTTACCGACGAAATTTTGCAATACGAAATCGGGAATCTGGCACAGAAACAGGCGGTGTGCGAGGCATGCCGGAAAAAGGGAATCCCACAGGAGCAAATGAACTGGCCGGAATAGAGAGGGGAAACGCAGGATGAAAAAGTGTTTGCTGACTTCGGCGGGCTTTGAAAATCTCGCCGTAAAGGAGGCTTTTTTAGAGCTTGTTGGGAAAGAACCTTCCCAGATCAAGGCGCTTTGGGTGCCGACGGCGGCCGGTGAGGAGGCGCGTGCCGTTTTGGCGAAATGCATGGAGGATTTGTTTAACGCAGGAATCCGGGCTGAAAATATTATGGTATATTAGAGGAGCCGATGCCGCTTGCAAAGCTGCGCTGTTATGATGCAATCTATTTCTGCGGCGGAAGCCCGGAATACCTGATGAAACGCATTCGGCGCGTGCGTTTGGCTGCTCCGCTCCGACAGTTTACAGAGGAAGGCGGCGTATATGTCGGTGTCAGCGCAGGGAGCATCATAGCAGCGTCAAACATGCGTTCCGGGCTACAGCTTGTAAATTGCGTACTGCATGTCCACTGCGGTGCGGGGGAGCAGCCCGGAGAGGTTCCTTTGGCCTTGTACCCACAGATTCGGCTGACAAACAGCCAGGCGCTCAGGGTAGCCGGGCGAGAAGCGAAGGTGATTGAATAAATTACCGGCCGGGGGGTGAGAGGCCCGCATTTGTGCGGAATTGGATCTTTAGGCCGTCATTCAGAATAAAAATCCTGAAGATTTGCATAAATTTTCAGGATTTTTGTTTTCTAAGATGAAATTTTATGCTAAAATAAGCCGTGAAAATGGATCGGGAGGTTTCCATATGAAATTGGCAAAACAAATTCTTGCCGTCGGCCTGACCGCGGTGCTTTTGGCCGCCGCGCTTCCATCCTGCACCCCCACGGGCACGGCTGAGCTGACGATTGACCCGGCAGCGCGCCATCAAACGCTGGAGAGCTTCGGCATAAGCAGCGCATGGTGGAGCCAGGATGTGGGCGGCTGGACGGACAAGGACGCAAACGGCGTGCCAGTGCGCGAGGCGGTGATGGAGCTGCTGTATGGCAAATCCGGGCTCGGCCTACAGGTTTACCGGTATAACCTGGGCGCGGCACCGGCACAGGGGAAAAAGCCGGCGAATTCAATGACCCGTGGCGCTCCGGGCAGAGCTTTATCGGGGATAACGGCGAGATCGACTATACCCTCGATGAAAACGCGCTTTGGTGCATGAACCGGGCGCTGGAGCTGGGCGCGAAGGAGGTTGTTTTCTTTTGCAACAGCGCGCCGGACTCCATGACCATCAACGGCAAGCCGCATAGCGATAAGCAGAAGAAAAAGGTGACGAACCTTGCGCCGGAGAACTACCAGGCCTTTGCAGACTATGTGCTGGACGCAGTGGAGCACTTTCGCAAGCAGGGCGTGCCGGTTACAACGGTTTCCCCTATTAATGAGCCGCAATGGACGTGGCAGGGCGGTCAGGAGGGCTGTCATTTTGAGCCGGACGAGATGGTTGCGCTCTATAAGGTGTTTTATGCGGAGATGGAGAAACGCGGCTTGACGGATGAGGTCGCACTCAGCTTCTTTGAATCCGGTCAGTGGGGCGGGAGCAAATTCAAAAATGGTTTGAAGCAATCATGGAGGATGAAACGCTCAGCAAGGTGATTACCACGATCGACGCCCATTCCTACAACAGCTCTGCTAGCAGAAAAGGCAAGCACGGCGCGTTAGGCTTGCCAAAAACTATCCAAATCTCAAGCGTAGTTGCACCGAGTGGACAGAGATGGAGGATCTCGGCCGCGACGAGGGCATGGATTCCGCTGTGGTGATGGCGGATATGATCTGTACGGATCTGACCGTGCTCGACGCGGTGCACTGGAGCTATTGGCTGGCGGTATCCTGTTATAATTGGCGGGATGGGTTAATGTATGTGGATTTAGAGGAACATACCTATACCATCACCAAACGGCTGTATGAATACGGCAATTTTACAAAGTTCATCAAGCCGGGAGCGGTACGTGTGGAAACAGAGCTCAAGGGGAAGGAGCTCAACGCCGTTTCCTTCGATGTGGACGGGGGGTTGGTGACAGTGCTTGTCAACAGCTCCGGCGCGGAGCAAACGCTTACGCTGAATGCACAAGGTTACGAAACGGTGGAAATGCATCTAACAGACAGCGCGCATAATCTGGAGCAGGTTCCGGTTGCAACCTATGTTTCAGGCGGGCAAGTAAAGCTTCCGGCAAAAAGCGTTGTCACCCTGGTGATGAGCCAAGCCCGAAATGGCTAAAACGAATGCGAAAAGCCGCCGGTATCTCTCCGGCGGCTTTCTTTGAAACATAGCTGGGAGGGTGCGTTTTGAAAAAAGGGAAAATAATTGCTGCCTGCGCTGGTGTGCTGCTTGTTGCAGCGGCGGCCGGCTGCCTGCTAGTGCTGCATCGAAACGGTGTGTTTGAGGTTGCAACTCCCGCGGCCTCATCGAAGGGAGGCTATCTGTTTTGCTATTTTACGGGGAACGAACCGGAGCAGGAACGGATTCATTTCGCCGTCAGCAAGGATGGCTATCATTTTACGCCGCTCAATGGCAATCATCCTGTCATTGCGCAAACGAAGGGCACCGGTTCTGTGCGGGACCCTTATTTGTTTCAAGGGCAAGATGGAGCTTACTACATTCTTGCAACCGATATGAGGAGCGCAGATGGATGGAACAGCAATCATAGCATGATTTCGTGGCGGTCGGACGATCTTATCCACTGGACGGATGAAACCGTGATTGATCTTCGGATCTTTCCTCAGACGAAGAGCGCGGATCGGGTGTGGGCTCCCGCAGGCAACTTTTCGACCCGGAAAAAAGGGGAATACCTGATCTATTGGAGCCATCATAACGCACAGGGCGGCGACCCGAACACGGTTATCTGGTATGCATATTCCAGAGATTTGAAAACGCTCTCCACGCCGCCTGCCGAGTTGTTTCGCCCTGCTAACGGGCAGGATGGGATTGATGGCGATATCGTGGAGAAAGACGGAGTTTTTTATCTATATTATAAGGATGAAGCGAAAAAATGCATCCGGTATGCGGTGGCGGATTGTCTGACAGGGCCATATCGGGAGCCGGAGGAAAATGAAGTCTCTCTCTCCCGCAAGCATGTGGAGGGGAACTTTATCTATCGAATCGTTGGAACGGATACCTTTGTGATGATGATGGATGAATATACAAATGGCAGATTTTTTTTACAGCAGACAGAAGATCTGGTCCATTTTAAAAAGCTGCGCCGCCGAGATTACAGCCTGGATTTCCAGCCGCGCCATGGTTCAGTGCTCGCTGTTGGGGAGGGAACATATCAAACGCTTTTAGAGGCCTATGGGAATTCATAGGCCTCTGTTCTATAACATATAAAAAACTGAGTTACGCCAATCCTTTTTTGCCTCGATTGCCCGGCACCTTCCCAATGCGCATCCACTCGATTTTTGCGCGCACGGCATTTGATTGCGAGCCAATGCGTGCGGCCGGCAGGTGAAAGGAGGCGTTTTTGATTCCTTCACACCGGACGGTACCGTTGTGAATAAATTTACCGGTAGCCGGGCGGGCTGGTTGGCCATTGACGGAGAGCGCCGTCTCCTGTAGCCTTGTTTCAAGGCGCAGGGTGAGCGGCTGGCCCACCGGCACTTCGCATGGGAATTCGTATTCGTAGCCCTCCCGCGTAAAGCCGAGCTTTCCGGAAGCGGTGATCCGGATATCATGAGTGCCGTAAGGCGGATCGCATTCCAGCAGGATTTGGCCCGGCTTGATTTCCTCAAGGGTGATACGGCATTCCAGGAAGGCGCCCATTTCAAGCGATTGCAGCGGCGTTTCCACAAAACTTTCGCCGCCGCACAGCACAAGGCCGGAGGCGCATTTCGCGTGAACGGGAGCAGCAAGGCCGTGGCCGTTGCCAGAAGCATCCTCCAGAGGCCGTGCAGCGTCAAAGCGGTAGTCGGCAATGAGGCCATTTGTGGGGCTTACGCAGCGCAGAGGATTGGAGCCGGGCGCGAAAGCGGTTTTTTCCGCGAGCCGGTCAATTGCTTTTGAACTGCCCTTTTCACAGCCGTTGGCCCAGGTTTTTTCGGCAAATAGCGGCAATGCGTCAAAAAAGCGGAGGAAGAGATCTGTTTCTGTCAAACCGGAGGCTTTTTTATCAATGTTGTCGTTCCAGAGGGCATAAGCCGCGCCGAGCATCTGTGGATCCCCCGCGGGCAGCGTTTGATACTTTCTGTTTTTCTGGCGGACTTTTCGCGGATCAAATTTCTGATAAACCGTTCTCTTGTTGAGCAGATCGGCATAGCTGCCCTTGTTTCCCTTCCCGTTTGGCACCATGTAGAGCAAATGGTCAATTGTATTAATGAGCTGGTAACCCATCCGATACATCTCCATGCCGTCCGCCCAGTCGCAGGACCAGAGGTTCATCTGCACGTTTTCGATCGCTTCGGGTAGGATCTGGGTTTCTGGATCGTCCTTAATCCAGGTCAATCCGCCCCAGAGCCGAACAGGATTGGTCTTTTTGAGATACGGCACGAGTTCGTTGACAAACCGGCGGTAGGCGCCGTAATCCGAAAGGAATTCGTCCGCTCCGATATGTACCGTTGTCTCCGGCCCGAAAACCGGGTGTTCCCCTCTTGTATAATCATCAAAAATGCGCTTGACAAACTCGGTTGTTTCCGGGCGGCTGATGTCCAAATGATCAGTCAGTGGGCGGCCCTTTTGCAGGGGAGAGGTTTTTCCGGCTACCATATGCTCCGGAAACACCTTTGCAAAGGATAGGGCGTGCGCAGGCACGTCGATTTCCGGAACGATCTGCACGTGGTAGCGCTGTGCAGACTCCTCCATGAACGCTTTAAATTCCATTTTGGTGTAAGCATAATCTTTGGCGGTTGCCGTTTCCCCCTGCCCGTTTTGAAGGCTGGATTCGAGCCGCATGGCCTCATAGGCTTCGAAGCTGTCCGTCTCCTCGCCGCGAGAATTGTATTCCTCCAGCCAAATGTAATTATCGTTGAGGTGCAGCTGAAGGTCGTTCATTTTATACCAGGCCATGTTCTTCGCCACATTGCGCAGTGTTTCGAGGGAAAAGGGCCTGCGGCCGATATCGAGCATGAACCCACGCACTGGGTATTTGGGGTAGTCTCGGATTTCACCATGGGGCAGGCACGGCTTTTCTCCACCCTGCCGCAGAATTTGCAGCACGGTCCGCGTGGCCCAATAGACGCCGTCCGGGTGCGAAGAGGAGAGCCGGGCCGCCGCACCGAACGATGCGCAGTAGCCCTCCCGGCCAAGAAATGCGTCCGTGTCGTCCAACGTCAGATAAAAGTCGCTCTCCTGCGGCGTATCGTCATAACGCAGGGGCAGCTCTGCGCCAGCGATCTCCCGGTAATCCTGCTGAAATTCCGCCGCAACGGCACGGAGGGCCTCTCCCGCATCGGGGGGTAAGACGATGGACGAGTGCGCGGAAGGGATAAACCAGCCGTTATCTGCACTGTGCCACTGGGCAAGCTCCGGAATAACGGAGGGCTTTGGATGAGCGGGCTTTCCGCTGTGCAACCCGGGAATCCGAATAGGATAGTCGCCTGTGACGCGCTCCACCCCATCCGGGCCGGTTAGCCGGAAGGAGAGCAGAACGGTCTGCGCTGTCAGCGGCGGATGGACCGTTCCATCCTTCCCAACGATCTGTGGAAAATCCACTCCGTTGAGCACGGCGCGAAAACCGTTTTGAACGGTAACGTTGATTTTTTGATTGGCCGTATCGTAGGAAACAGAGAGCGCCGCCTTTTTCCCGGCCGCAAATCGTTTCTTTCGGAACATAGTCGAACCCCATTTATATTATCCCGGTCACTATAGCATGATTGTAGATAAAACGCAACCGCTTTTTGGGGCAAAGCCATGGGCGCGGCGGATGTATGCAAGGATTATTCGCAATTCTGATCGGAGCAAAGAAAGGCGGCACAGGCTCCTATTTGGCTTTGGCCACAAACAAAATGCTGCGGGGGAAGATGCCGCCCGCAGCATTTTGTTTTGAATATCCAAAGGATTTGGGGGCATGGATCAATCCGCCCGGTGCAGCCGCTGTGTTACGCTCTCCTTGGCCGTCATGCGGAATACGATAGCCGGTACGGTGAGGCAGACGGCAAAGAGCACCGCAATCAGGCACACGACCAGCCCGAAGGGGTAGGAGAATACGGTGTAATCCGCAATTTGCACAACTGCCTTTGAGATCAGGTAGAGCACGCCGTTGCCCAGCGTTAACATACAGCCGGCGGTAAATAGGGCATAGTAAAAGCCTTCCCATGTAAGCATGCCGGAGATCTGACGCTTGGTCATGCCGATGCTTTCCAACACGGCGAGCTCCTGTCGGCGGGAATAAACCCCGGTAACCATCACATTGATAAAATTGAGCACGCCGATGAGCAGTAGTAAGAGTGAAATCCCACTGCCCAGTACATTCATGGAGGACATGTCGGACGCAAAGGTTTCCGCACGTTCCGACCGCCGGCTGAATTGATAGGAATCGTCCGTCAGGGTCTGGTTGAGGGCTGAAAGCCGGTTGGCAATCTGGGGCTCCATTTGCGGGTCAACATCCAGCTGGATGTTGGTGACAATGGGGCTGGGGCTAAACTGCTCCATGAAGGCCTTGCTGACAAATAGGCCGTCCGGAGCGCCGAGCGTTTTGGAGGTGGCGGCAAAAGAGCAATCCTGATAAGAGAATATGCCGCCGATAACAGCTTCCTTTTGCTGGTTTGAGCGGTCGCCCGTCAGCGTAATCTTTTTTCCGATCATTTCATGGAAGGCGGCCTCCTCCCCATAGCCAAGGATCACGATTTCCCCGCGCCGGAAAGCGTTTAGGTCGATTGCATGGTCATGCGTTTTGTTATAATCTTCTACATAGGAGTCGTCAATGGCGAATACCCAGGTGCCGTACTTTCCATCTCTTGCTTTCTTCTGTAGGCTTGCCAAAAAGGTATCATAGCTTTCCCCCTTCCCAGCCAGCCAGTTGTCGTAATCCTTGCGGGCAAGGGCCCCCGAAATGTCGGTATCAAAGGGCATGGAGCAGGGCTCCGCCGTCACAACCTCCCTGTGGGTGACGCCGTCTAGCCCCGAGAGTGCGGCTAGGAAATCTTGGTCAAATTTTTGATTGGCCAGCGGAGGTGTGCTTTGGTAGGTGAAGTCATGGGGGAAGTAGCGGTTGACGAAATTTTCTGCTTTCATGCTGCCGATAAAGCTGTTTACGCCTAAGAGCGTGACGGTGCCCATGAATAAGGAGGCCAGCACGAGTGCGGCGCGTTTTTTATCGCGGAATACATTGTAAAATGCCATACGGCGCGCCTTGCCGCCGTGCGTGGTTTTACGAAGCTGTTGTTTTTTCGTCGGGGATAGATCGGCGCGGCGCAGCGCCTCGATGGGGGAAACGCTTGCGGCCAGCTTTGCAGGCTTGCGGCAGCTTACGAAAACGGTCAGGAGGGAGAAACAGGCGGTGCCGATAAAGATCAGGGGATGAAAGGAAATCACGCCGGAGGATGCTTCCATGCCGGTCATAGAGCTTGCAAACATATTCAGCGCAAAGGGGACAATGCCGAAGGATGCTCCGGCCCCTAGGAGAAGCCCGGCCGGAATCCCAATGAGGGAGAGCCTTAGTGCTTGCAGGCGCACGAGCCGTTTGATCTGCCGGGAAGATGCGCCGATTGTTTTCAGCATCCCATAGAAGCGGATATCGCGGGCTACGGAGATATACATTACGTTGGAGATCAGCAAATAGCCGCTCAGGACGATGAAAAGGGCGAGCATGACAATCACGGCAGTTGTGATTGTGGTGCCGGAGGCGCTTTCTTGCGCGGCACTAAAAGAGGCTTGAAAGGACTGCCCTTCTCGCAATGGAATATTTTGCTCGAGTGTTTCGAAAACCGCTTCCTGCCGGGAGGCTTTGCAGGAAACGGCCAGTATGCCGTTTCCCTCTGCCGTAAGCGCATGTTGGTTGCAAAAGGAGCTGCTCACCAACGCCTCCCCGCCGGATTGGGTAATTTTATATTCTGTATACCATCCGCTCAGACGAAAGGTGTCAGAGCGGGTTTTGCCATGAAGCAGATAAGTGAGGGGAACAGCCATGCCCTCTCTGGGCAATTCGATCCCCAATTGCTCAAGCGCCCGGGTGGAGAGCATGATTTCATCCGATGCGTCCGGATAGTTGCCATGGATCTCTCCAACAGCAGGCGTGATATGCCGCTCCCATTCCGTTTGATCGTAGGATAAAAGAGCGATGTTCGTAGGCTTTCCATCCCTGGTTTTCTGTGTGGTGCTCCCCACGGAAATTTGGGTGCCAACAGCCTCGAGCTGGTCAGAGGCCGCGATTTGCTGCGTCTGACTGGCGCTGGGATTGTTTAAGAAAATGCTGGCTGTGGTGCCGTTGAGCCGCACCTGCGTGGCCTGGTAATTTTCCGCGAAGCTCAGGCCGATGCTGAATACGGTAGAAATCATGAAGGTGGTGAGCAGGATGGCGAGCGCGGCAAAGAGATTTCGGGTGCGGTTTGTATGCATTGAGCGCGCGGCGATACGGCGGACCGCCGCGTCTTTTCGCCTAATTTTCATTCGGCATCCCCCTCTGTAATCTGTCCGTCTTCCATGCGGATCACCCGATCCGCCATGCGGGCGATTTCTTCATTGTGCGTAATCATGACAATTGTTTGATGGAATGTGCGGCTGGTTTCTAGTAGGAGGGAAATCACTTCATGCCCTGTGCGGCTGTCAAGGTTGCCGGTGGGCTCGTCGGCCAGGATCAGCGCGGGTTTGGATGCAAGGGCACGGGCAACCGCCACGCGCTGTTGCTGGCCGCCGGAGAGGGTGTTCGGCATGTTGGAAAGCTTTTCTGTCAGACCGAGCGCATCGACGATTTGCGCGATATAAGTTTTATCCGGATCTTTCCCATCCAGCTCAGCCGGAAGCACAATGTTTTCCAGCACATTGAGCACGGGCACCAGATTGTAGTTTTGAAAAACAAAGCCGATTTCCCGGCGGCGAAATACGGTCAATTCCTCCTCTTTCATTGCATATAAATCCTTGCCGCGGATTTGGACTCTGCCGGAAGTCGGCCGGTCAAGACCGCCAAGCAGATGCAGCAAGGTGGATTTCCCGCTGCCGGATGCGCCTGCGATGGCGGCGAATTCCCCTTCTGCGATAGTGAGGGAAACGCCGTCGAGCGCCTTGGTCAGGTTCGTCCCGGCGCCATAGTGTTTTGTTAGGTTTTCGGCGGTTACGATTGCCATCAGAATTCCTCCATATAGTTCAAAGATTTGCGCGGTATAGCAGCGCATATGGGTGCATCAATGTGCACCCTTGCGCACTGATGCTCTGCTCTAAATTATAAAAGCCGTTTTTTACACATGGGCAGCTATTTTTCTTACAAATTTGCAACGGACTGCAAAAAGATTTGGAAAGATCGAGACCCTATGCTACAATAGTATCAAACGGATCGTTTGATACCTTTAGAAAAATGCCTGTCGGCGTGAAACGCCTCCTGCCGCGAGCGGCAGCGCCATTTTTCGCGGAGGGCTGGCCTAGTGCGTATGTTAAAACAGTATCAAACATCGTTTGATACATTAACCCGGAGGATGATGGATATGCCGGATGCTTTTTCGCGCGAACGAATGCTCCTTGGGGAGGCGGCTGTTCAACGGCTGCAAAATAGCCATGTGATCGTGTTTGGCCTAGGCGGCGTGGGCTCCTTTGCAGTAGAGGCGCTTGCCCGCGCCGGAGTTGGAGAGTTGACGCTTGTTGACGATGATGTTATATCCTTGACAAACCTCAATCGCCAGCTCTATGCCCTGCACTCCACATTGGGCAGGAGGAAAGTGGAAGTTGCCTGCGAGCGGGTGCGGGACATCAACCCGGATTGCAGGGTGCATATGATTCAGGAATTTTACTTGCCTGAGCATGCACAGCAGTTTTGGGGCGTACGCTATAGCTACATTGTGGATGCGATCGACACCGTCAGCGCTAAAATTGACCTTGCCTGCCGCGCGCAGGAGATGGGGATCCCAATTATCGCAAGCATGGGCACTGGCAACAAGCTAGACCCCTCCCGATTTGAGGTGGCTGATCTCTATGAAACACAGGTGTGCCCCTTGTGCCGTGTGATGCGCAGAGAGTTGAAAAAGAGGAGCGTAAAAGCGCTGCGAGTGGTTTATTCCCGGGAGGAGCCGTTGAAACCCGCGCCCTGCGGTGAGGAGAGGGAAAAGCGCGCGGTGCCTGGCAGCGTCTCTTTTGTGCCGCCTGCCGCGGGCCTTTTGCTCGCCGGGGAGGTCATACGGGCGCTTTGCGAAGTCTAAGCCGTTTTCCGTTCGCTGGTATATTGAAAAAGCCGCCGGATACAATAATCCCGGCGGCACTTTTTCTGCTGGAAGGAGTGCGCAAAGAAAACCCGGCTCGCCGGGTGAAAAGGAGTGTTTCCTATGAGTTCCTGCGCAATGGGCGCATTCCCGGAAAAAAATTCGCGTGATTCAATATGGGTGCGGAAAAATGGCGAAGGTGCTGATCCGCTATTTGACGGAGAAGGGTGCGGAGATCGTTGGCGCAATTGATACGAATCCAGAGGTTGTGGGCATGGATATCGGCGATTTCGCGGGCCTTGGGCATCGCACAGGCGTCGTCATCAGCGATGATGCAGACAAGGTATTAGACAGCTGCGATGCAGAAGTGGCAATTCTGACGCTGTTCAGCTTTATGACGGACATGGAGCCGTTTTTTGAAAAGTGCGCACGGCGGGGCATCAATGCACTTACCACCTGTGAGGAGGCGTTTTACCCCTGGACGACCTCCCCGGAGATCACAAACCGGCTTGACCGGCTGGCAAAGCACCATGGCTGTACGCTTGCAGGCACCGGAATGCAGGATATCTTCTGGTGTAACCTCATTAGCGTGCTTGCCGGCGGCTGCCACCACATTGAGCACATTGAGGGCATCACGAGCTATAATGTGGAGGATTATGGGCTTGCGCTCGCTGAGGCGCATGGCGCGGGCTTTACCAAAGAGGATTTCGAGGAGACAATTGCGAGCGCGGACAGCCTGCCCGCTTACGTTTGGAATTCCAACGAAGCGCTCTGCTCTAAAATGGGTTGGACGATCCGAAGCATATCGCAGAAATGCATTCCCACCTTCCACAGGGACGATATCTATTCCAAAACGCTCGGTCGAACCATCCCCAAGGGCGATTGCACAGGTATGTCCGCCGTGGTGACGACGGAGACGATGCAGGGCGTGACGATTGTGACCCAATGCGTCGGCAAGGTGTATGCGCCGGAGGAGAGCGACCTCAACGACTGGAAGATTTTCGGCGAGCCGAATGTGGACTGTTCAGTTCGGCACCCGGCAACGGTGGAGCACACCTGCGCGACGGTGGTCAACCGTATTCCATGGCTGTTAAAAGCGCCCTCGGGCTTTTACACGGTGGAAAAAATGCCGTATAACGAATATCTCACCTGGCCGATGCAGTTTTCCGTTTAAATGGGCGTATTCCCTTTTCGCAGTCGATGTGATATGCTTGTGACAAAGAAATTCAGAGTGCGGAAGGGAACACGCTGCCGCAAAATTATGAATTTGTAACGGTTCTTTTGAGGAAAGCCGCTTGCGGGTCATTCCTTTTGGCCCGCATTTTGCGGCACGTTTGGATGCTCTTCGCGTTGCGTGAATTACGGTGTTATACAAACGCTGTTTGTGGAGAAAGGAAGGCGGTTATGGCGAACCCGATCGGGCTATATCTTCACATTCCGTTCTGCCGTGGGAAGTGCCCCTATTGTGATTTTTATTCGATGCGCGCGGATGCGGCGTGCATGGATACATATACCCAGGCTTTGCAAAAATCCTTGGAGCAATGGGCGAATCGCACTGGCCGAGCGGCGGATACCCTCTACCTTGGCGGCGGAACGCCCTCCCTGCTGGGTGGAGCCCGTATTGCGGCGCTGGTGCAAACCGCGCGGGGTTGCTATGGCCTGCGTGGCGCGGAGATCACGGTGGAGTGCAACCCCTCCGATGCGGATGGGAATTTGTTTGAAGTGCTGGCAAAGGCGGGCGTCAACCGGATCTCCCTGGGCCTGCAATCCGCCGTGGAAGAGGAGCGAAAAGCTTTGGGCCGCCGGGCGGGCGTAAAGGAAGCGGCGGAATCTATTCGGCTTGCGCGGGCGGCGGGCATTTCCAACCTTTCGCTCGATTTAATGCTCGGCATACCGGGCCAAACGGCGGAGAGCCTGCGCCGCTCCATTGATTTTTGCACACAGGCGGGAGTTTGCCACATCAGTGCGTATTTGTTAAAAATCGAGGAGGGGACCCCGTTCGCCCAGCGGCGGGCCTCTCTTGTTTTGCCGAATGAGGATACGGTATGCGATCTCTATGAACAGGCGTGCGAGGAACTCGAAGCGGCAGGCTTTCAGCAGTATGAAATCTCCAACTTTGCCCGGCACGGGTTTGAAAGCCGGCATAACTTGAAATATTGGAATGCGGAAGAATATCTGGGCCTTGGCGCATCGGCGCACTCCTTTTTGGGGGGAAGCGCTTTTTCTATCCGCGTGATAGGAATGCGTTCCTCCGTGGGGAGGGCCCTATACAGGATGGGGAAGGCGGCTCGTTTGAAGAATATGCCATGCTACGCATGCGGCTGGCAGACGGCCTGATCGAATCACTGGCCAGGCAGCGTTACGGCTGTGGGATTCCGCCCTACATGCGGGAAAGCGCCCGGCGGATGGAGCAATATGGCCTGACGAGCCAGGATGAGGATGGCATACGCCTGACGCGGAAGGGATTTTTGCTCTCCAACACGGTGATTGCGGAGCTTCTCTACCCTGCTGGTGGAACGGCCGGGTAACGCGGCCGTTTTTTTGCTGTACAAAATAAAAATCCAATGGTATGATAGACGATGCCAAATCGTGCCTGGCCGCCAGGTGCGGAATACAGGAAAGGAATGTCTGCTTTTGCTGCTTGCGATTATTTATATTGCTTTTATTAGCCTTGGACTGCCGGATTCCCTGCTCGGCGCCGCGTGGCCTGTGATGTATGAGGAGCTTGGTGTTCCGATTTCTTACGCTGGGATCGTCACGATGATTATCGCCGCAGGGACGATTGTTTCCAGCCTTTTATCCGACTGGCTCATGAGAAAGGTTGGAGCGGGAGTGATTACAGCTGTCAGCGTGTTCATGACTGCTGCGGCGCTGTTTGGGTTTTCCGCTTCCCATTCGTTTTTGCTGCTGTGCCTGTGGGCGGTTCCCTATGGGCTGGGCGCGGGCGCGGTGGATGCTGCGCTCAACAATTATGTGGCGCTGCATTTTTCCTCTCGCCATATGAATTGGCTGCATTGCTTTTGGAGCGTTGGCGCAGCGGCCAGCCCTTATATCATGAGCTATTGCCTGACGGGAGGGTTCGGCTGGAACAACGGCTACCGCTCTGTCGCTGTTGTTCAGACGATTTTGACAGCGGCGTTATTCCTCAGTCTTCCGCTCTGGAAGCGGCGCCGATTAGAAGGGGCGGAAGGGGAAAGCGCAGCAAAGGCGCTGAGCCTGCCGCGGGCCGTAAAGATCAAGGGCGTGCCGTTCGTTTTAATCATGTTTTTTGGCTACTGTGCACTGGAGCAGGCGGCGGGTCTTTGGGCCAGCAGCTATCTGGTGCAGTTTCGCGGGGTGGATACCGATACCGCCGCATGGTCTGCCTCGCTGTTTTATCTCGGCATTGCGGCGGGGCGCTTCCTCTGCGGATTTGTTGCGGAACGCTTGGGCGACCGGCGTTTGATCCGCATTGGGATTCTAACGATGATTGGCGGGGTGCTGCTGATCGCGCTCCCGGTTCCATACGATGCTTTTACATTGGCAGGGCTGCTCATTGTTGGCCTGGGGTGTGCGCCGGTATATCCGTCTGTGATCCATTCGACTCCGGCAAACTTTGGCAAGGAGAATTCACAGGCAATCATCGGTATTCAGATGGCGAGCGCCTACGTTGGCACCACTTTCATGCCGCCGCTGTTTGGCCTGATTGCGGCGCATATTCATATTGGGCTGTACCCAGCCTTCCTGCTGGCGCTGGCCCTTCTCATGCTGTGTATGTCGGAAAAGCTCAACCGCACGGTTGCAAAGCGGCAAGAGGGAGAGGCGCGTAAAGAAACGGCAGAACAGGAAGCGGAAAATGCATAAAAAAACAAACCTGGTTCGCCCGCGTTTGCTAAAATGCAAATAATAAAACAAAAACCGCCGCATCCCTGCTGAAAAGGGGATGCGGCGGTTGGCATTTGATAGCCTGGTGTTAATTCGTTTTATTTGATGATGCTTTCCCCGGTCATTTCCTTCGGCTGCGGAAGGCCCATGATTTTGAGCATCGTCGGGGCAATGTCACACAGGCGGCCGCTATCGCGCAGCTCGCAGGGGTAGCCCACAACGATGAAAGGAACCGGATTCGTCGTATGCGCCGTGAAGGGGGAACCATCCGGTTCATACATTTTATCCGCATTGCCGTGATCCGCCGTGATGAGCACTGCGCCGCCCATCTGCGCCACCGCGTCAACAACGCGGCCCACGCAGGTGTCCACAGTTTCCACCGCCTTGACGGCGGCTTCAAATACGCCGGTGTGGCCGACCATATCGCAGTTGGCAAAGTTTAAGATCACAGCATCATAGTTGCCGCTGAGAATGCGTTCAACGACCTTGTCGGTCACCTCAGGCGCGCTCATTTCCGGCTGGAGATCATAGGTCGCCACCTTCGGGGAGGGCACCAGCACACGATCCTCGCCCGGGAAGGTCCTTTCTACGCCGCCGTTGAAGAAAAAGGTAACGTGCGCATACTTCTCCGTTTCCGCAATGCGAAGCTGTGTTTTGCCAAGGCTCGACAAATATTCGCCAAACGTGTTTTCCAGAGATTGCGGGCGGAAGGCGACCTGCACATTCGGCATCGTCGCATCGTACTGTGTCATGCAAACATAGTGCAGTGGGAAAAAGCCGTTGCGGCGCACAAATCCGGTGAATTCCGGATCGACAAGCGTACGTGTGATTTCACGCGCGCGATCGGGGCGGAAGTTAAAGAAGATCACACTGTCGTTCGCCATGATGCGGGCGTCCGCATCATGGGAGCAGACAGTGGGCACGACAAATTCATCTGTGATGTTTTTGCCCTCCGCGTCGATTTCCTGATAGGATGTGCGGATGGCTGCAACCGGATCTTCCGCCTGGTTGCCCTCGCCGTATACCATGGCGGCGTAGGCCTTTTCCACACGCTCCCAACGATTGTCGCGATCCATTGCGTAGTAACGGCCCATCACGGTGGCGATTTTACCCACACCGATTTCTTTGAGCTTCCTTTCACACTCCGCAACAAAATCTGCGCCGGAGGTGGGGGGCACGTCGCGGCCGTCGAGCAAGCAGTGGACATAAACTTTTTTCAGCCCCATGCGCTTTGCAAGCTCCACGAGCGCCCAAAGGTGCGTGTTATGGCTGTGTACGCCGCCATCTGACATTAGGCCGATTAGATGCAGGGCGGAATCATGGTCAATTGCCGACTGCACCGCGCCGGTAAGGGCTGGGTTTTCAAAAAATTCGCCGTCAGCGATGGATTTGGTGATGCGCGTCAGCTCTTGGTAAACCACACGGCCTGCGCCAATATTGGTGTGGCCCACTTCGCTGTTGCCCATCTGCCCGTCCGGCAGGCCGACATCCATGCCGGAGGCGCCAATATAAGTCATCGGGCATTCCGCCATCAACTTGTCGAGCCGGGGCGTTTTCGCCGCGGTGATGGCATTGCCATAGTCGGATGGATTGTGGCCGAAGCCATCCATAATGCATAAAACAAGGGGCTTTTTCATATTTAATGGTTCCTCCTAAATTTGAAAAGAAAAGCGGGCGGGCTGCCATCCCGCCCGCTTGGGTTACAATGGTTATTTGGAAGCGGCTTCCACGATCTGCGCAAAATCCGCAGCCTTCAGCGAAGCGCCGCCGATCAGCCCACCATCCACATCCGGCTGGGCAAGTAGCTCCGCCGCATTTTTTGCGTTCATTGAGCCGCCGTACTGGACGACGAAAGCATCTGCCGCCGCCTGGTCGTAGAGGTCTGCAACAACTGTGCGGATGTAGTGGTTCACCTCATTGGCCTGCTCCGAAGTAGCGGTGCGGCCGGTGCCGATGGCCCAAACAGGCTCATAGGCGATGATTACGCGGGCAAGCTCCTCTTTGGATACGCCACCGAGGGCGACTTTTGTCTGCATGCCAACGATTTCAAACGTGATACCCTGCTCGCGCTGCTCGAGCGTTTCACCCACGCAGAGGATTACTGTGAGGCCTGCGTCCAGTGCGGCACGCACGCGCTTTTGGACGGTCGCATCCGTCTCACCAAAATAGGTGCGGCGCTCGCTGTGGCCGATCACAACATACTCTACGCCCATCTCCGTGAGCATCTCCGTAGAAATTTCGCCGGTGTAGGCGCCGCTCTTTTCCCAATGGCAATTTTCTGCGCCAACCTTGATGTTGGAGCCTTTTGTGGCCTCTATCGCCGCCTGTAGGTCTACATATGGCACGCAGATGACGACGTCGCAATCGGCGCCCTTTACAAGGGGCTTCATTTCCTCAACCAGAGCAGTGGTTTGAGAGGGGGTTTTGTTCATTTTCCAGTTGCCGGCGATAACGGCTTTGCGCAGTTGCTTGTTCATAACGCGATACGCTCCTTTAAAATTGATCATGATACATCCAAAGGGCGGAATGCGCCGCGCCAGAGGGCGCGGGAACGCTCCCGCCCTGCAAGGTTCTTATTTATCGTTGAGGCACGCGATGCCGGGGAGCTCCTTACCCTCAAGGAACTCGAGGGAAGCGCCGCCGCCGGTGGAGATATGGGTCATCTTATCGGCAAATCCGAGCTTTTGCACGGCCGCCGCAGAGTCGCCGCCGCCGATGATGGAGATCGCGCCGCTGTCCGCAACCGCTTTGGCAACCGCGATGGTGCCGCTTGCGAAGTTATCCCACTCCGAAACGCCCATCGGGCCATTCCAAACAACGGTGCCTGCGCCTTTGATTGCATCTGCAAAAAGCGCTTCGGTGCGCGGGCCGATATCAAGGCCCATCCAGCCCTCCGGCAGATCGTCGGAATCAACAGCCATGGATTCTGTGTCCGGCTTATATTCCTTGCCGACCTTATTATCGACCGGGATGAGGAATTTAACGCCTTTCTCCTTTGCCTTCTGCATCATTTCGCCTGCAAGCTGAACCTTATCTTCCTCGCAGATGGAGGTGCCGATCGGATGGCCGAGCGCTTTGAAGAAGGTGTAGGCCATGCCGCCGCCGATGATGAGGGTGTCCACCTTGTCGATCAGGTTGGTGATCACGCCGATTTTATCAGAAACCTTCGCACCGCCGAGAATGGCGACGAAGGGACGCTTCGGGTCGGCAAGCGCAGTGCCCATCACGGAGATTTCTTTCTGGATCAAGTAGCCGCACACGGCAGGGAGATGATCGGCAACGCCTGTGGTGGAGCAGTGTGCGCGGTGCGCTGAGCCAAATGCGTCATTCACAAAGATATCGGCCAGGGCCGCAAATTTCTTGCTCAGTTCGGGGTCGTTTTTGGTTTCGCCCTTTTCAAAGCGCACATTTTCCAGCAGCATCGCTTCGCCGTCCTGTAGGGAGGCGGCAAGCGCCTGCGCGCTTTCTCCCACTACGTCGGAAGCCATCTTGACCTCTTTGCCCAGCAGCTCAGAAAGGCGCTTTGCAACGGGAGCAAGGGAAAATTCGGGGTTTACCTCGCCCTTCGGGCGGCCGAGGTGGGAGCAGAGGATCACCTTGGCATTGTGGTCAAGCAGATATTTTATCGTGGGAAGGGAGGAGACAATGCGCTTATCGCTGGTGATTACGCCGTCTTTCAGCGGCACGTTGAAGTCACAGCGAACGAGCACCTTCTTGCCTGCTACGTCGATATCCTCGATCGTTTTTTTGTTCAGTGCGTCCATGAATGACCATTCCTTTCATCTGGGCGGGCAGCAAGCCGCGAGAATTACACGGCGCCAAACCCCCAACCCGTGTTCTACTTCTGTTTTGGGCGTTTCTTTTCTATTTCACGCGGTAAATATTGTATAACACGACGGAATAATTTGCAAGTAGCAAAGGCTCTAAACCTGAAGGGGAAGATTGTTAAAAAACTGTCACACTGATGAGGCGTTCGCCCCAGCGGAATGGCAGCGCTTAAAAACGCCGGTAATCGGATGCCGCAAAGGCAGCTGCTGCCATGAAGAGGATTGCCGGAAGCGTGGTGGTGACGAAGGGCGTTCCAACGGTGGCCTTAGCAGCTGGGGGAGACGAGGGCGGGCGCAGCGGGGCAGAAGGCAGTGCCGAGGGTCCGGCTGGCGTCAGCGCGGATGCCGTCACAGATGTGGCCGCTAGTGCGCGTTTGCCCGGCCTGGGAGACCGGTTGTGCCGAAATGACTTCAGTGGTCTGTAACAGAACAAAATCTTCCGGAACAGATGCTTCGGAGGGAATTTCCGTCAGCAGTACGCCACTGCCGTCTCTATACCGCACGCCGGAGCCGTCCACGCGGTCGTCCACCCCTTCCGTCATCCACATCAAAACGCCAGGCGTGCAAGGCCGGAAACAAATGCTCCAATCTGGCGCATTCTTTCGTCTGTGAAGGCTTTTTTCAGCATGTCTGCGGCTGAGAATCCAGCAAGCTTTGCCAGTGTTCCAGCCCGCATGGAGGAGACAATTCCCAATGCGGGCTTCCACAGCGCGCCCGCCCCGCTTGATAAATAGGAGGCGTCCAGCTTTAGGTCGCTGAGCATTTTGTCACAGAGGGAAGCGGCGGCGGGGAGCAGCTGCTCGGTAATCAGCGCCTGGGTCAGCGCGGGATTTAGCTGCTCGAGCAGAGCGGAGAAGCTGGCGTTTGGCTCTTCCTGCCCACGCTGTGGGCGAGCATCAGCTCGGTAAGGAAATCGCTGACTGTGTAAGGCTGGCCGCTGGCGGTCTGCGATAGGGCGCTTCTGCAAAGCTTTTCGACTATTTGCTCCACCTCCTTTCGGAGCGGGCTCTTTCCGCTGGCGTCCGCTGTGAGCCATTGGTCGTCGAATTGGGCAAATAGATCGTGCGCCATAGGGATCAGGTCGCTGGAAATAGAGATGCGCAGGGCGGGCAGGAGGAAAGAGGCGGAGCTCTCAACCAGAACGGTGTCTGCGCCGTCAAGCCGGAGCGTCAAGTTAAGGTTGCCGCTGAGATTGATCGCAAGCGGCTGTTGCAGCGCGGATTGAATTGCTTTTTGTAGGGCTGAATCGAGCTCGCCGGTTTTTGCGAGCGTTTCAACCCCTTTTTTAAGCCCATCCGATTCAAGCGTGTTGAGTGGACCGTCTAAAAAGCGCATCGCATAACGAGCAAAGGCAGTTTCCGAAAAGAGGGATTGCCGCAGATGCTCCTGATAATCGATTCGCTGGCCTTGCCAGGTGATTTCCTTGACGCTCTCTGATTGGAGAGTGATTTGCCCGCCTTCTACCGTTGCGGTGCGGATCGGAGCGCCATAGGTAACGAGGGAGCCCGTTTCCATATCCAAAAGCCAGTTCCCCTCCGGAGAGGTGTATTGCGCAACATCCGTTTCGTGCATATGCCCGGTGAAAAAATAGGAGAGCCCCGCGTTGGCAAACTGCCGCGCGATTTCGGAGCTATTATGGATCGTGCCGTTAAAAGAGGCCGATCGGGCGCCGGATTGATGCGCCAATAAGGGGCGGTGTATGCCAGCGATCAGCGTTTCACCATTTTGCCGGGCTCTATCTGCCTGCTGCAACACCCATTTCATTAACCCGTCGGAGATTGCGCCGCCCTCAACGCCCTGTTCATGGGCTTCGCTGTCAATCATGAGCAGGCGGATGCCGGGCTTTGGCGTAACCGCATAGGAAAGGCTGCCTTGTACCGCCTCTTCTGAAGGCTGGGGCTGATAGTAGGCGGCGCTGTCCGCGCCGTCGTAGCCGTACGCATGGAAGATATCCCGGAATTCGGCGGGGGATAGGCCGCCGCTCATGTCGCTTTCGCCATTGATGACGAATACGCGGATCCCTGCCTGCTCAACCTTTTGCAGCTTTTGCGCCAATTCCTCCGCGCTTGCGCGGCCTGCGCCGCTGGTCAGGTCGCCTGTAAGAAGCAGCACATCGGGCCGTTGGCGGATCACAGCCTCAATCGCTTCTTCCGTTGCCGGTGCGCTCTCGCCATATAGCCGCCACTCGTTTCCATCTGCCGCCGCTTGATCGGCGGCGGCAAGATAATGCAGGTCAGATAGGATGCAGAGTTTGATGGAAGCGGTGCTTCCTGAGATGGCGGCAATGGCGGGCAGGAGGCAGCAGAGTATGCATAGACACAGGCAAAACGGGACGGCCCGTTTGATGGGATCGCTGACCTTCATACAGCACCCTCCTTTTTGCGTCAAAACGCATCGCCGGGAATTCATTACAGAGTTCAGTATCTGCATTTTTGAGCTGGAACGGTACATTTTGCATCTGAAAATTTATGGAAAATCACCGCTCGGCCAGAGTGCTTCACGGCAAAACGGAAATTCATCAAAAAGTTATATATTTTTTGCAGGCGGTGTGCTATAATGAAAAAACATTGTGGATTTTTATGCCTGCCGCCCTTTTTTAGGAAAGGACCGGCATGATGGAATTGCCAAATATTAGAAGGGGCTTTTCCAAAACCATACTGAGGAGACTTGTAGAATGGGATTTTTAAAAAAACTGTTTGGCGACTATTCCGCAAAGGAGGTAAAGCGCGTTCTTCCCCTGCGGGATAAGGTGCTTGCCTTGGAGGAAACATACGCCGCTAAAACGGATGAGGAGCTGCAGGCCGTGACCCCTGCGCTCAGGGAGCGGCTCGCAAACGGGGAAACGCTTGACGATATCCTGCCGGATGCGTTTGCCGCCTGCCGGGAGGCTTCTTGGCGCGTATTGGGGATGAAGCATTTTCCCGTGCAGGTTGTCGGCGGCATCATCCTGCATCAAGGCCGCATCGCTGAGATGAAAACCGGTGAGGGCAAAACGCTCGTCGCTACCCTGCCCGCATACCTCAATGCCTTATCCGGCAAGGGGGTGCATGTCGTCACGGTCAATGATTACCTCGCCCGGCGTGACTCGGAGTGGATGGGCAAGGTTTACCGCTTCTTGGGGTTGAAGGTCGGCCTGATTGTCCATGAGAAAAACGACGCGGAGCGCAGGGAAGCCTACGCGGCGGATATCACCTACGGCACAAACAACGAGATGGGCTTTGACTACCTGCGTGATAATATGGTGCCCTATAAAGAGTTGAAGGTGCAGCGTGGCCATAATTTCGGCATCGTCGATGAAGTGGACTCTATCTTGATCGACGAAGCGCGCACGCCGCTGATTATCTCCGGTAAGGGCGACGCCTCCACCGACCTTTACCGCCAGGCGAATGAGTTCGCCAAGCGTTTGAAGGTGGTGCGCATCAAGGAGCAGGATACGAAGAAAAACGCCGAGGAAGAGGCGGACGCCGACTATATCGTTGATGAAAAAGCCAAAACGGCCGTGCTCACCAAAGAGGGAGTGAAAAAGGCGGAAGCCTACTTTCATGTGGACAACCTCATGGATCTCGACAACGTTACAGTCCAGCACCACATCAACATGGCTATCCGCGCGCAGGGCGTAATGAAGCGCGATGTGGATTATGTGGTGAAGGATGGGCAGGTGCTCATTGTGGATGAGTTCACCGGCCGCATCATGCTCGGCCGCCGCTATAGCGAGGGTTTGCACCAGGCGATCGAGGCCAAGGAGGGCGTGAAGGTTGAGTCAGAGAACAAGACGCTTGCGACCATCACCTTCCAGAATTATTTCCGCCTGTATGAAAAGCTCTCCGGTATGACCGGCACGGCAATGACGGAGAGCGAGGAATTCCAGGAGATTTATAAGCTCGATGCCGTCGAAATCCCTACCAATAAGCCGATGGTGCGCGACGACCACCCGGATGCAGTGTATGCAACGACGGAAGCGAAATATAAAGCTGTGATTGACCAAATCGAGGAGTGCCATAAAAAGGGCCAGCCTGTGCTGGTGGGCACGATCTCCATTGAAAAGTCCGAGCTTTTGAGCGCGATGCTCAAAAAGCGCCGTATCAAGCATGAAGTGCTCAATGCGAAATATCATGAGAAGGAAGCGGAGATCATTGCCCAAGCCGGTAAGTTCGGCGCGGTGACGATCGCCACGAATATGGCGGGCCGCGGCACGGATATCATGCTTGGCGGTAACTCCGAATACTTGGCTAAAGCGGAGATGCGCCGCATGCAGATTCGTGAGGAACTCATCAGCGAGGCGACTGGTTTCGCGGAGACAGACGATCAGGAGATTCTGGATGCACGCCGCACTTTTACTGAGCTTGACAAGAAATATAAGGAGGAGATTGCCGAGGAAGCGGAAAAGGTGCGCCAGGCTGGCGGCCTCTTCATCATCGGCACGGAGCGGCATGAATCCCGCCGGATTGATAACCAGCTGCGCGGCCGTTCCGGCCGTCAGGGGGATCCCGGTGAAAGCCGCTTTTACCTCTCCTTGCAGGATGACCTGTTCCGCCTGTTCGGCGGCGATCGGATGGCGAACCTTGCCGATTCCTTCGCAGCCCGTGGGCTGGAGGATGCGCCGATTGAGTTGAAACTCGTCTCCAATTCCATTGAGAGCGCACAGCGTAAGGTGGAATCCCGCAACTTTGCAATTCGCAAAAACGTGTTGCAGTTCGACGACGTCATCAACCGCCAGCGAGAGCTGATCTACAAGCAGCGAGATATGGTGCTCGACGGCGAGGATCTGAAGCCGACAATCCTCAAGATGATTGACGAGACGATCACGCAGGCCATTGATCTGTATTGTCCCGCCGGCAATGAAAAGGCGGATTGGAACCCCAAGGCGCTGCATGAGAATTATCAATGGTTGGTAAAGCCGGAGGATATCGAAGGCGAGATCGACCGCGACACATTGCAGGATACGCTCATCGAGCGCGCGCATGCGCTTTATAATGAGCGGGAAGAGAAATTCACGCCCGAAATCATGCGCCAGCTTGAACGCAAGGTGTTGCTCGATAATGTGGATGCGCGCTGGATGGAGCATATCGACGCGCTCGATGAGCTCAAAAAGGGCATCGGCCTGCGTGCTTACGGCCAGCAGGACCCGGTTGTTGCCTTCCGGCTGGAGAGCTTCGATATGTTCGACGAGATGACCACTTCTATCCGCGAGGGCACCGTGCGCATTATGCTGACTGTGCCGGTGCGCAGCGAGGAGGACGTCCGCCGCGAGCAGCAGGCAAAAATTACCTCTACCAGCGGCGCGTCCGACGGCTCTGATAAGGCGCGCCCGGTGCGCAAGGATAAAAAGCCTGGGCCGAACGATCCCTGCTATTGCGGAAGCGGAAAAAAGTATAAAAAGTGCCACATGCAGGCCGATCAGGCAGAAGCGGCAAAGGCCGCCGCGGCAAACCGCGGAAGGTAAGCGCACATTGCGATTTGCCGCTGCGGATAAATGGAATATGGAAAAACCTATACAGGTGGTTATACCATCGGTATAGGTTTTTTTACAAATCATACAATTGCTCTGATTTGTAGAATGCATAGGAAGCGCTTATACGCAGTTACTTTTTGGATTTCCTTTAAATATGCAAAGAATACAAATATCAGGTGGCTGGCCGCTCTCGTAAGCAGCGCGTATCCCTTTGCTCCATATGTTTGCGGCAAGCCTTGCATTGTTATTTCGCTGCGCTTTAATAAAAGGGCTTGCTTGTGACGTAAGGGAATGAAGTATAATGACAATAGCAGCACAACAATCCATGAAGGCTGTGCCCTTCTCTCTGATATTTTGTAAGCATCAATGTACAGGGGTACACTGATGCAAAAAACGGGTGATGAAAATGATTCATGACAAGCACGATAAGGCGATTCCGCCAGGGTATATGACTGTGGGAGAAGTGGCGAAAAAAATGGGAGTTACCGTCCGCGCGCTGCAATATTATGATAGGCAGGGCCTGCTTTCCCCCTCGGCAGAGAGCGCGGGCGGGCGCAGGCTCTATGCGGATAAGGACTTGATTCGGCTTCATCAGATTCTGTCTCTGAAACATTTGGGGTTTTCATTGGACGATATCAAAAACCGATTGAGCTCCCTGAACACTCCTGCCGATGTTGCGCAGGCGCTCTCTGAGCAGGCAGCCGCCGTGCAGGAAAAGATCGAGGTCCTGTCGGAATCCCTGCGGGAGATCGAGGCGCTGAAGGCCGAGGTGCTCCAAATGCAATCGGTAAATTTTAAAAAGTATGCCGACATTATCGTAAACCTTCAAATGAATAATACGTTCTACTGGCTGATTAAGCATTTTGACGACCGGACGCTTGATCATATCCGGAGCCGTTTTGATCAAACCAGCGGTTTGAAGATGATTGAAACCTTTCATAACCTGCAAAGCGAGGCGATACGGCTTCAGGGGGACGGCGTATCGCCCGAAAGCGAAAAAGGCCAAGCTTTTGCCGAAGCGTTTTGGCAGATGGTGACGGAGTTCACAGGCGGGGATCGGGAGATTCTGTCGCTTCTGATGGAGGTTGGAAAATTCGATGGGCTGGATAATGAATGGAAGCAAAAACAAACCGCCGCCAATGCGTTTATCGAACCAGCCTTGAGCGTTTACTTTACAAATCTGGGCGTTAATCCATTTGAGGAGGGGCCAAATTGAAGGAAGCCATTCAGGTAAATGAGCTTAGGAAAAGCTACGGCGATCATGCTGTGCTGAAGGGGCTCACGTTTCATGTATCCAAAGGTGAAGTTTTTGCGTTGCTCGGCGTGAACGGCGCTGGAAAAACCACGGCCCTGGAATGTATGGAAGGATTGCGCAAGTATGATGGCGGCAGTGTTGTAGCGGATGGAAGGATGGGGATTCAGCTGCAATCGGCCTCCCTCCCATCCCACATTAGGCCGATGGAGGCGGTGCGGCTATTTGCAAAATGGAACCGGGTGGAGGCAGATCGCTCCATGCTTGCCTCCCTCGGCATCCAAGAGCTGGCAAAAAAGCAATATGCAGACCTGTCCACGGGTCAAAAAAGGCGGCTCCACCTCGCGCTTGCCTTAATCAGTGATCCTGATATCATCTTTCTCGATGAGCCCACGGCCGGGCTTGATGTGGAAGGAAGGAGCTCGCTGCATGATCAGATCCGTAAGCTGAAAGCGCAGGGGAAAACCATTGTTTTGGCCAGCCACGATATGGCGGAGGTTGAAAGCCTGTGCGACCGCATTGCAATTTTGAATGGCGGAAACCTCGCATATCTGGGCACGGTCGCACAACTGACCGCAAAAATCGGAAAACGCTATGCCATTCGCATAACAACCGGACGGGGCACTGAAACGTATCATTCCGACCATATTGCAGAGACCCTGCTGGAGTTGCTTGAGAAGTTGAAGCGCCAGGGCATTGCTGTGCTGGATATTGAAATTGATCGGGGAACGTTGGAACAAGATTTTTTAGAAATTGCAAGGGGGCATGGCGAATGAGCGCGTTTTTCTATGGCTTGGCTTTGCAGTGGAGGCTGGATATTCGCAGCAAGTCGCTGCTCATTACCTGTTATGTCGTTCCTCTCCTGTTTTTTGCCATCATGGGCGGAATTTTTACCTCCATAAACCCGGAGGCAAAAGCCACGCTGATTCAATCTATGACGGTCATGGGCGTAACCATGGGCGCGTTGATCGGGCTGCCGCCCTCCCTGGCGGAGGTGTACGGAAGCGATATCAAGAAAATGTACAGAGCCAATGGCGTGCCGTTATATCTTGGGCTGGTATCAATGGCTATATCTGCGTTTCTCCATCTTTCAATGATGTCTGTAATCATCTGCGTCGCAGCCCCCTTTGCCTTTGACGCGGCGCTTCCAGCAAGCCTGCCGCAGTATGCTTGCTCGCTTGCGGTTTTGATTGCAGTATCGCTGAGTATCGGAAGTGTGTTAGGGCTGGCGGTGAGAAATCAGGCAAAGCTCACCATGATCTCGCAGCTGTTTTTTCTACCGTCTATCATGCTGTCAGGCATTTTGTTCCCCATCGATTTGCTTCCGCGGTTTTTCGAGATGCTGGGGAAGCTGTTTCCAGCGGCATGGGGATATGCGTTGATGGTGGGGGAAGGCTTTTCCTTTGCAACCCTGTGGCCTCTAGCGGCGCTGTTTGCGGCTGCGGGCGTTATCCTCATGGCTTTATTGAAGCGGTTGCAAGCAGAAGGGTGAGCGCGCACGGCAATCGGACAAAAGGCGCGGGAAATACTGTTTGACAGGTTAGGCGCGCTTGTGCTATAGTAAAACTGCAACAATAAAATATGGACAGGGGAGCTTGTGAGCAGGCTGAGAGGAAGTCATCAACTTCGACCCTTACACCTGATTTGGATAATGCCAACGTAGGGAGCGAAAGCGCGATTGTTTTCGATCAGCGGGAAATGCCAAACGGTGTTTCCCGCTTTTTGTTTTTCTGTCCATGGAATTTAAAGGAGGAAAGGGAGGGTTGTAAAATGCAAGATTTTGCAACCGTCTCCAGAAAAATCACTTGAGGGCCGTACAGTATGCCCCTCATTTTGCATCTGAAGATGCAAAACCGTGCTTTTTCTCGGTGTGATTTTTATCCATGATGCAATGTGCCCTGCGATTTGTTCTCTTAAGGCATAAATTTTGCCCAAAATTTTGGATGCGCCAAAACCGCAAAATTTTGCGGCCCGGCGCAAGAAAGGAATGGTCATACAGATGGATTACACCACACAGATGGACGCGGCACGTAAGGGGATTCTGACGGGGCAGCTTCGTGCCGTTGCGGTGGAAGAAAAAATGGAGGCCGAACGGCTGCGCGAGCTGGTTGCGAAGGGGCAGGCGGTGATCCCCGCGAATAAAAACCACGTCTGCCTCAAGCCCCGCGGCATTGGGCGCGCCCTACGCACGAAGATCAATGTGAACCTCGGCGTATCCAGAGATTGCCTTGATCTGGATGAAGAGTTCAAAAAGGTGGAGGCGGCCGTTGCCATGGGCGCAGAGGCGATCATGGATCTGAGCTCCTTCGGCGACACAAAGGCATTCCGTCAAAAGCTTGTGCACGGCTGCACGGCGGTGCTGGGCACGGTGCCAATCTATGATGCGGTAGTTTATTACAACAAGCCATTGAAAACCATCACTTCGGATGAGTGGATCGATGTGGTACGCATGCACGCACAGGAGGGCGTGGATTTTATGACGATCCACTGCGGTATCAACCGGGAGACGGCTCGAAAATTCAAGGGGAATCAGCGCCACACCAATATCGTTTCCCGCGGCGGCTCTATCATTTTCGCATGGATGGAGCTGACCGGGGAGGAAAACCCGTTCTACGCGCGTTTCGATGAGATTCTGGAGATCTGCCGGGAATACGATGTGACCTTGAGCCTTGGCGATGCCTGCCGCCCGGGCAGCATTGCGGACGCGGGCGATATCCCGCAGATTGAGGAACTCGTCACATTAGGCGAGCTAACGCAGCGGGCATGGAAGCGGGATGTGCAGGTGATGATCGAGGGCCCGGGGCATATGCCGCTCAATCAAATCCGGTCGAATATGGAGATTGAGCAGACGGTCTGCAAGGGCGCGCCCTTTTATGTGCTCGGCCCGTTGGTCACGGATGTGGCCCCCGGCTACGACCACATCACCAGCGCGATCGGCGGGGCGATCGCGGCTACCTACGGCGCCTCCTTCCTGTGTTATGTAACGCCTGCCGAGCACCTGCGGTTGCCAACAGTGGAGGATGTAAAGGAGGGGATTATCGCCTCCAAAATTGCCGCCCACGCGGCGGATGTCGCCAAGGGCCTGCCCGGCGCGGACGAATGGGATTACCAGATGAGCGAGGCCAGGAGGAATCTTGACTGGGAGCGGCAGTTTTCTCTGGCGCTCGATCCGGAGAAAGCGCGTGCCTACCGCGCGCAGAGCACGCCTGAGCGGGAGGATACCTGCACGATGTGCGGCAAAATGTGCGCGGTGCGCAACATTAATAAGATCCTGCGTGGCGAAGACGTAGATATCATGGACTGAGAAAGGGAGAATGCAATATGTTCGGAGAAAAGCTTGAAAATATACGGAAAACATCGCCCCTGATCCACAATATTACAAATTATGTAACCGCCAACGACTGTGCGAATATCCTGCTCGCCTGCGGAGCGTCCCCCACGATGGCGGACGATGCGTCCGAGGTGGAGGAAATCACCGCGATCAGCAACGCTTTAAATATCAACATCGGCACACTGAACGCCATGGTGGAGGGCATGTTTCTCGCCGGGAAAAAGGCAAATGCGCTCGGCCGGCCGGTCGTGCTCGATCCGGTTGGCGCGGGCGCGTCCAGGCTGCGGACGGAGACAGCGTGCAGGCTTATTGATGAAATCCGCTTTACCGTCATCCGGGGCAACATTTCTGAAATCAAAACACTCGCTTCCGGCTCCGGCACAACAAAGGGGGTCGATGCGGATGCGGCGGATATCGTAACGGAGGAAACGCTTAATGCGGCGGTGGCTTTCGTCAAGGCATTTGCGGCCAAAACGGGCGCGGTGATTGCCGTAACCGGTGCAATCGACCTTGTTTCGGATGCAGAGCGCACGTTTGTCATCCGCAACGGCCGGCCGATGATGGGCCGCGTTACCGGCACGGGCTGCATGCTTTCCGCCATGACTGCCGCGTATCTCGCGGCAAATCCGGAATGCCCGCTGGAAGCGGCAGCTGCCGCAGTGGGCGCAATGGGCGTTTGCGGGGAGATCGCGCTGGAGCGGTTACAGAAGGGGGAGGGCAATTCCACCTACCGCAACCGATTGATCGACGCGATTGATTGCCTGGATGCAGAAACGTTGGAAAGAGGGGCAAACTATGAAGTTCGATAAACAAAATTTATTGCTCTATGCGGTGACAGACCGCTCCTGGCTTGGGGAAAAGACCCTGTTTCAGCAGGTGGAGGAGGCTCTCCAAGGCGGCGTGACCATGCTACAGCTACGGGAGAAGGATTTGGATGAAAAATCCTTTATGGAGGAGGCTGCTGCGGTGAAGGAGCTGTGCGCCCGCTATCAAGTGCCGTTTCTAATTGACGACAATGTGCCGCTTGCGCTCCGTTGCGGCGCAGATGGCGTGCATGTGGGCCAGTCCGATATGGAGGCAGGCGAAGTACGCGCCAGAATCGGCCCGGATAAAATCCTGGGCGTATCCGCTCAGACGGTTTCCCAAGCAGTTTTGGCGCAGGAAGCGGGCGCGGATTATCTCGGCGTCGGCGCGGTATTCTCCACATCGACAAAGCTGGATGCAGATACCGTGTCTCTTGAAACGCTGCGGGAGATTTGCACAGCAGTCAAAATCCCGGTGGTGGCAATTGGCGGGATTAATGAGGCAAATTTACCGGAGCTCACCGGCAGTGGGATCAACGGTGTGGCGGTAGTGTCAGCAATTTTTGCCGCACCGTCGCCCGGCGATGCGGCGAGAAGGCTTTCCATGCTTGCGCAGCAGGCTGTGCAGGGGGTAGAATAGAGGTGGAAAAGGTGGAAGGGGGAATTGCTGCATGAAAATGACCGGAGCCATTTTTGATATGGATGGTACGCTGCTCGATTCCATGCCGATTTGGGATCGGGTGGGCATTGATTACCTTGCGGGGCTGGGCATCCAGGCACGCCCGGATTTGCCGGAGCGGCTCCTGACGATGTCGATGAGGCAGGCGGCGGCATATTTTCGCTCTGGCTACGGCGTGAACTTGCCGGAAGCGGAGATTATGGATGGGGTCAACGCGCGGATTGAAGCCTTCTATCGAAAAACGGCGCCTGCAAAGGAGGGCGTTCGAGATTTTTTGCACGCGCTTCGGCAATCGGGTGTGAAAATGTGCGTGGCAACGGCGACAGACCGCCCTTTGGCAGAAGCCGCATTGCGGCGCACAGGGCTGCTCAGCTATTTTTCCTTCCTTCTCACCTGCACAGAGGCGGGCTTCGGCAAGGACAGTCCGGATATTTTTGTATTGGCACAGAAAAAACTGGGCACACCGCGGGAACAGACGGTGGTCTTTGAGGATGCGCTCTATGCGATGCAGACCGCAAAGCGGGCGGGGTTCCCCGTTGCGGCCGTTTACGACGCATCTTCCCAGGCGGATCAAGAGCAGATCCGGCAGCTCGCGGATGTTTATATGCCCTTGTTTCCCGGGGCGGAGGAGGCTTTGCTGTGAAAACAGTGCTGACCGTCGCGGGATCAGATCCGAGCGGAGGGGCGGGTATTCAGGCGGATATCAAGACGATCACCGCCCACGGCCTTTATGCAACGAGCGCCATCACTGCGCTGACCGTGCAGAATACGCTGGGCGTATCTAGGGTGGAGCCGGTTCCCGTGGATCTAGTCGCCCAGCAAATCGACTGTGTGGTAGGGGATATCCGGCCCGATGCGGTCAAAATCGGCATGCTCTGCAATGCCGAGATTGTGCAGGCGGTGGCACAGGCGCTGGCTCATGGTCAAGCGGAATGCATCGTAATCGACCCGGTGATGATTTCCACGAGTGGGCACAGGCTGCTTGACCAGGAAGCGGTGCAGTGGATGAAGCGAAAGCTGTTCCCAATGGCGCAGCTTATCACGCCGAATCTGCCGGAGGCGGAGGCCCTTTGCGGAATGCGCGTACGTGATGAAGCGGAGATGGAGCGCGCTGCGCGGCTGCTCTCGGATCAGACGGGGCGGCGGTGCTCCTCAAAGGGGGGCATCTTGCCAAGACGGCGGACGATTTGCTGCTTCAAAATGGGGAAGCTCACTGGCTCCAGGGCCGCAGGGTGGAAAATTCCAATACGCATGGCACCGGCTGCACGCTTTCCTCTGCGATTGCCTGTGGCTTAGCGCGGGGGCAATCGCTCGTGGAGAGCGCTCGGGCAGCGAAGGAGTATCTCACGAATGCGCTGCGTGCAGGGCTTGATCTGGGAGCAGGGAACGGGCCGCTCAATCATATGTTTCAGCAGACAAGTTGATCAAACGAGGCGGGACGGCAAAGCAGCCGTCCCGTTTTTGCGTCGGGGGAGACACGTCTTTTGGAGTTCCGGGCCGCTGGCATTGACATTCCGCCGCTGTAAACTTATAATAAACTACGTATTGGCAAAGATAAATCTATATGGATTAAGGATGGATACGATGATACAGTTTGAAGAACTTCGCCTGCAGCTGCTTGAGGATGAGGATGCCCTCAAGGAGCTTTCTTCTGCGCTTGGCCTGGAAGAAATGCGCAAAGAGGTGGCAACGCTGGAGGAGCAGACGGCGGCGGACGGCTTTTGGGAGGATCTCGGCAACTCCCAAAAGGTGTTGCAGCGCGTGAGTATGCTAAAAAACCGAATTTCGGCCTATGAAACGCTGAAATCGAATTTTGACGACGCGCTTGTTATGATCGAATTGGCCAATGAAGAGGGCGACTTGGATCTCCTGCCAGAGTGCCAGGAGAGTGTAAAAGCGGTGAAAAAGGAGATCGAAGCCCAAACGTTGGCAACCCTTCTCAGCGGCGAATTTGATTCCAAAAACGCCATCCTTACCTTCCATGCGGGTGCAGGGGGCACGGAGGCGCAGGATTGGGCAGAGATGCTGTTCCGCATGTATAATCATTGGGGCGAGCGCCATGGCTTTAAGGTGAGCACACTTGATTTTCTCGACGGCGACGAGGCGGGTCTGAAATCCGCTGTGTTGCTGGTAGAAGGCCTCAATGCTTATGGCTTTTTGCGCAGCGAAATGGGCGTGCACCGGCTGGTGCGTGTGTCTCCGTTTGATTCTTCTGGCCGTAGGCACACCTCCTTTGCTTCCCTGGAGGTGATGCCGGAAATTGACGACACCTTTGATGTGGAGATCAGCCCGGAGGATATCAAGATGGATGTTTACCGCGCGAGCGGCGCAGGAGGGCAGAAGGTGAATAAAACATCATCCGCCGTGCGGTTGACACATATCCCGACAGGGATTGTCGTTTCCTGCCAGGTGGAGCGCAGCCAGCATCAAAACCGCGAAGTTGCGATGCGCATGCTCAAATCGAAGCTTGTGGAGATCAAGGAGCGCGAGCATTTGGATAAGATTGAGGATATCAAGGGCGACCAGAAGGAGATCGGCTGGGGCAGCCAGATCCGCTCCTACGTCTTTATGCCCTATACGCTGGTTAAAGATCATCGCACAGGCTATGAAGCCGGCAATATCAACGCTGTGATGGACGGGGATCTGGACGGCTTTATCAATGCATATTTGAAAATGGAGTCGCTGGAAAAGCTCGAGAAGAAGAATTGACAAACGCCGGAATGAGGCGGAGGAATGGAATGAGAAACAGAAAGCAGCCTTCCTGGCTTCAAACAGCATCAAAGGGGAAAAAGCGTGTGCTTGCAGCGGTATGTATTTTGCTTGTTTTGGGCGTGTTATCCCCCTTCGTTATCAATGGGATTGTGGTGGGCAGTGCCCGCCGGTATATCTTGGAGCCACAGGAAACGGAGCAGGTGAACGCAGATTGTGTGATCGCGTTGGGCGCAATGGTGTGGGGCAAGGATACGCTTAGCCATATGCTGGAGGATCGGGTGCTTGGCGCGATTGACGTTTACGAGCGCGGCGGCGCAAAAAAAATCCTGATGAGCGGGGATCATGGGCAAGAGGATTACGATGAAGTCAATGCCATGAAAAAATACGCGGTGGAAAAGGGCGTGGCGGCGGACGACGTGTTTATGGATCACGCAGGTTTCTCCACCTATGAAACGATGTATCGTGCGCGGGATGTATTTCAGGCGAAAAAGGTCATCATTGTCACGCAAAAATACCATCTGTACCGCGCGGTTTATATTGCACGGGCGCTGGGGCTGGAGGCATACGGCATTGCGTCTGACCCGAGACCGTATAGCAGCGTGGTTTATAACAACGCGCGGGAATTCCTTGCGCGTGTGAAGGATTTTTTTACCGCAATCGGGAAACCGGAGCCGACCTTTCTTGGGGAGGCAATTCCCATCAACGGCAGCGGCGCGCAGACGGATGATCAGGTTTAGTGTTGGATAAATGAAAAAGGCAAGTAAGCGGCCCGGGATCATGCGATGGCATGATCCCGGGCTCGGTTTGTATTAGCTGCGCTATTCTATTTTTCGATGTCTGGCTTGGGGTTCGTAAAGAAGGCCCCGCCCGAAATCTACAAACGAAGGGGCGCCCCATTTCGGCATTATTTGAGCACAAAACCGACCTTTTTCATCACCTTATCCAGTGTGCGCTGGGAGATGCGCTGCGCCGATTCAGCGCCCTTGGCCGCGCAATCACGGAGATAGTCGGGGTTTTTCATATAGCTGTCGAAACGCTCCTGCACGGGCCGCAATTCTTCAATGACCGCCTCGGCGACGGCGGTTTTGAAATCGCCATAGCCTCTTCCCTCGAATTCCGCCTCAATTTGTTCCATCGATTTACCGGTACAGCAGCTATAGATGCCCATCAGGTTGTTGATAGCGCTACGACCCTCTTCGTAAGCGACGCGGGCTTCGGAATCTGTAATGGCACGCTTGAATTTGCGCAGGATCACATCCGGCTCATCTAAAATGGAGATAAAGCCGTTGACGTTCGGATCGGATTTGCTCATCTTTTTCTCCGGCTCCTGAAGGGACATCACACGAGCCCCCTCTTTGCCGATATAGGGCTCAGGAATCGTAAACACATTGCCATAAATGCCGTTGAAACGGCCGGCGATATCACGCGTAATCTCCAAATGCTGCTTCTGATCCGCACCGACAGGCACAAAATCCGCCTGATAAAGCAGGATATCCGCCGCCATGAGCACCGGATAGGCAAACAGGCCGACATTCACATTATCCGCATGCTGGGTTGATTTATCTTTAAACTGCGTCATGCGTGACATTTCTCCAAATTGGGTATAGCAATTGAGCACCCAGGCAAGCTGCGCATGCGTTGAAACCTGGCTTTGGATAAAAATTAGGTTCTTCTCCGGGTCAAGGCCAATCGCGAGCAGCAGAGCGTATAATTCCAACGTGCGGCGGCGCAGCTCCGCCGGATTTTGCCGCACGGTGATCGCGTGCAAATCCGCCACCGCATAGGCGCAGTCATATGCTTCCGACATGGAAACCCAGTTTTTCAGAGCGCCGAGGTAATTGCCGAGCGTTGGGATGCCGCTGGGCTGGATCGCGCTTAAAATCCGTTTTTTGCGTTCAGGCTGTTGTTCCATCGTAATCTTCACCACTCTCTTAAAATTGCCGCTTAACCTGGCCCAGAATCTGCATGCCCTTGACGATCGCCTCGTCGGTAGGCGTTGAGAAATTCAAGCGGAAGCACTGGGTGGGGTCGCTCTCATGCGTCATGAAGGCGGAGCCGGGCACAACCGCCACCTTTTGCTCCACCGCGGCCTGGCAGAAGGCCGTCATATCAACGCCGTCCGGCAGGGCGCACCAGATGAACAGCCCGCCCTCCGGGCGGTTGTAGGTGACGAAATCGCCGAGCTCGCTGTCGATCAGATCACACATCAGGTTGAGCTTTTTGCGGTAAATATCACAGATTTTTTGAATATGGGCCTCCACATTGTAATGTGCCATCCATTCATCCACGATCAGCTGGCAGAGCATCGGGGTGTGCACATCTGCCGCCTGCTTGCCGACCGTCATCTTGGCGATCAGCGTCGCGGGGGCAATCGCGTAGCCCACGCGCATACCGGGAGAGAGGATTTTGGAGAAGGAGCCCGCATAGATGACAATGCCCTCCTCGTCAAAGCTCTTGATCGCGGGCACATGCTCGCCCGCGACGCGCAGGTCGCCATACGGGTTATCTTCAATGATCAGCACGCCGTATTGTTTTGCGAGCTCGTAGACCCGGCGGCGCTTGGCAAGCGACATGGTAACGCCCGCCGGATTTTGAAAATTCGGGATCGTATAGATAAACCGGACATTCTTTTCCTCCTGGAGCGCTCGCTCCAGCTCGTCTACATCCATGCCGTCTGCCTGCACGGGGATGCCGCGCAGCTTCGCATTGTAGGAGCGGAAACAGTTGAGCGAGCCGATGAAGGAGGGCGCTTCGCAGATCACGGTATCGCCCTCGTTGCACAGCGCCTTGGTGGCGAGATCCATCACCTGCTGTGCGCCGGATGTAATCAGTAGGCTGTCAAAGTCGCGGCCAATATTGTGCTTTTGCTTCATATAGGTAGAGATACGCTCTCGCAGAGGCGTATAGCCCTCCGTGACGCCATATTGCAGGCAGTCGATCGGGCGCTCGGTGAGCAGCTTTTCCGTAATTTCACGCACCTCCTCGGTTGGAAAGGCTTCCGGCGCGGGGTTGCCGGCGGCAAAAGGGATGACGCCCGGCTGGGAGGTCGCTTTCAAAATCTCACGGATTGCGGAGGGCTGGAGAGTGGAAATACGATCAGAAAATTCAAATTGCATATGAATACCCCATTTGTTCTGTTAGAATGAGATTATTCTAACATAGTCCGCACAGTTTTTAAAGAGGTAGAGGCCGCGTTTGTGGACTTTTTCCCGTCGATGATGTATAATCAAACCTAGCGGACAAGCCTTGTGAAGGAATCGGCACAGCGCCGGCCAGGCCGGCGGATAATTGGAGGTTGCTATGAAACGAATTCTGTGCGCTGTGACGGCGCTAACCTTATTTATTACGCTTCTGACAGCCTGTGGAGGGCCGAAAACGGCGCTGCATATCGGCGGCGCACAGGTCAGCAGTGAAATATATACGTATTATTATGATCTGGTAAAACGCTCGCCGGAGCAGTATCCTGGTGATGCGCGGGAAAATACGATCAGCCTATGTAAGGAATATGTGGCGGTTAATACACTTGCGGCGGAGCGGTCGATCACTCTAAAAACGGAGCGCGAGGCAGCCGCTTCAGCATGGGTTAATCAACAGTGGAAGTTTTTCAGCACCTACTATACGGGGCTGGGGATCAGCAAGCAGACGCTGATGAAGGTTCGGGAAAACGAGGCGCGAAGGGAGCTTCTGCTGGAGGCCTATTATGGGGCGAATGGATTGCAGCCGGTGGCGGAGGATGCGCTGAAGGATTATTTCTCCAAGCACTTTGTGGTGTTCAAATCGATCAATGGGTATTTGACCGATACGAACGACGCAGGCGAATCTGTGGCGCTTAGCGACGACCGCATTGAGGAAATTAAAAAGCAATTTAATACGATGGCGGATTCCATTAGCAAGGGCACCTCGATTGAGGAGGCCAACACGAAATATTTAGAATCTCAGAATAGCACCAGTGTCGGTGAGTTCACCGCATCGGTGATTAACGGCGGAAACACGGATTATCCGGAGGGGTTTTACGATCAGGTTGTGGCGATGAAAAATGGCGACGTGAAGGTGATCACGCTTTCCACCTTCATTTATGTGGTGCAGAAGCTGGATGCTTTGGGCGAGAAGGGCAGCTATTTCACGCAATACCGCACAGATGTGCTTCAAAGCATGAAGGGGGAAGACTTCCAAAAGCTTTTGCAAGAGCGGAAAGACTCCTTTGAAGTGGAGGAGAAAGGCGGGGTACTCAGGCGCTGTGAAAAAGTTGTGGATGAAAAGCGGCCACTGAATGGCGGAGAAAGCACGGCATCCCAAGCGCGACAGACGGCGCCATCCACCTGAACGAAGAATAAAAAGCAAGAGGCTGTTGCGAAAATCTTTGCATTTTGCAACAGCCCTTTTTCATTGGAATGGGGGGTTATTCATTGAATCTGTTTCGCCTTTTTAGCAGCGGCGCGCTATTGTTGTTTGCGCTGTACTGTTTGATTTTTGATCGTACGCTCCCCTTTTCGATGCCTACGGCCGTTTTGATTGTTGCCACGGTGTATCTGGCCGTTTTTCCGGTGAAGGATATGCTATCCCGGTTCAATCGCACGCTTTATAAAGGTCGTCAGTTTGCTAAAAATTATGAAAAAACTCCAATGTTGGATGAAGTGGAATTCCAGCGGATGAAAAAACAGTATGACCGGAGGGCTTGGTATGCCATGCTTTTTTGGCTTGCATTTCTGGCGGCGGTAGGAGGCCTGTACGCAGTTGGGGTTTTTGATCGGGCATGGATTTTCTTTTTCTTTGCCTTCTCGGATTTCTGCGTCTATTTCGCGGTGTTTTTTTGGTGCCCGTTTCATCGGATCATCATCAGGCCGAGCTGCTGCATGGAATGTCGAATTTTTAACTGGGATAGCTTTTTTTCCTATAGTTTTCTGCTTTTCCTACCCAGTGTTTATAGTATCATCCTAGTGGGCCTGGCGCTGTGCTCGCTGGTGGAATGGGAAATCACCTATCATAAATATCCCAAGCGATTTTATCGGATGTCCAATCAAAAGCTGACGTGTGAAAACTGCGATCTGGAGGCGTGCAAAAACCATCATAAAAACGGTTTCACAGAACGCTATGTGAAAAATACAGAAGAGAAGGTGAGGAGAGGCCGGCAGCCCTATCGGATAGGGAATCATCAATGACAAAATGAAACAGGCGGGGAGCGCTGCAAACCGTTATCGTTTGCAGCGCTCCCCGAAAATTTTTGCGGGCATGGATTGATGCGAAACCGTGTTGTGGCCTTCGCCCACGGGCAAAGCGATGAACTTGTGCGTGGATCCACCGTTTTCTTCGTGCTTTTACCGATGTGTAGCCGCCATTCCCATCGCACGGAACAGGGATAGCCCGTTTTCATAGGGGAGATCCCCCGCGTAGTTCCAAACCATCATTCCGCCCAAACCAAAATCCATCGCATAGGCGGTCTTATCATAGACCATCTGGCATCCGTTATAATAGCGGGGAGAGGTTGCGGTCACCTGAACAGGCGCGTTGTTCTGCCACTCGGTAACCTCTTGGGGGCCGGTTGCCACATTGCCAAACCAGCCGAGTTGTTCTGCCTCTGTCTTATAATCAAACCATTGGGCGGCCCGATCCGTGGGGCGGGCATAAAACGGAATGCCGAGATCGAGCTGCTCCTTTTTTAAGCCCTTTTTCAAAAGCGCGTTGATCTCCGTTACCACGCAGGGATAAAAAGGCGCATGGTAACCGTCCTCATCAAACATATCATAAGTCATAACCTCGACGAGATCAAGCTTCTCGATAGTCTCCCGGGAAGCCTTAAACGCCCAGCTCTGAACGGCGATACCGAGCCGTTTTTCACCGAGGGCCTCATCAAGTGAGAGAAGGAACTGATCAAAAACCTTCCAATCCTTTTTGCGTAGAGGATATTCCCAGTCGAAGAAAACGCCGTCCAAATCGTATTGATCGAGCAATTGTGTGATGGATTGTATCAGATTTTTGCCGTTGACACCAGACATGGCCGCCTTATGCAGGTCGGCCTTGGCATACATGGATTTGTTCCAATCCTCAATGCCTGACGGCGCGTCAGGGCCGAGCAGGTTGACATAGAGCCGGATATCTCTGCTTGAGACGGCTTCCCGCACGTTTTGGAGAGCTGTTTCAAAAACTTGCCGACCGTCTAGCTGCTGGCCATCAATCTTTTTATCCTGAAAGGAGAGATTGCCGTTTTGATCAAAAACGAGGCTGCCAAATAGGATCGCATCCGTAATCACATCGAAGTGCCCGTCGCTTATGGCCTCACGGTCATAAACGCTGTCGGTTATAACATAGGAGGTAACGCGAAATCCCTCTGGTTTACTGCCCGCAACCCGATAGGCCTCGATGCCCTCTAACGTGAAGTCGGCGCCGTCTATGATGGTGAGACGCAGGGAGGATGTGGTCACCTCCGGAAAGGCGCAATAGCGATAAGCGTCTACTTTATCATTTCGATAAATCGTTTCATAACCGTCTCCTTTTGGGATTTGAAGCTCGAAAGCGCGGATGCTTGCGCCCTTTTCCCGCAAGACGACCGTGTTGACCGCGACCTCTTTGGGAAAGACGATTTCTAGGGAGCTATTTTTGGTCCCGTTCCATTTTCCGGTTATAGCGGCGCCTGTCTCCGCATCCTTCATGGAGGATGTTTCTATTAAATTTTCCTCCGTGATAAAATCAGATGATTTTGGCGCCTTGCCGCATCCAGCCGATCCCATGAGCAATAAAAGCGCCAGAAAAGCCGCCAGCGGTCGGATTTTTTTTCTCTTCATAACTGCGACATGCCCCTTCTCATTCTTTATTCTGCCTTGTGCTGTTGTTCTCGCGTTGCCTGCTGCTCCTTACGGCCGAGGTCATTGGTGTTGATCGATTTACCGAACACCACAAAACGGTCAAACAAAAATTCCGTGACGAAATTGATCAGCATGGTGCCAATTTGAACGAGATAATAATTCCAGCCGATTCCGGTCAGCGCTCCTACCCACCATGTAGACACAGGGGAAAACACAGCGTAGTATCCAGCTACTTTCAGCATAGCGATCGGAATGTTATTTGCGGATTTAAACGTGAATTTTCGGTTGAACGTGAAGTTCCATAAAACAGATAGGACTAAGCCCGTGATATAGCACGCCATGGGAGGCCAATGAAACAGCTCTTTACAGATCGTGGAGCTTAT
>ENA-OQDA01000023-OQDA01000023.1-human-gut-metagenome-genome-assembly--contig:-NODE-23-length-72266-cov-18.276272_pt1 | contig 72266 bp, 59 predicted proteins | sample MGYA00242771_ERZ504603 | MGnify/ENA primary metagenome ERZ504603 (study PRJEB26092, sample SAMD00036328) | human gut metagenome | host: Homo sapiens | study: EMG produced TPA metagenomics assembly of...
TTCTTGTAGAAGTCGATGAGCTTGCGGTTGCGCCAGCCACCGTACTCCTTGATGAGATGGATGGGACAGTCGAAGTGCGTGATGGTGACGAGCGGCTCTATGCCGTGCTTTTGGCACTCGCGGAACACGTCCTCGTAGAAGGCGAGGCCGGCCTCATTGGGCTCCGTCTCGTCTCCGTTGGGGAAGATACGGGTCCAAGCGAGGCTCATGCGGAAGGTCTTGAAGCCCATCTCCGCGAACAGCGCGATGTCCTCCTTGTAGCGGTGGTAGAAGTCGATGCCGGTCTGCGCCGGATAGAAGTACCCGTCCTCGAAATCGAGCATCTTGCGGACGCCCATACCCACCGCGAAGCGATCCTTGCCGTGCGGCATCACATCGACGTTGGCCAAGCCACGGCCGTCAACGTTGTACGCGCCCTCGCACTGATTGGCAGCGGTGGCTCCACCCCACAGGAAGTCGTCACGAAAACCCATCTTGCACCCCTTCTCGCGCGCCGGGCCCGCTGCCCCATGCAGCAAGCGCTCGACGAACCATGGCCCCAGTATGCCGAGCGCAAGGACGCGCCACAATGCCCCGGGCAGATGCTGATACTTCTTTTCTATGCCGTTTTACGAACTACACAACGTGATTGATACATCCTGATACCTTTTGCGAAATCCCCAGATCGTCATCGGGACCACATGGATTCAGGCTCCGCGCACGCCTATTCGAAGTAATGCATCTTGTTGGTGGGAAACCCGATGGTCACGGCGAAAAACTCCCCCGGGCGCGCGTCCGCCCGCACGGAAAGCCCCATTTTGCCGCATAGGCGCTTGACCAAGTACAGGCCAATGCCCGTGGCGCGTTTGCCCGTGCGTCCATTGTCACCCGTGAACCCACGATCAAAGACGCGCGGCAGCTCCGCTTGCTCAACCCCGCAGCCGTTGTCACGGACCTCGAGCTCTACGCGCTCCGTCGCGCGCCCTTCATCCACCAGTCTGCTCGTAAACACGATTTCGGCACCCTCTCCTTGGGCGTACTTCGCGCTGTTCTGGATAAGTTGGCCCAGGATGAACGTCATCCACTTCTCGTCGGTAAACACCGTGTGGTCAAGCCCTCTACGAAACGGCGACACGTGGGCGCCGATGAGCACGCGCGCGTTCGCGCGAACTGCGTCGCCCACGAGCTTCTGGAGGTCATAGGCGCGAATGAGGTAATCGCGATCAAGAGACTCGGAGCGCGCAAAGAACAGAGCCTGTTCGATGTAGCCCTCAACGCGATCGAGCTCCTCGCCGAGCGCCTCGGTCTTAACAAGAAGCTTCTCTCCCGTCTCGTCGGCGGGCGCCGCCTCCATAAGGTTTTCCAACATCAAGTGGGAGGCGGCCAAGGGCGACTTGGCCTCATGTACCCACGTTTCGACGTACTCGCGATAATCCTGAGTCTGACGACGATACTCCGCCACGTCATCATTGGCCGCTTTGGAAACGCGGCAAAGTGCCTCGTACGCCAGGCGCCCTTCCAAAAACTCGGGTCTATCCATCATCTCGGTGATCCACAGGGGATGCTCGACATCATCGATGCATGCAACCAAGTCGGCGTAAAATGAGCGCTTTCGGCGGTAATCGACAACGAGCGCCACCAGTGCCGACCCCACGATCAGCAAGGCCATCAGCGCACTCACTGCAAACCCCGCGCCGCCCACCGCGGAAATGAACGCGCAAAGCGCCGCCGCGATGCAGGCAAGCGCCATGTGAGGCCATGACGAAGCAAGGAACTCGGATAACTTCATCGTGCACCCCTACACCGAGTAGCCGCGACCGCGATGCGTGGTGAGATACCCCGTGATCCCGATTTTTTCCAGCGTAGTGCGCAAACGGTTGATGTTCACGGTGAGCGTGTTGTCGTCCACAAAGGCGTCGGAGTCCCATAGGTCGCGCATGATCGCCTCTCGGCTCACGATCGTTCCCGCATGGGCGATAAGCAGCGAGAGGATGCGCATCTCGTTTTTGGTGAGCTCGATGGAGCGGCCGGTCTGCGTTGCGGTTGCCGTGGAGCGCGACAAGTCGAGAGCCACGCCATTGTGCTCGAGCGCGCGGCTGGAATCCGATGCGCCCTTGACGCGACGCAGCAGCGCCTGCACGCGCGCGACGAGCACACGCGCGCTGTAGGGCTTGGGTATGAAGTCGTCCGCGCCCATGGTCATGCTCATGACCTCGTCGACCTCGGTCACGCGCGACGTGAGCACGATGACGGGAATGTCGGACTGCTGGCGCAGTTCGCGGCAGATGAGCTGGCCGTCCGTACCCGGCAACGTGAGGTCGAGCAGCACGAGGTCGGGGCGGGCGGCCAGGATATCCTCAACCACGTGATCGAAGGTAAGGCAGTACGACGCCTCGTAGCCCTGGCGCTCGAGCACTTCGATGACCTCGTTGCGAATGGGGGCGTCATCCTCGACCACGAATATGCGCGCCATGCCACCACTTCCCTTCCACCGCCTCGTGCGCGAGGGCGTGTTCGCCGCGCGCATGCAGCCGATTGACGTTTTGTCGTGCTTTCATTATGCCCCGCCTAGCCTCGCAGCGAGAGCGGCAAGCGAAGAGCTTTCATCAATGTAAGGAGCCGGCACAGGGGCGCGGGTGGGCGATCGCCTCCGCATGAGGGGCGACTTCTTCCGCGAGAGTTAACTTTCGCGGAACGATACACACGACTCGCGGCAAAACGGGCTGCGAGAGTTAACTTTCGCGGCAGGAATGCGGCTGAGGGAGACCGGCGGCGCGGGTAAGGGCACGGTTGCGCGTAGCACATCAGACAAAGAGCTTGCGGACGTCAGCCGAGAGCTGCGCCGCGTCACCGCTGGTCGCTCCGCGCTCGACCACCACGCCGTGCTCGTCGGAGATGAGGAACACGGCATCGCCCTCACCCGCAGCGCCCGCAACCTGCTCAGCCGTCACGCCGTCCACGAGCGAGCGTTCAACCGCATGACCACGAACAGCAGCAAGCTGCTCTACCAGCGTAGCGGCACCGCAAAGAGCCTCGCCGGGCGCAGCGGCGAGCAACACACGACCATCGGCGGTAAGCACGCCAAGAAGTTCGGGCGCCACCCCGGTGCCCGCCGCCTCCGCACGCGCGATGGAGGCACGGGACACAAGCGCGGCACGCGACGTATCCGCCAGCGACTCATACGGCCCAACGCTCATAAGGGCATCGCCGTTCACATCGATCACCAGCATGAGCACGCCGTTCGGATCCTCATACTCCCCTGCCGCAAGCGACCATTCGACATGTTGTTTGGCCCATGAAAGCATGTTCGTGGTGAGGGGCGCACCGTTGACCACGCGCTGCGACAACGCTCGAATGTGGCGGTTGATGAGCGGAACCTGTCGGCGGTTCATGCGCCAACGGCACACCAAGGCGGGGTCGGCCAGCTCGAACTTCTCAAGACCGCGCTCCTGCTCGGCGCAAAACATCTCGTACGCGGCGCATTCCTCAGCCGAATTGAAGAACGGTTCGATGTCGCTCACGGCGAATCCTCCTAAGCAAAAACGTACCGGGAAAACAATTCCCCGGCACGTTCAAATCACATACAACACCCTCGGGCAAAGGAAAGTCGAGGTACACCACCCAGCTCGATCCAGGTCGGCGAGGTCTTTCCAGGTTCCCTAAAAACCCTCCAAACCGGCGAGGGCTTTCCAGGTGCCGCAGATTGGGGTGAAAGAGGAGGGCGCACGCCTAACGTACGGCGCCCGACGATTGAACCCCAAGGTGCGGTGTCTGGGAAGCCCGCAGCAGCCCGTTGCTGCTTAGTGACGGAAGTGACGGGTGCCGGTGAACACCATCGCGATGCCATGCTCGTTGCAGGCGTCGATGGACTCCTCGTCACGCACGGAGCCGCCAGGCTGGATGATGGCGGTCACGCCGTGCGCAGCCAACGTGTCCACGTTGTCGCGGAACGGGAAGAAGGCGTCGGACGCGCACGCGTAGCCGCCGGCCTCCCAGCCCAGGCGCTCGCAAACCTCTTCGGCGCGCTGGCAGGCCAGCAGCGCGGAATCGACGCGGTTGGGCTGACCGGGGCCCATGCCGATACCCATCTCGTCCTTGGCGATGAGAATGGCGTTGGACTTGACGGTCTTGCAGACCTTCCAGGCAAACATGAGGTCGCGCATCTCGGCATCCGTGGGCTTGCGCTCCGTGGGGAACGTGAAGGTGGCCGGGTCCTCGTCGACCGTGTCGACGCGCTGGACGAGCATGCCGCCGTCGACGGTGCGCATCTCGAGCTTGGCATGGCCGGAGGCCGCACCCGTGGCGAGGACGCGCAGGTTGGGGCGCTTGGCAAGACGCTCGAGGGCCTCAGGCGTAAAGCTCGGGGCAATGAGAACCTCGACGAACAGCTTGTCGCGGTCGGCAAAGTGCTCGACGAGCGACAGCGGCACCTCGCGGTTGACGGCAACGATGCCGCCGAAGGCGCTCTTGGGGTCGCACGCGAAGGCGCGGTCGTAGGCCTCGGTCACGTCGCCCGCCACGGCGGAGCCGCAGGGGTTCTGATGCTTGAGGATGATCACGCCGGGCTCGTCGAACTCGCGGACGGCGTTCCAAGCCGCCTCGGCGTCGAGGAAGTTGTTGTAGGAGAGCGGCTTGCCCTGGAGCTGCTCGGCGCCCACGAGGGGGGCGTCGGAGGAGAAGAGCGGGGCGTTGGCGGCGTCGAAGCGGTAGACCGCGGCGGCCTGCTGCGGGTTCTCGCCGTAGCGCAGGTCCTGGGCCTTCTCGAGCCTCATGCCCATGGACGCGGGGGCAGCGAACTCACCCTCGGCGGTGAGCGGCGCGGTGGTGGCACCCTCGACCTGGGCGGCGAGCCAAGTGGAGATGGCGGTGTCGTACGCGGCGGTGGTGGTGTAGACCTTGACCTGCAGGCGGCGGCGCGTCTCGGGCGTGGTGGCGCCGTCATTGGCGCGCATCTCGGCAAGGACGGCGTCGTAATCGGCGGGGTCGGACACCACGGTCACGGCGGCGGCGTTCTTCGCGGCGGAGCGCAGCATGGAGGGGCCACCGATGTCGATGTGCTCGATGGCGTCGGCGAAGGTGACGTCGGGGTTGGCGACGGTCTTCTCGAACTCGTAGAGGTTCACGCAGACGAGGTCGATCATGCCAATGCCGTGCTCGGCAGCCTCGGCCATATGCTGCTCGGAGTCGCGACGAGCGAGCAGGCCGCCGTGAACCTTGGGATGCAGCGTCTTGACGCGGCCCTCCATCATCTCGGGGAACCCGGTGTACTCCTCAATCGGGACGACGGGGACGCCGGCCTCGACGAGAACCTTGGCGGTGCCGCCGGTGGAGATGATCTCGACACCGAACTCCTCTGCCAGCGCCTTCGCGAACTCAACCACGCCGGTCTTGTCCGTAACCGAAATCAACGCGCGCGAAACCTTTCCAAGGTCTGCCATGTGCCCTCCTTCGCAGGGGTGACGCGCCGCAAGCAGCGTGCGCATCTCTATCTAACATGCACCTACTGTACCGCAGGCGGCAAACACTCACATCGCTCAACGCGCGCGATTTGGAGAACTTGCCGAGAAACCATGGCGTTTGCGCGAAAAATATGAGGTGAACGACGGGTTCCACGAACGCACCACAACACGTGCACGCTGCGGTGGTAGAAACGAGAGGACGACAGGAGGATCCATGGTCTCGCGCGTAACGTATAGGCCTTTTGACGAAGGCGACTTCGAGGATATTGCCGCCATCATTCAGGAGGCGTGGCACACCGAAGTCCCCTCGCCCGAATACGGATTTCTCGAGGCCTGCAACGACCTCTCATACTCGCTCTCCATTTCCCCCTTCTCGCAGGTGGCCCTTATCGACGATAAGCCGTGCGGCATTGTGCTCGCTTGCCCGAGCGCCACGCGCGTCCGCGCCCACAAGCGCTGGTTCGTCATGTCCAAAGACTACTTCCACCGCATGCGCGAACTTGAACCCGAGGCTGCCGCCAATTACTGGAAGGGTGTCCAACTCACCGAGTCTAAAAATGACAAGCTGCTGAGCGACAGCGGTTTTGCCGGGTCAACGGAGATCACCCTGCTCGCGGTTGGCGAATCGGCGCGAGGCATGGGCATTGGCAGCGTGCTTATCGATGCGGCAACCACGTATTTGGCCGAAGAGGGCGCACGGCGGGCATTCCTCTACACCGACACCGACTGCACCTGGCAGTTCTATGAACACCACGGCTTCAAACGCGCCGGCACGTATCGCAGCACGCGCGAAGAGCGTCGCCTGCTCCCCAAAGAGATGTACGTGTACGGACTGGACCTCTCCGCCTAGGATCGACGCCGCTGTCCTGTAGCCCTCGCATGCATCACGGGATCCCTCGGGCTTCGCGCCGCGCGAAGCCGATTCTTCGCGCGAAATATGCTCTGCCTGCCGCGAATCGGGCGTTTTTGTAACGAGTTTTCGAACGAGGCGAGTAGCGGGGAAATCCGGTCGGCATTTCCGCAGGTCACAACCGTTCGATGATGGCGTCTACTCGAGCCGTTCTGATTTTCGTTACAAAATCGCCCGATTTGCGGCATGCACTTGAGCTTGTGGGGCACGAGAGGCGCCCCACAAGCGAAAGATGCGGCTTGCCGCCACCAGAATGCGCGTTAGAAGCTGCCGCCGCCTCCGCCGCCAACGCCCCGCCGCCTCCGCCGGAGAAGCCGCCACCAAAACCACCACCCGAGCTGTTGGAGCTCGAGGAAAGTTCCGCGACCGTGGCCTGGTACGCATCGTGCATCTCGCTCATGGGCGAATGCAGGCTACCGTGACCGTAGTACCACCAATAGCTGGGATAGTAATACATGCCGTTCTCGTCCTCGCGCAGCTCGTGCGGCACGGCGTCGGCAAGCTGACGCAGAACCTCGTCGCTTATGCCGAACGCCACGGCGAGTACGAGCATCTTGTTCCACAGGATGAGGTCGTTGGGCACCGCCTCGTCCAGATTGGTGAAGTCCTCGAGCCAGCGCTCGAGCGCCTGGCAGCGGTTGAGCAGCTCGACAGCTTCGGATGAGTACATCTTCGCAGTCGCGGCGATGATTGCCGCCGTGACGGACATGCCGATACCCAACAGCACGAACGGCAGATTCGCTGCGTCCGTGTAGAGAATGAAGAGGACGGCAACGATCATCAGGATGATTCCGATGCCCCCCATACCGAATTTGAACCCGGCGGGAACGAGGTTGACAAGGTTCCGGCGCTCGAGCTCCCCACTCACCTGGTCCTTAAACTCCTGCATGAGATCGCCCGCGTCCTCGCCGTCTTTGAGCGCATCGAAACTAGCCTCGTCGCCGTTTTTCGCGCTCGGCCCGAAATACAGGTTGATCGCGGCCAGATCGATGGGGTCGTCCACGCGCTCGCGCGCGACGAGTTTGAGCGAGTACTCCTCGACGGTTTTCTCGCCCAGGCCGAGGAAACGGCTCTCGGTGCGGGACTCATGGTCGATCGCGATGACGTGGTCGTCGGTGAGCTTCATGAGCGTTGCCACGAAGGCGCAATCCTGCACCGCACCGCCGTACACGAGCGCGGAGAGCACGGCGGGATGGTCGTTGGACGGCACATCGCGGAAATAAGTCTCCTCGAAGACGGGCTTAGGGCTGGTGTACTTGGTTTTGCGCAGGTACACCACTATCGCCAAGAGTGCCGCCGGGCCGATTGTCAAGATGCCCGTACCGACCGTGGCGGTCGTGCGGGCGCGTTCGCGCTGGGCGTTCGCCTCGTCCGCCCACGCGGCCTCCTCGGAAAGTATGGTGTCCAGGCGCGCATCACCCATCGCCGCCAAGCCGGGCACCCAATCCGTCGGGAACGCAACGCGAACCTCGGCAAATTGGCCCGCATGGACACGCGGGGCAGTTAGGGTCACCACGGGGTTGGCGACATCCCCATCATCGAGCACCACGCTTCCATCAAGCGGACCGTGGCCCCATGAGCGGAAATTGGCATCATCGGTGCCAGTGGTCGCCGGCGTGCCCTCAGAAGCCCCCGCGAACATCACGTTCAACTCGACGTCCTCGGCATCCTCCTCCCACTCGGGACCGATGAATTGCCAATAGAGCTCGGCGGTGTCGGGCCACGCCATCACGGCACCCGTGATCGTGTACGAAACCCACAAGGTCACCTCATCACCATCTTCGCGGGGGACGAAGACCTTGAGTTCAAGGGCGTCGCCCTCGTCCGAAACCGTGTAAACGTGCTGGTCACCCGGCTCCGCGGAGGCGACTTCCTGCATGGGCTGGGAGGCACGACGAGCGTCCGCCTCTGCCCCCTCACCGACCGAACCGTCGTACTCATACACGCTGGAGACCGTTACGGATGAGGTCTGGCCCTGCTCGTTTTGCGCAAAGGGGATGCTCCAGTACACGCCGTTAACCGTGTCCTCAAAGGCAAAGGTGCGCTCCTCGGTGACATTGAGGTCGCCGTTCTCCATAACCTGCGCCTGAATGTTCACGCGTGGAAGCGAGTACGTGTCCGCATGGGCAGTCGCCGGGGCAACAAGCGCGAAGACGAGCGCGAGGACGAGGCCGCAGAACGTGGCGAAAAGGCGCAGCGAGCATGAGGCGCGGCGCTGACAGATGACGCGGACAGGAGATGAGGAATGCGGGCGTGCGAGCATGGGACGCACCTTTCTCTATGTATACGTGCGCCCATTATACCCGTGCGGGATTCGGTTCTGCCTCGCGGTGCCCCGCGACCCCGCAAACGGCATGCGCCGGAACGGGAGCTCTGCCAAAGCTGGCACGGAAAGCAGTTCAAAACTCGTTTAATCTATCGTGGCCTTGCATTTCCACGTGGGCGCAGCCAGCCCGTAACAGGCCGGCAATTACCTGGCAGCCATAGTCAATTTGCCGTGCCATGCGGCGGTATACTCAGGTTGCGCGCACGCGCCAGATCGACCGAAGGAGTGCATATGGCTATGAACGAGAACGTCGCGAAGGTGCTTGAGGAGCAGATTAACAAGGAGTTCTACTCCGCATACCTGTACCTCACGTTTGCCGACTATTACGAGGACCGTGGCCTCAAGGGCTTCGCAAACTGGTACGAAATCCAGGTCAAGGAGGAAGTCGACCACGCCATGGCAATGCGCCGCTACCTGCTTGACAACGACTACAAGCCCACAATGTTCGCCATTGAGCAGCCCAGCATGCACTTCGAGAACGACCTGGACCCGCTCGTTGCCGGACTGGCCCACGAGGAGTACGTGACGAGCCTCATCCATCACTGCTATGAGGTGGCACACGAGGCGCACGACATTCGCGCGCTGCGCATGCTCGACTTTTTTGTTAAAGAGCAAGGCGAGGAAGAGGCCAACGCTCGCGACATGGTCACCAAGATGAAGCTGTTCGGCAGCGATCCCAAGGGCCTGTACGACTTGGACCGCGAGTACCAGGCCCGCGTGTACACGCAGATGACTGCGTTGCCGCTGTAAGGTCGACCGGAAAACTTGCTAAGCTCCGAGGCGTCTCATTGGAAAGAATGGGGCGCCCCTTTCGCATAAGGGTAAAATTCGGGGCTTAAACTGTGCACGCACTAGGTGCGGTCGAGAAGGGCCAGGTGCCTCGCAATCAATACGTGACTCTTTAACATCCTCCCACCTCTTAAGCCTTCATCTCACGCCCCCAGCGGCCGTTCGACTTCCGATCTCTCATTGATATGGCAGGCATCTAGGAAAGACTAGAACAGCTCCGGAACGTCCATCTGCTCGACATCTACTGTAACCGTTTAACCGGACGGCGGAACCGCCTATCTTGCTCTACTGCCATCTAGGTCAAATAGAGGCGTTCGATATCTATCAGACACATGGCACGTAATAGGCATCGGGCCCGCGCTTTGCAGCCAGAAGATCGCCGCTCTTAACGAGCTTTCTAATCTCGTAGTATGCAGTATCGGGGCCGACGTGCAACAACTCAGCTACATCCCTCTTGGATACCTGCCCCTGCTTTCGGGCAAGCCTCATGATGAGCTCCGGATAGCGTATCGAATCGATGTCCGCCTGTCGGACATACTCCTTGATTTGTCCCGAGCGCTTATAGACCTTCGAGCTCAGACGGTATTCCCTGTGGGCAGCCGACCCGACTGCCTCAACCAGACCCGACTCGACCAGCAGCTCAACCACCTGAACAAGCTGGCTCTTCCTCACGTCGACGGTTCTCGACAGCATCTCAATGGTTGCGCGGCGCATGCGCTTGAGCGCATCGAGCACGAGCAACGTCTGGAGCGGGAGCGGAGCGGCTCTCTTTTCTGACTCTTCCGCGATGAGCCTGATGAATTCTTGGTCGGGCTCACTTCGGGCGATAAAAAGATTTACAGACGTCGGCCCCGATTCAGAATAGTCTGGAAGCGGTTTCCCCACCAGCAAAGACCCCTCATAGATTCGATCGATCCCGCGTCCCGTTCTCTCGGCAAGGCCCACGCGCTTGAGCGCGTCCATAAGGCACGGATTCCTGCCATGGGGATCGGCGGTCAGGAGGTTGTCGATTGATATGCCCTCGATAAACCCACCGGGATTGGAGATCGTGAGGCCCATATCGTCAATCAAGACGCGGACCCTTCCGAGCATCGAGTAGTCCCTGTGACCAAACGCATTTACCAGCGCCTCGCGTATGGCACGGCCGTTAAACGTCTCAACTGGGCTAGTAAACAACCCAAGAGAAACTTCTGTGACGGGATTCCATGGCTTAATTGCATGGGCGATGTCTTCGATAGCGCGCAGCAGAGAGCCCTTGTACGTGAGGTTGACCTTGACATCCGTGCCCACAAGGACCTGAAGAGCCGCCTCCGAAGTTGGAACCGCCTTTGCGAGAACATCCTCGCGACCGATCATGAGCAGGCCCGTCAACGTCGGCATGATTCGACCTGCAACGGTCGTGGTGAACCCCAGCGCCTTCTCGAGCTCCTCATCATTGAGTTCCAAGAGCGTTTTGTCGCTGTTGTTGTATTTCCCAACTATATTTCGCAGGTTCTCCCGTGCCACGGGATCAAAATCCTCACGAGCGGTATCGGGGACGGGCTGGGCGGAATAATCAAGACGGCCCAAATCAGACAACCGCGTTGAAATCTCATATGGATACATGGGAATGCTCTCTGGCTCCCCATTCGCCTTGAGGCGGCGGCGCAAGATGCGCCCCTGAGCCGAGGCGATAACGCTTGCCGATCGCGGGACCTCGATGCGAACGACGGGCTTTCCGCTCTCCGTCAAGATGGTTGTCCGCACGGAAACGGATGGTACCGTTTTGTTTGCGATCATAGCGTTCATCTGCAGAGGGTCTCGATGCTGAGGCTGGGCGCCAGTGGGAACGCCATCGTCCTCGACGCCTATGTATAGCTCGCCTCCATCAGTGTTGGAAAGGGCAACCACCTCGTCGACAATGACGCCTTCCGCGATTGTCTTGCGGTCACTTTTAAACTCGATTGACAAGGTCTCGTGTTCCGGAATGCCCATACTCAGCCCTCCTTATATCTGAATCTATATCTGAAATTATATCTGAGTTCAGATATATCCCGCTATTATCAGATATAGATTCCGATATAGAGTTCTATGGGGTCGATAGCCAAACTTTTGATTGGAACTGGACGGGAATCAGGGCTGCTAGCAACTCTCCTCAGCCCCTTCCCCGCGCACAGTCGAGTTCGTCCGCACGGCTTCGATAGGCACGGAACTGCCCACGGCATGCTCGAACTCTTCAACCTTGTAATCGACGGCAATGGAGTCGATTCTCGCATACTCGAGAGCAATAGCGGTGCTCGCCACCACTGTGAGAATAAAGGTTGCTATCATGATCCACAGCATCTGAATCACACCTCTTCGGCCACGAACGAATAATAGGAGCGCATCTCTCCATACAGCTGCTTTCCAACCGTAGCGTTCTCCAAAAGGTAATACAGAGACGCGAGGCTCAACAGATTGAACGACCCTTCCGCAGCCGTAAAACGAAAGCATCGATAAAGGGTCATGGGATATGAATCTTCATTAGGAACGGTCTTTGGCACTGCGATGCCCTCTTGCAGCAGCTTGTTCCGTGCAGCCCCGATTTTTTGATACTCGTCGTGGTCCGCAATCCCCGCATGTATTCTGTCTGAATGGTACTGAACAAGAAAAGAAACCATGGTTGAACAAGCGAGCGTGAAGGCAAGCCGCTCATTTGCATAATAGGACTTCTCGGTTGCCAAGGCCGAATCAACCATGAGGGGCTCAGCCACAAGCACTGCATAGGTTAGGCAAGCCGCAATCTGATGCCTATCAATCAGGGCGGCATCGTCTTGATAGTAGGCCGATCTGCAATAGCTGCTGAAATATAGATAGGCGGCGTAGATTCTATCCCTTGCGGCCGTCAGATCATCGCACCTAACGCCCCTTTCCCTGATGAGGCCCTGAATCTCGGGCTCGATCACGTTGTTCCAAAGCGATAGGAACAGCAATGGGTTCTGCCTTGCTTGAGTGACATGGGAAAAGGGCGAATCATGCTCGTGGATATCGCTCCCGCGCTTGCTGAGAAATGACAGGAGTGGCGAAGCCCCGCCAGCAAGATATCCCATCTTGCTATGGGCGGCAACGTTACCCATCCAATTCCTCAGAGCATAATAGCTTGATACGAGCCCCTGACCAGAGCCTTCAAGGGAGCTCACGAAGAAATGAATACGAAGAACGGCACCCGGGCCGTAAAGAACAATCAGAAACAGGGCGATCCAGCGGTAGACAAGCGCATCGCCTGGACCATCCTTGAAATTCAAGATGTACAGCGCCGTGCAGAGCGACAAGAAGAACATCATCCCCAAGGACAGGAGATACAACTTCGGGTAGTAATAGACGCACTCATGAGCTTCATTGTCCTCGTCAAGATGCTTGAAAAACTCGAGCGCCTCGCGAATGGCATACAGCACACACATGAAAAGCGCGAGCAGATACGTCAAACGTCGATCGATAGGGCCTTCTACACCACAGCATGCGTAGAGGAACAGCAGGAAAGAGCCTATGTAGTCGGCGAAGAAGAACATCGCGTCGAAGTAATCGAATGCAATGCCGAGCTTTGGGGCGTTTCGTAAGTGGGCAGCAATCCTCGCTCGTTCCCGTCTCCGCTCACGACGACGAACCCACCACACAGAGTCCCTCGCGGTGTGTATGGAGGAGCGTCGATGCCTTGGACTTAGTCGCCGCCTGAACATGATGCTCCTATCCCTTCGTCTTTTCAAAACCGATTTTGATGCTAGTGGAGCCTCTTCATTTGAAAGTTTGACGGCATGAACCTAATCGCCTGAGTCATCAAGATCAGAACAAATAGCACGCCTGACAGTCCCCTCCAGAATGAAACTCTCAGCATAGTTAGCAGAACTTGAAGAACAATCATGAGAAGGGATGGCACAAGATATCGCCATCCTACGTCCAGCTTTATATACTTCCTTGAATCTTTGGCACGCATTGCAAGCACTATTGCGTTTCCGCAACACGATGCTGCACATGCCCCCGCCACGCCAAAAGGCATAATGAGCAACGGAGTCAGAACGGTGCACGCAGCAGCACCCAGGGCGGTTGTCTTCATGATGTATCCGGTGTGCAAAGTGGCGGTATAGACAGTCCCGTAAAACGCATTAAAGACGTTCAGCAAATTAGAAAGAAGAAGGAGCGTCATGAATGGCCACGCATTATAAAACTCACCTTGCAAAACCAAATCTGCCACCGTTGGGGCAAATAGTATTAGGATTGAGCACAGGGCCAACATGACAACTTGTAACACTAGAAAGACCTGTGAGAAAAAGGCATCTACCCCTTCCTTCCTTGCCTCTTGAAATGCCGACAGCTGCCAAGCCTGTTGAAATACTGCATATACGGTGTTTACCAGCCCTGGAACCTTACCGGCAGCAGCAAAAAGTCCAGAGGCACCGATTCCTATCATCCCTGTAATGAAGAACCGATTGATGCTAGTCCCCATCCACCAGAATAAAGAGTTGGGAATCAAAGGGAGCGAATATCTCAACATTGCCCCTGCAGTCGGCTTAAAACCAGACGCAAAGCCCCGAGCTGCTAAACTGCCGACGCCCACAACCACCAGTTTCCCTAGGTCTCCAACGGTTAAATAAAGCGCTGCTGCCACCATGGGACCAACAGAAACGGAAATAAAATATCCCCTTATTGCGTAGCCACACAGGCCAATGAGAATTCCAGCACTGGCACAGGTCAACAGGGAAGATATTGCAGCGAATATGGGGATGAGCTTAATCCTCCCTATGCCGCGCGCGGCCTCACTACAGAACTGCAAAAGGGCACCAGCAGCATACGCTACAACGAATTCTATTTTGTAGCCGCCAAGGCCGCCGAAGAACGGAAGATCAAGGGCAGGTGTTAAAAAAAGGACCAACGGCACCGATACGCACGTAACGATAAATGCAATCGCAACGTACTCACATTCGTTTTTTCTGTTGCCGACGATAAAGCGCACCGCAGCATCAGCAATCGAAAGAGTCGCCAAAGGAGTGACCAAGCTGATTACCGTCAGTGACATATCGGCAATACCATACTCCTCCGATGACATGAAGTACGTGTATAGAGGCACCAAAAGAAACACTACGAATTTTGTCGCAAATGCATTTACTGCAAAAAGAGCGGCATTCAAAAACAGATTTGTATATCTACTCTTATCTTCCATATCAAGGCAACCGTCCACACTCTTTACTTTCGTTCAAATTGCCTGAGGAAGCGATCTATCTCGGCAATCGGGATATGGATGTCGGTCGCTTGCCCCCCCTTGATCCAAGCTTCCAGATCAACCATTGCATCGCGTTCCAGCACCGGAATGTTAAAATCCCTGTGCTTTTCCCTTGCACGATTATCGATAGCAATGATTAGGGCGCGCCTGCCATGCTGAAGCGCCCGAATACCACCATGCAAGCGAGTTCCAACATAATCAACCTCTTTCGAGGCGAGCACTTCGTCAAAAGCTTCTAGAGTAGAAGAAATCGTGCCACATTTGCGGAATGAGGGGAGCGATGCGGCGTACCTACGGTCTCCGTTCCCCTGCAGCCAAATCGACACGTCATCGTAATTCCTAAGTAGCGTTGAGAGCATCTCTTCATCACGAACGGGATCCCTGTTGTAATCCGTAAGCGTCGCAACGGCATACGAAGCCTTTTCCCGTGGAATGTTTTCACAGAATTCTGGAGTGAATCCCCACATCGTTGAGCATCCAGTATTAATTACATTGGTTATCCCAATTTGCTCCATCTTGTTCTTTGTATACTCATCCCTAACAGAATGATAGTAGCGGTCAGAAAGCACCGTTTTGTACAGAAGAGAAGAGTAGGCATCCACCCGTTTCTCGTAAGAGTGCCAACCGCACCCCACCAACACCACGTCATTCAACTGGAGAGCATCGAAAAGAGAAATATCCCATTGTCTAAAACCTATTAACATGCCGGATTTCAGCAAATTAGAACCCAGCACAAACATCAGTTTTGAATCATTTAAATATCGTCTATAGCGAAAGGACATCTTCTGATGAGTTGAAACCCTCATCTTAAAGTCCGTTTCGAATAGGGGTGAAAGCCATTCTCGAGCGCTTGATGAAATTATTTCGTCACCCACGTTCTGACTCGAGAGGGCAGGGTCGAAAAAAACTACTTGATCTGGATGGCTCTCGCCGAGAATTTTTATCATCGTAATGTCTCCTAATTAGTTTTACCGTAGCTTCGGGCACTAAGCCGACAACACGGATGCACCTTGCTCAGATGGAAGATTAACTATTGCCGCAACAACAAGTGCGTAATAAGGACCGTAGAAATTGAAAAAGGAAGCATCGGCCGTGCTCAATATCAGCAAGTAGATTGGAATGATTCCATAAGCTGCAAATCTAACCCCTTTCCCTTTGGCATCCGAAGAAATCGACTTAAACAGCTCTCCCAATAGCAGGATTAAAAGGAGCGTTCCAAAAAAGCCAAACTGAGCGATTACCGCAGGCCAAAACGAGTCGGACACAAAAGAGGGGTTGGCAGGCATTAGCCCCCAAACGGAATTAAGTCCATATTCGTAATATAGGGGCGAGTAATAAGCTCCGGACATATAGGTTGCAAAAGACGCGAAGCCCGATCCGAAGGGAAAGCAATTAAACGCAATATCCACTCCATCCTGCATGAGAAGCGAACGCGCGGAAGTTGACGTCAAAAAGTACTCTTGAATCTGATCCATCGCCAGAATTGCCGATCCGATACCAAGCAGGACAAACACCCATCTTGAAGGCGCTTGGTCACCACGCTTCGCCACATTATAAAAAAGTAAAAAGATAATAACGAATGCCATTGCGATGGCTTTCGCCCTCTGAGTCGCAATCAAGAGGATGCACGACAAGACAATCCAGCCGCGCGATGGTGTCGTATCAACAAACAAGAGAGCGGCACAACCCACGCAGTATGCAGCAAGGTTAGTTGGATGGCTAAAGAAGAACTGATAACACGGAACGCCGAACATCATGCGACCCGAGCCCATATTTACTATTCCTGTAACATGTAAGATGAGCCCCAAAAAGGCAAAGCTCAAAAAGATCTTACTGATCGTCTGGAACGCACTTAGACAATTTCTCCTGTCTTTCAGTACAACTCTGGCTGAAAGATAGCAAATGAACAGCTTGATGCAGGTAAATAAGTCAACTGCTACACCAAATATGTTCGTTTGGAAACCATACAGCAGATTTCCAAAACACCCCAGAATGCAAATTATGACCATGTATGCGATGGAGCGCTTCTCATGCGTACCGAGCTTGTTTTCACAAGCCCTCAAAAAAGCCCAAGCGCAGATAATGAGACAAGATAGTTCATCGACAAACGAGAACAGCCCCCCAAACGCATAATCCAGCATTGGCGCGCAAAGAAGCAGGAGGAAGAGCATGATTAGGTTCAACTCGGACACCTGAAGTGTCTTGATGCGGTGCGCTCTCATAACACCTCACCAATCAAGTCATCATATATCGCTTTAAGGCGCTCACCATATGCCTCAACAGAACGGCTCGCGGCCCTGGCTTTTGCTTCCACTCCCATGCGAAGCAGCATTTCTGGGTGCTCGAGCAAGTTGACAATCGCATACGCAATGGCCTCAGCATTACCCGGCTCACAGAGATAGCCGCTTATACCGTTCTCAACTAGTCTCGGCACTCCACCCACATCGGTTGCTACGACCGGAAGACCCATGCCCATTGCCTCAAGAATACACATTGGCATGCCCTCACCATATGAAGGCAATAAGAACAGCGCGCCGCTCTTTAACAGATTTAGCTTTCTCTCAGAATCGATCCAACCCATAAGCTTGACATTGCTCTCAAGCGAACGCTCAGCTAGTTCATTCCGAAGGGAGTCCTCCATACTCCCTTCGCCGCAAATCAGAAAAGACGCATCCGGAACACGGGTCACAACCATTTCGCAAATTCGCGGCAAGATGTCACAACCTTTGATTTTTTCGATTCTGCTCATGAACACAACTACCTTGCAGTTGTAGTCAGGCAAAAACGAAGCATCGAAAACGGGTGAAAAGTTTTCCAAAACGACTATTTTGTCACGCGAGACAACAGAGGACAGAATAGTACGCCACTCTTCAGACAGCACAATCAGCTTGTCGCATTTGGCATACACCCTCGAAATCATATTTCTCTTCTCGGCTGAGGCAGAGTTGTAAAACATCTCCCAGTCATCTGAGTGCAAATGATTGACTATTGGAACGCCCCTTTTCGCCGCAAGCTCGATAAAGGGAATAGACCTTGTAAAACTTGCTCCGAAGGCAGAATGTATATGAACCAAATCGTAATTATTCGTTGTCAGCCTCGACAAGCATTTAAAATATGCCGCTAGAGCCAGGGCCGACTTTCCCGCTTTTCCGTAATCAGCATGTGTAACTATATGCTCGAAACTGTAACCTTGAGGCCGAACGGAATCGTTAAAACCCTTAACAACGGTGCCGATACCACCTTTAGAATTGGGGCTTGTCCCGAGCATACAAACCTTATGTGCCTGCATGAGCTAAGACTTCCTCCACACCATCTTGTTCACGATGCCCGTGTAGCTCTGGATGAGCTTGATCACCTTCGCGGACACGTTGCGGTCCGCGTAGGCGGGCACCTCGATCCCGTCGTCGCCGTTGGCGTGCATGGCGACGGCCAAGTCCACGGCCTGGAGCACCTGCTCGGTCGTGATGGAGCCCACGCAGAACACTCCGGCGTCCATGGCCTCGGGACGCTCGGTCGAGGTGCGCACCGAGACGGCGGGGAACTTGAGGTACGAGGCCTCCTCGGGAAGGGTCCCCGAATCCGAGACGACGCACAGGGCGTTGCGCTGCAGCTGGTTGTAATCGAAGAAGCCCAGGGGCTTGTGCCGGATCACGCGCGGGTCGAACTCGAAGCCCCTCCGCTCGATCATCTTCGCGCTGCGCGGATGGCAGCTGTAGAGCACCGGAACGTCGTAGGCCTCCGCCATCGCGTTCACGGCGTTCATGAGGCTCATGAAGTTCGCCTCGATGTCGATGTTCTCCTCGCGGTGAGCGGAGAGCAGGATATAGCGCCCGGCCTCCAGACCAAGATCTGACAGAACGGACGAATCCTCGATGCTCGGCATGACACGGTCGAGGACCTCGGCCATGGGGCTGCCCACCACGTAGGTGTTCTCGGGCCTCACGCCGCTGTCCAGGATGTAGCGGCGCGCGTGCTCCGAGTAGCACAGGTTCACGTCGCTCGTCACGTCGACGATGCGGCGGATGACCTCCTCGGGCAGGTTCTCGTCCTTGCAGCGGTTGCCCGCCTCCATATGGAAGACGGGGATCTTGAGGCGCTTCGCGGAGATGACGCACAGGCACGAGTTCGTGTCACCCAGCACGAGCACCGCGTCGGGCCGCTCGGCGGCGAAGAGCGCGTAGGACTTGGAGACCACGTTCCCCATCGTCTGCCCCAGGTCGTCCCCCACCACGCCCAGGTAGCGGTCCGGCTCGCGGATGCCCAGGTCGTCGAAGAAGACCCTGTTGAGCTCGTAGTCGTAGTTCTGGCCGGTGTGGACGATGGAGAGGTCGAAGTACCCGTCGGCCTTGCGGACCACCTCCGAGAGCTTGATGATCTCCGGGCGCGTGCCCATGACGACCATGAGTTTGAGCTTGCTCATCTACATCACCTCGTAGTGGGGGTACAGGTCCCGGTGGGAGCGGACCCACTCGGCCATCTCACGGACCTGCTCCGGATAGGGCTTGGGACGATAGGTCGGCTCGAAGTTGGTGCGCACGAGCGTCTTGTCCAGTTGAAGGCCCGCGTCGGGCACTATCTCCACGGAGCCGCCGCGCAGCTCGCGGTTGAACAGCCCTAGCAGGTCGTATTTGCTGATGGAGCCCTCGGGGACCATGTTCACGAGGCCCGCCGCGTCCTCGCCCGCCTCGTGCTCCATGGCCTTGGCGAGCTCCAGCGTCGTGAGGCCCGTCCAGATCGCCCCGGTGTAGCCCTTGACGGGGCCGGGCTGCCGCATGAACCAGTTCAGAAGGCCGATGCCCCTCGGGCTCATGTCCGGGCCCACGATGGAGTTGCGGAAGGTGAGGTTCTTGCCGTCGTCCAGCTCGCCCGCGGCCTTGGTGCGGTCGTAGGCGCTCGTCCCGTCGGGGACGCTGACCTCGGTGTAGGGGCCGGCGTTCCCGGCGAATACGCAGTCGGTGCTCATGTGGAACACGCGGGTCGGGACGTCCTCGGTCATGCGCGCGAGCGCTGCGGCAGCCCCCGCTTGAGCCACGCGGCGTCGGGGTTGGTCTCGGCGGCCCTGTTCAGGACCCCCACGCAGTTGATGACGACGTCGTAGCCCCCCGAGGCGACCGTCTCGGACAGGAGCGCCTCGTCCCGCGCATCGCCGAGGACCTGGCTGTCCAGGAACGGCACGCCGCGCCGGGAGAAGCCGGTCACGTCGTGCCCCCGCTCCTCGAGGTGGAGGGAGATGAGGTGCCCCGCCATGCCGGAGGCGCCGAGTACCAGGAACCTCAACCTACTGCACCGCCTCGTGCTCGCGGCCCTCGAGGGCCAGCTGGACGTACTCGGCGGTCTTGATCTTGGCGATGGTGCCCTCCACGTCGAGCCTCTCGGTGTTGTGGGAGGTGTAGGCCTCGTCGGCCTGCGTCTTGACCTCCCCCTCGACGAAGAACTTGTCGTAGTTGAGGTCGCGGGAGTCGCAGGCGACGCGGTAGTAGCCCCCCATGTCCTCGGCGCGCAGGCGCTCCTCGCAGGTCATGAGGGTCTCGTAGAGCTTCTCGCCGTGGCGGGTGCCGATCACCTTGGTGCCCACGTGCCCGAACACCTCCTGGACCGCCTCGGCCAGGTCTCCGATCGTGGAGGCCGGGGCCTTCTGGACGAACAGGTCGCCGGGGTTGGCGTGCTCGAAGGCGAACTGCACGAGGTCGACCGCCTCGTCGAGGTTCATGAGGAAGCGGGTCATGCTGGGGTCGGTCACGGTGAGCGGCTCGCCCTTGCGGATGCGGTCGATGAACAGCGGGATGACGCTGCCGCGCGAGCACATGACGTTGCCGTAGCGCGTGCAGCAGATGGTGGTGCGCCCGGCGCCGTTGCGGGCGTTGGCGTAGATGATCGACTCCATCATGGCCTTGGACTTTCCCATGGCGTTGATGGGGTAGGCGGCCTTGTCGGTGGACAGGCACACGACCTTCTCCACTCCCTCGGCGATGGCGGCGTGCAGCACGTTGTCGGTGCCGATGACGTTGGTGCGCACGGCCTCCATGGGGAAGAACTCGCAGGACGGCACCTGCTTGAGCGCCGCGGCGTGGAAGACGTGGTCCACGCCGCGCATCGCGTCGCGCACGGACTGGGCGTCGCGCACGTCGCCGATGAAGAACCTCACCTTGGAGGCGAGCTCGGGGCTCCGCTCCTGCAGCCGGTGGCGCATGTCGTCCTGCTTCTTCTCGTCGCGGGAGAAGATGCGGATCTCCCCGAGGTCCGTGTCGACGAAGTGCTTGAGCACGGTGTTGCCGAAGCTGCCCGTGCCGCCCGTGATCATGAGGGTCTTGCCCGCGAATGGTGACATGTTCTACTTCCTTTCCGATGCTTCCCGAAGAAGCGATTCGATCTCGTCCATGTAGCGGCCCTTCATGAAATGGGCCCTGAAGTACCGCCTGCCCCTCTCGCCGCATCGGGCGTACTTGGCCCTGTTGTCGATGAAGTCCTCCATGAGCCGCGCGAGGCCCTCGCCGTCGGTCCCGGGCACCGACGCGCCGCAGCCGGACTCGGCTATCACCTCGGCGGCGGAGCCGTCTATCGCCGCTATGACCGGCTTGCCCGCCGCCATGTAGCCCTGGAGCCTGCTCGGGAGCGTCGAGCTGATCCACGGCGCGCCGGGGACGTGGAGCGTCAGCACGCAGGCGTCCGCCATCCGGTAGAACGACGGCATCTCACCGAACGGCCTCCTGCCGTGGAACACCACGTGGCGCTCCAGGCCGTGTCCCGCGACGTACTCCCGCATCCAACCCATCACCGAGCCGGTTCCGACCACATGGAGCTCGAAGTCACCACGGCCCTTAAGGCGGTCGACGGCGTCCATGAGCACCTCGAGGTGCTGCAGCTTGCCGATGTTGCCCATCACCATGAAGCGCGTCTTGTCCGAGGGCTGGGCGTCGAGGTCCATCTCCAGGTAGGAGTCCTCGGCGTACTGGGGGACGTAGCGGCAGTCCTCGCGCCTCAAGCGGTGGACGGACTCGAAGCAGTCGATGTAGGCCCTGGAGTTCGTGGCGACGATATCGGCGCGCCCGTAAATACCGGTGCTCACCCGGCGGACGGCGGGCAGCACGAAGCCCAGCCTCTTCGGCAGCATGGCCATGACGGCGTCGGGCCAGATGTCCGCGCAGTAGAGCAGGACGGGCGCCCCGAAGAGCCTTTTTGCCCGCATCGCTGGCTCCGCCATGAGGACGGGGGTGAGCTGGTAGGCGAAGATGACGTCGTAGCCCCCGGGCAGGGACTCGAGCCTCGCGTCCGCGCGGGACATGTAGCTCAGGTAGTTCCTGGCGAGGCCCGCGACCCCCGGTGTCCTGGGGACCTCCTCGACCCGGATGATGCGCACGCCGTTGTGCACCTGCTCCCTGTTCTTACCGTCGAGGTACTCCTCGGGAACCGTCCCCGTCGGGTAGTTGGGGATTCCCACGAGCGCGGTGACCTCGTGCCCCCTCCGGACGAGCTCCTCGCACACCTCCGTCACCTGGAAGTGCTCCGGCCAGTAGTGCTGGCAGACCATGAGGATGTTGAGCGGGCGGCCCATCTACGCCGCCCCCTTCCCGGTGAAGACCACGGCGACGGTCTGCAGGATGAGCTTCAGATCCGTCATCACGCCGCGGCGCGCGATGTAGCCAAGGTCCAGCCGCACCATGTCGTCGAAGTCCACGTCCGAGCGGCCGCCCACCTGCCAGGGGCCGGTGAGGCCCGGCTTCACGGCCAGGCGCTGCATGGCCCACTCGTCGTACTGCGCGACCTCGCGCGGCAGCGGCGGGCGCGGGCCCACCACGGACATGTCGCCCATGAACACGTTGAGGAACTGCGGGAACTCGTCGATGGAGTGCCTGCGGATGAAGCGGCCGATGCGCGTGACGCGCGGGTCGTCCCTCATCTTGAACATGGGGCCCTCGACCTCGTTCTCGGCCAATAGGGCGTCCTTCATCTGGTCGGCGCCCTTCACCATGGAGCGGAACTTCCACATGGTGAACTCGCGCGGCCTGCCGTCCGCGCCGATGCGCCCCACGCGCCTCTGGCGGTACAGCGGGCATCCCGGGCTCTCGACGGCGATCGCGGCGCACAGCACCGCGGACGGCACGATCGCCGCGGCGATCACGCACGCGGAGAAGGCGATGTCGAACGCGCGCTTCACGAAGCGGTAGCCCAGGCGCTCGCGGTCGAAGGCCTGGGCGTTGCGCATGAGCGATAACAAACGCACGGAGCATTCGCCCTCTTGGACAGACTCACGGGTGTCAACAACGGGAACCTTCACATCGGCGGGGACAGCAACGTTGCCCAAAGTTGCGGCGGGCTTTATCGACACGCCCTCGTCCTCCGCATGCCCCGCCATGTCTTTCTGCGTCTCATTGGTCACTTTTGAACGCCCCCCCCCGGACTTTTTTCATTGCCGGGGAGGTTCCTCCCCTCATGTACGTGCGTCTTTGCTGTGATGACTTACTCTTTGGGTGCTCCTATGTCTTGATTGGGATGTCCAGCGGAAGCGTCTCCAAAAAGCCCCGTCCGGGCTCTCCCACGCGCACCCAGCAGCGGCGCTTGTGCCGGTCGACCTTGGTAATGAGGGCTTCGCAACCAACCAAAGGACCGTCCGTGACGCTCAGCTCGCCATGGAGGATCACCGCGGTGCTGCTGCGGATCACGCGCTCACTGCCCGCAACCCTCTCAAAAAAGGCACGTGCATCTTCCGAAAGCGGCATGATCGAGCGCTCTGTGGCCCCCACCAAGTCCACGTGGAAACTCAGCTTTTGCAGCGCGCTATTCAGGCCGTGAGCATCGCTGGATACGACAAATAGGTACTCGGGGTACATCTGCACACGACGGATTGACCACACTCCGTTGCGCTTTTCCCAGCGCTCCTTTGAAAGCGTGAAGGCATCCGCGAGCAGGTTTTTCGGGATGAGCTTGAGCAGCTTGTCAGCTGTGGCATGCTCCATACTCATGGGCGTATGGACCAGGTACCAACGCATATTCCCACGCGGCACGCGACGCCCCGCGGGCAAACCCGCAGGTGTCAAGCTCAGTTGTGGCGAAGCGGCTCGCATGGCCCTCCCCGATGGTGCAGCCCCGCACGCACGCGACGCGCAAAAGTGCACCTTTTCAAAGCCTTTTAAAACGTACCCATTTTACCAATGATTCCGAAATAAAACCCAGCAATCGACAACTTCATATCTTGTCATCGAGTTGAGTAACCCCTCTCTAAAAAGGTGCACTTATTCACACCTCAGCCCGTTGTCTTTTTTGACCCCATCTTCCCTCAGCCATTTATCAAAAGTCGAAACCGATATCTCGAGACGTCGCGCTGCCTCGGCGCGAGTGACGCGCCCGTCCAGATACCCTTCTTTCGTGACCCCATACGCTGCCGGGCGTTGTTTTTTGGGCCTGCCAAAGCGCACACCCCGAGCCTTGGCGGCGACTATGCCCTCACGTTGGCGCTGCCGAATGCTCTCCCGCTCAACTTGGGCAACGTAGGACAGCAGCTGTAGCACGATATCGGAGATCAGCATGCCCGTCACGCCATCGCACTCGTTCCGGGAGTCGAGCAGAGGCATATCCAACACAACGACATCCGCGCGCAGGTTTTTTATAAGGGCGCGCCATTGGTCTATGATCTCCTCGTAGTTCCTGCCGAGTCGGTCGATGCTCTTTACCACCAATACGTCGCCCTCACGCAACACGTTCACGAGACGTGTCCACTCCGGCCGGTCGAAATTCTTGCCACTCGCCTTGTCGGCGAAGATATGCTCCCGCCGAACACCAAACTCCTCAAGCGCCCTCAACTGGCGATCGAGATTCTGCTCGCGAGTGCTCACGCGCGCGTAACCGTATATGGTGCCCATCATGAACCTCCTTCATATCGGGGGCTGAAAACAAGCCCTCTTCCCGCTCATAACCGATATGAGCTTCGAAGTGAAGGTTATCGATAGGCGTTAAGCCCCTCTTCCGACGCGGCTTTTCCATGCCGCGGGAGGGCGGGCTCCACTCGCATTTTTTCGCATTCCAGCGCGTGATTCGCACTTACCTTGCCTTCCGATGTATTCGGTTGGTGCTACACACGGCCTCGCGCAGGGTTGCCGCCCATATGCGCGGGACCTATTTCGTCACTCCTCCGATTCCTTCGAAGACCTGACCTCTTCGCTCTTGTCGAGAAAGTCGGCAAACGTCTCCTGCTTTGAAACTCTCAATGGCCTGTAATCAGCAACGCTCAGAATCCTGTATTGGGGATTCTTCATCTTCCCGCTCCTAGTTCGCCTCTCGGTTACCTCAAGGTCAACCTGAATCAGATCTCCAGCGTTGAAGCGAACGGTGCCGTCTGCAAGATCATCCAAAAAACTCTTGTCTTCGATGCGCACGCTTTTGTACGTAAGGACGTCGCTGCCCGATCCAAATTGAAAGGTATATCCCTTCTCGGCTCCGCCATATGAGCCGGCGAGCGGCCTCAACCATATCCCCCTATTTATGTACGACGTCTCGCTGACCTCGAGCTCATCCGCCGACGAGGCGGTCCTAGCATACGCGTTGAGGTCGCTTGCGTCATCCCTTGAAAAAGAGGAGCCTTCAGCAAGGCCATCGTCCTCCTCCTTGGGATTGCGCATGTAGATATTCACCTGTTGGACCGTGCCGTTAAACTCCGCGACAGGACCGACCGCCACATCCCTGTATAGCTCAGCAATCGTAGGATTCTGCACCGCCCGATGTGTGGCCTCATCAACCGTCACGGCATTGTCGCCTTTTCCGTAAGTGTAGGACCCGTCGCCATTGTCCACGAATCGGTCGATCGCCCCTCGCACCTTCCGGACAATCCACGGAATGCCTTTCGCTCCGCCATAGCAGAAACCGAGTATCTCGATCGCGTTGAGCACGGCGTCGACGTTCTGGCTCGTCAGCAAATCTACGATGCCGCTTTCGACAATGAACTCGGTGATAAAGGAGCCCTCTTTGAATGGGCGCACCCTGATCTTGAGCTCACCGTCGTATCCTGCCTCTCGGACAGTCAGGCGCACGAGGTCGTCGAACTTATTAAGGTATTTGACTAAATCGTAAACATCGACTCCTTCATCCGGGTCGACGCCTCCAAGTCTATAAACGACTTCCCTGCGTTCCACAACGAACCTCCCGAACATGCGGCACCTCCAGGCCCGAGCGTATTGTTCTGCCCGAACAAGATAGCGTGCCTGTCTATTCCGTCTTCAGACCGGATCTGAAACATCAGTCACTTCTGACGGACAACAGGGTTTGTCCGTCAAATTTCGATATTTCTGACGGACAAATCCGGTTTTCCGTCAAATGCGCCCGACTAGGAGAGGCGAACCCCTTCGGTAATTTCCAGAAGCTCCGTGAACTCAAGGAGGGCAGGCTGGCTTCCACGGTGAGGCCTATTCCTCCGCAGCGGGAGGAAGGACGGCTCCGTCAAGTGCCCTGATAGTCGGATTCTCTCTCAGTGCGTCAAGCTGTTGGGAAGCCATTTCCCTCAGGTAGACAACCCTCTCCTCTCTGGAATGCCCCTCCTTGATGAGCTGTGCATTCATGCTCTCAAGGTTTGCGAGCACAATGAGCTGATGCAGCGTCGCGCCATCCCTGACGTTCCCCTTTTCAGCAGGATTGGCATCGCGCCACTGTCTTGCCGTCATTCCGAACAAGGCGACGTTCAGCACATCGGCCTCATTGGCATAGACGAACTGCTTCGCCTTGCCCCGGGCAATCGGCTCCAGGTGCTCCTTCACCGCATCGGTATGAATGCGATAGTTGATCTTCGTGAACAGCCTCTTCTCATTCCAGTCGAGCGACAAACGGCTGTTCTCATCACTTTTCAGACGTTGATAGTCCTGGATCACATAGAGCTTGAACTCCGGGGACACCCACGACGCGAATTCGAAGGCAATGTCGACGTGAGCGAACGTTCCGCTGCCGTACCTGCCCCTTTTGCTCTTTATCCCGATAGCTCCAGTCGATCGTATCCACTTGGTCGGGGACATGGTGAAGGCGTTGCGGCCAGACTCCAACCTAAAGAGGTCGAATTCGACCTCTTTAAAATCGGGGTTGTGAAGACGTTCCCAGACGCCGAGAAATTCAATGGTCTCCCTGCTCCGCATCCAGTTCTTCACGACATCACCGGGTTCATCGCTGCGATATCTTGCGATATCCGTCAGCGAGATATAGTCGTCTCGATCTCCTGTTGATGAGACCGATATATCAACCCCGAGCGCAGTTATCTTCCCGCTTATCTCCTTCGGCGGCATTTCAAACTCCTCTCTCCGACCATTTCCCTACTCCATCTCCTCGGCGGGCTGGAACCAGACCACGGTGCCGACGTACTCGACCGTGCGCTCCCCCTCCCCCGTTATGACTATGTCCTCGTACGAGTCGTCCCACGAGTCCGGGACAGCACGATGATGCGCCCCGTGTTGCACAGGCGGCGCATCACGTAGTCCGCGCCGTCGATGGAGACCGCCGCCACCGAGCCGTTGCGAGGCTTTCGGGTTTCAGATCGAACTTTACCAGCAAGGCATCAATGTTCTCGGGTATGCCCATCTTGCCTCCTTACGTTGTATTCAATTTTACATAGTGATATTTCATTCTTCGTAATTGTCTTTTCGGTTTATATAGCGTACGGTTCTCCAAAGACTTCCGACTCTCTTTTCCATGCGCGGGGCGATTGCCAAATAGTTGCCATTCGGGCATGCGGCAGGACGTTACGGGAAAAAGAAAACGCCCCCTGAGCTGCGATAACTCAGGGGGCGCATCATTCACACTGGCGGAGAGCTGGGGATTCGAACCCCAGATGGGCTTGTGGCCCATACTCGCTTAGCAGGCGAGCACCTTCGGCCTCTCGGTCAGCTCTCCGGAACAGCTAGTCGATGATATCGCACTTCCCCGGGCTTGAACAGAGTACGGGGGCAATAATTCAAAACTCGCCCAGAAACCCCGTCCGGACGCTGCCATAGATCTCAAAACCCCGCAGCGCTTTAGCCCAAGAAGCCAGGGGCGATCACGATGTCGCCCGGATGCTCGCGCACCCAATCCCATGTGAAGCCCTCAACGAGTCTCTCGGCCGAGCATGGCGCAGCATCACAGCGCAACCCCACGGCATATGCGAGCTTACCCAGCAACGCCTCCGGCGTATCAAACCGGGCTCGCAGTTCCCCCATGTCGAGGTCGCGGTCGCGCTTGGACAGGCGGCGGCCGTCGGGCGCAACCAGCAGCGGCACATGCGCGTACTCCGGATGCTCATAGCCGAGCAGGTCTTGCAGGTACAACTGGCGAGCGGTCGATCCCAGCAAGTCACATCCGCGCACAACCTCCGTGACGCCCATCGCGGCATCGTCCACCACCACCGCAAGCTGGTACGCAAAGACGCCGTCACTTCGGCGCACGAGGAAGTCGCCGCACTCCTGCGCGAGGACCTCCCGCTGTGGACCATAGGTACGATCTTCGAAGCGGATTAGCCCGGCATCGTTCCGCGCAGGAGACGTGCCATACCCCGCGAGAGTTAACTCTCGCGGCAAAAAATCGGCAGAATCGGGCAATTTCGCCTGCGAGAGTAAACTCTCGCGAATGTTGGCGGCGGAACGGGGCGCGGTGCGCACGGCAGGCACGCGCAGCCTCAAGGCAGGCGGACGCAACTTGGAGCGCTCGGCAACCTCTTCGGGCGTCAATCCCCTACACGTACCTACATATATGGGGGTACCGTCGCTCGCATGAGGAGCGCTCGCGGCGTGCAGCTCGGCGCGCGTGCAAAAACAGGGGTACAGCAACCCCAAGTCTTCCAGCTGGGTCAACGCGGCCTCGTACAGGTCAAGGCGCCCGGTCTGGTAATACGGCCCCTCGTCCCAATGGAGGCCTAACCAGCGCAAGTCATCCATGAGCAGATCCGCCCACGGACCGCTGCGCGCGCGGTCATCCAAGTCCTCGATGCGTAAGATGAGCTTGCCGCCCTGGCTGCGCACAGAAAGCCACGCCAGCAGCGAAGCCATAATATTGCCCAGGTGCATCCGTCCTGTGGGTGATGGAGCAAAGCGGCCCACCACGGGTGCGAAGGGCTCATCATACACAGGGCGCGCAGCAAGCACGGCATCTGCGGCAGGCGCGGGGGCCGGATCCCGCGCGAACTCGGCACCCTCACACGGGACGGACGGCGCGCCACAGCGATTACCGCCACGCGTCGCCAAGGCACCTTCGACCGGCGCTGCCATGGTAAACGCTACGCCCACGGATCGCGCTCGAAGAGCGGCTCGGGGTCGGGACGGCGATCAGAGTACGGATCGTAGCCGTCATCGTCCTCGTTCTCCGCGCGGACACAAGGGTCGAGCGCCTCCTCGTCCCGCAGTTCGACCTCGTCGCGCTTGCCGTCCACCATGCCATCCCCTTTCATGTAAAGAAGCCGGGCGCCAACGGGCACCCGGCTCCTTAGTATACGTTGCACAACGCCATGGCGAAACGCGGCCTCCGTGTGCGCACGCGCAATTCGCCGCTCACGCAACGATTACGCGACGACGAACTCATCTCCGTCAACATCCACCGTGACCTCGTCGCCCTCGTGCACGCGGCCGTCGATGATGGCGCGCGCGATTGCGTCGACCACCTCGCGCTGGATAAGGCGCTTGAGCGGACGCGCACCGAACACGGGGTCAAGGCCGCCCGCCGCGAGCATCTGCTTGGCCGCGGGCGTGATCTCGAGCGTCATGCGCTCCTTTGCCAGGCGCGCACGGACGTCGGCGAGCTGGATATCCACGATCTTCTCGATCTGCTCCATACCGAGCGGGTGGAACACCACGATGTCGTCGATACGGTTGAGGAACTCGGGCCTGAACGTATGGCTCATGGCCTCGTCCACCAAGCGGCGCATCTCGGCATCGTCGCGACCGGCGTACTCGGCGATCGCGCTCGAGCCCACGTTGCTCGTCATGATGATGATCGTGTTCTTGAAGCTCACCTGGCGACCCTGGCCGTCGGTGAGGCGGCCGTCGTCGAGCACCTGGAGCAGCACGTTGAACACATCCGGGTGCGCCTTCTCCATCTCGTCCAGCAGGATGACGGAGTAGGGGCGCCTACGAACCGCCTCGGTGAGCTGGCCACCCTCGTCGTAACCCACGTATCCGGGAGGCGCGCCAATGAGACGTTGGACGCTGAACTTCTCCATGTACTCGGACATATCGATACGCACGAGCGCGCGCTCGTCGTCGAACAGGCACTCGGCGAGCGCCTTGGCGAGCTCGGTCTTGCCCACGCCGGTGGGGCCGAGGAAGAAGAAGCTGCCGATGGGGCGATCGGGGTCGGAAAGCCCCGCACGGCTACGGCGAACGGCTGCGGCGACGGCGCGCACAGCCTCGTCCTGGCCGATGACGCGGCGGTGCAGCTCGTCCTCGAGGCCTTGCAGCTTCTCGAGCTCGCCCTGCATCATCTTCGCAACAGGAACACCGGTCCACGAGCTCACAACCTCGGCGATCTCGTCGGACGTGACTTCCTCCTTGAGGGCGCTCTCGTCCTCTTTTTGCGCGGCGAGCTGCTCTTCGCCTTCGCGAACCTGAGCCTCCAAGCCCGGGATCACGCTGAAGCGCAGCTCAGACGCGCGAGCGAGGTCGCCGTCGCGCGTGGCGCGCGCCTCCTCGCCGCGAGCCTCATCGAGCTTGGCTTTCAGCTCCTGGACGCGGTCGATGGCGTTCTTCTGGTTGAGCCAGCCGGCCTTAGCCACATTGAGGCGCTCCTGCGTCTCGGCGATGTCCTGGCGCAGCGCTTCCAGGCGCTCGGCGGAGGCGGCGTCCGTCTCCTTCATGAGGGCCTGCTCCTCGATCTGCATCTGCGTGAGCTGGCGCGTGATGGCGTCGATCTCAACCGGCATGGAATCGAGCTCCATGCGCAGACGACTCGCCGCCTCGTCGACCAGGTCGATGGCCTTGTCGGGCAGAAAGCGGTCGGCGATGTAGCGGCTCGAAAGGTCTGCCGCCGCCACGAGGGCGCCGTCGGTGATGCGCACGCCGTGGAAGATCTCGTACTTCTCTTTGAGGCCACGCAGGATGGAGATGGTGTCCTCCACGCTCGGCTCACCCACGAACACCTGCTGGAAACGACGCGCAAGCGCGGCGTCCTTCTCGATGTACTTACGATACTCGTCGAGCGTAGTTGCGCCGATGGCGTGCAGGTCGCCGCGGGCGAGCGCCGGCTTCAAGATGTTGCCCGCGTCCATCGAGCCTTCCGTAGCACCCGCACCCACGATGGTGTGGAGCTCGTCGATGAACAGAATGACGCGACCCTCGGCCTTCTCGACCTCCTTGAGCACCGCCTTCAAGCGGTCCTCGAACTCGCCACGGTACTTGGCACCCGCCACGAGCGCGCTCATGTCAAGCTCGATGAGGTCGCGGTCGCGCAGGGTCGAGGGCACGTCGCCCGCGACGATGCGCTGGGCGATGCCCTCGACGATGGCGGTCTTGCCCACGCCGGGCTCGCCGATGAGCACGGGGTTGTTCTTGGTACGGCGGGAAAGGACCTGAATGGTGCGGCGGATCTCCTCAGTGCGGCCGATGACCGGGTCGAGCTTGCCCGCGCGGGCGAGGTCACAGATGTTGCGACCATACTGCTCGAGGGCCTCGAACTCGGTCTTCGAGTCCGCCGAAGTCACGCGGTCGTCGCCGCGGAGCTCCGTATAGACCTCCTCGATGCGCTCGCGGGTCACGCCGGCGGCGGCCAAGATCCGGCCCGCCTCACCCTTGTCCTCCGCCAGTGCCATGAGCAGGTGCTCGGTCACCACGAAGTTGTCGTCCATCTTGGAGGCCTTTTTCTCAGCGCGCTCAAGCACGCGGGTGAGATCGCTACCGAGCTGCTGCTGAGCGCCTTCGACCTTGGGGGCGCGGTCGATAGCCTGCTGAGTTGCGCTTGCGAGCTGCTTTGGATCGGCGCCGATGCGCTCGATGATGACGGATATGTTTCGCTCTCCGCTGGTGAGCAACGCGGCGAGCAGGTGGATGGGCTCCACCGATGCTGCCTGCGCGTCGGACGCGATGCCGATGGCGTTTTGCAGCGCCTCGCGCGAGGTCATGGCAAGCTTGTCGATTCTCATGGAATCACCTCTCTCGATGTGTAAAAAGGGGACAGTCCCCTTTTTACACATCTGCATTGGCCGCCCTACGGGGCGGCGCGTTGTTCTATCGAGGTGTATTGTTGCCGATGGAGCCTCGTTCTATACACAAATCTAAGTCTCCATATATAAGATTTTCTAAGTTAGGTATCACGAAATGGATATTGCGCAGTTCGCCGACCACATGGACGCGCTGGCAAGGGCGGTTTACCGCCAAGACCCAACCGACTTGCTTGAAGTGTGGCTTCAAATTCTTTTAGTTTCTTTTAGCAAGTTTTAGCTTACATGACCGAAGGACGTCCCGCGTTCAATGGGGTCACTCCGCCAGGCGCCCCATAATGTAGTCGTAGTTCTCGCGGCGATGCGGCAGCGTGCAGGCGCTGCAATCCTTGATGCGCTCACCGTTTGCCCCATCGATGTAGGCGAAATTCCCGCCGCAGGCATCGCCTAGCCGGTACAGCGGACAAAAACAGAACAGGCAGTTGAGGTCCGCCGCCGACATGTCGTGACAGGGATAGAACTCGCAGGTGGAGTGGTTGAAGAACTTGTACGACTCCGTGCTGGGCATGCAGAGCCCCTCCTAACGGGCGGCCTCCCGCGCCAACCTACAAATCACCGCCGCCGAGAAGGCCGCGCAGGACCTTCTCGGGATCCGCGGACCCGTCGCGCGGGGCGAGCGCAGTGATGCGCTTCTGCATCTTGAGCTCGTGCAGCTCGTCCTCGAGCTGGCGCACGCGCGCACGGAGCTGTTCCGCCTCGCGCTCGCGCTCCTGGGCGCGCTCCTTCATGTCGAGGATGCGCACCACGCCAGCGAGGTTGATGCCCTCGTCCGTGAGCTGGTTGATGAGCTCGAGGCGTTCGATGTCGGCTTGTGAATACAGACGTGTGTTACCACCCGAGCGCTTGGGGTTCACCAAGCCCTTGGACTCGTACACGCGCAGCGTCTGGGGGTGCATGCCCGTGAGCTCCGCGGCCACGGAAATCATATACAGCGGTTTGTTGCGGCTCTCCTCGGTCATGCTTCCCCCATTAGGTCCAAGTTTTGCGTTTTATTGTACGCGCCGCGCGCAAAGACGCACCCGCCACCACATTACACGTTAGAGTTTGGTGCGATAGTCGCGCTCATCGGAATCGCGTAGCTTTTCCAAAGCGGTGCGCTCTTTGTCGGTCAAGCTCGTCGGGATCTGCACGGTCACGTTCGCCAACAGGGCGCCCATGTGACCACGGCGCTTGGCGTCGGGCATGCCCATCTCCTTAAAACGGAAGCTCTTGCCCGTTTGCGTGCCCGCGGGCACCTTGAGGCGCAGTTTCTTACCCTCGGGCGTGGGGATGTCAACCGAGCAGCCGAGCGCGGCCTCGTACATCGAGATGGGCACCTCGACCGATACATCGGCGGTCTTGCCGCGGCGCTTGAAAACCGGATGCTCGGCAACATGGAATTCAATGAGCATGTTGCCGCGCGGGCCGCCGTTCACGCCGTACTCGCCATGGTTCTTGTAGCGGACCTTCATGCCGTCATAGCAGCCAGCGGGAATCGTCACCTCGATGGTGTCGCTCTCGCCCGTCGACGGAATACGGTGCGTCACGCTCCTGCGGGCGCCGTGCAGCGCCTCGTCGAAAGTCACATCGATAACGGCCTTGAGGTCGCTACCCTTGCGCGCCCGGCGCGCGCCCCCACCGAACATGTCGCCAAAGTCGAACCCGGTGGGGTCGGAGCCGTACGCGCCACTCACCCCTTCGCCTCGGAACATGCTGCCAAAGATGTCCGCCATCGAGGGACCGCCCGCTCCGCCCGAATATGCGTAGCCGCCCTGCCCGGGAATGCCGCCGAACTGCAGCATCATGTCGTACTCTTTGCGCTTCTCGGGGTTCGAGAGCGTCTCGTACGCCTCGGAGATCTCCTTGAACTTGGCCTCATCGCCGCCACGATCGGGATGGTACTTCTGCGCGAGCTTGCGAAAAGCCGACTTGATGTCCTTATCGGAGGCGTTCTTCGATACGCCCAAGACATCGTAGAAGCTCTTAGATGAAGGCATGTGAACCCTCCCTTCTTAAAAAGGGCCCCGGGCTATCGTCCCAGGGCCCCGCCTGATCAATCGAAAACGCGTGCCGCGTGGACCCGTACTGAGGGCCCATCGAACACGCGCAGGTCGAAACGCTACTTACTCGGCCGATTCCTCGGCCTGGCCTTCCGCAGCGTCGGCCTCGGGCGCCGGCGCGGGGCGCTTGTCGCCGCCGTAGGTCACGGTGACCATAGCGGGACGCAGCACTTTGCCGCCCATCCGATAGCCCTTCTGATACACGTCGTTCACGGTCTCATCGTACTGAGACGCGTCCTCAACGCGACCGACTGCCTGGTGGATATTGCAGTCGAAGGCCTCGCCCTTGGGATCGATGGGCTCAACGCCCTCGCGGTCGAACACGCCGAGCAGCTTGGCGCGCACGGCATCGACGCCGTCGACGAACTGCTTGAAGTCCTCGGCCATCTCCTGGCTACGCGCGTGATCGAGCGCACGCTCCATATCATCAACGACCGGAAGCAGGGCCTCGACCAGCTTCTCGGTTGCACGGGCGCGCTCGTCCAAGCGCTCCTGCGCGGTGCGACGACGGTAGTTCTCCCAATCGGCCTGCAGGCGCGCGTGACGGCTCACGGCGTCGGCGGCCTTGGCCTCGGCTGCCGTCTTGGAATCCTCGGCAGCGGCAAGCTGCTCGCGGAGCTCGGCAAGCTCTGCCTCGACCTTCTCGTACTTGAGCTTGAAGTCGTTGTCAGCAGCCTCCTCGCCAGCGCGAATAGCGGCTTCGACCATCTCTTCCTCGGTCATCTCAGCAGGTTCCTCGGCCATATCGGCCTCCTCCTTCTCAACAACCAGTTCGGCGGGCTCAGGTGCCTGATCGGACGCCTCCACGGCATCCTTCACGGGTATCTTCACGTCCGTCTCCTTACAGCCTAGGCGGCCGACTCGCCAGCTGGCAGGCCGGCCGCCCCTTTCATCCATGTTTACCGCGGGTTTTGGACTCGCGGGCGGGGAACCTACTCCTCGTCGTCAACGACCTCGTAGTCGGCATCGACCACGTCGTCGGAAGCGGCGGCGCCGTCAGCACCCGTGCCGGCGGCCTGGGCATCGGCGTACACCATCTGAGCGAGCTCGTAGGCGACGGACTGCAGAGCCTCGCCGGACGCCTTGATAGCCTCGATGTCGGAGCCCTCAAGCGCCTTCTTGGCGTCCGCGATGGCGGACTCTGCCTTGGACTTCAGGTCGCCGGAGACCTTGTCGCCGAGCTCGGCGAGGGTCTGCTCGGTGGAGTAGCACAGGGAGTCGGTCTGGTTGCGGGCCTCGACCTCCTCCTTCTGCTTCTTGTCCTCCTCGGCGTGGGACTCGGCGTCCTTCACCATGCGATCGACTTCCTCATCGGAAAGCGCGGTGGAGCCGGAGATCGTGATGGACTGCTCCTTGCCGGTGCCCTTGTCCTTGGCGGAGACCTTCACGATGCCGTTGGCGTCGATGTCGAAGGTGACCTCGATCTGCGGGACGCCGCGACGGGCGGCCGGGATGCCGGAGAGCTGGAACTTGCCGAGGGACTTGTTGTCGCGGGCAAGCTCGCGCTCGCCCTGGAGCACGTTGATCTCGACGGAGGTCTGGTTGTCGGCAGCCGTGGAGTAGATCTCGGTCTTGGAGGTCGGGATCGTGGTGTTGCGGTCGATCATCTTGGTCATGATGCCGCCCATGGTCTCGACACCGAGGGACAGCGGGGTCACGTCGAGCAGCAGGATGCCCTCAACGTCACCGGTGAGCACGCCGCCCTGGACCGCCGCGCCGTTGGCGACGACCTCGTCCGGGTTCACGGACATGTTCGGCTGCTTGCCGGTCATGTTCTTGACGAGCTCCTGCACGGCGGGCATACGGGTGGAGCCACCGACGAGGATGACCTCGTCAACCTCGGAGAGGGAGACGCCCGCGTCGTTCAGTGCCTTGGTGACCGGAGCCTTGCAGCGCTCGAGCAGGTCACGGGTGATCTTCTCGAACTCCGCGCGGGTGAGGGTGTAGTTGAGGTGCAGCGGGCCGGACTGGTTCATGGTGATGAAGGGCAGGTTGATGACGGCCTGCTGAGCAGCGGAGAGCTCCTTCTTGGCGTTCTCGGCGGCCTCCTTCAGGCGCTGCAATGCCATGGGATCCTTGCGCAGGTCGACGCCGTTCTCGGACTGGAACTTGTCGGCCATCCAGTCGATGACGCGCTGATCCCAGTCGTCGCCACCCAAGTGGTTGTCGCCGTTGGTGGCGAGGACCTCGAACACGCCGTCGGCAAGATCGAGCAGGGAGACGTCGAAGGTGCCGCCACCGAGGTCGAAGACGAGGACCTTCTGCTCCTTGTCCTGCTTGTCGAGGCCGTAGGCGAGCGCGGAGGCCGTGGGCCTCGTTGACGATGCGCTTGACGTCGAGGCCGGCGATGCGGCCGGCGTCCTTGGTGGCCTGACGCTGGGCGTCGTTGAAGTACGCGGGGACAGTGATGACGGCCTCGGTGATGGGCTCGCCAAGATACTTCTCGGCGTCGGCCTTCATCTTGGAGAGGGTCATGGCCGAGATCTGCTCGGGGGTGTACTCCTCACCGTCGATCATGACGACGCAGCGGCCGTTGCTGCCTTCCTTGACCTCGTAAGGCACGGTCTTGAGCTCGTCCTGGACCTCGGAGAACTTGCGGCCCATGAAGCGCTTGATGGAGAAGACGGTGTTCTTGGGGTTGGTGACGGCCTGGTTCTTAGCGGCCTTGCCCACAATGCGGTCGCCCTCGGCGCGGAAACCGACGACGGACGGGGTGGTACGGTCGCCCTCGGCGTTCACGATCGTGGTGGGCGTGCCGCCCTCGAGAACGGCCATCGCGGAGTTGGTGGTGCCCAGGTCGATACCGAGAATCTTGCTCATAGTTACTTCCCTTCCTTGGGTTGCGTGGCGCGCGTTCGCGGATGCTCACGGCGCTTCTGCGTTTTGCTCATGGCATAGTGTATCCCCTTATGCGGCGACTTATACAAAATCTAAGTCAATTCATATAAGATTTCTTATTTTCTTAAACTTAAGTCTTCTCTGCAGCCTGCTAACAGATGTTTTAGCGGGCCCCATAGGCTCAATGCCCCACCCACGGCACACCCGCCGCACCCCACTACGCACCCGAGGTGGTCCCAGTGTTCGCTTGGCGCGCGCCCACACGCCCGCGGCACGCTCACACATGCTCCACACACCCAATGCAAGCTCCGGATGGTTTCCACACGCCCAAACCGCATGCAAATACGCAAATGTTGCCTCTTTTTCGTCAAACCCAAGTAGACGCCCGAAACGCACGCCTGCAACCTGCGCTTTTAGTCTGGATGAGACCTTCTGTACTCGACAGTCCTCAATAAAGCTCAACATTTGCATATTTGCACCCCCTTCTCCCGATAAATGAGATGTGCGGACGATTCGCCCTGTACAGTCCCAGCGATCGGCTGCAGACGGAGCTCGAAACGCACGGTTTGGGGACGTGCAGTGACGGATGGACTTGCGTGAGAGACCAAAATGGAAGTCCAACAAGCCTTTGGACCCGACCGCCCCTCATTACGACGAGCGACCTTGAACAGTTCGCCGCGGGCCTTCGAGGCATCAGAGGGTCAAAGATGTTTGAACAGGCCGTTAACTGCGTGAGCGGCGTCACTGCCTCGCCTCTAGAAGCTCAGCTGTCGATGTTGCTATGGATGAGCTGCGACCTCGGTGGATGGGGTTATCGAAACTTCGAAAACAACTACCGCATTGTCTTGTCGAACAATGCAAAGACTCTCATCGATACTGACCATGCCGAAGTTGACATGCGCGTGCTTTCACCCGACGGGACTAAAGAATGGATGGTCGAGTGCCAAGGCAAGGTCATCCACGATCGAGTTGGCGCAGGGACCAGAGACTCGCTGCGCGCCACCGCCCTCCAAACGATGGGGCACAGCGTAACTATGGTCACCAGCGACCAACTTTCCGACTCTGACAAGTTCAACGCGCTTCTAGACTTGCTCTCTGCGCAGCTAAATATACACTGGCCCGAAAAGACCTCTAAGCAGGTTTTTGCAGAAGACAAACTGCGCTCTGAAATCTTTGACGACTGGATCAAGCTGGCAGATGAACCTTCTGCTACCGAACGGGCGCGGCGATACGCCGAAAACAAGGCAAGGCGCGCGCCGGGCCACTTTCTAAAGCGCAAAAAATGCCCCAACGGCATGGGAAAGAGAGGCAAATACACAAATGTTGAACGAAAACCATCTGGACATAGTAGAGAGAACTGAGACCAAGCGTTCTACCTGCAGTTTTTTCAACGGGATTTCTTTGTCTACTCCAAGGTCTTTCATTTTGGCCAACATTTGTGTATTTACAGGACGAGCGGATAACCCTGCTGCCGATTTGTAGAGACCGGCTCCATTCGCGTTGTTGGTCAACTTTGGCTTACTCGGCGAACGGTCGATATTGTCCGGTCCCAAGGCTTGCATTGAAGGAGCCGCGTGGTATCTTTCTTTTGAGAAAGACCCGTTGCCTCTTCGCCTGTGGCACCGGGCGCAACAGAGGAGGTTTATCATGGCTCATCCGATTATTGATGCTGACGAGTGCATCGCCTGCGGCGTCTGCGTTGACGCTTGCCCTGCCGGCGTTCTCGAGCTGAACGACGTCGCCACCGTCGCCGACGAGGATTCCTGCGTCGCCTGCGGCGCCTGCCAGGACGCCTGCCCCGCCGGTGCCATCACTGAGATCGCCGAAGACTAGTACAGGCCTGTCATCATCGCCTCGCATGACCAAGGCCCGACCCCGCAAGGGGTCGGGCCTTGGCTTTAACCGATCATCTCGCAGCTCAGAAGCGAAACCGATCGCAACCGAACCCTTCCCTCGCACCTACGGCGCACTACACGGAACGGACCCTTTCCAGAAGCTTTCTGCGCTGAGCCGCCACATCGATGCTCATTATACCGATGGAAGCCAGGACCAAACAGACGCCGATCAGCTTTCCCATGCCAAACGGCTCTCTGAATATGGCAACGCCGAGTATCACGGCCGTCACCGTTTCGAACGTGGCGATCACGGGGACCTTGGATGCCTCAAGCCCCTTTGAGAGCCCAGTCATATAAAAAAAGTACGCGAGGACCGTTGGGAACAAGCCGAAAGCGGCTGCGACCCAGTAGAACCCGGATGGCATGCCCCCAGCTATCTTCGCAAACGGGTTCGCGAAGGCGGACAAAAGGGCGCCGCCGGCCACAAAGCCATAAAATACGACAGTGAGCGGCTGGGCGTAACGTGTTGCCGCCTTGCTGAACATTGTGAGCAGGCATCCCATCAAGCCAGAGCAAACGCCCGTTCCAACTCCAATTGGGGATATCGACTCGATCTCGAGCGCGCCGCCCGTGACGGCAAGTGTGCAACCCGCGACGTTGAAAACAAGTGAGACGATTTTTTGATTGGTTATCCCCTCGCCGTATAGTATGCGACCGAGCACGATGCCAAACATAGGAGACGTGCACATGAGCACCGAAGAGGTTGACATGCCAATATGCTCTATAGATATATAGTAGGTTGCGCTGGACAGGGCGAGGCCAAAAACACCAACAAGCGCGCTCCAAAACAGCCCTCGAGGTGAGATCAGGAAAAACCGGAGGAGCCCCCGTCTTCCTGCCTTCTCGAAATCCTTGCCCGCCCCCATCGCCAAGAGAATCGGGACGAGAAATATGCTGGCGACGAACATTCTGAGCGCCGCGACCTCCATCGCAGTCAAGCCCATTTGACCCAGCGCACGCGAAAAGACGCCTACACTCCCCCACAGCAGGGCGCCAAGCAGGACAAGAAAATATCCAAAACGAACTTGCATCCACAACCTCCATGGTTCGCATGCAGAGGCTTCGCCATATAAAAGCTCCGTCCTCGACGCACGCATCGAGGACGGAGCATATGCCCCGATCTTCAGCCGGCGAAGTGCAGGCAGAGCTCTCTCAAGCGGACCGCCATCAACAAAATCAAACGGTCACGCCACGTGAGCGGGCCGGCCGATCAACCAGCCAAACGGGAACCCAAGCGAACTGTTCCTCAGGTAAGTTACTTCTCAAACTTGGCTATGATCACCCGCGTCGCGATGAAAGACACCGTGATGCTCACCGCGGCGACCACACAGGCGAGGAAGAAATTATCCATACCGCCGTCCGGGGCGATGAAGATCAACGCCGAGAGCAGACCGGGACAGGCGCCGGCAACGTACTCAACGAGCCCGAAAATGCCGGCGATGAGACCACCAGACAGGGCGCCGATAGCAGTGCCAAGAAGCAGACGGGGACGCTCGATGAGCGCGCCGTAGAATCCCGGCTCGGTAACGCCGCACAGCGCGGTGATGCCAAAGGTGGTCACCATGCCCTTACGAGCAGAATCTCCCTTGATGGTGCTCGCAAGCGCCAGGCAGGTAGCTCCGATGCACAGGTTCGAAATGAAGCCGAAGATAATAGGCGCGTATCCAAGCTGGGCAAGGCTATTCACTTCGATTGCGATAAAGGCCTTATCGAGACCAAGCATGACGAGGTACGGGTTGATCGCGGCAAATATCGGAGTGGCGATCACCGCGACATGCCCCATAAGCCACGTAACGGCATCGCTCAGCGCGTAACCCATCATGGAACCGACAGGACCGAGAACCAGAAGCGTCACGGGGACAACGATGAACATGGTGAGCAACGGCTTGACGAACAGCTTCACAACATCGGGGATGACCTTCTGCAGCAAGCGGTCAACCGCGAGCATGAACACGACGCCGAGCACGATGGGCACGACAGTTCCACCGTAGCCGATCGCCGGAATAGGCATCCCGAGAAAATCGAGGCCCTCAACGCCGCTGATCGACGGGCTCACCATGATCGCGCCGAGAAGCGCGCCCATGATCGGCTGCATCTTGAGAATGGCGGCAAGCTGATAGCCAATCCAGACGGGTAGGAACGTGAAGGCCGCGTCGAAGATCGCCAGCAGCACCTGCGCCGTGCCGCTATCGGTGCTAAACCCGCAGTAATTGACCAGAAGGTTCTTAATGGCAAGGATCAGACCGCCGACGATAAGCGCCGGGACGACGGGCATGAAGATCTGGGCGGTGATGTTGCCGAATTTCTCGACAATGCCGACCGCGCCGTTGCTCTTCACCGAGGCGGCCATGTCGGCGATCGTGCCCTCATCGTCTGCGACGACACCTGCACCGAAATCGATGCCCGCGACCTCGAGGAAATCGTTGTATGCCTCGGTCACGTTCGGACCGATGATGACCTGCAGCTGGCCGCCGCTCACCACGGCTCCGAGCGCATATTCCGCCTTCTTGACCGCATCGAGGTCGATTGCGTCGAGCTTCTTTACATCAATCCTCAAGCGGGTCGCGCAATGCGTGACGGACGAGATGTTCTCCACACCGCCAATCGCGGCAAGAATAGAGTGCGGCATCTTCTCGTATTTCATTTCACGCCTCCTATTCGCTTTGATTTAGATAGCCGTTGATCAGATCGCGATACCAATACCAGCTCTTTTTGGGAACACGCTTCAGATCATTGTCGAAATCGACTCGAACCAATCCGTAGCGCTTCTGGTAACCGTTGATCCAGCTGTACAGATCCATCGTTGACCATACGTAATACCCGTGGACGTTTGCACCCTCCGCGCGAGCGCGCATCATGTGCTCGATAAACTGATCCAGTACCTCGATGCGCTCGTCGTCGTGAACCATGCCCTCGGCGTCGGGATCCTCGTAGGCACCGTGGCCGTTTTCCGTGATGAACATCAGCGGGTTGCCGTAGCGCTCCGCGATGTCCATGATCGTGCTGTACATGACACGCGGAAGAATCTCGCGTCCCCACTTGTTGCGGGGAACATTCGGATCGCACGTGGTCTGATACAGCGGTGCGATCACCTTCCCCTCGAGCTTCTTGCTCGCTCCGCCCTTGTTGTTGGCGGAAACCTGGGTCGCTCCGCCACGCCAGTCCGTTGCGTACTCGCGGCAATAGACGTTCAAGCCGATGTAGTCGCCAACGCCTTGGGCAAAGATCTCCTCGTCGCCCGGCACGCGATACAGCAAGACGTCGAGCTTTTGGAGCATCTCGTCCATTTCCTCGGGAAGCCTGCCCTGCAAACATGGAGCGAGAATCATGCGATTCGCCATGAAGTCGGCACCGCGGAACACCTCCTCGGGATGCTCCGCAGCCGGATCGACCTCGACCACACCGCCGTCGTGCACGACGCCGATGATGCCGTCGCCGCCCATCTCCCGATATGCGCGTACGGCCATGGAGCTGGCAAGCATCAGGTGGTACTGATACTGCATAAAGGACTGCATGTCGAGGGATCTGTTGGGCGGGTAGTTGCCCAGCATATTCGCGCAGTAGCTATAGAAATGGGGCTCATTGATGGTTGCCCACACCTTCACGCGGTCGCCAAAGCGCTCAAAGCAGATCTTGGCGTAGTCGCAAAACCACTTGGCGACATCCGCATTGAGCCAGCCGCCCTTGCAGGCCAGGGCATAGGGAAGGTCATAGTGGAACAGCGTGGCATTCGGGACGACACCGTACTTGACGCAACAATCGATCACGCGATTGTAGAACGCGACGCCATCCTCGTTGACCTCACCGACCCCATCGGGCAAAATGCGGCTCCACGCGATAGAGAATCGATAAGTGTTCTGGCCGCCCTCTGCCAACAGCCGAATATCCTCCTCGTAACGATGATAGAAATCGCACGAGACGTCGCCGTCGACGTTATTGATGTTCTTGGCGCTCGTGTGGTTGAAATAATCCCACTCGCCAAGCCCCTTGCCATCCTCGTCCCAAGCACCTTCGCACTGATATGCCGCCGTGGCAGAACCCCACAAGAAGTCCGGTAACTGCAGATTCGCGTGTCCCTGAACATTCATGCGACCATCCTCCCCTCCTTTTACGCAGGCGGTTTTCCCGCCCTTTTTCGAACATGGCGCCATCTGATTTGAAGTATAGAAAAGGAATTTGCCTGCTATGATTCATAAAATGAACCACTGTTTGGAGACCGTTCGCGAGGGGTCATCTTGAGCAATCACGGCTTTGGCCTGCTAAACATCATCAGTTCAATAATCAACGAGGAGCGCGACGGCAACGATGTCGCCATTGCGCGCTACCTTATTTCCAACCTCCGCAATTCCGAGGCCATCAACGTGAGCGCCATAACAGAGCGCGCGCACGTGACGAGATCGGCTGTTCGCCGTTTCTGCAACCGCCTTGGGTACCAGAGCCTGAGCGAACTCAAGAACTCTTTTTCTCAACTGGTCTTCCCCTCGGACTTCAGGCACCGCGACCCTAATCTCAGCTTTAACGAATATCGTGCTGAGCTCGATATTCGCATGATGGAGATGTATGCGGAAGTGGAGAGCAGAATATCCGATGCCCTTCTCGACGAACTCGCATACGAGATAGCCCAACATCGCAATGTCGAGCTGCTCTGCACCAACAATGTGAGCGGAAATCTCATGCGCTTCCAACAAGAGATGTTCTTTGCAGGAAAGATCGTGCGCCTCAACACTCAAGACAACGGTAAGCCGCCGATGCGCGTCGAGACCTACCACGATTCCCTGGTCATCGTGGTTTCGGTCTCGGGCATGTTCGCACGCGAACTTGACGAACGCATGTGGGGACGAACGGCGAAGAAGGTGCTCATCACGGCGTTTTCCAGCAAAGACACCGCTTCGCGTTTTGATAAGGCGTACTACCTGAGCGGGCGAGGAGACGGCATCGATGAGCTAGGGGTTTACTCGAAGTACGCCATCACGTACCTGTTTGACCTTCTTTCTTCCCGCTACATCACGAAATATAAAACGCCGGGAAACCCCCTCTTCGGTCCAACGGTTTCTTGGCCGGAAATGATCGAGTGAGCTAAACCTTTATACCGCCCAGCGCTCCAGATATTTATCGAAATGAAGAGGCTACGAGTGCAGCTCAAACTCGCGCTCGTAGCCTCTTCTTTTCATAGGCACCTAGTCGTCGTCGCCGCTCGGACCGAGCTGAGCCAGAATCCCCAAGGCCGCCTGCACGGGGCCCATGCCGCCGGCGGCCACATCGGCGTTGATGCCGCGACCGACGCCGCTGCCGCTACCCGCCCCCGCCTTGTAGGGGACCGTGAACTTGCGCGTCTTGGGAAAGGCGGTCGCGCCGAGCTTCGTGCGCAGATCGAACGCCACGCCCTTGGGCACGTCAACGCCCTGGTACGTGAGCTTGCCCGCAACGAGGGCCACGCTCTCCAGTCCCAAGCGGTCCGCGCGGATGCGAAGCCGCGTGCGGTCGAACAGGTTCATTGCGGCCTCGGGCAGCGGGCCGAACGCCTCCTCGCACTCCTCTTGCAGCGAATCGACCTGCTCCAGCATATCCGCCGCGGCGAGCTTTCGATATACCAGCACCCGGCGGTCGACCGCGGGCACGTACTCCTCGGATAGGAAGAAGTCCGCCGGCAGGTTAATGCCCACCGTGGCCTGCTCGAGGTCGGTGCCCCCTTCGCCGCGCGCCTCGGCGACCGCCTGCCCCAACATCTGCGTGAACAGATCGAAGCCCACGCTCGACAGGTTGCCGTGCTGCTCGGCCCCCACGAGTGAGCCCGCGCCGCGGATCTCCAGGTCGCGCATGGCGATGCGCATGCCGCTGCCCAGGTCCTGGAACTCGGAGAGCGCGGTCAGGCGCGCGGTCGCCTCCTCCGTCAGCGGCAGCTCGCCGGGGAACATGAAGTACGCGTACGCCTGCGTGGCCGAACGCCCAACGCGTCCCTTGAGCTGGTAAAGCTGCGCCAGGCCCAGACGCTGGGAGTCCTCGATGATGAGCGTGTTCGCGCTCGAGTTGTCTATGCCGCTCTCCACGATGGTGGTGGCTATGAGCACGTCGATCTTCTTGGTGGCGAACTGCACCATCACGTCCTCGACCTCGCGCGGGCTCATCTTGCCGTGCGCCACGCCGATGCGCGCCTCGGGTGCGGCCTCGAGCACGCGCTCCACGGCGTCATCGATGGTCTTCACGCGGTTGGACACGTAGTACACCTGGCCGCCGCGGCCGATCTCCAGACGGATGGCGGCGCTCACCACATCGGGATCGTACTCCCCCACGTGGACCGCGACCGGGCGGCGGCCGGTGGGCGGCGTGGTGATGAGGCTCATGTCCCGGACGCCGCTCATCGCCATCTGCATGGTGCGCGGGATGGGCGTGGCGGAGAGCGTGAGCACGTCGATCTGCTCGCGCATGTTCTTGAGCTGCTCCTTGTGCTGCACGCCGAAACGCTGCTCCTCGTCGATGATGACCAGACCGAGCTCATGCGGGTTCACGTCGGCCGAGAGCAGGCGGTGCGTGCCGATGAGCACGTCCACCTTGCCCTCGCGGAACGCGGCGAGCGCACGGCGCTGCTGGGCGGGCGTGCGGAAACGCGAGAGCACCTCGACCTCGACGCCAAACGGCGCGAAGCGCTCGAAGAACGTCTCGTAATGTTGCTGGGCCAGGATCGTGGTGGGGCACAGCACCATGACCTGGCGGCCCCCGTCCACGCACTTGAAGGCGGCTCGCAGGGCGACCTCGGTCTTTCCGAAGCCGACGTCGCCGCAAAGAAGACGGTCCATGGGCTTTGTCGACTCCATGTCGGCCTTGATGTCGGCGATGGCGTCGAGCTGGTCGCGCGTCTCGTCGTAGGGGAAGCTCTCCTCCATCTCGATCTGGCTCGCGCTGTCCGGCCCAAAGGCGAAACCCGTTATGGAGCTGCGGCGCGTGTACAGGTCCACCAGGTCAAAGGCGAGCTTCTTGGCGCTCTTGCGCGCCTTGGTGGTGGCGCGGCTCCAGTCGGCGGTGTTCAGGCGCGTGAGGCGCGGGTTGTCGCCGTCGGGACCGACGTAGCGCGTGATGCGGTCGACCTGCTCGAGTGGCACGTAGAGCTTGTCGCCGCCGGCGTATTCCAAGAGGAAGTAGTCGCGCTCCTTGCCGGCGACCTCCTGGCGGACGATCTCGGAGAACAGGGCAACGCCGTGCGTGCTGTGAACCACGTAGTCACCCGGCTTGAAGGGGAAGGTGACCTCGGTGATGTCCACGCGCCGGTGCGCGCGCCCGCGCTTGCCGTCCATGCGCGCGTTGAGGTCGGCGAGGCTGAAGACGGCGAGATGCGCCGCGGGGACCACGACTCCGGACGGGATGGGGGCGTCGACGAAGGTCATCCTGCCGCGCGTCAACGTGGGGACGACGCGCTCCCCGCCCTCATCGATGCCGCGCGCATTGAGCGCATCCACGTCGCGCTTGAGGAGCTCGACGCGAACGCGCGCCCCGCCCACGGCGCCGGCGTTCTCGGGCGCCGCCTGGAGGGACTCCTCGAACGGGATGTTCTCATCGGTGAAGGAGAGCTCCATCGACTCGCGCGCGCCGCGGTCGGGAATCGCGAACACGCAGGCGAAGCGGTTGTTGACAACCTCCTGGATCCGGCTCATGAAGCGGTTGTCCGAACCCGCGAGGGCCGGCTGCTCGATCTTGAGCTCCGCCGTCACCGATCCGCCCGCACGGATGAGGCTTACGTAGTTGAGGCGCTGCTGACGCCCAAAGTCAAGCTCTTGAGGCCGCACGTAGAGCCCGTCGAGGCGCGCGATCTTCGCGTCTGAGGCACGGCGCTCGAGGTCCTCGTACGCGCGCGAGCAGTCATCGAACAGCGAGCGCGGTTCGGACAGAATGACGAGCGCGTTTGGATGCACGTGCGCGAGAGGGCTCACGGTCTCGCCGTAAAGCAGGGGCAAAAAGCGCTCGAGTTCGGGCGTAACGACGCGCGCCTCGACCAGCTCGAGCAGGGCTGCCAGCTCGGTGTCGTCCTGGGCGGGCAGGTACAGCGCGGCGGAGATCCGCCTCACCGCCTCATCGGTGAGGGCAAGCTCGCGCACGGGGCTGATCTCGACCGAATCCTCGTCGCCGATCGTCTGACCGGTCGATGCCACCATCAGGCGGATGCGGTCGATCTCGTCGCCGAAGAACTCGATGCGCACCGGCGCGGTCGCTTGGGCCGCCCAGATGTCAACGGTATCGCCCAGCACACGGAACAGGCCCGGGGCATCCGCCGCGTCCGCACGGGTGTAGCCCATCGAGACGAGCTGCCCGGGAACCTCCTCAAAGGCAACTTCCTCTCCCACGGAATACGTGCGGGACGCCCAGTACCGGCTCTCGAGCGGCGGGACGCATCGCAGGAGCGAGCGGGCGGATGCGACCATGATGCAGGCGTCGCCGCGCGCGATCCTCGCGAGCGCGGCGCAACGGGCGGCGACCACGGCGTCATCGGGCTCGGCGTTCTTCCACGGATAATCCTTGCGTTCGGGGAAGCGCACAACACGATCCGCACCCACATACGCCGCAATGGAGCGCGCAGCGCGGTCGGCCGCGTCCTCACCCGAGACGATGTACACCGTGGGGCGAGGCCGGCGGGCGAACTGGGCCGCCACCGCGAGGGTGCGGCCCGACTGGGAGATCGCGAGCGTGGCGTCCTCTCCCGCCATGAGCGCCGCGTCGATGTCCTGAAGCGCCTCGGCGGTATAGAGCTGCGCGGCGATACGGTGAATGAGCATGGGGGCACCTTTCCGACGCCAAACACCCGCCCAAACGCGAGCTTGGGCGGGAGTTCGACGCATTCGTATGTTCAAATCATCCTACCGCAAGATGCCCACCGGTCGAAAAACGATTTGCTGCAGTCCGAGCTGCCCATCTCGCGCTCATCGATATTGCTGAAAGCCTCTTCCTGCGGTTGTGCCTTTAAGAAGCTCGTCCACCTGAGAATTCGCGCTTGCGCTGCAACATATCGAGTACTACCCCACCTTGGCACTCGGACAGATGTCAGCCAGAGGGCACTCCCCACACAAAGGCTTGCGGGCATCGCAGATCTCGCGACCCAGCATGATCCATTGGTGGTTCACGTCGTTCCAGTACTCGCGGGGGAGGATCTTCAAGAGGTCCTGCTCCGTCTTGAGCGGTTCCTTCTCGTGTGTTTTGGGCGAGAGCTTGAGGCGGTGCGCGATGCGGTTCACGTGCGTGTCGACCGCGATGCCGTCCACGATGCCGTACCCTACGTTGAGCACGATGTTGGCCGTCTTGCGCCCCACACCCGGGAGCTTCACAAGCTCCTTCATCTCATTCGGGACCACGCCGCCGTAATCCGCCACGATCATCTGGGCGCATTCGATGCAGTGCTTCGCCTTGGTCTTGTAGAAGCCGAGGGACTTGATGACCTCCGAGAGCTCCTCGTACGTCGCACCCGCCATCGCCTCGGGCGTGGGCCAGCGGCGGAACAGCTCCGGCGTGACTTTGTTCACCTGGGCATCCGTCGTCTGCGCCGACAGCAAGACAGCGATGACCAGCCTGAACGGGGTCTCATGGTCCAAAAAGCACTCGACCGGCCCGTATCGCTCGTTCAAACGACGGCACATCTCGATCGCGCGTTCGCGCTTTGCCGCATTCGTCTCACGTGGCATCCGCCTTGGCTCCTCTCTTTTAAAGACGCTGGCACCTAGAGATGCTGCGGTCGTTTGAAATGGAACGCGAACACGAGCAACACCGCTCCCGCCACGATGAGCGGCAAACTCAGGAGCTGGCCCATGGTGAGCCAGCCGCCAAACAGGTACCCAAGCTGCGCATCGGGCAGTCGTACGAATTCGATTAAAAACCGCACGATACCGTAGCCGAGTACGAACGTCCCCATAATGGAGCCCTGCGGCGGCGTCTTTTTTCGACGGCTCAGCAGGTAGAGCACGGCAAACAGCACAATGCCCTCGAGACACGCCTCGTAGAGCTGACTCGGATGGCGCGGAATGTCGCCGGCAGCCCCGCCGAACACCACACCCCAGGGAAGATCGGTGGGCTTACCCCACAGTTCGCCGTTTACAAAGTTCGCGCACCGCCCCAAGCACAGCGCCAAGGGCACCCCCACGAACGCCGCATCGGCGATGGTCAGCGGCGACAGCCGCAATACGCGACAGGCAATGAGGCCGCCTATGATGCCGCCCACAAGCCCGCCGTGAAAACTCATCCCATTGATGCCATGCCCGTTCGACCCAAAGATGATCTCGAGCGGGTGCTCAAAGTAATACCCATTGCTGTAGAACAGCACGTAGAACAGCCTGCCGCCAATCAACAGGCCAAAGACCACCGAGACCACAAGCGTCATGGCGTCGTCGATGGTAATGGCCATATCCCAGCGCTTGAGCGTACGGTACATCACCACGCCCGCCAGCAGCGCACCCACCATATAGGCAAGGCCATACCAATACACGGTGAAGGGTCCCGCAGAAAATGCGACGGGGTCGAGGCTGTGATAGAGCTCGTTGAGCATGAATGGCCACTCCTATGAGATACGCGCCGAGACGCATGCCCGGCGCGCGAACGGAAAAGAAAGGGTCCCGACGGGCGGCGCCTTCGGGACCCTTGTGCAAACCCTAGAACGGAGCGTACTCGTCGTACAGGTCGTTGGCCGCATCGGCGCCGCCACCCACCTGCTCAACGCGAGTCACACCGGGCACGTGCTCCTTGAGGATGCGCTCGATGCCCATCGACAAGGTGAGCGAGCTCATGGGGCAACCTGCGCAGGCGCCCTGCAGCTCAAGCTGCACCACGCCATCCTCAGTCACGCCCACATATGCCATGTCGCCGCCATCGGCCTGCAAGTTGGGTCGAATCTGCTCGAGCACTTCAAGCAGCAGCTGTTCGTTCACCGCCATGTGCAGTCCCTTCTCCAAACGCAGCTGCACACTCCGCCGCCGCGCGTCATTCGTTGTTCACGGGCATCGCGCCCGCGTGTGTAGACACTATACCACGCTCCCCCATGTGCCGTTCCGCACTCAGCCGTAGAGGGTCATCCTCCGCAGATTCGCAGATGCGTCGATGTGCGCCAAACCAGCTCGCCGCGAACGCCGTCGGCGTCCCCCGTTGCCGTTCCCCGTTCTGCCATCGCCCTCTATGCAAAAGCGGGCGCGCCTCCAGTTGGAGCGTACCCGCCATTGTGGCACTACAGTATCGCATCGCCACGAGGGCCATACCGGGGGGGCAGGCGCTAGAACCCTCCGCGGCCACCCATGTACTGCTCGAGATACCGGAGGAACTCCTCCTCGGTCATGCCGCCGCTCGAACCGTTGCCGTCGGAAGCGTCCTGCTGCTCGGCCTGCAACGCCTCGTCAGATCCGAGTTCAACCTCGATCTCCTTCTCGTCCTTACCACGCATCACGGTGAGAGTGACCTTGTCTCCCACCTCGTGCTCACGCAAGGCGATAATCAGGCCGTCGGCGGAAGAGATGGGCTCGCCGTCCACCGCCGTCACGATGTCGCCTGCTTCGATCCCCGCAGTTGCGGCAGGACCATCGGCAGTGACCTCGGCAACATAGGCGCCGCTATCGACTGCAAGGTTGTTCTGACGCGCGTTATAGGCGTTCACACTCATAAGCGAGGCGCCCAGGTACGGATGAACAGGCGTTTCGCCGGCGATGATCTGATGCGCGATGTTGATGGCGTAATTCACCGGAATGGCAAAGCCCACGCCAGAGCTCGAGCCAGAATAAGACTCAATCACGGAATTGATACCGATGAGCTTGCCCTCGTCGTTCACGAGAGCGCCACCGGAGTTACCGGGGTTGATGGCGGCGTCGGTCTGGATCATGTTCGCGTAAATGGAGGTGCCGCCCGTGCTCTGAAGTGCGGTGGAACGGTACAGAGCGGAGACGATACCCGTCGAGACGGACTGCTCGTTGCCAAAGGGGCTACCGATTGCCATAACCCACTCACCCACGGTGAGATCATCGGAGTCGGCGAGGTCAATGGGCGTGAGATCGGCGTCCTCGGCGTCCTGGAGGCGGATCACGGCGAGGTCGCTCGACTCATCCGTGCCCACGACCTCGGCCTCATAGCTGTCGCCGCTGTCCGTGCGCACCACCAACGCGGAAGCACCCTCAATTACGTGGTAGTTCGTGAGAATGTTGCCATCGGTGTCGAGGATGACGCCGCTACCGATGCCGCCGGAGTCCTCGGTCTCGCCCTGAGCGGTGATCGACACCACAGATGGCAGAGCCTTGGCGGCAACGGCCTCCGAAAGCGTGGTGTCCTCGGGATCGATCTCGATGGTCTGCGTGGCACCACTGACAGCAGACTCCACATTGGTGCCCGTAATGCGGAATGCGCCGGACATCACGAGCGCGATCACGAGCACGGATCCTACGGCAAGACCGAGCAGGGATGCAAGGAAGATCGGAAGCTTGCGGCTCTTGGTCTTCACCACGGTACGCGTTTCGGTATGCATCGCGGGCATGACGGTGGTCTCCACCGTTGGCTCGGAGTTCGAAGCGAAATGCGGCTCATCCCCCGCAAGGCCGTCCGGGCGCTGCGGGGTCTTGTCGTCAATCATGGAGGTTCCTTTCAACGCTTTCAATCTCAACCGTTGTACCCCAAATACGAGGTTCAACCCCCCGAGAGTCGCGGACTTTAATCAAGTTGTAAGTACCATTAAGTCTTTCGAAAGGCACTCAGGCACTATACGCAACCCACAGCGCGAAAAGGCAACGCGCATGAAAAGGGGCGCGCGCCCTTCGGCACGCGCCCCGGCGCACACGTTATTCCTTAAACAGGTAGCCCACACCACGAACCGTGGAGATGTGACCGGCGATCTGCGGACCCACCTTGCTGCGGATTCGACGGATATGGACATCGACCGTACGCGTTCCTCCGCAATACTCGAAGCCCCACACGCGATGCAGCAGCACTTCGCGGCTGTACGCACGGTTGGGATGCGTTGCCAGAAAGCTGAGCAACGAGTATTCCATAAGCGTGAGGTCAACCGGCTCGCCGTCGAGCGATACCTGGTAGGTGGCAAGGTTGATCGTGAGGTTGTCCACGGTGAGGACTTCGTCGACCGCGACGGTCTCGCCATCGCCCAAAAGCTGGCGGGCGCGCGCTTCAAGCTCGGCGTCACTTGCACCCGAGCAAATGAAATCGGAGCGGACATGAGAGGGAAGATGCAGGTCGGAGAGGTTCTCCTCATCCATCATGAGAAGCATGGGCACACCGCCGCGCTGCTCGAGCCACTTTGCCATGGCATCGACGCGATCGGAACGCACCCCATCGCCATCGAGAATAAGGAGGTCGAAATCATGCGCCACGGCAGGCGAATCTGGGGTCGCAATATGCACCTCGACACCTAAGGACGAGGCGAGTGTTCGGACGAAATCATGAAGTCGCGTGGTACGCGCCATGAATAGCACAGACTTTTCGGACATATTCACACCTCCGACGGCATCATCATAACAAATAGGCAGGTCGAGCACGTACATGGCGGTGATATTCGGGCAAGGATCACCGACCGAGGCCCCACTCCCTATGAATTGGCGAGATAGTGATCGAGCTCCCACTCGGTCACTGTGGCGTTGAAGCGATTCCACTCGTCGCGCTTCTTCTTGAGGAAGAATGCATGGATGTGCTCGCCGAGGGCGTCTTTCATGAAATCGGAGCTTTCAAAGACGTCGAGCGCCTCGTCGAGGTTTCTCGGCAGCGGCTCGATGCCGCGGGCGCGTAGCTCGCTCTCGGGCAGACGCAACAGATCGGAGGTCGCCTCCTCGGGCAGTTCGAGTCCGCGCTTGATGCCGTCGAGTCCGGCTGCCAGTGTGACGGTGTTCACCAGATACGGATTGGCCATCGGGTCGGGGCTGCGAAGCTCAATGCGGGCCGCAACCTGCTTGCCCGGCTTGTAGATGGGCACGCGGATCATAGCGGAGCGGTTGCGCATGCCCCACGTTGCATACCGCGGGCCGTTACCCACGCCGGCGGAGAGGCGCTTGTAGGAATTCACCGTGGGGTTGGTGATGGCGCTGATTTCGGAGGCATGCGCCAAGATGCCGGCCATGTAGCTCTTGGCAATGGGCGACAGGTGGTTCTTGGCGTCGTCACCCCAAAAGACGTTGTTGCCTTCACGGTCAAACAGGGACTGGTGAAGCAACATTGCCGAAGACGAGCCCTTGGCGATGGGCTTGGGCATGAAAGAGGCGTGGATGCCCGACTCGTAGGCGCAGGTGCGAATGACGTGCTTGGCCGTCATGATGGCGTCGGACATGGTGAGTGCCTCGGCGTGACGCATGGAAATGCCGTGCTGCGAGCGGCCGGAGCTGTGGAAGGTGTACTCGACCGGGATGCTCATCTTCTCGAGCATGAGCACGGTGGAACGGCGCAGGTCGCGCGCGGAATCCGACGGCGTGAGGTCAAAGTAGCCAACCTTGTCCATGGGCTCGGGTGTGCGCTCGTCGGGGAAATAGTAGAACTCGAGCTCGGCGCCCACATTCATGATGTAGCCGAGCTTCTCCGCACGATAGAACATGCGGCGCAGGCACTCGCGCGAATCGCCAGCGAACAGCTGGCGGTCGGGCGTGCAGACATCGCAGAAGATGCGCGCGGCGCCGTCGTGCTTGGGGCGCCAGGGCAGGATCTGGAACGTGGAGGCATCCGGGAAGGCCAGCATGTCCGCCTCATCGGGAGAGGTGAAGCCCTCAATGGCGGAACCGTCGAAACCAATGCCCTCTTCAAACGCGACCTCGAGGTCCTCAGGGCTGATGGCGAAGCTCTTGAGCCTGCCGAGCACGTCGGTGAACCACAGGCGGATGAAGCGGATGTCGCGCTCCTCGACGGTGCGCAGGACGAAATCGATGTTCTGCTGCTGGTCCATATACGAGCCCTTTCACATGCGATGATGCCAGATTGTCTCCATGTTCGCATAGTTATGTTTCGTCCGAGTTTCCGGCACTCCCCCGCATAAAAGCACCTTGGAAATGAGGGCATGGGCAGAAGGTGCAATGCCGCGAATCGGGCGTTTTTGTAACGAAGATCGAGACGCCCCGAGTAGACGGTCGGTTTGGGTATCAAAGCCCCAGTTGGCGATAGCCCAAAACACCTGTCTACTCGACCCCTCTGGAAACTCGTTACAAAAACGCCCGATTCGCGGCAATCAACGGCTGAGACCGCGCCGCCGTGCGCTCGCCGCAGGCTCCTACATGAGCTTGGTCTCCTCGAGCTTCTCGATGATCCACTGGTTCGCGCGAATCACGGGACGGCGGAATACCAGACCGAGCGCGAGCGACGGAAGCAGGTAGCACGCCAAGATACCGAGTTCACGCCAATACTCCATCCCATAGGCTCCGGCCATGGCGGCGTGCATCGCGTTGATGGCATGCGTGAACGGTAGGAACGGATAGACACCTTGGAAAAAGTCGGCCGTCATCTCGATGGGGAATGTGCCGCCCGAGCCGGCCACCTGCATGACCAACAGCACAACGGCGATCGCCTTACCAATATCGCCAAAGCTCACCGTAAGGGTGTAGATGATGTTGCTGAACACGAACCCGGCAACCCAGCCCACGAGGAGGAACTGCAGCGGATGGGCACACTGGATCCCAAAGAACATCAGGTCGCCGGCACACACGAGCGTCGCCTGCGCAAAGGCGAGCAACGCGAAGAACGCGTAGCGTCCCAGATAGAGCTCGTGCAGGTGAATCGGCGCGAGTGCTTGGATATCGCGCTCATCCACGTTCGCCTTGAGCATTGCGGCAAGCACGATGCCCGCGACCCAGATGGACAGCGTAGTGTAGAACGGCGCCATGGCGCTGCCGTAGTTCTCGATGTGGTACACGGCCTGGCGGTCGAGGGCCACCGGGGCGGCGAGGGCCTCGGCAAGCGATGTCGGGTCCGACCCGATGAGGTCCCGCACCTTCTGCAGGTCGCCCGACGCCACGGCGGCATCGATGCCGTCCTTGAGCTCCTGCAGGCCGTCGGCGGAGGTACTCAGGTCGGTTGCGGCGCTGGTAAGCACGCCTTGCGCATCGGAAAGGTCGCTCGAAAGGTCCTTGGATGCCGTCGAGAGATCGGAGGCGGTCGTGCTCAGACTGCTCGCCATGTCCTCACTGCTCTTGGCGACGCTCTCCACCGCATCGGCGAGCGACGCGATCTCCTGCTCGAGCGTCTCCTTGTAGGAATCCTTGATCGATGAGATGTCGTTTTTGGCAGAAGCGAGGTTTTCCTTGACGGCTTCTGCCTGCTCGCGAGCGTCGGTGGCACCCGCCTCGAGGGAATCGGCGGCATCCGAGAGGTGCTGTGCGAGCAGTTCCTGCTGGTTAGCGACGTTGCCCACCGTGTTGGCCACGATGTCGATTTGCTGAATGAGCTCGGCCTTTGCCGCATCTGATATCGGCAGACTGTCGACCTTGTCCTCAAGGGCGGCGATCTTCTTCTGTACGGCACGGGCATCTGCCGCCTGTCCCGCTATCTTCGACGAGGCGCTACGCAGCTGCGTGCAGGTGGTCGACACGTGTTCATCCACGGTGGCGAACGCGTTCTCTATGGCCGTGGCGGCGGCTTCGTAGTCACCCGCGCTGTCGGCCAGCGCCCCGTTGATGGCGTCAACCGCGCCATCGAGAGCGGCATCCATGTCGGCAAGGCCCGTCTTGGCATCGCTCACCAGTGCCTCGGCACTCGAGCTGGCCTCGCCCGTCTGAGACAACAGGTCGCCCGCAGAATCCAAGAGGCCTGTGGAGGAGCCCAGGACCCCCGTGAACTCGGTCGCCGTCTTGGACGCATCGCGCAGCGTCTCGATGCCCGCCGTGAGCGTGCTGCTCAGATTTGCCGCGTAGCTGGCAATCTGGTCGCCGTCCAGGTAATCGAGCAGGCTCGACGTGGTGGCCAGTCCCACCTCGCTGATAGTCTCGGCGAACGTCTCGTCGATCTGCTTGCGCACCGTGCTCGCGGCCTTGTCGGTCACGCGGGGCGCGATGGCGTTGGCCTTTTGGTTCTCGTAGTACACGATCTCGGCGTGCTCGGCATCGCTCGAAAAGACCGTCATCATGCGGGAGCTGAAATCCTCGGGAATTACGACGGCAGCGTAGTACTCACCCGAACGCACGCCCTCGACCGCCTCGCCCTCCTTGACGAAGACCCAGTCGATGTTGTCGTTCTCACGTAGCGACGAGACGACCGTGTCGCCGATGTTCACGCGCACGGGAATGAGGTCGCTTAGGTAGCCCTCGTCCGAATTCGCCACCGCGACTTTGAGATTGCCCGTGTTTCCGTAAGGATCCCAGCTGCCCGCAATGTTAAACCAGGCGTAAAGGGTGGGCACAATCACGAGACCCACTGCGACGATGCACGCGACCACGCTGCCGCGCACCCTCGAAAGGTCCTGCTTGAGCAGGGCAATGATCTTCTTCATCTACTCCTCGCCTCCCTTCGGGGCGTCTCCGTTGGTGATGTGTGCAGGAGTTCTGCCGGTGAGGCCGCGATCCGGGCTCGCCCCTGCGGCGCGCGCCGTCACCCCGCGCGCGATGCTGCGGCCCAGCTCCTCGCGCAGCTCGTCATCGGGCAGCGAGGTCATACGCGCCTGTGAATTCAGGCTTTCGCGCAGGTACTCGATAAAGATCATGTAGGCATCCGCCACGATGATGGCAACGATCCACAGCACGAGCATCACGAGTTTGCCGTCGATGTCGAGGTCAAGCGTTGCCGTGAGCACGAACAGCAGCACGGGCAGACCAAGCACCAGGCAGAAGCCCGCTTTGATAAGCCGCGGATATCGGCGCTCGAAACGCGCACCGCGCTCGAGAATCTCACGGCGATACGCCTCCGTGTCAAACAGCGCCCGTACGGCGTTGCGCACGGAGAACCGCTCGCGCGGCATGTCGTCGCGCTCGCAGATCATCACGCCCGTGCCGGAGAGCTGGCGGTCGAACAGCAGGTTGAGGTTGAGGAGCTTAGGCCTCAGCCATACGCCCACCACGAGCGCCACGGCCAAAAACACCGCAAGGATGCCCAGGTTGAACAGGTAGTTCATGCCGTACATGCCGCCGATGGTCTCGCGCATCGCGTTAATGCCGTAGGTGAAGGGCAGCAGCGGGTGCAGAGCCTGGAAGAAGTCGGGCATCATCTCGATAGGGTACATGCCCGAGGAACCCGGGATCTGCACAATGACGAGGATGACGCCGATGGCTTTGCCGATATGCTTGAACGCGATCGACAGCGCGTAAATGATGTTCACGTAGACGAACGAGGTGAACACGCCCGCGATCACGAACAACACGGGGTGACCGCACTGGATTCCCAGCACCAAGTCGCCCACGCATACGATGACCGACTGCACGAAGCCGAGCAGGACCATGAGCATCCAGCGGCCAAAATAGCCCTGGTTGGCCGTGATTTGGCCCACGCCCTCGGTGTCAACCTCGAGTTTGAAGATGGCGATGAGCACAAAGCCACCCACCCACAGAGCCAGGTTCGTGTAGAACGGCGTGACGCCCGAACCGTAGTTCTCGACCGGATACACGGCCTTAGTGGTGAGGGTCACCGGGGCGGACATGAAGTCCGCGATGTTAGCGGGGTCCATATCGAGCAGGTCCGCGAGCTCCTGCGCCGCCTCGGAGCTGCGCAGCGCGACGATGTCGGTCTTGACCGTCTCAAGCGTAGCCTGCAGGTCGGCCAGCGTTTCATCGCTGCTCGCCAACGCGCTCTTGGTCTGGTCGAGCATGGCGTTCAGCTGGTCAAGTAGGCCCATGGACTGCGCGATGGTGGGGGTGAGGCTCGTCACGACGCCCGACAGGTCGCCCGAGACGTTCGAGAACGCATCGAGGCCCGCGCTCAGTTGGGGAATGACGCTGGAGTTGAGGGTCTGCTGGGTCTTGCCCAGGTTCTCGACGCTGCCCTGCACGGCGGTGTTGATAGCGTCCGTCGCGGTGGTCGCGGCATCGACGTCTTGGCCGAGTGCATCGCTCTGCGTCTGCAGCGCGTCTTTGGCAGACTGCAGACCGGCATTTTGGTTCTCAAGGTCGCTGATGAAGGCCTCGATATCGCCGTTTGAGCCCAGAGCCGAATTGTTGAGGTTGCGCAGGGCCTCAAGAGCGCGCGAATTGGAATCGATCACGGCTTGGAAGTTGGAGAGCGATATGTCGATCTTGGTCTTAGCAGCCGAGACGGCGCCCGCCATTGAACCAACGGCGGCGTCCGCCTTCGACGAAGCCGTGCCCAGCTGGGTCGCTCCGTTGGCGAGGGCGTTCGACAGCGCGGTGTGGAACTCGCCCGCGGCGGAGCGCGTCGTGCCCAGAAGCTGGTGACCCTTGTCGAGCGCATCGACGAGCGTGGGCGTCTCGGCGTTCATACTGGCGAGCGAGCTCTTGGCACTCGTTGCGGCAACCTTAGCGTCGTCGATGGTAGTCGCCATGCCGCCAAGGCCCTCGCGCACACGCTTCAGGGCGTCGACGGAATCGGAGACATTCGCGAGCACGCCCTGCTCCGCGCGCTCCCCCGCCGCGTCCACGTCGACCCCGAGCTTTTGCGCCTGCTCGACAAGCGTGCTGCTGACCGTTGCGACAAAGGTCTCGTTCAGCTGCTCCTCGATGGTCTCGGCACCCGTATCGGTCACCTTGGGGGCAATGGCGTTCTTCTTCTCATTCACGTAGTACGTGAGCTCGGGCTGCTCAAAGTCGCCTGTGAGCATGCTCGTGAGCTTTTCGCTGAAGTCCTTAGGAATGACGATCGCGGCGTAGTACTCACCGCTGTACACGCCCTCTTTCGCGCTTTCCGCATCGGTGAAGACCCAGCCCAGGTCGTCGTTTTCCTTGAGCTGCTCGACCGTCTGCTCACCGGCATTGAGCGACCCCGTCAACTCATTTTCAACGCCCTCGTCCTCGTTGGCGACGGCGATTTTCACACCGGAGGTGTTACTGTACGGATCCCAGTTCGCCTCGATGTTGTACCAAGCATACAATGACGGAATGATGCACACACCAATGGTGATGACCATCGCCACAGGATTGTGCAGTAACCGCTTGAGGTCTCGTTTAAAGATCTGGAAGGCCTTCTTCACGCTCGAACCACCCTTTGACCTTACTATTGCCTTTGTTGGAGCAGAACTATACTACGGTCGTGAGAAAAACAACACGTGTACTGGTAACTATCAATACTTTCTGCAGAATACTCGCAATAGGGCGACACACCTGTGCACATGAAAGGGCGAAAAGAGCCTCTTCTCCAGCGTGCGGAACGTGCAAATACGCAAATGTTGAGATAAAGTCCGCATCCGCCGTGTAGCCATTTGTGCAACAAAGGCTTGACCTGCGGTTATATTGCGGTCAATCTCGCCTTTACTCGCATACCCCCACTTTTAACCCAACATTTGCGTATTTGCGGCGCATCATCCCCCCCCTCCGAGCAAAACCGGGGCGCCCTGAGGGACGCCCCGACCAGTCGTATGGCTATAAACTTCCGGCAGATGCGCAAGTAGGCAATCTACATGAGCTCGCAGACGCTCTGGGCAAACGCCACCGGGTCGGCGGGCAGGATGCCCTCGACGAGCAGCGCCTGGTCGTAGAGCAGACCGGCATACAGGGAGAGCTTATCCTGGTCGCCCGCCTCCTGAGCAGCCACGAGCTTGTCGAACACCGGATGCTTGGCGTTGAGCTCAAGCACGCGCTGACTCTTGGGCATCTCGCCGCGATCGGCCTCGGGGCCGCGCGCAAGCACCTTCTCCATCTCGAGCGACAGCGGACCCTCGGTGGTGATACAGGCGGGGGCATCGGTCAGACGCGCGGAGACCGCAACCTTCTCCACCTTGTCGCCGAGGGCCTCCTTCATGGCCTCGAACAGGTCGCCGTGCTCCTTCGTAGCCTCCTCGGCATCCTTCTTCTCGTCCTCGGTCGCGAGGTCGAGATCGCCGGTCGCCACATTCTTGAGCTCGAGGAAGCGGTCCTCGGTCTCGGGCTCCGCACCGTCGGCAACGGCCTTGGCGGCCGCCTCGCGGGCAGCGTCGTCCTCGTAAACCTTGGGCATGTGCTTGGCGGTGTAGCCGCGCATGGCCTGGAAGGTGAACTCGTCAACATCGGCCGTGAGCAGGAGCACGTCATAGCCGCGGTCGAGCACGCCCTTTACCACGGGCATCTTGGCCAGGCGCTCGCGATCATCGCCCGCCGCGTAGTAGATCGCCTTCTGGCCCTCCGGCATGGCGGCGGCGTACTCGGCAAGCGTCACCATCTTGTTCTCGCGCGCGCTCCAGAACAGCAGCAGGTCGGCAAGTTCATCGGCCTTCATCCCATAGCTGGAGTAAATGCCAAACTTGAGCCCACGGCCGAAGTTCTCAAAGAACTTCTCGTACGTCTCACGGTCGTCATCGCGCATCTTCTCGAGCTCGCTCGTCACGCGCTTCTCCACGCGCTTGGCAATGGCTTTGAGCTGGCGGTCGTGTTGCAGGGTCTCACGTGAGATGTTGAGCGATATGTCCTGGGAGTCCACCACGCCGCGCACGAAATTGTAGTAATCCGGTAGCAGGTCGGCGCACTTCTCCATAATCAACACGTTGGAGCTATAGAGCGCTAAGCCCTTCTCGTAATCCTTGCTGTAAAGGTCGAACGGTGCGCGGCTCGGGATATAGAGCAGCGCGTCGTACTCGAGGGTGCCCTCGGCGTGGAAGCTCACCGTACGCGCCGGATCCTCGAAGTCGTGGAACGTGGACTTGTAGAACTCGTTGTAGTCCTCCTCCGACACGTCCGAGCTGCGTTTCTTCCAGATGGGAGTCATCGAGTTGATGGTCTCGAGCTCCTCGTAGTCCTCGTACTCCGGCTTGTAGTCGTCGCCGGCGTCGGCGGGGCGCTCCTTCTCGCGGCTCTTGGTGACCATCATCTGGACGGGATAGCGCACGTAGTTGCTGTAGCGCTTGATGAGGTCCTTGAGCCCCCACTCGGAAAGATACGTGTCGTAGTTCTCGCCGGGCTCGCCATTCTCGCCGGCGACGTTCTCGCGAATGGTGAGGATGACGTCGGTGCCGTGCTCGGCGCGCTCGCCGGGCTCGATGGTGTAGCCCTCAAGGCCGTCGGACTCCCATACGTGCGCCGTGTCCTCGCCGAAGGCGCGGCTGACCACACGGACCTTGGAGGCAACCATGAACGCAGAGTAGAAGCCCACGCCAAACTGACCGATGATGTCGACATCCCCGCCCTGGTGCTCGGCGTTTTCCCGCTTGAACTCCTGGCTGCCGGAATGGGCGATGGTGCCGAGGTTCTCCTCGAGGTCCTCAGCGGTCATGCCGATGCCGTTGTCGGAGACGGTAAGCGTGCGCGCGTCCTTGTCAAACGAGACGCGGATGGCAAGGTCGTCGTTGCCGAGCTGAATACTCGAGTCGGAGAGACTCTTGAAGTTGAGCTTGTCCACCGCATCCGACGCGTTGGAGATAAGCTCACGCAGGAAGATCTCCTTGTTGGTATAGATCGAGTTGATCATGAGGTCGAGGAGCTTCTTGCTCTCGGTTTTAAATTGCTGCATGCGCGCAACGCCCTTTCTGCTGTCGTCTAGCCGGCTTTCGCCGGCTTGTGCGCCGGCAAGCGGCGCACATCTACTGAACGCCTCCATGGTACCCATAATTGAACTCATAAAACCTAAGCGTTTACCACTTAGATTCAGATGACACAATTGGCATCCTGAAGTCTCAGCCCGTCACCTGCGGGCTATTGGCACCCCGTGGAGAGCAGGCCTCACCGTTCGATGCTCGCTGCGGCCAATTGCGGTCACGATTTATATTCATACAGTATTTGTAATTACGTTGCATCGCGTCTCTAAATCGAAATGGCCGTAAAACCCGTCACTTATGAAGAAATGCACAGCAGTGTGCCGCCCATGCATCAACCGTGATGCACTCGACGCCCAGCTAACGCCAAAAAGAGACAAGAAATACTGTATGAAGTAATCTTTTGACCACTTTGGCAAAAATGCGCCGAAATGCAGAAAAGAGCGTATCGTCTATGCATGGAGAAAGTTGTCTGCGCGTGCGGCGCCTCCGCACTCGAACTCTACCGATCGAGCAAACGCCTCATCCCGACGCTGCTCGACAAGCCGAGGACCGGCCAGGTCACCGGCCTGTCAGTTCCGCCGCGGCAGCTCCTGGCTGATGACATGACCGTCCACGGCATCGTGAGCAAGCCATATCACGTTCTCGTCGATGGAAACCGCGGATACAACCAACGTCAAGATACCCAAGTCACGGCATGCTACCGCCCTCTTCCTCCTCGGTCGCTCATAAAAATCGACCGATCGTTCTGGACGGTGAGTCCCGAACTCTCCTTCATCCAGATTGCGGGCGACAACACCTGGAGCAACTTCGATATCATCAGCTTGGGATATGAGCTTTGCGGCACCTATGCTCTCGATGATTCGTGGGACGGCCTCACGTGCACCGAGAAACCGCTTACATCAACCGAGAAAATCGGCAGGCTCACCGACTCCATCCACAGGGTCACCGGCATCAAGCGGGCGCGTAATTTGCTCAAATACGTGAACGGCCTGTCAAACTCCCCTATGGAGACCGTCCTGGCCATGCTTGTCTCGCTGCCCACCACGATGGGCGGTCTAGGTCTCGGTCCCATCTCGATGAACCATCCCGTCGCGACGCCCGTCGGGAGGCGGCGCGTCGACATCGGGTTCACCCGGCAGCGCGTCGGCCTTGAATACCAAGGAAAGGAGTTCCACTCCATAGAGGCGGCAGGGCGGGATGCGCGGCGACAAAACAAAATCGTCGGCTCCGGATTCACCATCTTGAACGTGTGGTACGAGGATCTTGTCGATGAGCACCTATTCCAGCAGTTCACCGACGATCTGTTCCGCGCCCTGGGCTCTCGCAAGCGCATTCGCACCAGCGGATTCCATACGCTCCAAAAGATTTTGCGAATGCAGCTCATGCCGACCGTAACCAGATATGGAGGCGACGAATTCTGACGGGGGTCGCGGATGCGCGGCACCGCGAGCTTTGCTGTCGAAAGTGCGGCGCCGCGCCAATCGAAGATGCGAGCCCCACCGATCGAGCATGAGAATCCCCGCCAATCGAACATGCGATTTCGCACCAATGAAAAACGCGGCACCGCGTCAAGCGGCACCGCGTTTCCTCGCATGTCGGCGTGAAGGCGGGAGCGGACCCTCTACGCAAGAACCTCGCGCACAGCGGCAGCAACACCCTCGGCGTTGAGGCCATACTTGTCCAAAAGCTCCAGCGCCGGGCCGGACTCGCCGAACGTGTCGCGAACGCCAACACGGCGCATGGGCACCGGGCACTGCTCGCCCAAAACGGCCGCGCACGCCTCACCAAGGCCACCCATAATGGAGTGCTCCTCAACCGTCACCACGTGGCCGGTCTTGGAAGCGGAAGCGACGAGTGCCTCCGAGTCGAGCGGCTTGATGGTGTGCATGTTGACGACCTCGGCGGAGATTCCCTCCGCGGCAAGGACCTCTGCAGCCTCAAGCGCGGCGGACACCATAAGGCCGCAAGCGACGATGGACACATCGGTGCCCTCGCGCATGACGACGGCACGGCCGAGCTCGAACTCGTAGGTATCAGGATCGTTGATCACCGGCGCAGCAAGACGGCCAAAGCGCAGGTAGAAGGGGCCGTCCGTCGCATAGGCGCAACGCGTGGCGGCACGGGCCTCCACGTCGTCGGCGGGAACCACGACCGTCATGCCGGGAATGGTGCGCATGAGGGCGATGTCCTCGTTGCACTGGTGCGTGGCTCCGTCCTCGCCCACCGAGATGCCGGCATGCGTGGCGCCGATCTTCACGTTGAGATGCGGATAGCCGATCGAGTTGCGAATCTGCTCGAACGCACGGCCTGCGGCGAACATCGCAAACGAGCTCGCGAACGCAACGCGGCCCGTGGTGGCAACACCCGCGGCGAGGCCCATCATGTTGCCCTCGGCGATGCCGGCATTGTAGAAACGGTCGGGGTAGGCGGCCTTGAACTTGCCCGTCTGCGTCGCCGCGGCAAGGTCGGCGTCGAACACCACGAAGTCATCGTGCTCCGCACCGAGCTCGACCAGCGCCTCGCCGTAGCTCACACGCGTGGCGATCCTCTTAACGTCTGCCATTGCCTTACGCCTCCTTCGCGAGCTCGGCCGCGCGGGCATCAAGCTCGGCCATTGCCTGCTCGAACTGCTCGTCGTTGGGGGCCTTGCCATGCCAGCCCACCTGGCCCTCCATGAAGGAGACGCCCTTGCCCTTGACCGTCTCGGCGACGATGCACACGGGTTTGCCGCTCACCTCGCGAGCAGCCTGGAACGCAGCGCGCACCTGCGCCATGTCGTTGCCGTCAGCGAGTTCGATGACGTGGAAGCCAAAGGCCTCGAACTTGTTGGCAATGGGCATCGCGGAGTTGACCTCCTCGATGCTGCCGTCGATCTGCAGGCCGTTGTGATCGACGATGAGCACGAGGTTGTCGAGATGGTGGTTGCCGGCGAACATCGCGGCCTCCCACACCTGGCCTTCCTCGATCTCGCCATCGCCCAGCAGGCAGAACGTACGATACGCATCGCCCCAGTGCTTGGCGGCGAGCGCCATGCCCACCGCGGCGGAGATGCCCTGACCCAGCGAGCCAGTGGACATGTCGACGCCGGGAGTGTCGTTCATGTTGGGATGGCCCTGCAAGTGGCTACCAACATGGCGCAGGGTCTCAAGATCATCTTTGGGGAAGAACCCGCGCTCGGCGAGCACGGAATACAGGGCAGGGGCGCAGTGACCCTTAGAGAGGACGAACCGGTCACGATTCGCGCGGCGCGGGTCGCTCGGGTCGATGTTCATCTCCTCAAAATACAGATACGTGATGATATCGGCTGAGCCGAGGGAGCCGCCGGGATGGCCGGACTTGGCGGCATGCGTTCCGACCACGACCCCCTTTCTAACTTCATTGGCAATCTGGATGAGTTCCTCATCGCTCATGGACAATGCCTCCTTGCATGTGAGCGGTGGTGCGTTACCAGGGTAATCATAGCGGCAGGACGTGGCGGAGGGTCGAAAGCAAACGGTAAATTCAAAACCTTACAATGTGAAATTGAGACATCTACCTGCGATAAAACGCTTGACCACAAGACGTTTTGAGAATCAAGCGAAAGGACCTAGCGAGCAGATGCAACCCGCTCCCAATCCGCCTCGAAAGCGGCGAGACCGGCGTCGGTAAGCGGGTGATGCAGGCATTTTCTGAGGGCTTTCATGGGCACGGTGGCGATATCCGCTCCCATGAGCGCCGCCTGCGTCACGTGGTTGGGCGTGCGCACGGAAGCGGTGATGATCTCAACTCGACTGTCCGGATTCTTGCCCGACCAATCGTAATTCTTGATGCACGTCACGATATCCCCAAGCTGGGCAAGGCCGTCGAGCGCAATGTCGTCGTAACGGCCAACGAACGGCGACACGTAGCGGGCGCCGGCGTTGGCAGCCAAAAGCGCCTGCGTCGCAGAGAAGATGAGCGTCATGTTCACGCGCGCGCCCTCGTCTGCAAGGGCGCGGCATGCAGTCAAGCCCGCTTCGCAAATGGGGAGCTTGACCACGATGTTCGGTGCGAGCGCAGAAAGGCGGCGGCCCTGCTCGACCATGCCCTCCGCAGTGTTCGCCGTCGCCTCTGCCGAGACGGGCAAGCCCTCACACAGCTCGGCGATCTTGAGCATGTGCGGCTCGAAGTCCTCGAGCTTACCACCCGTTTTGGCATAGAGACTGGGGTTGGTGGTCACGCCCGCCAAGCAGCCCCAACTTTTGGCCTCGGCGATTTCCTCGAGATCTGCCGTGTCGATAAAGAACTTCATCTCAAACCCTTCTCGCGGCATCGTGCGACACAAAGCACAGTATAAAAGCTGCGTCGCAAGCGTTTTGAGGCTAAAGCGTTTTGGCATCGACAAGCGGTCGAGAATTTACATAGCCGGCCCGCCAGCGGGCTCCCGCACGGGCGGTTGCTTTACAGCTCCGGCAGCTCCTGCACCGGAAAGTGCACGGATATGCTGGTGCCGCGGCCAAGCTCGCTATCCAATTCGATGCGCGCGCCGTGATACGCCGCGGCGTGCTTGACAATGGCGAGACCCAATCCCGTGCCGCCGCGAGCCTTGGAACGGCTTTTGTCCACGCGGTAGAACCGTTCAAAGATCTTGCCCTGCTCCTCAGCGGCGATACCAATACCCGTGTCGGCAACGCAGATGTACGGCGCAAAGAGCCCCGAGGCCTCATCTGCATCCGATCCGCCGACTTGCTCAACGCCGCACGAGAGCGTCACAACGCCGCCGGGACGGTTGTAGCGTATGGCATTGCTCGCCAAATTGTACGCAAGCTCGTCGATGAGCCGCGGAACACCCACCACCATGGCAGGCTCGCACGCCAGCTCAATCCGCACGTCCGCGCGCTGGGCGACTTGCTCCAAGCGCTGGGCGATGCCCTCAAGCGTGCGTGGCACGTCGATGGGTTCGCGCATGCCCAGCGTCGCCGACGCGGCACCGTCCTCGGAGCGCTCCGCCTCGTCCAAGTTGGACAAGGTGAGGATGTCATTCACAAGGGAAGTGAGCCTTCCCGCCTCGTTGTAAATACGACGTCCAAAGTCGCGCAGATCTGCCTCGTCGGTCACCATACCGTTGGCGATGAGCTCCGCGTAACCCGAAACCGTGGTGAGCGGCGTCTTGAGCTCATGGGTTATGTTCGCCGTGAACTCGCGGCGCATGCGATCATTGTTGGCGAGCACACGCACCTGGCGCTTGAGCTCTTGGCGCTGGGTCTCAATACGCTCCAACATGGGCTCCATTTCGGCGTAGGCGTTTTGCGCGTTTCGCTGGGGATGGTCAAGGTCCACCTCGAGCAGCGGCTCGATGATGCGACTGGATTCACGGCGCGCCACGGCGACGGAGACTACGATGCCGACGGCGGTCAAAATCGCCACGGGTCCGGCAAGCGACCAGAGAACAGACAGGTAGCCCGCCTCGCCCTTTGCCAAGCGCACCACGCTGCCGTCCGCCAAACGAACCGCCTCATACAGCATGACCTCGCCCAAAGTCGAGCTGGAACGGTCGGCCGAACCGCTGCCGGTCTCAAACGCCGCCTCGATCTCGGGGCGATCCCCGTGATCCCCCATCTTGCTCTCGTCGATATCGGTGTCGTACAGCACGTCGCCGTCCCGCCCCACGAGCGTGATGCGCGTATCGTCCTGCTGCAGACGCCTAAGCATGCCGACATAGCTTGGAGAGCTGTTGAGGGAGGCCGCCACAACGCGCGCCTCGCTGGCCAGCTCCTCGGATGTCGAATCAACCAGGCGCTTTTGCATGAACAAGGTGAGCGCCAGGGCAAACACCGCGATCGTGATGAGGGACATGGTGAGCATCGTGGCGAACACGCGCTTGGAAAGCGAACGTTTGGTCACGCGCGAACTCACGCGACCACATCGAGGCATCATTTACAGGTCTGCCAAACGATAGCCCACGCCGCGCACCGTCTCGATGCGATCGGCGTAATCGCCCAGCTTTTGACGGAGCGTCTGCACATGCACGTCGACCGTGCGCGAGCCGCCGTCAAAGTCCCAGCCCCACACGCTGCGCAAAAGAGACTCGCGCGTAAAGACCACGCCGGGCTTGCGCATAAGGTACTCGAGCAGGTCGAACTCGCGCAACGTGAGCTTGAGTTCCTGTCCCTCAACGCGCACCACGCGATGGCTGGGGGAAAGCTCGATGCCGCCCACGGAGAGCGTCTCGGGCGCGGGGCGATTGGACATGCCGCCGCGACGCAGCAGGGCGCGGCAGCGGCTCGTGAGCTCCATGAGGGAGAACGGTTTGGTGAGGTAGTCATCCGCGCCGCCATCGAGCGCCACGACCTTGTCGAGCTCGGAATCTTTGGCGGTGAGCATCATGATGGGAACCGTCGCGGTGGCCTGGTCGGCGCGCAGGCGCCGCATGATCTCGAGGCCATCGGTGTCGGGCAGCATGATGTCGAGCAGAACCGCATCGGGGACGCGACGCGCAACGGCAGCCTTGAACTCGCTGTCCGAAGCGAACCCCTCAGCCTCTATCCCCTGCTGGCGCAGCGCATAGAGGGTGAGACCCCGAATATTGTCATCGTCCTCGACGTAGTAAATCATAGGAACGGCTCCTCTCGCCTATTGGTGGATTTTACCCAAATCGGCCGGTGAGGTAGTCCGCCGTGCGTTGATCGCGCGGAGCTTTAAAGATCTGCGCGGTGGTGCCATGCTCAACCAGCTCACCCAACAGGAAGAACGCCACGGAGTCGGAGATGCGCGATGCCTGCTGCATGTTGTGCGTCACCACTACCAAGGTGTAATCCTGCTTAAGTTCCATCGCCAGCTGCTCAACCTGCACCGTGGAAATGGGGTCGAGTGCGCTCGTGGGCTCGTCCATGAGCAGAACCTGCGGCTTGACCGCGATCGCGCGCGCGATGCACAGACGCTGCTGCTGTCCACCAGACAGACCAAGGCCCGACGACTTCAGCTTGTCCTTGACCTCATCCCACAGCGCGGCGCGACGTAGGGACTCCTCGACTATGCCATCCAGCTCCGAACGGCTCTTGACACCCATGCCGCGCGGACCATACGCCACGTTGTCGTAGATGCTCATGGGGAACGGATTGGGATGCTGGAAGACCATACCCACGCGCTGACGCAACAAGGTGGTGTCGAAGCCGTCGTAGATGTCTTGCCCATCGAGCTTGATGGAGCCCTCAACGCGGCAATCCTTAACGTAGTCGTTCATGCGATTGAAGCAGCGAAGGAGCGTGGACTTTCCGCAGCCGGACGGACCGATGAACGAGGTGATCTCGCGCTCCGGAATATCGATGGACACGTCCTTGAGCGCATGATGGTCACCGTAAAACAAGTCGACGTGGCTCACGGAAAGGCGCGTGGCGTGGTGTACGGGCACGGTGCCGCCCAGGTCGATCTTGGGCGCGCCAACCTCGCGCAATGCCGCCGCCTCGGCCGCGCGGGCCATGGCAAGGGCGCTTTCCTCAGACGTTCGATCCACCTGGGTCCTCCTCAACATGAGCGTCATAGCGCACAGAATGATACGGAGTCCACCTCAAAGGCCGGAAAGGCATATGTAAGGAGCCTGTAAGGAACAACCTCGCGATGCGCGTGGATGTTAAGAACTAGCAGGAGCCGCGATCGGAAGGTTCTGAACCTCAATCTGGGGACCTCAATTTGGAAACGGGCGCCGCATTGAGGTTGTGATAGAGAGCTTCTTGAGCTTTTTCGCATTGTTTTTCGATTTTGCAAAGTAGAGCAGCCTCAACGGGCGCGATGCGGCAACAAAACCGCAGTTCGCCGTAGCATGCCGCATCTGTCTACTTCGAAAAATCCAATTTCTGTACGAAAAAGCTCATCTAGCCCACGCTAACCACGCGACTCGTTAGGCAGCTCGATGGTGAAAACCGTCGCCTCGGGCGTGGAAGCGCAGGAAATGGTGCCCCCGTGCGCGGAAACGATCTCCTTGGCGATCGCCAGGCCAAGCCCCGCGCCACCGCGGTTGGTCGCGCGCGCGGCATCCAGCCGGTAGAACTTCTCGAAGATCATGCCGAGCTTGGGAGCGGGAATCGGGTCACCCTGGTTTTCGAAGCGCACGACCACGCTATCGGACGTCTGCTCGGCAAAGATCCGAATGGTCGACCCCTCGTAGCTGTACGCGATCGCGTTCTTCATCACGTTATTGAACACGCGCGCCATCTTGTCGCCATCGATGAGCACGATGAGACTCGCGGTTGCCTCCACCTCAACTGATTTTCCTTGCTCGGTGAGGATGGGATAGAATTCGTCGGCGACCTGCGCGAGCAGCAACGCCAAGTCAACATAGCCGCGGGTAAGCACGATGTCGTGGAAGTCGAAGCGCGTGATGTCGAAGAACTCCTCGATAAGTGCATCCAGGCGGTGCGCCTTGTCGAGCGCGATGCCCGTAAAGCGAGCGCGCTGCTCAACGGGCAAGTCGGGAGCCTCCTCGAGAAGCGAGAGGTAGCCCACCACGCTCGCCAGCGGCGTTTTGAGGTCGTGCGCGAGATAGGTGACGAGGTCGTCTTTGCGGCGGGCCTCGTCGCGCAGGGCATCCGCCACCTGACGTTCGCGGTTGCGCACGCGGTTGATAGCGCCCTCCACCTCGAGAAACGTACCATCAAGATTCGCCACGTTCTCGGGGTGCTCAATGAGACGGTCGACCAGATGCGCGGCGATCGCACGATCTGCCAGAGCCTGGCCGCGGTCGTACCCCATGTAATACATCGCGCGACCGGCAAAAAAGACACCGCACACCGCGAGCGCGAGCAAAAAGCCGCAGAACATGAACAGGTAGTCGAGGTCAATGAAAAGCCTGCCGGCGCCCATCGTGAAAAGACGGCCCAAGAACAGGACGATGAACCACGCAAGGCCGCCGAGCGTAACTGCGCGGCGGGCCGTGATAAACCGGTCGATGAGCATGTACCCCACCACGACCACAATGAGGAAGGCGGGGAAGTTCTCGCCCGCCACCACCGAGAACGATATCAGCACGAGCACCACGATGGAGAGCAGGCGGCTATCGAGAATGTTGCGCATCTTGGCAAGGAGCTCGTCCATGGAGTCGTTCGACGTGGTGAACGTGCGGTCCCCCGCGAGCGAGGAAGCCGAATCACGGGTGCCAGATGCGAGGGGCGCGCTGGCGGTGGGTGTGCCAAAGCCGCATCCATCCGCTCTGGTTCCGCCTTTGGGAGATGGGGCGGAAGAACCCGTTGGAGTCGCGTCCAGCGATGCAGCGACGTCCGCCACGTTGCCTGTCCGCGTATTCGGAGCACCCGTCATGGGGTTAACGGGCAAATGGCCCCCTCGCCTCGATGCCTGCTTGTCGTTCCACATAGCCACTCGCTCTCGCCCGAGGTGGCATGATCGCGCGCGACCATGATTACATTCCTGCATCCATTATGACCAATGCAGCCCCGCATCAATCGGCATGCGGGTACATTAAGCGAGGATTAAGTGGGGGCGAGTCTCCGCGTGCCTTGATGCGGGGCGCTGCGAACAACGCCCCGCCAAGCAATGCGCCCGCTCAATGCCGAGCAAGGGAATACAATAGGCGGACGGATGGATTCGCGTTCGCGCGGACCTCGATACGGGCACACGGAGGCGTGCCCGCACTCGCCCACGCCGGACAGATAAGCTCATGGAGCCAGATTCCCGAGCTTGTCCAAGCGGGGCTTATGGGCATCGAGGTGCATCACCCTGACCACGGCTCCAAGGCCGTTGAGCAGGCGCGCGAGGCTGCCGTGCGCTACGGCCTCATGAGGACCGGCGGCAGCGACTACCACGGGCGCAACGGCTCGCCCGAAGCCGTGGGCACGCGTTCGATCTTGGTCGAGAAGGCCGACGGGCGCGTGATAGAGCTGTTCGGGCGCGAGAAGGGGCTCGCGTAGCGCGCCGAATAGTGTGCATGCGTTTGCCCGCTCTTGCGCCCAGCTGACAAGCGAACTTCACGTAGCGGCATAAAAGCGTCTTAGAAATGCGCCAGACAGCAGACGAGGCTACATCTCTGCCATCACATCGCAGATGGCATCCCAGCGGCGCTGGATGAGCTCGGACTCGAAACGCGGGCGCAACCCGAAGGGCTCGCGCAGGAGCGCCTGAAGGTACCCCCTGGTCCCCAATATCTTGCGGGACGTGGGCAGCTCCAGCTCGAAGGCGAGGCAGACGGCGCCCACGAGGCCGTCGAGCGACCCGGGACGCTCATCGCGCGCGAGGCAACGCCGCTCGCCGAACGCCTCGAAGGCCACGTCCGAGATCTCCCCGCGCGAGAACGCATCGGGGCCAATACCCAACACCGCGGTACAGCTTGACCGGTTGAACACGCGCAGGATGTCCACCTTGTCGGCGTCGCGCTTGATGACGCAGAAGAGGCGCTGCCGCGCGCTCAGGTCATCCGGCAGCCTGAAATCACTGTGGAGGGCGACGGCACGCTCGATGATGCGGATCCACTCCGCGTCGTCGGTGAAGCTCCCCATCTCGTCTCGAAGCACCTGGATCCCGAGCGCCGCATGGCTGCACGAGTCCGCGTCGCTGAACGTGCCCCAGCGGCGCAGCTGCTCGAACCTGCCGATGTCGTGCAGCAGGCCGCACAACCACGCGAGGTCGACGTCGGCCGGGGGTAGGCCCTCCCCTCGCGCGATCTCGTCGCACAGCTCGGCGACCTCGTAGGTGTGCTCGACCTTGAGCGCGATGCGCTCATCCGAGGCGTCATAGCGGGCAACATATGATTTGAAGGCATCCAGACACGATTGGCGCATGTCACTCCTCATCCCAACGAACACGGCCAGCACGCATCATCTTACAGAAACGATGGCAATGGAATCGCGATTCGATGAGCCAGAGACGGTGCCATCTGAACCGATTCGCGGCGCAAGCTAACGTCATTGTTGCTCCACCCAGGAACACCATGCGGCAAGGGTCGCTCCCCTGGTCCCAAGGGACGCTACCCTCATGCTCTTTCTGCTCAATTCTCAACGACCACGGTGCTCAAAAAGCGGTGGCCATTCGGGACTGCGGTGGAGAACTTGGACCAAAGGAGTTCAAGGAGGCCATCGCATGGCATACAGCGAGGAGCAGAGAAGGAGCGCCCTCGAGACATTCATCAGGTTCGACCATAGCTATGCTGACACAATT
>ENA-OQDA01000025-OQDA01000025.1-human-gut-metagenome-genome-assembly--contig:-NODE-25-length-69046-cov-4.630624_pt1 | contig 69046 bp, 62 predicted proteins | sample MGYA00242771_ERZ504603 | MGnify/ENA primary metagenome ERZ504603 (study PRJEB26092, sample SAMD00036328) | human gut metagenome | host: Homo sapiens | study: EMG produced TPA metagenomics assembly of...
CAGATTCTCGAGGGTCGCATAGCTGGACAGGTGGTTCTGCACGATATCGCCGATGGATGCGGCAGACAGGAAGTACTGCTGGCGCAGGCGCAGGATCTTGCCCTCAACATGGTTATCGTTGGGGTACAGCACCTTGGAGATCAGCTCTGCATTGGCGTTCTTGCTCATTGCAGTGTTGTAGTTGCCCAGAGAGAAGCTGGACATATCAAAGTCCGGGGCCTTTGCCTGCCACAGGCGCAGCATTGCAACGCCCTTGCCGTCGTAGCCCTGCACATACATATCAGAGGGAACAGCCATGACGCTGTTGTAGTTGGTGTGCTGGATATAGTGGAAGCCGTTGTCCCAGTTCTCACGGATCTCGCCGTCAAAACGGATCTCCACGGCCTGATCCGGGTGGCTCTTCAGCCACACCTGACCGCCGGGCAGCCAGTTGTCGGCACGCTCCTGCTGCCAGCCGTCCACGATCTTCTGCTTGAAGATGCCGTACTCGTACAGGATGGAGTAGCCGGTGCCGCAGATGCCGGTGGTGGCCATGCCGTCCAGATAGCAGGCAGCCAGACGGCCCAGACCGCCGTTGCCCAGACCTGCATCCGGCTCTTCCTCAAAGATGCTGTCAATGTTGATATCAGCATCGGACAGGGCCTTTTTTGCCACCTCGTCCAGACCCAGGTTCAGCAGGCTGGTCTTCAGGCTGCGGCCCATCAGGAACTCCATGCACAGATAATACACCTGCTTGGTGCCGGTGCCAATGGCCTTGGACTGGAACTTCTTGTGGTTCTCACTCATCATCTGGCGGCAGATCAGAGCCAGAGAGCGGTAGATCTGCTGGTTGGAAGCAACGCTCAGCTCCACGCCGTACTCGCTGGTGAGCTTGTCCTGAAGAAGTTTACCGAATTCTTTCGATGTCATAAAGGTACTCCTATCCGCATAAGTTTTCAGCTTTGCTAAAATAATTGAAATAATTGGCGCCTGCAGGCACTTTCCCTCACTTGCTCTGCCGCCAACATAACAAAGATATTATAATATGGCAGAATGACAAATGCAAGGAATCAGGGGATTTTTTTCCGTAACTGACAGTTTTTTTATTGAACTTTCTGATAAATATGCCAAAATTTCAAAAAATACACTTTTTCTTGATGCTTATTTATATTATAATAGGGAGAGAAAGCTGTGTTCCGAAACATTTTCGGGGACAAACTCCGGGAGAAATGTGCCGGGTAACTCGCCCGGCGGGTGACAAGACACCAAAACGGTACCGGGAACGGTTCCGCTTCCCGGTAAAAATCAGAAGATCACTGCCCGCTGCGGGCAGAAAAGGATAAAAAAGGGGAAACAGATATGGTCAACAAGGTACGGGTGAACATTGCAGGTACGCCGTATGCCATTGCTACGACGGACCCGGAAAAATATATTTTGTCGCTGGCGAAAAAGCTGGATGAAGACATCACCAAGCTTTTGGACGATAATGCGAATCTTTCGGTGACGAAGGCGGCGGTGTTCTGCGCCATGGATTATCTGGACGAATACCGCAAGAGCACCGGCAGTGCTGAGAATATGCGCAGCCAGATCCAGGATTACATTGCGGATGCTACCCGCGCAAAGCTGGCGGAAGATAAGGTCAAAGCAGAGAATGAGGTGCTGCGGCGGGAAGCTGCCGCCCTGCGCGAACAGCTGGAAAAGATGCGCAATAAGGAAGCCCGGCGCGAGGAGCGCGCCCAGCAGGCGGCACAGCAGTCTGCTGCCGAGGGCGAAGCGGACAAGGCGGAATAAGCCGTTTACAGGATAAAGGAGAAGTATGTCAAAGATCGAGATCCTTGCCCCGGTGGGCAACGAAGAAATGCTGCGTGCCGCTGTATTCAGCGGTGCCGACGCAGTGTATCTGGGTTTTTCGGGTTTCAATGCCCGCACCAGTGCCAACAATTTTAACGCGGATACGCTGAAAGATGCGGTCGCCTTCTGCCATGCGCGGGGCGTGGCTGTGCATGTGGCGCTGAACACCACCGTCTATGGCGGCGAGCTGCCCGCGCTGGAACAGGCCATCCGTGCCGTTGCAGCCAGCGGTGCCGATGCGGTCATCTGTCAGGATCTGGCAGTGGCAACGCTGATCGGTAAAATTGCACCGCAGCTGCCGCGCCACGGCTCCACCCAGATGAGCGTGCACAGCCTGCAGGGTGCGCTGGAGCTCAAGGAGCTGGGCTTCACCCGCGTGGTGCTGGCCCGTGAGCTGAGCATGCCCGAGGTGGAGCATATCACAAAGCACTGCGGCATCGAGACCGAGTGCTTCGTGCACGGCGCGCTGTGCATGTGCGTCAGCGGCCAGTGCTACATGTCGGCCTTTCTGGGCGGACGCAGCGGCAACCGCGGTTCCTGTGCCGGCCCGTGCCGCCTGCCGTTTGAGGCAAATGCCCTGCCGGAGGGCAAGCCGGGCCGCCTGCACCACCTGTCCTTAAAGGATAATTCGGTCATTGATAAGCTGGACAAGCTGCAGGCGCTTGGCGTGGCATCGGCAAAAATCGAGGGCCGTCTGCGCACGCCGGAGTATGTGGCGGCGGCAGTTAGCGCCTGTCTTGCAGGCCGCGAGGGCCGCGCCTACGACCGCGACCTGTTGAAGAATGCTTTCAGCCGTTCCGGCTTCACCTCCGGCTATCTGGATGGAAAGATCGACGGCACCATGTTCGGCGTGCGCAGTGAAGCAGATGCAGAACAGACCAAAAAGACCCTGCCCATGCTGCGGGAGCTTTACCGCCGTGAGCGCAGCCGCGTGCCGGTAAAGATGAAGCTGGAAATTGAAGAGGGTGGCGAAAAGCTCACTGTCACCGATGCAGACGGCAGCAAGGCCTTTGCCTATGGGGATGCAGAGCCGCAGCCTGCCCGTACTGATCCCACCGAAAGCCTGCACCGCAGCCTTGCCAAGACCGGCGGCACGCCTTTTGCGGTGGAAGATCAGGATATTACCGTGGAAATGGATGGCGGGCTGTGGTTCGTGCCCGGCAGTGCCGTCAATGAGCTGCGCCGGGAAGCGCTGGATGCCCTGCTGAAAAAGCGGGAAGTGCTGCGCCCGTGGCCCACCACCGAGGAGCATGTGCCTGCCCTGCCGCTGCGCACCCTGCCGCCCCACCGTACCCTGCGTGCCCGGTTTGAGAGCTGGGAGCAGGTGCCGGAGCGGGCGCTTGACGGCATCGAGTATCTCATCCTGCCCATTGCGCAGGCCGACCGCGTGCCCCGGGAATGGCGGGCAAAGACCCTTTTGGAACTGCCCCGGGTCATGTTTGGCAAGCTGGAAGAGGATACCGCCCGCCGCATCGCGGCCACGCAGGACGCCGGTTTTGCAGGCTATGAGGTGAGCAATATCGCCCACCTGCGCCTGTGCCGGGGCCTACCCATGAGCGGAAGCTTTGGCCTGAACATCACGAACCAGCTGGCCGCGCAGTTCTACGCGGACAACGGCCTTGGCTCCATGCTCATCCTGCCCGAGGTGAAGGACAGCGACATCAGCACCATTGCGCCCACCCATAACGGCAGGCCGGTGCCCACCGGCGTGCTGGTGTACGGCCATATGCCGCTGATGATCACCCGTGCCTGCCCGCTGCAGAACATCCACGACTGCGCCCACTGCGACAAGACCGGCGTTCTGACCGACCGCAAGGCCAAGAAGTTCCCGGTGCGGTGCGGCCTTGGTGTGCGCACCATCTATAACCCTGTACCTATTTATATGGGGGATAAGCCGGGCGCTTTGACGGTGGACTACGGTGTGGCTTACTTCACGCTGGAAAGCCGGGAGGAAGCGGCCAAAATTCTGGAGATGATCCGCACCCATGCACCCTTTGAAGGTGATTTTACCCGTGGGTTGTATTTTAAAGGTACGAACTGAAACTCCTTCCGTCATTGCTGACGCAATGCCACCTCCCTGAGGGAGATGTCGAGCGTATGCGAGACTGAAGGAGTTGCTATAAAATCAAAACGAGGTATACTATGGAACCCATCACAGTAAAATATAAGGTATTGGACACCCGTGCCAAGGTGCCCTCTTACGCAACCCCCGGCTCTGCTGCCGCCGACCTGTGCGCCGTACTGGACGCGCCGCTCACCCTTGCCCCCATGGAGCGGGCACTGGTGCCCACCGGCCTTGCCATCGAGCTGCCCGGCCCCCACAGCGTGGCACTGGTGTACGCCCGCAGCGGCCTTTCCATCAAGCACGGCCTGTGCATGGCCAACGGCGTGGGCGTGGTGGACAGCGATTACCGCGGCGAGCTGAAGGTGCCCATGGTCAATCTGGGCAGGGAAGCCTACACCATTCAGCCCGGTGAGCGTGTGGCCCAGCTGTGCATCGCACCGGTGTACACCGCTGCCTTTGTGCCTGCCGAAGAGCTGGGCGATACCCAGCGCGGCGAGGGCGGCTTTGGCTCTACCGGAAAGTGAGATGGAATCATGAACCTGATCTTAGCTTCCGGCAGCCCGCGCAGGCGGGAGCTGCTCTCCTTATATACCACCAATTTCACCGTCTGCGTCAGTGACTTTGACGAAAGTGCGGTGCAGGCCGCTACGCCTGCCCATCTGGTGGAACAGCTGGCCGGGGCAAGTGCCTTGCCGTTTCGGCCCAGCAGCCCGGGCGCTGTGGTCATCGGCTGTGATACGGTGGTGGATGTGAATGGCGAGGTGTTCGGCAAGCCCCACAGCGAAGAGGACGCAAAGCGGATGCTGCGCGCCCTTTCCGGTGCCACCCACGAGGTGCACACCGGCGTGTGCATCTCGGACGGTACGCGCACTGAAAGCTTTGTGGACAGCTGCCGCGTTACCTTCTTCCCGCTGGGTGAAGAGGAGATCGACTTCTACGCTTCCACCGCCGAACCCTACGATAAAGCCGGTGCCTATGCCATTCAGGGGCGGGCGGCCCTCTGGCTGGACCGTATTGAGGGCGACTACTACACCATCATGGGTCTGCCGGTGAGCCGCACCGTACAGCTGCTGGCACATTTTGTGTGATAAAACTGGAAAAAACGAAGAAAACTTGCGCAAACGCTTGAGAAATCATTGCCTTGCGGCTATAATAGAACCGTGTTATTCTGCGCAAAGGCGGCACAAAAGGGCTGCCGGATGTTCTGGCGCTATAGATAAAATGGGAAGCATAAGGAGAATTTTTACAATGGGCCTGTTTTCTAAAGATGTAGGTATCGATCTGGGTACCGCAAATACTCTGGTATATATGAAGGGCAAGGGCATCATCATGCGGGAGCCTTCGGTCGTGGCTGTGGATACCAAGACCGACGAGGTGCGCTGTGTGGGTGCCGAGGCAAAGGCTGTCATTGGCCGTACCCCCGGCAGCATCGTGGCTGTGCGTCCGCTGAAGGATGGCGTGATCGCTGACTTTGACATCACCACCAACATGCTGGAAAATTTCCTCAAGAAGGCATGCGGCAACAGCATGTTCTCCCGCCCCCGCGTGGTCATCTGCATCCCGTCCGGCGTTACCGAGGTGGAGCGCCGCGCTGTGCGCGAAGCTACCCTGAAGGCCGGTGCCCGTCAGGTGTCCGTCATTGAGGAACCCATGGCAGCAGCCATCGGTGCGGGCCTGCCCATCAGCGAGCCTACCGGCAGCATGATCGTGGATATCGGCGGCGGCACGGCTGAGATCGCTGTGATCTCTCTGGGCGGCATCGTGGCCTCCCGCAGCGTGCGCATGGCAGGTGATATGTTCGATCAGGCCATCATCGCCTTCATCAAGCGCAAGTACAACCTGCTGATCGGTGAGCGCACCGCAGAGCAAATCAAGATCGAGATCGGCTCCGCCTATGCGCTGGACCCCGAAATGACCATGGAGATCAAGGGCCGTAACCTCGTGGACGGCCTGCCCAAGAACATCGTCGTCCACTCTGAGGATGTGCGCGAAGCTCTGCTGGAATGCCTGGTCAAGATCACCAGCGCCATCAAGGAAACGCTGGAGCGCACCCCGCCGGAGCTGAGTGCGGATATCATCGACCGCGGCATCACCCTGACCGGCGGCGGCGCACTGCTGCGCGGTCTGGATCAGCTGATCCAAAGCGAGACCGGCATCGACGTACACATTGCGGAAGACCCGCTGGACTGCGTGGCCAAGGGTGCCGGTGCGGTGCTGGATCATGTGGATGTCCTGCATGACGTGCTGGACACCGACGGCGGCCACATGTAACACGGGCAAGGCCCACACTTGCGGAAAAAGGCTCTTTTGCGCAGCGTCTGCGCTGATTTCCGCTGCAAACAATGTCTCTTGCGCGGATGGCAGGGCTGTCCGCGCTTTTCTTATGGCATGGCATCCACCCGAAACAGGAGGGTACTCCCTTGAAGGACTTTTTTGACACATGGAAATTTAAGATACTGGTAGCCGTGGCGGTGTTTCTGGTGGGCATCATGGCCTATGCCGGTGCCAACGGACGGCTGACTGCTGCCCCGCAGGAACTGCTGGGCGTGGTGCTGATGCCGCTCCAGAAGGTCACATCGGCACTGAGCGGCGGCATTGGCTCGGTGTGGGAAAAATACACCAGCATCGATGAGGTCATGGAACAGAACGAACAGCTGGAAGCGGAGAATGCTGAGCTGCGCCAGCAGATAGTGGACTACGACCGCATCAAGGCGGAGAACGAAGCCTACAAGGCACTGGCCCGCATTCAGGATTCCAACACCGAAGCAAGCTATATTTCTGCCTTTGTGATCGGCCGCGACCCGCTGGATGAGTTCGGAGGCTTTACGCTGGACTGCGGCACGGTGAACGGCGCAGCCGTGAACGATGCCGTGATCAGCGATAAGGGCTATCTGATCGGCATGGTGGTGGAAGCCGACACTACCAGCTGCAAGGTGATGACCATTCTGCACCCCAGCTTCAGCGCTGCGGGCGTGGTATCCCGCACGCGGGAAAACGGCATTATTAATGGCAGCACCGATTATGCCGGTGACGGCCTGTGCGTGCTGACCAATCTGGAACGCGCCACTGAGACGAAGATGGGAGATCAGGTGATCACCACCGGTCTTGGAGGAGTGTTCCCGCCGGATCTGCTGGTGGGAACTGTGCAGAAGGTGGAGCCGGAAGTCAGCGGCAAATCTTCCATTGCAGTGGTGCGCCCGGGTGCAGACCCGCGCACGGTCAAGCACGTATTCGTTATTACCGACTATTAAGGGGGCGCATTTGTATGGAATCACGCCGCATGCGCAGCCGCAGCCAGATCCTGAAATGGGTCTGCTACGCGGTGGCACTGTTTGTGTGCGCGGCACTGCAGACGACCCCCGGCCTGCTCCAGCTGGGGCAGGCAAAGCCGCTGTTCATTCTGCCGCTGTGTCTGGCTGTGGCCGTGTATGAAGGCGAGTTCGCAGGTGCGCTGTTTGGTGCCGTGAGCGGCCTTTTGTGGGACTACACCGCCGGGCGCACCGTGGGTATGCTGGCGCTGGAACTGCTGTTGCTCTGCTTTGCGCTTTCGGTGCTGGTGCAGGTGTATCTGCAGGGCAGCACATGGAACTTTGCGCTCATCAGCACCGGCACGGCCCTTGTGGTGCTCTCGCTGGACTGGCTGTTTTTCTACTACATGCCCGGCTACAGCTGGGCGCTGAGCCGCTGGCTGACCTTTGTGCTGCCTTCGGCCATGATGACGCTGGTGCCGTCGCTGGTGCTGTTCAGTCTGGTGCGGCACATTTATAGCGCATTCAAAATCGACAACGGCGTAGTCTGAACCGCCGGAGGAAACGCGGATGAACCAAAACGAACGAAAAACCGTTGTGCGCCGGATGATCCTGCTCATTGCAGTGGCATGTGTTATCATGGGCCTGTACGTGATGCGGCTGATCTTTCTGCAGCTGGTCAACAGCGACGACTTCAAGGCCAAGGCCACCAATACCACCGACTATAACTTTACGGTCACGGCGGCCCGCGGCGATATCGTGGACAGCGCCGGGCGGCGCATTGCCACCACAACCACCAGCTACAATGTGGTCCTCAACAAACTGCTGATGGGCGACCGGGATCTGGACACCATGCTGCAGCAGATCGTGGAGCTGCTGCGTGCGAATGGCGAGAGCTGGAATGATACGCTGCTGATCGGTCAGGCGGACGCAGCAGGCAATTACGCCTTTACGGACGATGACACGTCCACCAGCGACCAGAAGCAGCTGGCAGACATGAAGGAAACGCTTGGTCTGCAGCAGTACGCCACCGCCAACGATGTAATGGAAATGCTGGTGGAAAAGAACGATCTGCAGGATTTTTCGCCGGAATGGCAGCGTGTGCTGGCCGGCATCCACTACGAGATGGACCGGCAGGCGTTCTCCAATGTAAACAATTTTGTCATGGCGGAGAACGTGAGCACCCTCGCGGTGGCCACCATCAAGGAGCACAGCCTGCAGCTGCCAGGTGTGGAGATCGTGGAAACCAGCGCCCGCAGCTACGACCAGAGCGATATCATCCCGGCGGTGCTGGGCCGTGTGGGCAAGATCACGGCGGAAAAGTGGAAGGTGACCGATTCCAACGGTCAGGTGACCTATCCGCTGCGGGAAAAAGGCTATAACATGAACGATGTTCTGGGCATTTCTGGTCTGGAATCCGTTTATGAGGACGAGCTGCGCGGCAAGGACGGCGTGAAGACCATCACCCGCAATTCGGACGGCGTGATCGTGGATACAAAGCTCACCACTGTGCCGGAGCCGGGCCATACCGTGCAGCTGACCATTGACAGCAACTTCCAGCGTGCCGTGGACAAGGCACTGGCGGACAACATTGATATGATCAACCGCGTGTACAATACCGGCACCATGAAAGCCGCCGCCGGTGCGGTGGTGGTGCTGGACGTGAAGGACGGCAGTGTGCTGGCTGCTTCCAACTATCCCAGCTATGACCAGAACCTGTATGCCGCCAACTACAGCGAGTACAGCTCCGACCCGAGCCTGCCGCTGTTCAACCGCGCATTGCAGGGCCTGTATACGCCGGGTTCTACCTTCAAGCCCGCCGTGGCGGTGGCTGCACTGGACAGCGGCCTCATCAACCAGTATTCTACCGTTTACTGCAACGGCGTGTACAACTACTTCAAGGATTACCACCCCGCTGTACCCGCCATGGCCACAGCGGCAACATCGATGTGGTAACGGCCATCAAGTGGAGCTGCAACATCTTCTTCTATGATGTTGGCCGCCGCCTGACCAGCGATGTGTACGATGCCTATGCCTATAAGCTGGGTCTTGGCCAGCGCACCGGTGTGGAGGTGAGCGAGGCCGTGGGCCGTCTGACCACCAAGAGCGACTCCAACTATACGGCATCGCTGGATGTGCAGGCCGCCATCGGTCAGGGCAACACGGTGGTCTCGCCCATCCAGCTGGCTACCTACGCGGCAACGCTGGCCAACAACGGCACACGTTACCGCACCCATTTCGTCAAGGCCATTCTGGACACCAACACCGGCGAGGTGCTCAGCGAGACCAAGCCCGAGGTCATGGATGTGATCGAAGGCACCGGCAACACCTTTGAGCTGGTGCGGCAGGGCATGAAGCAGGTGCCCAGCACCATCAGCGGCAAAATTTCCAGCTATCCGGTGCCGATCGCCTGCAAGACCGGTACACCTCAGCGCAGCGAGACCTATGCGCCCGGTAAGCACTATCTGAACGCCATGATGGTGGCTTACCTCCCGGCGGATGATCCGCAGATCGCCATTGGCATTAGCATTGAGTACGGAGGCTATGGTGCCCGTACCGGTGATCTGGTGGTGGACATTGCAAATGCCTATTTTGCCCTGAAGGATGGCAGCCTTGCCCAGCAGGCCGAAGCGGAAAAGGAAGCCGAGCAGGCCCAGCAGGAAGATCAGGCGCAGACCACTGACCCAGCACAGGCCGCTGCAGGCCAGACCACCGGCAATGCCGCAGCCAGCCTGCACAGATGGCACCCGCCGCAGACACCGCTGCGCCGGAAACGGCAGCAGAAGGGGAAGCCCAGCCTGCCGTGCAGGACGAGCAGCAGCCCGCCGCAGACACCGAGCAGAACCCCGATGCCATTGCGCCGGAGAACTGAAAACGGGAGACAAAACCGACACGGGAAAGGGCACTGCAGCGGGGTTTTGAATGGAAACATCCCTGAAAAGAAAACAAAATTGAATATTCTGTATAAAAAAACAGTTGTAAAAGATTGGATTTTGTGATATCATTCAAGCAAAGGACCTTTTTTACAAAAGCGTTCCAATCGTTTAGGAAGAGGAGAGGGTAACGGATGACGATTGCACTCATTGCGCATGACTCCAAAAAGGAGCTGATGGTTCAGTTTTGTACGGCGTACTGCCGCATCCTGAGCCAGCATAAACTGGTAGCGACCGGCACCACCGGTAAACTGATCGCAGAAGCTACCGGCTTACAGGTGCAGCGCTTTCTGGCCGGTGTGCAGGGCGGCGACCAGCAGATCGCATCCCGCATCGCCTGCAATGAGATCGACCTGTTGCTGTTCTTCCGTGATCCCATCAACGCAAAGCCCAGCGAACCCAACGAAATGACACTGCTGCGCCTGTGCGATGTGCACAACATCCCCATGGCCACCAACATTGCCACTGCAGAAGTGCTCATCCACGGCTTGGAGCGCGGCGATCTGGATTGGCGCGATATCGTGCATCCCCAGAACTGACAAAACGATTTGGAATGGCTCCGCGTGTGCTGCGCCATATTCAGCGGAAACTATATTGATAATGCGAAAATCGGGAGCATCTGCGGATGTTCCCGATTTTCATTTTCACAGGAATGGGGTCCGAACCGCAGAATGCATTTGCTGCCGCCGTGCGGCTGTTTCCGCAGGAAGCAAAAACAGCAGATGCCGTGTGCCGCAGCGGCCTTGCCTGTGAAAAAAGAATTCCGGAAAATCCGCAGATTTTCCGGAATTCTAATATAAAAATAATGTTTCCGCTGAATATGGCCAGAGTGCAACGGAGGCCATTTGAAACGTACGGTTAAACTTTAAAATCCTCGGCCAAATCTCCGCCACATCTTCCGGGGCAAAATCGCCCAGCGGCAAGATCAGCCGTGCCAGCGTTTCCTGCGGCAGAGCTGCAAGAATCGTGCTGTCATCACTGCCGGTGCCTGCGGGCGTGCAGACGGTGTGCACGCTGTCTGCACCGGTTTCCACCCGGGCACGGTGAGTGGTTGCCACATATTGCATCCCAAGCTTGTCTGCAGCCGTCAGCAGAGCGGCAAACAGCGGCGTGCCGCCCTCGCGCAGAACGTCTGCGTCCTGCCCGGCCAGTGCTTCGGCGTTCAGCACGATGCACTCGATGCCAAGGGCCTCTGCTGCCTTTTTGGCGCTTTCCGCATCGGCGGTCTGTTCTGCTGCCAGCCGCACGGAAGCGCCCGCCACGGCAAAGCCCTGCTGCTGTAAAATGCGCACAGCTACGGCGCATTCTCTGCTGCCGTCCATCTGCACCAGAACCTTATCCTGACTCTCGTAGGTGTCGAACCCACTGCCGGGCAAAAATGTGTCGCTCATGTTCCCTGCCTCCCGCCATGTGCTTTGCTTTGGGCCACGGCCAGCTGGTCGCAGCGTTCGTTCTCCGGGTGGCCTGCGTGGCCCTTGACCCAGACATAGGTGATCTTGTGCCGGGCTTCCTGCTCCAGTGCCTGTGCCCAGAGGTCCGGGTTCAGGGCAGGGGAGCCATCTGCTTTTTTCCAGCCCCGGCGCTGCCAGTTTTTGACCCAGCCCTTCTGAAGCCCGTTGATGACATACTGGCTGTCGGAGCACAGCCGTACCTCACACGGCTCCTTGAGCTGGCGCAGTGCTTCGATAAAGGCTGTCAGTTCCATGCGGTTGTTGGTGGTGCTGTCGTCGCCGCCGCTCAGCTCTTTTTCGTAAACTTTGCCGTTAAAACGGTAGCGCAGCACGGCACCCCAGCCGCCCGGGCCGGGATTGCCGCTGCATGCGCCGTCGGTGTACACTTCGACCTGCTTCATGCGGTTCTCCTTCTAAAATGAGTTGCTTCTATTTAGCGCTATTTTCCGGCTTCTGTCAAGTGCGAATGTATATTCCGTGCCGGAGCTGCCAAACCTTGGAATTGACAAAAACGCCGGGAAATACTATACTTATCCTAACAAAATGCGTATAGGGGCGCACCGCAGGCGTGTGCCCGGGCGTTCCAACAGAAAAGCCACGGTCGCATCGAGCAGATGGACCTATCTGGCACAAAACCTCTTACGGAACAGGCAGCGGTTTGCAAAAAACACGCTGAGAAATAAATTCTATACGGTGCATCCAACGGAAGCCGATGCGATTTTTCAAGGTGCTTCCCATGCACAGCGCGGCTGTTCCCACAAGCGGGGACGGCCTGCGCTGTAATTATTTTGGAGGTCAGAATGGCACAGTCGAAAGAAAATACCAATCATTCCGCACGCAGCAAGGCTGCTGCTCAGAGCACCGGCGCACCCGCCGCGCAGACGGGCGAAAAGCGCCCCCGCACCACCCGCCGCCCTTATTATAACCGTCGGCCCCGCCGCCCGCAGCAGCCCAGAGAGGCCGCTGTGCCCATCCACATCTACCCGCTGGGTGGTCTGGGCGAAGTGGGCAAGAACATGACCGTGTACGAGTGCAACGGCGACATGATCATCGTGGACTGCGGCCTTGTGTTCCCGGACAGCGACATGTACGGCGTGGACATGGTCATCCCAGATTTCACTTTTGTGGTGCAGAACAAGGATAAGATCAAGGGCCTGCTCATCACCCACGGCCACGAAGACCACATCGGCAGCATCCCGTATCTGCTGCAGAAACTTGACCTGCCCATCTATGGCACCCGCCTGACCTGCGGCCTGATCCGCAACAAGCTGGAGGAGTTCGGTCTGGCAGGCAAGACCAAGTTCGTGGAGATCACCCCCAGACAGAAGATCAGGCTGGGCTGCTTTACCATTGAGCCCATCCATGTGAACCACTCCATCCCGGATGCGGTGGCCTTTGCCATCGACAGTCCGGCGGGCACCATCATCCAGACCGGCGACTTCAAGATCGATTACACTCCGCTGGCCTGCGGCGTCACCGACCTGTCCACGCTGGCCGAGTACGGTCAGCGCGGCGTGCTGGCCCTGCTGAGCGATTCCACCAACTCCGAGCGCCCGGGCTTTACCGCCACCGAGCAGAAGGTGGCTGCAGGCGTGCGCAATCTGTTCGCCCGTGCCCGCAACAAGCGGATCATCATTGCCACCTTTGCTTCCAACATCTACCGCGTGCAGCAGATCATCGATCTGGCTGTGGAGGATGGCCGCAAGGTGGCATTCAGCGGCCGCAGCATGGTGAACAACACCGCTATGGCGCAGGAGCTGGGCTATATGCACATCCCGGAGGGCACCCTCATCAGCGTGGATGAGCTGAACCAGTATCCCCCGGAGCAGGTAGTGCTCATTACCACCGGCAGCCAGGGCGAACCCTTGAGTGCCCTTTCCCGTATGGCATCCTGCAGCCACCGTCAGGTGCGCGTGGGCCCCGGCGACTTCATTATCATTTCGGCAAATCCCATTCCCGGCAACGAGAAGAGCGTGACCAAGATCGTCAACGGTCTGCTGCTGCTGGGGGCAGAGGTCATCTACGAGAGCATGTACGATGTGCATGTTTCCGGCCACGCCTGTCAGGAAGAGCAGAAGCTCATGCTCACCCTGACGAAGCCCAAGTATTTCCTGCCGGTGCACGGCGAGTACAAGCAGCTCAAAAAGCATGCCCTCACCGCTGCAAGCCTCGGCATCCCCACCAGCAACATCCTCATTGCGGAGAATGGCTCCAATGTCATTCTCAGCCAGGACGAGATAAAGCTGGGCGAGCCTGTCACCGCCGGTGCAGTGATGGTGGACGGCCTTGGCGTGGGCGACGTGGGCAATGTGGTCCTGCGCGACCGCAAGCATCTGTCCGAGGACGGTCTGGTCATCATTGTGGCCACCGTGGACAGCAAGACCGGCAAGGTGCTGGCCGGCCCGGACCTTGTGAGCCGCGGCTTTGTGTATGTGCGCGAGAACGAGAGCCTGATGGACGGTGCACAGAGCATCGTGGAAAATGCGCTGGACCGCTGCGTGGATGAACATGTGCGCGACTGGAACAGCGTCAAGACCCGTGTGCGCGAGGCACTGAGCAGCTATATCTATCGGCGCACCAAGCGCAGCCCGATGATCCTTCCCATCCTGATGGAGGTCTGATCCGGGCACGCTGCCGCAAACAATGCGGCGGAAGGCAGGAGATTTGATGAAACAAAAACCAAGATGGACATTGGAGATGCTCACCGCCAGTCTGGCCGTGCTGTGCGGCCTGCTGGTGCTGGTGCTGCTGATCCAGCGGCCCACGGCATGGCTGGCGCTGCTGGCACTGGTGGTGCTGTGGGGCGTTGTGGTGGTGCTGTTCCGCTGCCAGCTGCGCAAGTGGGTGGCCCGGTGGATGTGCGGCGGCAGCTTTGAAGGCTCCAAGCTGCAGTTCAGTCTGGAGCCGCTCTCTCAGCCGGCCGCGCTGCTTTCCGGTGAGACGGTGCTGTGGTACAATGCACAGTTCCGCACCCGCCTGTTGAACGGGCAGGATGCGCTGGTGAACCGCGTGCAGAAGGTGCTGCCCGGCCTTGATCTGCAGCAGTGCCGCAAGCAGGAGGGCCAGCTGCTGACCCTCGCGGACGGCATGTGGAGCGTACACAGCTCCACGGTGCCCGGCGATGCGGAGAGCATGACCCTGCTGGTGCTGAACGAGGAGACCGCCCTGCGTAAGGTGGAGGCGGAATACAAAGCCAGCCGTCCGGGCTATCTGGTGTTTCTGGTGGACGGCTACGACGATGTGTTCGGTGACATGCTGGACAGCGAGCGTGCCCGCCTGCTGGAAGGCATCAACCGCACGCTGGAGGATATGATCGGCCGGGGCAGCGGCTTTTTGCGCCGTGTGGCCAGCGGCCGCTATATCGCTGTGGTGGAAGAGCGCCAGATGGAGCAGTTCGCCAACCGCGGCTACGATGTGCTGGACAAGATCCGTGCGCTGGATCCCAGCGTGAACCTTTCGCTGTCCATCGGCATTGGCCGCGGGGCCAAGACTCTGCGGGAAGCCCAGGATATGGCCGTGCAGGCGCTGGATATGGCGCAGGGCCGCGGCGGCGATCAGGCCGCTGAAATGACACCGGACGGTTTTACGTTCTACGGCGGCGTGAGCCACGGTGTGGAAAAGCGCAGCAAGGTGCGCAGCCGCATCGTGGCCGATCAGCTGGTGAAGCTGATCAAGGAAGCCGACCATGTGGTCATCATGGGCCACCGCATGAGCGATCTGGATGCCATCGGCTCCGCCGAGGGCGTGCTGCGCATCTGCAAAATATGCGATGTCCCGGCGGTGATCGCGGTGCGGCGTGACGCTACCCTTGCGGGCAGCCTGATCGATGCATTGTGCCGTGCAGGCCAGAAGGACGACTTTATCGACCCGAAGGACGCACTGCCCATCATCTCCAAGCGCACCTTGTGCATCGTGGTGGATACATATCAGGTGGGCCTTGTGGAAAGCAAGGATATTCTGGAAAAATGCGGCAAGGTAGCCGTGATCGACCACCACCGCAAGGGCGTGGGCTACATCGAGAACCCGGCGCTGGTCTGCCATGAGCCGTATTCTTCCTCGGCCAGTGAGCTGGTCACGGAGCTTTTGCAGTACGTGGGCGAGCGCGACGACAAGCCCAACCGTGTGGAGGCCGAGGGCCTTTTGTCCGGCATCATGCTGGATACCCGCGATTTTACCCTGCACACCGGTGTGCGTACCTTTGAAGCTGCCGCTGCGCTGCGCCGCTATGGCGCGGAGACGGAGCGGGTGCGCCAGCTGTTCGATGTGACCATGGTGGAGTACAATGCCAAGGCTGATCTGGTGGAAAAAGCACGCATGTACAAAAATTGCGCGATCTCCGTCAGCGGCGAGGTGGCACCGGAAGCCCGCGTGGCCATTGCACAGGCGGCAAACGATCTGCTGACCATTCAGGGCGTGGATGCCAGCTTTGTGGCAGTGCAGGTGGGCACAGGCGTGAACATCTCGGCCCGCAGTTTGGGTGCCGTGAACGTGCAGGTGATCATGGAATCTTTGGGCGGCGGCGGCCACCAGACCATGGCAGCAGCACAGCTCAAGCATATCACGCCGGAAGCAGCCCGTGCCCGCATCGAAGGTGCCATCGACAAATACTATGCATCGCAGAAAAAGGGCGATGTAGAAGGAAAATAAACGGAACAGAGAGGATCACACCCATGAAACAGTACGATTACCTGATCGTTGGTGCCGGCCTTTACGGCGCGGTCTTTGCACAGGAAGCAAAAAAGGCAGGCAAGAAGTGCCTTGTGATCGATAAGCGCAGCCACATTGCAGGCAATATCTACACGGAGCCGGTGGAGGGCATCAACGTCCACCGCTACGGTGCACATATCTTCCATACCAACAACAAGGCTGTGTGGCAGTATGTGAACCAGTTTGCAGAGTTCAACCGCTACACCAACAGCCCGGTGGCAAACTACCACGGCGAGATCTACAACCTGCCCTTCAATATGAACACCTTTAATAAGATGTGGGGCGTTGTTACCCCTGCCGAAGCCAAGGCCAAGATCGAAGAGCAGAAGAAGGAAGCAGGCATCACCGACCCGCAGAATCTGGAAGAGCAGGCCATCAGCCTTGTGGGCACCGATATCTACGAAAAGCTTATCAAGGGCTACACCGGCAAGCAGTGGGGCCGCCCCTGCACGGAGTTGCCAGCCTTTATCATCAAGCGTCTGCCGGTGCGCTTCACCTACGACGACAACTACTTCAATGCGTTGTATCAGGGTATCCCGGGCGGCGGCTACACCGCCATGGTGGAAAAGATGCTGGACGGCACCGAGGTGCGGCTGAATGTGGACTATCTGGCCGACCGCGAAAATCTGAACGCTCTGGCCGAGAAGGTGGTCTACACCGGCCCGGTGGATGCCTACTTTGACTACAGGCTGGGTGCTCTGCAGTACCGCAGCGTCCGCTTTGAGACCGAGGTGCTGGACACCGACAACTATCAGGGCAACGCGGTGGTCAACTATACCGATGCGGAAACTCCCTACACCCGCATCATCGAGCACAAGCACTTTGAGTTCGGCACCCAGCCCAAAACGGTCATCAGCCGCGAGTACAGCGCTGAGTGGAAGAAGGGCGACGAGCCGTACTACCCTGTCAATGACGAGAAGAACGGTGCCCTGTATGCCGAGTACAAGAAGCTGGCCGATGCGGAGCCGGACGTGATCTTTGGCGGCCGTCTGGGTGAGTACAAGTATTACGACATGGACAAGGTCATTGAGGTGGCTCTGGACGTGGCCGCAAAGGAACTGGCGTAACCGCTTTGCTTAACGCTTTTCGTATTAAAGTCGCTGTGCGACGGCCGCAGGCCGACAGCAGCATATGCCGTTTGCCGTTACGACCCCTCCCGTGAAAAAGTAAATCAGAAAAATCCGCAGATTTTTCTGATTTACAAATTAAAAATAAAATTACCGCTGAATATGGCCAGAGCGGAGCGGCGGCCATTTTTAAATGGTCAGGCGCTTCCTCTTGCCCAAAAGCGACAAATGCGCTATACTATAAACACAACAACTGCACCGGTTTTCCGGTGAGAAGTGAGGGATAACATCATGAAAGTGATTCTCAAGCAGGATATCAAGGGCATTGGCAAGAAGGACGAGATCCACGAGGTCTCCGACGGCTACGCCCGCAACTATCTGTTCCCGCGCAAGCTGGCCGCTGTGGCAGATGCCAGCGCTGTGAACGTTGCCCGCAGCAAGGAAGCTGCTGCCGATTTCCACGAGGCTGAGACCGTAGCTGCTGCCAAGGATCTGGCCGCAAAGATCGAGGGCAAGACCGTGACCATCAAGGCCAAGGGCGGTGCATCCGGTCGTCTGCACGGCAAAGTCACCGGCAAGGAAGTTGCCGATGCTTTGGCTCAGCTGGCAGGCGCACCCATCGATAAGAAGAAGATCGAGCTGGAGACCAAGGACATCAAGGATGCCGGTGTGTTCAACGGCAAGGTCCGTCTGCACGTTGGTGTGGTCGCTTCTTTCAAGATCATGGTGGAAGTGGAACAGGCCTGATTTTTCTGCCATCTGCGCCCCCTCACAGCAGGGGGCGCTTTTTGGCTTTTCAGCGAAATGATGCAAAAGGATAAACTACCATGCCGAACGAACGACATTATTCCAATGAACTGAATCTGGAAAGCGTGGGCATCAACCTGCCCTACAACATGCAGGCAGAGCAGAGCGTGCTGGGTGCGGTGCTGCTCAAACCGGAAACGCTCACCGACTTGGTGGAGATCATCCGGCCGGAGATGTTCTACACCCGGCAGAATGCGCAGATCTACTCCGAAATGCTGCGCCTGTTCACCGCCGACCAGACCATCGACTTTGTGACGTTGCTGGACGCTGTTATCTCGGACGGCGTGTTCCCCAGTGCCGACGAAGCAAAGGTGTACCTGACCGGCCTTGCCGAGACGGTGCCCAGCATTTCCAACGTGAAGGCCTATGCCCAGATCGTGCAGGAAAAGTATCTGGTGCGCCAGCTGATGGGCGTTGCAAAGGACATCCTGCAGGATGCCGGAGATGAGCCGGATGCCGACCTGCTGCTGGAAAACGCGGAGCAGCGCATTTATGAGATCCGCTCCGGCCGCGATTCCAGCGCACTGACACCGCTTTCCTCCAGCATGGTGGAGACCCTGACCAACCTGCAGAAGATCAGCGGCCCGGATGCGGACAAATACAAGGGCATCCCCACAGGCTTCCGCCTGCTGGATACGGTGCTCACCGGCCTTGGCCGCGGCGACCTCATCATCCTTGCGGCCCGCCCCGGTATGGGCAAGACCAGCTTTGCGCTGAACATCGCCACCCGCGTGGCCATGCAGCAGAAGGTGCCGGTGGCCATTTTCAGCTTGGAAATGACCAAGGAACAGCTCACGAACCGCATCCTTTCTGCTGAGGCCGGCATCGACAGTCAGGCATTCCGCACCGGTGCCCTGCGCGCCGAGGACTGGGAATATCTGGCCCTTGCCACCGAAAAGCTGCACGATGCACCCATCTATATGGACGATACCTCCGGCATCACCATCACCGAGATGAAGGCGAAGATCCGCCGGGTGAATCAGGACCCCACCCGCCCGAATGTGGGCCTCATCGTCATCGACTATCTGCAGCTGATGACCACCGGCCAGCGCAGCGAAAACCGCGTGCAGGAGATCAGCTCCATCACCCGAAACCTCAAGATCATGGCAAAGGAAATGAATGTGCCCATCATCGCACTTTCTCAGCTGTCCCGTGCGGTGGAAAAGCAGGGCAACAATTCCAGCCACCGGCCCCAGCTTTCCGACCTGCGCGATTCTGGTTCTATCGAGCAGGATGCCGACTGCGTTCTGTTCCTGTACCGCGATTCCTACTATGCCAGCCAGAACCCGGACGGCGCTGAGGTGGATGCTGATACGGCAGAGTGCATCGTGGCGAAGAACCGTCACGGCGAGACCAGCACGGTGCCGCTGGGCTGGGATGGTGCCCACACCCGCTTTATGGATGTGGACTTTAAACGCTGATGAACAATGAAAAAATTCTGGCGCATGTGCGCATGTTTGTTCTGCGAGAAAAGCTGCTTTGTCCGGGTGAGCCGCTGCACTTGGCTGCAGCAGTGTCCGGCGGGGCGGACAGCATGGCACTGCTGCGCATCCTGCTGGCCCTGCAGCCGGAATTCGGGTTTGTGCTTTCGGCCTGCCATGTGAACCACGGCCTGCGCGGTGAGAGCGCTGACCGGGACGAAGCCTTTGTGCGGGCGGAATGCGCCCGGCTGGGTGTGCCGCTGCGGGTGTTCCATGCTGCAGAGATGGCCGACGAAGTGGGCCTGCCGTCGGAACATGCCGGGGAGGACTGGGCGCGCCGCCTGCGCTATGCCTGCTTTGCGCGTTTGTGCGGGGAGGGGATAGATGTCGTTGCAACGGCCCATACTGCAAATGATCAGGCTGAGACCCTGCTGCTGCGGCTGGCCCGGGGCACGGGGCTGCACGGTGCGGCAGGCATCCGGCCAAAGCGCGGGTGCTACCTGCGGCCATTGCTGGCTCTTACCCGGCAGGATACCGAAAGCTTCTGCCGTGCAGCCGGGCAGGCATGGGTCACAGATGAGACGAACGCGACCGATGCCTATGCCCGCAACCGGGTGCGCCGTGCGGCGCTGCCTGCGCTGCAAAGCACCAACGGCGCAGCGGCGGAAAACCTTGCCCGCTTCTGCGAGAAGGCAGCCCGCGCGGATGCCTATTTTGCCCGGAAGGCCGAAGAGCTGCTTTCTGCTGCACGTCTGGATGCGGCACAGGCTGCCATCAAAAGCCCGGAAGCCTGTACGGTGTGGCGGCTGGGCCCGCTTTCCGCTGCGGATGCGCTTATTTTGGAAGCAGCCATGCACTCGCTGACGGCTCCCGTGCGTGACGCAGAGGAAAAATATGTGCAGCTGCTGTGCGGCCTTGTGCGGCGCGGCAGCGGTGCGGTACAGCTGACTGACCGGGTGCGCTTTTGTGCCGGAGACGGATGCTTCTGGCAGGAGATTGTGCCGGAACGGTCCCGGCAGCAGGAAGACAAACGGCCGGAAAGCCAGCCCTTTCAGCCGGAAAAACAGGCAGAATACTGCCTTGCGGGCGGCTGGAAGGTGACTGCAGGGCTTTTTACGGCTGATTTTGAAGAAAAAATACAAGTCGTTCATAAAAAGACTTAAAAAATCAGGCGGATTATGCTAGAATAACTACGTTGTATGCTGGTCTTGTCCTGCGCACTCGCCAGCCGGGAGATGTCTACCGCCCGGCGGGGCGAAGTGTACACAACCGGCTGCGCAAGTGGATGAACGAAACGGGCATCCCGGCCAGCCAGCGCGATCAGCTGCCGCTGCTGGCGGCGGGCAGCGAAGTACTGTGGGTCTGCGGTGCAGGCTTTGCCGAGGGCCTTGCCCCGGATGCAGACACTGCGCAGGTGCTGCAGATGGAAATGGAACATAGGGAGGAAATAACATGAGTATGCATGATGATATCAAGACTGTTCTGGTCAGTGAAGAAGAGTTAAAGGCAAAGGTTGCTGAGCTGGGTGCCCAGATCAGCAAGGATTACGAGGGCAAGAACCTTGTTCTGGTGTCCATCCTCAAGGGCTCGGTGGTGTTTATGGCCGACCTGATGCGTGCGGTGAGCATTCCCTGCAGCATCGATTTTATGGTGGTGTCCAGCTACGGTGGCAGCAACACTGTTACCAGCGGCCTTGTAAAGATCATCAAGGATCTGGACGGTGATCTGTCCGGCAAGGATGTGCTGATCGTGGAGGATATTCTGGATACCGGCGTCACCCTCTCGAACCTTGTGCCCATGCTCAAGATGCGCAACCCCAACTCGGTAAAGATCTGCACCATTCTGGACAAGCCCAGCCGCCGCAAGGCCGATATCCAGCCTGACTACGAGGGCTTCCAGGTGCCGGACGAGTTCGTGGTGGGCTACGGTCTGGACTACGATGAAAAGTACCGCAACCTGCCTTATGTGGGTGTGCTCAAGCCTGAAGTCTACGAGAAGTGATTTCTCACACTATAATTCATCCAAGAACTGGAGTTGATTTTTTTGCAATCCAAAAGACCCCGTTTCAATCCGCTGATCCTTGCTCTGGCGCTGGCGGCGGTGCTGATGGTCTGGTCGGTGCTGGGCGGCACCGGCTCTGCCAGCAGCTCTTCCATGGAATATTCCACGGTGGTGCATTATTTTGAAAGCCTGCAGGTCACGCAGTTCTCGCTGGACCTGAACACCGGTGTCATCACCATGAACCTCAAGGAAGGCGGCAAGAACAACCTGCCCCTGCCCGATACCACGTCCCAGAGCACCACGCAGGCCACCGGCGGACTGCTGAGCGGTATGCTGTCCTCCTCGGATGAGGATACTGCTGCGCAGAAGAACAGCGACGGCACTGTGACTGTGCGCTACAAGCTGCCCTATGCATCCATGTTCGTCAAGTATGTAGGCGACTACATTGCCGCCTACGATGCCGCAAACCCGGATGCTCCCATGGTGTACGATTATACCCCTGTCAAGGAAAACATCCCATGGATGGAGATCCTGTTCTATCTGGCAATGCTGGGCTGCACCGGCTTCTTGCTGTTCTCCATGATGCGCGGCGGCGCTGGCGGCGGCGGGATCATGAACGTTGGCAAAGCCAAGGTGAAGGACGAGCACGAGAACCAAAAGACAGCCACCTTTGCCGATGTTGCCGGTGAGGACGAGGAAAAGGAAGAGCTGAAAGAGGTCGTGGAGTTCCTGAAAAGCCCGGAGAAGTTCAACACTCTGGGTGCCCGCATTCCCCACGGCGTGCTGCTGGTAGGCCCTCCGGGCACCGGCAAGACCCTGCTGGCCCGTGCCTGCGCCGGTGAGGCCGGTGTGCCGTTCTATTCCATTTCCGGCTCTGACTTTGTGGAAATGTACGTCGGCGTGGGTGCATCCCGCGTGCGTGACCTGTTCGATAAGGCAAAGAAGTCCATGCCCTGCATCATCTTCATTGATGAGATCGATGCTGTGGGCCGTCAGCGCGGTGCCGGTCTGGGCGGCGGCCACGATGAACGCGAGCAGACCCTGAACCAGCTGCTGGTGGAAATGGACGGCTTTGAGGCCAACGACGGCATCATCGTCATGGCGGCCACCAACCGTGCCGACATTCTGGATAAGGCCCTGCTGCGGCCGGGCCGCTTTGACCGTCAGGTCTATGTGGGCCTGCCGGATGTCAAGGGCCGTGAGGAGATCCTCAAGGTCCACACCAAAAAGAAGCCGCTGGCCCCGGATGTCTCTCTCAGGGTCATTGCACAGCGCACCGCAGGCTTTGCGGGCGCAGACCTTGAGAACCTTGTCAACGAAGCGGCTCTGCTGGCTGCACGCCGCAACCGCAAGGCCATTACCATGGAGGATATCGAGGAAGCTTCCATGAAGGTGATGGCTGGCCCGGAGAAGAAGAGCCGCGTTGTGACCCCCGAGGAAAAGAAGCTGACTGCTTACCACGAGGCAGGCCACGCTGTGGCGGGCTTCTACTGCAAGCATCACCCCCGTGTGCACGAGATCACCATTATCCCGCGTGGTCAGGCTGGCGGCTACACCATGTACCTGCCCGAGAAAGACCGCAGCTACGTGACAAAGGGCGAAATGTTCGAGGATATCGTTTCCAGTCTGGGCGGCCGCGTGGCCGAACAGCTGATCCTGGAGGATATCTCCACCGGTGCTTCCAATGATCTGCAGCAGGCCACCAACATTGCCCGCCAGATGATCACCAAGTACGGCTTCTCGGAGCGGCTTGGCCCTGTGGTGTACGGTACCTCGCAGGAGGAGACCTTCCTGGGCCGCGATCTGGGTCAGGGCAAGGGCTACAGCGAGACCACCGCTGCCGAGATCGACGGCGAGATGCGGGATATCATCGATGAAGCCTACGAGACCTGCCGCCGCACCCTGACCGAGCACATCGATCAGCTGCACGCGCTGGCACAGGCCCTGATGGAACGCGAGAAGCTCAACGAGCAGGAGTTCAACACCATTATGGCGGGCGGCACACTGCCCCCGCGTGAAGGCGATGAGCCGAAGCCGGAACAGCCTGCTCAGACCGTGCAGGCTGCCACTGCAGAGACCGCTCAGCAGGCCGAAACTGCTGAACCTGCAGAGACCGCTGAGCCTGCCGAACAGGCCGAAACGGCCCAGCCGCTGCCGGAGACCGCTGCACCGGAAACGCCGGATGCACAGGACCCGCAGAACTGATTTGATCCAAATGGAAAGGAGCGAGTGTCGTGGAGGAAAATTTTAACCCGGTCGCACGGACCCGCGCAAACTATTACACCCCCGGCAGCCCGGTGCAGTTCGTCTGCGTGGAGCTGCTCAAGGGTGATGTCAGCGGGGAGCACGCGGTCTGCCTGACCTTCAAGAATATTTCCAAGGTGACCCTGACCGCGCTGGAGATCCACTTCAAGTGCAAGGGCGTGGACGGCGTGATCCTGTGCGAGGACCGGTTCGAGTACCGTGACTTGGAAGTAAAGCCCGGCGAACTGTTTGGCATGGACGATGCGGTGTTCGTTACCGCAAAGGCCATCACCAGCGTGGATGTTTCGCTGTGCAACGTGTACAACGGCAAGCGGGTGGTGCATCTGGACGGCATCAAGCGCGTGCGCCTGCCTGCCCCCAAGCGCCTGTCTGCTGAGCTGGAAAAGGCGCTGGAGACCCGCATGAACCGCCCGGAGCTGAAGTATCAGCCGCAGGTGTTTGAAAATGGCTGGTACTGCGCCTGCGGTGCCTTCCACCCGAAGGAGGAGGATACCGTGTACTGCTCGGAGTGCGGCTGCGACCGCATCCTGCTGCAGAACGCGCTGAACACCCTGCTGCAGCCGGAACAGCCTGCCCAGACCGAGCCGGAACTGGAAACGCCTCTTGCCCCGCAGGCCGAAGAGCCTACCCGCATTATGGGCGCAGCGCCCGTGCAGGAGGAGCCGACCCGGATCATGGGTGCACCGTGCCGTGAAGCAGAACCACAGCCGGAAGAACCTGCTGCAGAGCAGACCCGTGTACTGGATGCCGGAATGCGGACACAGTTCCCGGGCAGGGCATCTCATGCAGCTGCGGACGAAGGCACCCGTGTGATGCCTGCTGCAGCCCGCCGTGCACAGCCGGTATCTCAGCAGCCGGAGCCTGCCTATGACGACGAGGAAGAATACGAGGACGAGCGCGACAGCGTGGCCGAAGCGCTGATCCGCTGGGTGCCGCCCATCACTGCCATTGTCTGTGCAGCAGTGGCACTGTGCGGCTTCGTGTATTACCAGTTCGTGCTGTAACACAAACAGCAGCGGAGAGGGCGGTATGCCTTCTCCGCTTTTTTGTATGCCAGAAGAAGGGAGAACCATTATGCCGGAAGAAGCCTTACAGGCTGCCTTTGAGATCAAAACTGCCTGCGATGAGATCAGCCGCCGCCTGCTGCGCTGGCACTGGGAGCACAAACCCGGTGCGCACAGCTTGGGTGCATTGCTGGATCACGTTGCACAGCGCCAGCAGGAAAGCCCGGACTACTACGACCGTATGCCGGATCTTTCCGGCAAAAACAGCTGGCAGCAGCTGGATACCACCATTTGTATGCGGGTTCTGCTGGACCCGGAAAAGGATGCCGCCAAACCGCTGGACCTGCTGGGCAATACCAGCGATCCGGGTGCGGCCCGCCGCGCCTGCAATGCTGTGCGCACCGCCCGCAACGAAGCCGCCCACGCCACCGATCACACCGATGCCGCTCAGGCGGCGATCCTGTTCAATGAGGCGGTGGAGAGCTTGGAAGATGGCTATGTGGGCACGGCTTTCCGCGAGAATGAACTTGCCCGCTATTACCGCGATGCAGAAAATTATCTGGCACGCTGCGGCGCAAAGGAGCCGATCGCATCCAGCCGTACGCCGGAAGAAAAAACGGCTGCGCACGAGCCAGCCCGCCAGAGCACAAAGCAGGGCCAGAACCGCAGCACCCAGAGCCGCAAAACGGCCGGCAGCCGTTCCTCCGGCAGCAGAAGCACCACAGCGCGCAGCAGCTCGGCCAAAAGCCGCAGCACGGCAGGCCGCAAAAAGAAACAGAGAAGAACTGGCAATAAAACCGTGTTCATCGTTTTGCTGGTGGTCCTGCTGCTGGGGCTTGCCGTGCGTGCATGGAGCATGGGCGCAGCCTGACCGCCTGTAATGCCCTGCTTCTCAGAAAAAAGCCGTCTTTTGTACACAGTTGCCAGAAAAACAAAAATGCGTTCGGAATAAACCGGGAAAAGCGCATCTTGCGGGATGGGTGAAAGCGGTTTATAATAAGCATGAAAACGTTTACACATAACAATGCATCCCAAAAGAGAGAAGTACTGCAAATGACCATCAGTGATATTGCAAAAATGGCGGGTGTATCCAGTGCGGCGGTCAGCCGCTACCTGAACGGAGGCCCCCTGAGCGAACAGAAGAGGGCTGTCATCCACGAGGTAGTGGAAAAGACCGGCTACCGCCCGGATACCGCCGCCCAGACTCTGCGCACCGGAAAAGTGAATCAGGTGGGGGTGATCGCTCCCAGCATCGGTTCCCAGTCGGTGGGGCAGATCACGGCAGGCATTGCCAGTGAGCTGGATGCAAAGAGCTATCTGATGCTGCTGGGAAACACCGAGCTGGATGCCCAGCGGGAATTGGGCTATCTGACTGCTATGCAGCGCAACCACGTGGCGGGCATCATCCTGCTGGGCAGCTATTATACTCCTCAGCTGGCGCAGGCACTGAAAAACTGCCGTGTGCCGGTGGTGGTAACAGGCCAGCGTTTTCAGGATGTGGCCTGCGTGTACAACGACGACCGCACTGCAGCCCGGGAACTTGCCCAGCGGATGCTGGACCATGGCCGCAGAAGGATCGTTTATATTGGCGGTACAGAGCGGGACGATGCCACCGGCGTGCAGCGCCGTGAGGGCGTGCAGGATGCGCTGAACGCTGCCGGACTGAACGGCGAACAGATGCCCGCATCTGCTGCAACGCCTTTACCATGGAGGAGGGCCAGCGCTGTATGCAGGAACTGCTGGTGCGCTGCCCGGATCTGGACGGTGTGGTCTGCGTGACTGACACGGTGGCCTTTGGTGCCATGCGTGCCCTGCGGGAAGCAGGACGGCATGTGGGGCAGGATGTGGGTCTTGCAGGCGTTGGCGACAGCTGGGCTGGCAGCATGATGGAACCGGGGCTGGCCACGGTGCGCTTTTACCAGAAGCAGGTGGGGCAGGAGGCTGCCCGGATCCTGCTGCAGATGCTGGAAGAAAATGGAAGCAGCGGGCCTGTGCGTCAGGTGACGCTGGGCTATCAGATCGTGGAGCGAGGCTCCCTTTGATGATAAAGGATAAAAGTATGGGTCGTAAGCTGATTTTTCTGGATATTGACGGCACGCTGCTGCCGCCGGGTGATATGCTCATCCCGGAAAGCACTCTGGCTGCACTGGATCGCGCCAGAGCAAACGGACACAAGCTGTTTTTGTGCACCGGCCGCAACCACCGCATGACCGAACCGCTGCTGCGGCACGACTGCTTTGCGGGCGCAGTGTGCAGCGCCGGCGGCTATGTGCTGTGCGATGGCAAGACGCTGGTGGATATCCCCATGGAGCCGCAGCAGGCTGAAGGCGTGCGCGCGGCGCTGGAGCGCAATGGCGTGGAGTGCACGCTGGAAGCCCGGGATGCCACCTTTGGCGGAAGCAAGATGGCTGAGAGGTGGAAATTTATCCACAAAAAGAACGATGCACCGCTGAACAGCGAAGCAGAACGCTGGCGCAAAGCCATGGAAGAGGGCATGTCCATCCTGCCGCTTTCCGATTACAAAGGGGAACCGCTGTATAAGATCGTGTTCATTGCCGACCACGAGAGCGACCTTGCCGAGGCAAAGCAGCTCTATGCCGACCAGTTTGTGTTCTGCGAAAGCAAGCTGGACCGCCTGACCGATGGCTTTGTGAATGGTGAACTCATCAACCGCAAATTTGATAAGGGCACCGGAATCAAGGCCATCTGTGATCATCTGGGCTGCACGCTGGCGGATACCATCGGCTTTGGTGACAGCGATAATGACCTGCAGATGACCGATGTTGCCGGCATCAGTGTGTGCATGGCCAATGGCTCCGAAAACCTGAAAAAGCGGTGCGACCGCATTGCTCCCTCGGTATACGAGGACGGCATTGCAAAGGAGTTCAAGGCGCTGGGTCTGATCTGAAAAAAACAACAAAGGCTGCGGCAGGGATAAGACCCGGGCCGCAGCTTTTTGCTGCCACAGGGTTTTATAAAACGGAAAAACGTGGTAGAATAAACCAGAATGCCGGGTTCAAAGCCCGGCAAAAAGGGAGGAATTGAAATGCGTTCTGTTCTGGAAGTATGTGTGGACAGCACTGCCAGTGCACTGGCAGCAAAGCGCGGCGGTGCCAGCAGGCTGGAACTGTGTGCCGATCTGATCGTGGGCGGTACAACGCCCAGCCTTGCGCTGGTGCGTCAGGTCAAGGCGGAGACCGGCCTGCCGGTGCGTGCTCTGCTGCGGCCCCGGTTCGGAGACTTCTGTTACGACAGCTACGAGCTTGCCCAGATGGAACAGCTGGCCGCAGAGCTGGTGAAGGCCGGGGCGGATGGTATCGTGACCGGTGTGCTGACCCCGGAAGGGCAGCTGGATGCGGAGGCCATGCGGCCCATTTATGCGGCGGCGCGCAGGGCAGCAGAGAAGGCAGGCCGTCCGGTGGCGTGTACCCTGCACCGTGCCTTTGATGTCAGCGCCGACCCCTTTGCGGCACTGGAAACGGTCCGGAGCATGGGCCTTTGTACCATCCTCACCAGCGGGCAGGCGGCGAGTGCCCCAGAGGGAGCGGAGCTTCTCGGCCGACTGGTGGAGCGGGCAGGGGACAGCGTGGAAATTCTGGTAGGTGCCGGTGTCACGGCACAAAACATCCCGGCACTGGCCGCACAGACCGGGGCACATGCGTTCCACCTTTCCGGCAAGCAGGTGCTGCAAAGCCGCATGACCTTCCGCCGCGAGGGTGTGCCCATGGGGCTGCCGGGCTTTTCAGAGTTTGAGGTATGGCAGACGGGTGAAGAAAACATCCGTGCTGCACGGCAGGCACTGGATGCGATCAAGAACAACTAAAACAAAAGCGCTCTCCCAACGGAAACCCGGATGGGGAGAGCGCTTTTTTATGATGATGAATTTGAAGGGTGAAGATAGCTTAGTAATGCAGCTCGTCGCCGGTCAGTGCTTCCAGCACCGGCAGCATGGCAGCGGCCTCGGCCTTGGCAGCGGGCAGATCCATATCGCGGTAGTTGCCGCACTCCACTTCGCTGGCCCCGGGCACAGCGCCCTCAAAGCCAGCCATGAAGCGGAAGGATTCCACCGTCAGCTCCAGTGCCTCGGCGGGAGTCAGGCCGCGGGTGAGCAGATAGAAGCCGGTGCGGCAGCCCATGGGGCCAACGTAGATCACGCTGTCCTGAAAGGCGCTGTTGCGTGCATAGGTGGCAAACAGATGCTCCAGCGTGTGGGCGGCACCGGTGGACAGGTAATCGCCGTGATTGGGCCTTTTCATGCGGATGTCCCATGTGAGAACATCGCCGTCCTGACGGCTCAGATACATGCCGCGGTCCAGTTTGGTATGGTCAACACAGAAGCTTGCAATGCGTTCCATGATCTTCTCCTTTGGCTTATGCCTGCAGGCGCTGCACGCTGCCGTGAGCGCAGTCCACAGCGATCATCAGGCCGTCACGGATGTGGCTGGTAGCACCGGCGGCACCCACAACGGTAGGCTTGAGCAGGGCCTTGCCGGCAATGGCAGCGTGGCTGTTCAGGCCCGGCTCTTCCACCACCAGAGCGGCGGCATCGCGCACGTAACTCAGCATTTCGTTGCTGGTGGAGGGCACCACCAGAACCATGCCGGGCTTGAACTTTGCACGCACCTCTTCCAGCGTGCGGCAGACGCAGGCCTTGCCGGTGGCGCTGGTCACGTCGGCATTCTCGCGGCCAACGCCCACACCGGTAGCCAGACAGTTGCCTACCATGTGGATCTTGATCATGTTGGTGGTGCCGGACACGCCCACAGGCACGCCTGCGGTCACAACGGCCAGCTCACCGTTGTGCAGGTAGCCGTTCTCCTTGGCCAGAGAGGTGGACATTTCGATCAGCTCATCAGTGCTGTGTGCCAGAGGCATCATCAGCGGGGTGATGCCCCAGCTCAGGGCCAGCTGACGCTGCACCTGCTCCTTCATCACGCAGGCGATGATGGGCTGCTCCGGGCGGTACTTGCTCAGCAGACGGGCGGTGTTGCCGGACTCGGACACCGTAACGATGGCGGCAGCGTTCACGTCCTTGGCGGTCAGGCAGGCAGCGTGTGCAGTTGCATCGCTCACGCTGATCTTGCCGGTGTTCTCGGTGAGGGGAACAAAGCGGGCGTGGTTCTCCTGCTCGGTGCGCTCAGCAATGGCAGACATGGTCTTGAGAGCATCCACCGGATAAGCACCGGCAGCAGTCTCGCCGGAGAGCATGATGGCAGAGGTGCCATCGTAGATGGCATTTGCCACGTCGGAGATCTCGGCACGGGTGGGACGGGGGTTCACGATCATGCTGTCCAGCATCTGGGTAGCGGTGACGATGGGCTTGCCAAAGGAGAAGGAGCGCTCGATGATATTCTTCTGAATGCCGGGCAGCTCGGTAAAGTCGATCTCAACGCCCAGATCGCCGCGGGCCACCATGACAGCATCGGCAGCAGCCAGAATGCTGTCGATGTTGTTCACGCCCTCACGGTTCTCGATCTTGGCGATGATGCGGATATCGGAATCATACTCGTTGAGCAGGTTGCGGATATCGTACACATCCTGTGCGGTGCGCACGAAGGAAGCAGCGATGAAGTCAAAGCCCTGCTGTGCGCCAAAGATGATATCGTCGCGGTCGCGCTGGCTCATATACGGCATGGACAGATGCACGCCGGGCACATTGACACCCTTCTTGTTCTTGATCTTGCCGTTGTTCAGCACTTTGCACACGATGTCGGTGTCGTTCACGGTGATGATCTGCAGCTTGATCAGGCCGTCGTCCAGCATGATGGTGCCGCCGGGCTCACGTCCTGCGGCAGGTCCTTATAGGTGATGGAGCAGATCTCCTTGGTGCCTTCCACCTCGCGGGTGGTCAGGGTGAAGGTCTGGCCGGCTTCCAGCATTTCAGTGCCGTTCTTGAAGTCCTTCAGGCGGATCTCGGGGCCTTTGGTGTCCAGCAGGGCGGCGACCGGCTTGCCCAGCTCTTCACGAATGGCCTCAGCTTTTCAAAGCGGCCCAAATGCTCTTCGTGAGAGCCGTGGGAAAAATTAAAACGGGCAACATTCATGCCGTTGGCGACCAGCTCGCGCAGAACGCCTTCCTGATCGGTGGACGGGCCCAGAGTGCAGATGATCTTTGTTTTTCTCATATACTTTTACTACCTCCAACTACAACTTCACATTCTCTATTTTGCGGCAGGCTGTCCGCTGTCATACAGGCAGCTGCACGTGGCCAACGGGAAAAATCCCGTGCTGTGGTACAAAAGCGGAAAAATCCTGTGGTTCAAAACTTTTCCAACTATTATTATATCCGCTGGGATACAATAGGGCAAGGAAAACTTTGCGCTGTGGCTGAATTTTTTAGGCGGTCAAGAAATCTTTGCCACGGAATGACGCATTTACGTTTAAAAATGAAAAAACGCCCGGTCAATTCGTGAACAAAATGACGAACATTTTGGTGAAAATGACGGATATTTGCGGGAAGGCGAAAAAGCTTGCATCCGGCACAGGATTTGCTTATAATGATAAGTAAAGATAGTATCACTTATCCGGGGCAGGTCCCCGGAAGAAATGGAGAAAAAACAGATATGGAAAAGCGTGTTTTTCTGATCGTCCTCGACAGCTTTGGAATCGGTGCAGAGCCGGATGCCGCCGCCTTTGGCGACGAGGGCACCAACACCCTGGGTGCCATTGCAAAACATCCCAACTTCAACTGCCCCAACCTGCAAAAGATGGGCATGTTCAACATTGATGGTGTGACCGCAGGCGAAAAGACCGCAGCGCCCATCGGCTCCTTTGCCCGCCTGCAGGAGCAGAGCATGGGCAAGGATACCACCATTGGTCACTGGGAGATCGCCGGTGTGGTAAGCCCCAAGCCGCTGCCCACCTTCCCGAACGGCTTCCCGGATGAGCTGATCCACGAGTTTGAGGAAAAGACCGGCCACAAGGTGCTGTGCAACAAGCCTTACTCCGGCACGCAGGTACTGAAGGATTACGGCGAGCAGGCCATGAAAGAAAACGCCCTTATCGTTTACACCAGTGCCGACAGTGTATTTCAGGTGGCCGCCAACGAAGAGCTGGTGCCGGTGCATGAGCTGTACCGCTACTGCGAGATCGCCCGCGAGATGCTCAAGGGCGAGTACGGCGTGGGCCGCGTGATCGCACGCCCCTTCCTGGGCCACACTGCGGATACCTTCTACCGCACCACCAACCGCCACGACCTGAGCCTCAAGCCGCCCCGCGCTACCATGCTGGATCTGCTGAAAGATGCTGGCAGGGATGTGATCGCTGTGGGTAAGATCTTTGACATCTTCGACGGTGAGGGCGTGACCGAGAAGATCAAGACCACTGGCAACACCAATGGCATCGCCTTTACCAAGGCCCTGCAGACCCGCGACTTTGAGGGCCTTGCCTTTGTGAATCTGGTGGACTTCGATATGCTCTACGGCCACCGCCGCGATGTAGCAGGCTATGCCGCCGCTGCCACCGAGTTTGACAAGTTCGTGGCCGACTTCATCCCCGGAATGCGGGAGGGCGATCTCCTCATGGTCACCGCTGACCATGGCTGCGACCCGTCCTATACCAAGACCACCGACCACACCCGCGAGTATGTGCCGTACCTGATCTGCGGCAAGGGCGTGAAGCCTGGCGTTGACCTTGGCACCCGTCTGTGCTTTGGCACCATCGCCCAGACCATCTGCGAGTATCTTGATGTGGATGCTTCCTCTCTGGACGGCAAGAGCGTCTGGAACGAGATCAAGGCATAATTATTTTGAATGAGAAAGCCGCCTGCATTGGTTCAAGATGCAGGCGGCTTTTTTATGCAGTTTATCGGCACGGACTTTCTGGTGAAAAAGCAAAACAGGAAACGACCGCAGTTGTTTCCTGTTTTGCAAATAAAATAATATTTCCGCGATAGAGTCCGGAGCTTGCGCGGAGGACATTTCAAATCGTCAGGCCGCGTCGTTCTGCTGCGAAGCAGCATCCTGAATGGCACCCCAGATGGAGGAAGCCGCATTGTAGATGGACGATGCAGCCTGTTCCACCTCTTCCTGCGTGGGCAGGGAGATAGACGGGGCTTCGGCAGGTGTGTCCCCGCCGGTCTCGCCCTCGGCGGGAGCTTCCGGCTCCGGCGTCTGGGTGTCGGCAGGCTGCTCGCATCTGCAGGCTGGTCAGCCGGGACGGTCTCTTCCGGCAGGCTGTCGGCAGGCACTTCCTCGGGAACGCTCTCGGCAGGCACCTCCGAAACAGCGGCGTTCGGGTCGGTGGTGGGGGTGAACACATCGGTCTTTTCCGGCTTCTGGGTGGTGTCGGCAACGGTGCCCTCACCGCCCAGCACGGACGCAATCATTTCCTTGGCCTTGCTCACAGAAGCATCGTCCGGTTTCATGACGTAGAGCTTCTGTCCCTTGGCAGAGTAGCACTTGGTGCTGCTGGAGCTTGTGCCGGTGACGGTATAGCTTTCAATATCCCACTCGGCAAAGTCGCTCAGCTGCATCCGCACCAGCGCACTGATCTGATCCTGCGAAAAGCTGGTGACGAAGCAGTCGGCTGCGGCATCCATGATCTTGGAAAAGCCCATCAGCAGGGCAGGGGACTTGATCTTGTTCAGCATGGCATCGATCACCTTCATCTGGTTGATGCCGCGCTGGATATCGCCGGATGCAAAGGCGTGACGCTCACGGGCAAAGGCCAGAGCGGCCTTGCCGTCCAGATGGTTCCAGCCCTCCACAAAGGTGGTGGGGTCATAGTAGCCGGGGCTGCCCACAGAAGTGAACGCCTGATCGGAGTAGACATCCACGCCGCCCAGCGCATCGATGATGCTGATGAAGCCCGCAAAGTTGATGCGGATGTAATGGTCCACATTGACACCGTACAGATTGCCCAGTGTGGCCATGCTGGTTTCCACGCCGTACAGACCGGCGTGAGTCAGCTTATCCTTGCTGTCAGTGCCGGCAAGGTCTACGTAGTAGTCGCGCGGGGTGTTGATCAGGGCCACCCTCTTGGTGACAGGGTTCACGGCAGCGAGGATATTCACGTCGCTGCGGGCATTTTCGGTCAGCTCGCCGCGGGTGTCCACGCCGCTGAGGTAGATCACAAACGGCTCCTTGGTGATCTTGTTGGCCTCGGCACCGGTGAGCAGGCCAGAGGTCATGCTGCCCAGGGCAGAAAGGCCCTGCTGGGCCCAGAAGCAGCCCAGCGCCATGGCAGCGCACAGGAACACCGAGAATACCCGGGCCACCTTGCCGGGAACATTGTACTCCTGACAGCGCTTTACCAGCAGCCACAAAAGCGCCAGCAGCGCGGCCAGAATGACCAGATACAGCACCGGAAGCATCTGGGTGCGCCACAACTGCACCAGTGCCAGAATGCTTAAAATACCTTGTAAGATCAGCAAAATTTTCCCCCACTTGGAAGGTACTGCCACGGCTCCATCCACGGGCGGATGGGCCTTGGGCGGTACGGGTGTGTTGTGGCCGCTGCGCGGCGGCTTCTGGGGAGGCTGGGCCGGAGGCGGTGTGCTGGGCTGTTCCGGCGGCAGCTCGGAAAAAAACGCCGAGCTGTCTACCTCGATGGGCGCAGTATCCTCAGAGCCTTCCTTGCGGCTGATGTGCCGCAGAGAACGGTAATCTTCGTGGGAACGATCGTTTTCATCCATCATTCAAAACCACTCCTTTTTTGTCAGGAAACAGGTACAATGGTCAGCACTGCACGGGCCGGAAGGCAGGTGGCGGTCTGATCTTCGTTGGAAAGCCAGCCAAAGCCTTCACAGATGTGATCCGGGCAGGGCGAATCCACGAACCGGGCTGCACCGTCCTTGATCTGAATGTGGACGGTATAGTAACCGGTGTCCACATCATAGGTCTCATCCACGTCCAGCGGCAGGTTCATGGTGGTGTTGTTGTCGCCGTAGATCAGCTCGGCCCGCAGCCCGGAGCCGGAAGCGTGCACGCGGCGCACCACCAGCAGCACAGCGGCAATGGCCAGAATGACCACGGCAAAGAGAAGATCGGTAAGCAGCTTTTTGTTTTTCATGCGTTAATCCTTGATCTGTAATTGTTCCAGCTCGGCCAGCCACAGTGCGGCACAGGCATCGCTGGGCATCCGCCAGTCGCCGCGGGGCGAAAGGGTCACGCTGCCCACCTTGGGGCCGTCGGGCAGGCAGCTGCGCTTGAACTGTTGGGCAAAGAACCGCCAGTAGAAGTTGCGCAGCCACTTGTACAGCACGCTGTCCGGGTACTCCGGCCGGCCTGCGAATGCAGTCTTTGCCAGCCGGAAGATCTTGGCCGGGCCAAAGCCGAAGCGCAGCACCTGATACAGGTAGAAATCGTGCAGCTCGTAGGGTCCCACAAGGTCCTCGGTCTTCTGCGCGATCTCGCCGTCCTTGGCAGGCAGCAGCTCCGGGGAGACGGGCGTATCCAGAATATCCAGCAGCACCGTGCGCAGAGCATCGGTGGCGGCAATGTCGGCTTCGTAGCGCACAAGGTGACGCACCAGCGTTTTGGGCACACCGGCGTTCACACCGTACATGCTCATGTGGTCGCCGTTGTAGGTGGCCCAGCCCAGCGCCAGCTCCGAAAGGTCGCCGGTGCCCACCACGAGACCGCCGGTGCGGTTGGCGGTGTCCATCAGCTCCAGCGTGCGCACGCGGGCCTGTCCGTTTTCAAAGGTGACATCCAGCACGCTCTCGTCCTGACCGATGTCCGCAAAATGGCTGTGCACGGTGTTGGCGATATCGATCTCTTTTAAAGGAAACCTGCAGCTCATCGCACAGGATCTCTGCGTTGCTGCGGGTGCGCTTCGTGGTGCCAAAGCAGGGCATGGTCACAGCCAGCACATCCCGGGCGGGGCGGCCCAGCTGCTTCATGGCACGCACGGCCACCAGCAGCGCAAGACAGCTGTCCAAGCCGCCGGAAATACCGATAACGGCGGTCTTTGCGTGGGCGTGTTCCAGCCGCTTCGCAAGGCCGTCCGCCTGCATCTTCAAAATAAGCTCACAGCGCTCGGCGCGGCGCTTGGGGTCGCCGGGCACAAAGGTGCGGGGTCGATCCAGCGGGTCAGCGTGGTCTCTGCCGGTTCCAGATCGAACTCCACGGTCTGGTAGCCCTCGCCGCTCAGCTCAAAACTGGTGTTGCGGGCACGCTCGGCTTCCATGCGCTGGCAGTCGATCTCAGTCTCGGCACAGCCGCCGTCAAAGGGGGCGTTCTCCGCCAGAATAATGCCGTTCTCGGCGATCAGGTCGTGGCCGGCGAACACCATGTCCTGCGTGCTCTCACCGTGCCCGGCGGAAGCATACAGGTAGCCGCACAGCAGGCGGGCAGACTGGTTGACACAGCGCCCGGCGGTACTCGGCCTTGCCGACGGTCTCATCGCTGGCGGAAAGATTTGTGATCACGGTCGCACCGGCCAGCGCGTGGAAGGTGGAGGGCGGCAGGCGCTCCACAGATCCTCGCAGATCTCCACACCCAGCACAAAGCTGGGCATCTGGCGGCAGCGGAACAGCAGGGAGGTGCCAAAGGGCACCTGCTGACCGCACACCTCCACCAGCTCCACCTCGGTGCTGCCCGGGGTGAACTGGCGCTTTTCGTAGAACTCGCCGTAGTTGGGCAGATAGGTCTTGGGCACAAGACCCAGAATGCGGCCATGGCATAGCACGGCGGCGCAGTTGTACAGCTTGCCGTGCACCAGCAGCGGCAGGCCCACCAGCGTGACAACGTCCAGTGCTTTTGTTTCATCAAGCAGGGTGCTCAGGGCATCCAGTGCACCGGTCTGCAGCGTGCGCTGCAGAAACAGGTCGCCGCAGGTATAGCCGGTCAGGCAGAACTCGGGGAACACGGCCAGCTTTACGCCGCGGGCTGCGGCTTTGTGCAAAGCATCCGTGATCTGCCGGACATTATAGGCGCAGTCGGCCACCCGCAGTGCGGGAGAAAGGGCGGCTGCTTTCAAAAAACCATCTTTCATCGGAGGATTTCACATCCTGTCTTTCTTAGTTGACTGCAATTTCCTGCAGTGCACATAGTATACCACAAACAGACCCAAACGGGAAGTAAAAGAACAATGACAAAAACAAAACAGCCGCGTTCTCTCCATCTCGCACTGCCCGACGGAGAAAGCGGACAAGACAAAAAATAAAAATCCCACACAAAATGTGCGGGAATCAAAGACTGAAAAATGGAAAACGAGATAGACCGTAAGCCGGGTTCTGTATTAAACGACGATCTGTCTAGACCTGCCATTGCTGACAGGTTCGTGCCGCCTTCGGGACACGCGAGCAGCGCTGTACGTCCCATATAGGCGTTGCTTCCGGTAGGGTTTACAAAGCCGCATGGTCACCCATGCGCTGGTGAGCTCTTACCTCGCCGTTTCATCCTTACCGCATTGCTGCGGCGGTTTGTTTTCTGTTGCACTTTCCCTAAGGTCACCCTCGGCTGCCGTTAGCAGTTACCGTGCTCTGTGAGGCCCGGACTTTCCTCAGAGCGGTCAAAGCCGCCCCGCCGCCGTATGTTCCACTCGTTTTCCGCTCCTCATGATACCATAAAAAAGCAGGATTTGCAAGTAGAAGCCTTTTTTGATATAATATCTTATATATTTTTATGTTTTTTTGCGCAGGAGGTGGGTGCATATGCGGCTGTTTTTTACGGTGCCCGATACGCCGCAGACCCAAAACGGAGTGCTTCTGCGCAATTTTCTGCGCCAGTGTGCCGTTTCTACCGACCTTGCCCGTGCAGTCAAGTTCCGGGGCAGCGGCTTTTTTGCGGATGGAGAGCCTGTCCTTGCCAACCGCAGGGTGTACCCGGGGCAGACGGTCAGCTTTGAGCTGCCGCCGGAAGGGGAAGGCGTGGCCCCGCAGCCGGAGATCCCGGTAAACGTGGTCTATGAGAATGCCTTTGCAGTGGTGCTGGAAAAGCCGCCGCATCTGGCCGTGCACCCCACCCTGAACTACCCCTACGATACCCTTGCCAACGGGTATGCGGCATGGGCTGCGCAGCAGGGCATCAGCCCGGTGTTCCGCCCGGTGAACCGTATCGATAAGGACACCAGCGGCCTTGTTCTGGCTGCAAAGCACGCCTATGCTGCGCCGCTGCTGGCCCGGAATGTGGAAAAACTCTACTATGCCGTTGTGGAGGGAGAGCTGCCGCTGGGTCCGGGCGTGATCGACGCGCCCATTGGCCGCCAGGCGGAGAGCATCATTGGCCGCTGCGTGACCCCGGACGGCAAGCCCAGCCGTACCGAGTATACCATATTAAAAGCAGAAAACGGCCTGAGCCTTGCAGCCTGTGTGCCGGTAACGGGCCGCACCCATCAGATCCGGGTGCATTTTGCGTTCATCGGACACCCGCTGGCGGGGGATGACCTTTACGGCGGGAGCCGGGAGCGCATTGGGCGGCAGGCGCTGCACTGTGCAAGGCAGAGCTTCCGGGTGCCGGTGTACACCCCGGTGGAGGGCGGAATCCGGGTGGAATGCCCGGCGAATGGAAATAACTGGAAGACTGCTGTGGCGGAAAGCCCGCTGCCGCAGGATATAAAACAGCTTTTTGGTGAAAAGTAAGTGAAAGAACCGCCCAAATTTTGTGACAATGCTTGTTTCAAAGACGGCAGGGTGTATAATAAAATAAGAATGTTGTGTGCATGAGCCTGCTGGAAAGGGCATGTGCGCCCAAGACCGCCGCCGTCTTATCCCGGCACCGTGTGTGCATTGGCGGCAAGGAAGGAGAAAACCCTTTTGATCGAAGACAAGACAAAGGAGCAGCAGCCCGCTTCACCGGTAAAACCGAAACGCGGCCAGAGGCTGCGCTCCCTTTGGGCACAGCTGCAATGCATGGGGCTTTTGCACCGGCACCGGCTGCGCCGTAAAACCCAGAATCACGTGAATGATTTTGGCAGAAAGCTTGCCCAGAATTCTGCCGTGCCAGTCATCGGGGAGACGCTGTATGCACTGGGCTATTCTACAGAGTATGGATTCGTCCGCGTTGGGCGCGGCCTGCGCAGCGGCTGGCTGTGGCTGTGGCAGGCATTTACGACACTGCTGGCAAATGCTGCGGCAATGGCGTTCCCGGGGGCAGCGCAGATGTTCCGGGACCTGTTCGGCCCGATCTGGCTGTTCTTCCGGGGCTGCGGTTCGCTGCTGGTGCACGCCCAACGGGTGCGGAAAGAAAAAGGCTTTGCCGCAGCCTGCAAAGCCAGCGTACATTATCTGGCCAGCGGCGTGCGCCGCAACCTGAAAACACTGCCGCGCATGGCCATGTATGTGCTGCCGGTGTGCGCACTGGCCGTTATGGTGACCGTGTTCAACCATACCGTCCGCCAGCCTTATGCGCTGGAGGTGCAGGTGAACGGCCAGACCGTCGGCTATGTGGCCAATGAGGATGTGTTCAACTCGGCCCGTGAGGCGGTGCAGGAGCGTATCAACTACGCAGACACCGACCATGCAAAGTGGACCGTGGAGCCTACCTACACCGTTACCGTGGCCCACAAGACCATGGATGAAAACGAGATGGCGGACGCGATCCTGAAGAGCGCCAGCGACGAGATCAGCGAGGGCACGGCCCTGTATCTGGATGGCGAGCTGACCGCAGTGTGCAGCGATGGTGTCAGCCTGCAGAGCTACCTGAGCAGCCTGCTGGAACCCTATGAGGACCCTGAGAACTCCAACGTGACCGTGGGCTTCAACAAGGAAGTCACGCTGGAAAACGGCATCTACTTCAACGACAGCTTTCAGGACGAAGCGGATGTGGAAAAGGAACTTTCCGGTGTGCAGCAGCAGGAAAAGATCTACACAGTGGGCGCAGGCGACACGCTATGGAGCATCGCCCAGAAAAACGACCTCACCTTCCGTGAGCTGTGCGAACTGAATACCAATTTCAAGGGCGCGCCCCTGAACGAGAAATCTAACATTCAGGCCGGTGATGAGCTGATCGTGACCAAGCAGGAAGCTACGCTGGAAGTGCGCATCACCAAGGTGGAGACCTGGCAGGAGGAGATCCCCTATACCACCGAGACCACCACCTCCAACGAGTACACGGTGGGTACCAAGAAAACGGTGCAGAACGGTGTGAACGGCCTGCGTCAGATCACGGCGCAGCGTGTTTATAACACCGATGGCATCCAGCTTTCCCAGAAGATCCTGAGCACGGAAGTGGTGCAGGAGCCTGTCACGGAAAAAATCGTGAAGGGCACCAAAAAGGTGACCAGCAGCACCAGCTACATCACCGGCAGCGGTCAGTTCATCTGGCCGGTGCCCGGCTATCGCGACTGCTCACGCTGGTACGGCGGCAGCCACAAGGGTGTGGATATCTGTGCGGCTGCCGGTACGCCCATCTACGCATCGGCGGGCGGCACCGTGACCAAGGCCGGCTACAACAAGGCCGGTGCCGGTACGGGTTATGGCTACTCCATCATCATCAGCCACGGCAGCGGCTACACCACGGTGTATGCGCACTGTCTGTCGCTGGCGGTGCACTCTGGTCAGACCGTCAAGCAGGGCCAGCTGATCGGCTATGTGGGCAGCACCGGACGCTCCAGCGGCAACCACTGCCACTTTGAGATCCGCCGCAACGGCAGCTACATCGCGCCGCAGAATGTGTTCAACCGCAGAAAGTATAGGTAAGTTTGCAGAGGGCTTTTTCTCCGGAGAAGGCCCATCTGCTGTATTATGTAACAGAAAAGGAGAGATGATCTTATGTCTACCCCTCACATCAGTGCTGAAAAAGGCGATTTTGCAAAGACCGTCCTGATGCCGGGCGATCCTCTGCGTGCAAAATTCATTGCAGATACCTTCCTCAAGGATGTGCGTCAGGTGACCGGCGTGCGCGGCATGCTTGGCTTTACCGGCACCTACGAGGGCCGGCCCATCAGCGTGATGGGCAGCGGCATGGGTATGCCTTCCATCGGCATTTATTCCTATGAGCTGTTCAAGTTCTACGATGTAGAGAACATCGTCCGCATTGGCTCTGCCGGCAGCTATACCGACAAGGCCAAGCTGTTTGACGTGGTGCTGGCCGCCGGTGCTGTGAGTGAAAGCAACTATGCCCGTGTGCAGAGCGGCTTTGAAGGGGACATCACGCTGCCCAGCCAGAGCCTGAACGACAAGCTGCGCGCATCTGCCGCAAAGCAGGGCATCCCCCTCATCGAGGGCAACATCCACTCTTCGGATGTGTTCTACCGTCAGCCCTCCGATGCAAAGCCCACCTACTGGGAAAAGCTGCGCGACGAGCGCGCTGCCTGTGCGTGGAGATGGAGAGCTTTGCCCTGTTTGCCAATGCACAGGTGCTGGGCAAGAACGCTGCCTGCCTGCTGACCATTTCCGACAGCTTTGTTTCGCCGGAAATCACCACGGCAGAACAGCGCCAGAAGAGTTTTACCGACATGATGAAGGTAGCACTGGGTGCAGAATACTAAGCGTTAAAAACGCATTTCAGCGCGGTTTGCCTGCAAAAGGGCTTGCCGCGCTGTTTTCGACCCCTGAAAACCAAAAAAGGAGTGACGGATATGACAAACCTGACCCTGGAAGAAAAGAAGGAGCTCATCCGCATGGCACTGGCTGCACGGGAAAAAGCCTATGTGCCCTACAGCGATTTTATGGTGGGCGCTGCCCTGCGCGCCAAGGATGGCCGCATTTTTACCGGCTGCAACGTGGAGAACGCTGCCTTTACCCCCACCAGCTGTGCAGAGCGCACGGCTCTGTTCAAGGCGGTGGCCGAGGGTGTGACCGAGTTCACAGACATTGCTGTGGTGGCAGCCGCCGCGGCGAGGTGAACGAGCAGATCACTTCTCCCTGCGGGGTGTGCCGCCAGGCTCTGTTTGAATTCGGCGGGCCGGAACTGAACGTTATCATGGCAAAGACACCGGAAGACTTTATCGAGCGCAGCATGGACGAACTGCTGCCCTTCGGTTTTGGCCCCTCCAATGTGGCGGGCAACCGTGCCGTGAAGTGACGGGATAAAAACGCAGAGGTGCACTGCAGGACAATAAAGTGACGACAATACGTGCATTGTGTGCCAAAGCACAGAGAACGCACGGAACTACGGCAAATTTGTGCATAAATACTACTTTTGATAAAAACTTACAAAATTATTGTAAAGATTTTGTAATCGGAATTCGCTTGCATCTGACACGGCTTGCCGTTATACTTGAGCCAGTAAATGTGCAGTTCTGCGCATTTTATTTGTTTGACGCAATTTTATTAAAAATAAAAGGAGAGTTTGATTATGATGATTTCTCGTCGTAATTTCCTGGCTGTGGCTGGTGCCGCTGCCGCTGCCGCTGCTCTGACCGCTTGCGGCGGTTCTTCCGCTTCTTCTACCAGCACCGCTTCTTCCGCTGCTGCTTCTACTGCTTCCTCTGCTGCTGAGGGCGGTGAGAAGATCGTCAAGGTCGCTCTGACCTGCGATACCGGCACGATCGATGATGAGAGCTTCAACCAGGCATGCTGGACTGCTGTTTCCGGCTACATGGGCGATGACTGCCAGTACTACATTCCCGAGGCTGACGCTTCCGATGAGGACCGCGAGACCATGATCCGTCAGGCTGTCAACGACGGCGCTGATGTGATCGTCTGTGTCGGCTACCTGTACGGCGCTTCTCTGGCATGGGCTGCTGACCAGTATCCCGATGTCAAGTTCATCGCCATCGATGTGACGCAGGGCGATATCGGCACCGATGCCATCCCCGCCAACTGCTACTGCATCACTTTCAAGGAGGAGCAGGCAGGCTATCTGGCAGGCTACGCCATTACAAAGGACGGCAAGACCAAGCTGGGCTTCCTGGGCGGCATGGCTGTTCCCGCTGTTATCCGTTACGGTTACGGCTTCGTGCAGGGCGCTGATGCCGCTGCTGCTGAGCTGGGCCAGAACATCGAGATCAACTACTTCTACGGCGGCCAGTTCTACGGCGATGCAAACATCACCTCCCGTATGGAGGGCTGGTACTCCAACGGCACTCAGGTCGTCTTTGCCTGCGGCGGCGGCATCTACACCTCCGCTGTTGAGGCTGCTCTGAAGAACAATGGCTACGTCATCGGCGTTGACGTTGACCAGAACTACATCGGTGCAAACGGCGTTGCAGATGGCACCTACGCTTATAACCCGTTCATCACCTCTGCTATGAAGGGCCTGTCCGAGGCTGTCAACACTGCTCTGGCTGATATCGATGCCGGCAGCTGGGGCGACATCGCAGGTTCCAATGGCAACTTCGGTCTGGAGGACGGCGATTATATCGGCCTGCCCACCGATGCAGACAGCTGGAACTTCGAGTCCTTCACCACCGACGAGTACGAGGAAGTCAAGGGCAAGATCAAGAGCGGCGAGATCACTGTTGATAACAGCTCCGACGACGCTACCAAGCCCACCGTCAGCGAGTTCACCACCGTCAACTACATCCAGTAAGCTGTTGTCCGGCAGGCCTGCCTGCGGACGATCGATAGTTCTTTTCAAAGCGGGGCATCCTGTAACGGGGTGTCCCGCTTTTTTTTTGTCTTCTATTGGCGTAATGCGGGAAAAATGCAGCGTACTCTTCGTGAAAAGAGTACAAAAGTAATACTATTGTCTGTGCTTTCTGCCAAAAAGCAAAAAAGACATGTGCAAATTGCCGCAAATCAGGTATAATGGAACTTAAAGAAGTATCGGTGTCGAAACGACACGAAAGGAGAGTGAGCAGATTGGCAGAGGATTTTGTGATCGAAATGCTCCACATTACCAAGGAGTTCCCTGGAATCAAGGCAAACGACGATATCACCCTGCAGCTGCGCAAAGGCGAGGTACATGCCCTGCTGGGCGAGAACGGCGCCGGCAAAAGTACACTGATGAGCGTGCTGTTTGGCCTGTACCAACCGGAAGCTGGTCAGATCCGCAAAAACGGCAAGGAGGTTGTCATCCGCAACCCAAATGATGCAAACGCACTGGGCATCGGCATGGTGCACCAGCACTTCAAGCTGGTGGAATGCTTCAGCGTGCTGGACAACATCATTCTGGGGGTGGAACCCAACAAGATGGGCTTTTTGCAGAAGGCCGAGGCACGCAAAAAGGTGATGGCCCTGAGCGAAAAGTACGGCCTGCGCGTGGACCCGGATGCACTGATCAGCGATATCTCTGTTGGTATGCAGCAGCGCGTTGAGATCCTGAAGATGCTGTACCGCGACAACGAGATCCTGATCTTTGACGAGCCTACCGCAGTGCTGACCCCGCAGGAGATCGACGAACTGATGGAGATCATGCGCGGGTTCAAGAAGGAAGGCAAGTCCATCCTGTTCATTACCCACAAGCTCAACGAGATCATGGCGGTGGCAGACCGCTGCACTGTTCTGCGCAAGGGCAAGTATATGGGCACCGTGGACATCAAGGACACCACCAAGGAAGAGCTTTCCCGCATGATGGTTGGCCGTGATGTGCAGCTGCAGGTGGACAAAAAGCCCGCAGACCCCGGCAGGGTGGTGCTGGATGTGGAAAACGTTACCATGCACAGCGCCCAGCACAAGAAGGACGCAGTCCGGAATGTCTCTTTTCAGGTGCACGCCGGTGAGATCGTCTGTCTTGCCGGTATCGAGGGCAACGGTCAGACCGAGTTCGTCTACGGCCTGACCGGTCTGGAAAAGATCAGCAGCGGCAAGATCACGCTGGACGGCAAGGACATCACCAACGAGTCCATCCGTCAGCGCTCCAAGGACGGCATGAGCCACATCCCGGAGGATCGCCACAAGCACGGTCTGGTGCTGGACTACAGTCTGGAAAACAACATGGTGCTGCAGCGTTACTGGCAGCCGGAGTTCCAGAAGGGCGGCTTTATCCGCAGCGATAAGGTGCGCGAATATTCCGATAAGCTCATTGCCCAGTACGATGTGCGCAGCGGTCAGGGCAGCCTGACCACCGTGCGCAGCATGTCCGGCGGCAACCAGCAGAAGGCCATCATTGCCCGTGAGATCGATAAGGACCCGAAGCTCTTGGTGGCAGTTCAGCCAACCCGCGGTCTGGACGTTGGTGCAATTGAATACATCCACCGTCAGATCGTGGCCGAGCGCGATAAGGGTACGGCCGTGCTGCTGGTCAGTCTGGAGCTGGACGAGGTGATGAACCTGTCCGACCGCATCCTTGTGATGTACGAGGGCGAGGTCGTGGGCGAATTTGACCCCAAGACCACCACCGTGCAGGAGCTGGGCCTGTATATGGCAGGCGCACGCAAGCAGGGAAAGGAGAGCAAATAACACATGAACAAGAAAAAACTTTCCCACAGCAGTCTGAACAGCTCCATCACCAGTGTGCTGGCTGCTCTGCTGTGCATCCTGATCGGCCTTGTGGTCGGTTTTCTGGTGCTGCTGGCCATCAACCCGGCTCACGCATGGGGCGACGGCTTTGTGCGCATCCTGAAGGGCGGCTTCCATGACGCACCCTACGGTGTCGGCAAGGAGCTGGCAAATGCGGCTCCCCTCATTATGACCGGTCTGTCTGTGGCCTTTGCCTTCAAGACCGGCCTGTTCAACATCGGTGCGGCGGGTCAGTACACGCTGGGCGCTTACGGCGCTCTGTACTGCGCCATCATGCTCAAGCTGCCGTGGTTCGTCTGTCTGATTGCAGCCACCATTCTGGGCGGCATCTGGGGTGCGATCCCCGGCTTCTTCAAGGCCTACTTCAACATCAACGAGGTCATTACTTCCATCATGTTCAACTGGATCGGCCTGTATCTGGTCAATGAGCTCATTTACCAGAACGGCACCGGCCCCATGTACGATGTGCGCAACACCCGTACCATGAACCTGAGCAAGAACGCCGATTACGCCAGCTCCATCATCCCGGATTTCGGCCTGAACAAGCTGTTCCAGACCAACAGCACCACCATCGCCATCTTCCTGGCGGCAGCAGTGGCAGTTCTGATCTGGGTGGTGCTGAACAAGACCACCTTCGGCTACGAGCTCAAGGCAGTCGGCCTGAACAAGAGCGCTGCCCGCTACGCCGGCATCAACGAGAAGAAGAACATCATCCTCTCCATGGCCATTGCCGGTGCGCTGGCCGGTTTTGGTGCGGGCCTGTACTATCTGTCCAATGTGTCCCAGTGGAACCCGCTGAACTCCACCAGCCTGCCGACAATGGGCTTCAACGGCATTTCCGTTGCACTGCTGGCAAGCTCCAACCCCATTGGCACCATTTTCTCGGCAATCTTCATTTCCCATATCTCGGTGGGCGGCTCCTTCCTTTCCACCAAGTATTACCCCACTGAGATCTCGGACCTGATCAGCGGTATCATCATCTACCTGTGTGCATTCTCCATGCTGTTCCGCGGCAAGATCCACGCACTGCTGTTCAAGAATGCCGATAAAACCAATGTGAACGCAGAGCCTGCTGCTCCTGCAAAATCTGCAACCGAAAAGGAGGGCAAGTGATATGCTGCTTCTGATCAAATATACGCTGCTGTATGGCATCGTTCTGATGCTGGTGGCACTGGGCGGTATGTTCAGTGAGCACTCCGGCATCATCAACATCGCACTGGAAGGCATCATGGTCATTGGCGGTGTGGCGGGTGTTCTCACCCTGACCATGCTGCCTGCCGAAATGCCGGTCTTCCTCGTGGTGCTGATCTCTGTTCTGGTGGCGGCACTGGCCGGTATGGTGTACAGTCTGCTGCTGGCCTTTGCCTCCATCAACCTGAAGGCGGATCAGACTATCGGCGGCACGGCCCTGAACCTGCTGGCCACGGCCATCGCGGTGGTCCTTGCCAAGAATTTCAGCGATAGCGGCAGTGCAAAGCTGAACTACACCAACAGGCCCTTCCTGTTCAGCATCGGCGGGCTGGAGCTGAGCATTTTTGTGCCGCTGGGCATCATTCTGCTGATCATCAGCTATGTAGTGCTGTACAAGACCCGCTTTGGCCTGCGCCTGCGTGCCTGCGGCGAGCATCCGCAGGCAGCGGACTCTGTGGGCATCAATGTCTACAAGATGCGCTATGCCGGTGTTGTCATTTCCGGTGCACTGGGCGCGATCGGCGGTATGGCCTACATTGTGCCCCCGGTGCAGACCTGGAACTTTGAGGTGGGCGTGGCCGGCGCAGGCTTCCTTGCCATGGCTGTTATGATCTTTGGCCAGTGGAAGCCCTTCAACATCTTTGGCGCAGCCATGTTCTTTGCTGTGTTCAAGAGTCTGGCAAACATTGCAGACTCCACCTTCCTGGCACAGCTGCACTGGTCCAGCAACATCTACAACATGATGCCGTTCGTGGCGTCCATGATCATTCTGGCGTTTACCTCCAAGAACAGCATGGCACCCAAGGCAGAGGGCATCCCCTACGACAAGGGATCCCGCTAAAACGACGATTTGTGTTCCCAAAACAAGGGCGTAGCTGCTTTTTCGGGCGGCTGCGCCCTTTTTGGCTTAAAATTGGGCAAAGTTTACAGAATGATACTTGCTTTTGTTTGGAATTTTGCTATACTATATCTTACAATGTCGTACTATTGAAAAAACGAGGAGCGTGATACGATGCGCGTTTATGATCTGATCGCAAAAAAGCGTGATGGCGGTACGCACAGCCGTGAGGAGCTGGAGCAGATCGTCAATGGCTATGTCAGCGGAGAAGTGACTGATTACCAGATGGCTGCATGGATGATGGCTGTCTATCTGCGCGGCATGACCGATGAGGAGACCGCAGAGCTGACCGATGTGATGGCTCACAGCGGTGTGATGGTGGATCTTTCGCCCATTCCGGGCATCAAGGTGGACAAGCACTCCACCGGCGGCGTGGGCGACAAGACCACGCTGGTCATTGCCCCCATCGTGGCGGCCTGCGGCGTGAAGATCGCCAAGATGAGCGGCCGGGGCCTTGGCCATACCGGCGGCACCATCGATAAGATGGAGAGCGTGCCCGGCACCAGAACCGCCCTCTCACAGGAGGAGTTCTTTGCGCAGGTGAACAGGATCGGCCTGTCGGTCATTGGCCAGAGCGAGGGCATTGCCATTGCCGACAAAAAGATGTACGCCCTGCGGGATGTGACCGCGACCGTCAGCTGCATCCCACTCATCGCATCCAGCATTATGTCCAAGAAACTGGCTTCCGGCTCGGATGCCATCCTGCTGGATGTGACCACCGGCACCGGAGCTTTTATGAAAACGGTAGACCAGAGCATTGAGCTGGCCAAGCTGATGGTATCCATTGGCACCCATCACGGCCGCCGGGTGGCTGCCATGATCACCGATATGGACACCCCGCTGGGCCATAACATTGGCAACAGTCTGGAAGTCATGGAAAGCATGGATGTGCTCAAGGGCCATGGCCCCGCCGACCTGACCGAGGTCTGCCTGCAGCTGGCGGCGAACATGCTGGTGCTGGCCGATAAGGGCACTCCTGCCGAGTGCCGCGCCATGGCCGAGGCGGTGATTGCCGATGGGTCTGCCTTTGCTAAGTGCAAGGAGATGTTTGCGGCGCAGGGCGGCGATACCCGCGTGCTGGACGATTACAGCCTGTTTGAGCAGCCCGCGGCAAGCTTTGAGCTGCTGGCAGAGCAGGACGGTTACATTGTGGCGAACGATGCCGAGAAGATTGGCTCTGCCAGCGTGCTGCTGGGTGCGGGCCGACAGAAAAAGGGCGACCCGCTGGATTTTGCCGCCGGCATCACCCTGCATAAAAAGCGCGGCGACTACGTAAAGAAGGGCGAGAGTCTGGCTACCTTCTACGGCGCAGCCGATAAGTTTGAAGCTGCCGCCGCCGAGTACCGCAGCGGCCTTGGATACGGCCCTGAGAAGCCGGAGGAAGCCCCGCTGGTGTATGCCCTTGTAACGAGGACGGCGTGGAGCGCTATTAAATGAAATAAAAGCTTCCGGGACGGTTTCTCCCGGGGCTTTTTTGCGTCATTTGGCAGGTTTTTGTTGCATAATGTGGAAAACAGTGGAACTTTGGCAGGAGATATGGTATACTATGATGGATTTGTGCTGTCCCGGCAGAAGGGACGCGGAAAGAGAAAGGACTTGTTATGAAGATCATTCTGGTGGGCGGCGGCAAGGTTGGTACTGCGCTGGCGCGGCAGCTCAGTGAGGAAGACCATAATGTGACCATTGTGGATACCAACAAAGCGCGTGTAGAGCACCTGACTGAAAGCTACGATGTGCTGGGCATCGTGGGCAACGGTTCCTCGATCACCACGCTGGCAGAGGCCGGCATTGAAGACGCGGATGTGTTCATTGCCGTGACCGGTTCGGATGAGCTAAACCTGCTGTGCTGCATGTTTGCCAAAAAGGCGGGCCACTGTCATGCAATTGCCCGTGTGCGCAACCCGTCCTACAGTCATGAGCTGGACTTTATCAAAAAGCAGATCGGCATTTCGGCCATCATCAATCCGGAAATGGCTGCAGCAAAGGAGATCTCCCATCTGCTGCGCTTCCCGGGTGCAAGCAAGATCGACACCTTTGCAGACGGCCGTGTGCGGCTGATCAAGTTTGCACTCACTGCAGAGCAGGGGCTGGATGGCGTGGCCATCCGCGAGATCCCCACCCGCCTGAAGAGCGACATTCTGGTGTGTGCAGTGGAGCGCAGCGGCGGCGTGATCATCCCGAACGGTAACTTTGTACTGCAGAACGGCGATCAGGTCACCTTCCTTGCAACACAGGATAAGGCCCACGAGTTCTTCCAGCGCATCCACCTGCCGGTGCGCCCGGTGCGCAATGCCTTCATCGTGGGCGGCGGTGCCATCGCCTTCTATCTGAGCCAGGAGCTGCTGGAAAACCACGTGCGTGTGCGCATCGTGGAGCGCGACCCTGCCCGCTGCATGGAGCTGGCCGAGCAGCTGCCCGGCGCACAGATCCTGAACGAGGACGGCTCCAACCGCGAATTCCTACTCTCGGAGGGTATGGAGTCCACCGAGGCTTTTGTGGCCCTGACCAACATCGACGAGGAGAATGTGCTGCTGACCCTGTTTGCCAAAAAGCACTCCAAGGGCAAGCTGGTCACCAAAGTCAACCGTCTGGAATTTGATGATATTCTGGCCGGTCTGGATCTGGGCAGCGTGGTCTACCCCAAGTACATGACCTGCGATTACATCGTGCAGTATGTGCGTGCACTGCAGAACGAAGCGGGCAGCAACATCAAGACGCTGTACCGCATTCTGGACGACCGCGTGGAAGCGCTGGAATTTACCGTCCACGAGAAGAGCGCTGCCACCGGTGTCCCCCTGAGCCAGCTGCACCTGAAAAAGAATCTGCTGCTGTGCTGCATCACCCGCGGCCATCAGATCCTGATCCCGCGCGGCGGCGACCAGATCCAGGTGGGCGACAACGTGATCGTGGTCACGCTGGAGCATGGTCTGCATGACCTGCGCGATATTCTGGACAAGGGCGCAGAGGGTTGACGGAGGCAGACTATGAATTATGCGATCGTTTTCCGTCTGCTGGGCTATGTCATGCTGATCGAGGGTGCGCTGCTGCTGCTGCCCGCAGCGGCCAGCTGGATCTACGGCGAATGGTTCGTGCTGGGCGTGTTTTTGATCACGGCGGCAGTCAGCGCCGCCATCGGCTACGCCCTGCGCGGCATCAAGCCCCAAAGCAAGGTATTCTATATGCGAGAGGGCTTTGCTGCTACCTCGCTGAGCTGGATCGTCATTTCCATCGTGGGCGCCGTTCCGTTTGTGGTGACGGGCTGCATCCCGAACCCGGTGGACGCCCTGTTTGAGACGGTGTCCGGCTTTACCACCACCGGTGCCAGCATCCTGCCCGGGGTGGAGGATCTGCCCAAAGGCATCCTGTTCTGGCGTAGCTTCACCCACTGGATCGGCGGCATGGGCGTTCTGGTGTTCCTGCTCTCGCTGCTGCCCCTGACCGGCGGCTCCCACGTCAACCTGATGAAGGCAGAAAGCCCCGGCCCTCAGGTGGATAAGCTGGTGCCCAAGGTGCAGTCTACCGCAAAGATCCTGTACGGCATCTATTTTGCACTCACCGTGCTGGAGGTGGTATTCCTGCTGCTGGGCGGCATGCCGCTGTTTGAGTCCATGCTCACGGCCTTCGGCACGGCGGGCACCGGCGGCTTCGGCTTCAAGAACGACAGCTTTACCAGCTTTTCTCCCTACATCCAGTGGGTCGTGACCATCTTCATGATCCTGTTTGGTGTCAACTTCAATGCCTACTTCCTGCTGCTGCTGCGCAAATTCAACCGCGCCATCAGCGAGGAAGTGCGCGGCTACTTCGCCATTATTCTGGTGGCAATTGGCATTATCACGGCCAATATCTACAGCCTTTATAACAGCTTTGGCGAAGCGGTGCGTCAGGCAGCCTTTCAGGTGGGCTCCATCATCACGACCACTGGCTTTTCCAGCTGCGATTTTGACCTGTGGCCCACTCTCTCCAAAGAAATTCTGGTGGTGCTCATGTTCATTGGTGCCTGCGCAGGCAGCACCGGCGGCGGCATCAAGGTGAGCCGCCTCCTCATTCTGGGCAAGACCCTTGGCAAGGAGCTCAAGCAGGCGCTGCACCCACAGGTGGTGGCCCCCGTCCGCATGGACGGCAAGCTGCTCAACCACGAGACCATTCGCACCACCAATGTGTTTATGGGCGCGTATTTCTTCATCTTCGTGGTATCCTTCCTGCTCATCAGTCTGGATGGCTTTGATATGGTGACGAACTTCACAGCCATTGCAGCTACTTTGAACAACATCGGCCCGGGCCTTGCGCAGGTAGGCCCCATGATGAACTTTGGCAGCTTTACGAACCCCGCAAAGCTGGTGATGATCTTTGACTATGCTGGCCGGCCGCTCTGGAGATGCTTCCCGATTCGCTGGTTGGTCTGTTCCTGTCCCGGTGCATGACATGGCGCAGATTCTAAAAGCAATTATAAAAGCCATCTGTGATCTTCTGCTCGTATTGAGCATTTGGAAAGATACAGATGGCTTTTTTGCGCGTAACGGTAAGCTGCACAAACCCTTCCCTTTTCGGGGAGGGCGGATCTGCGAAGCAAAGACGAAGAAGCTTTTATACTTCCACTTTTTCCTGTGCCCGGTACTGCAGGGCTTCCAGCACACAGTCCTCATCCAGCAGCTGTTTGCCTGCCAGATCGGCCACCGTGCGGGCCACCCGCAGGATGCGGTCATGGGCGCGGGCGGAAAGGCCCAAAGCGTCGTAGGAGGCGCGCAGCAGCCGCTCGGCGGCGGGGGTCATGCGGCAGACGCGCCGCACCTGCCCGGCGGTGAGCTGGGCGTTGCAGAGCACACCCTCAAAACCCGGGGCGGCATAGCGCTTTGCCTGAATGGCCCGGGCGGCAAGCACCTGTTTGCGCAGATCGGCGCTGCTCTCGGAAGGGACGACGGCGTGCAGCTCGTCAAAGGCGATGGGGTCCATCTCTACGCACAGGTCGATGCGGTCCAGCAGCGGGCCGGACACACGGCTGCGGTACTGCCGCACGGCACTGGGTGAGCAGGTGCACTGCCGGGTGGGGTGGCCGTAGTAGCCGCACTTACAGGGGTTCATGGCGGCTACCAGCTGGAAGCGGCTGGGATAGGTGGCACTGCCTGCCGCGCGGCTCACGGTGATCTGGCCGTCCTCCAGCGGCTGGCGCAGCACTTCCAGACTCTCGCGGGAGAACTCCGGCAATTCGTCTAAAAACAGCACACCGCAGTTGGCAAGGCTGCACTCGCCGGGCCGGAACTGTGCGCCGCCGCCAGCCAGAGCCGCGGCACTGGCCGAGTGGTGCGGACTGCGGAAAGGCCGTGCAGAGATCAGGCCCCGGCCCTGCGGCAGCTGCCCTGCAATGGAATAAATTTTAGTGGTCTCCACGGCTTCCTCGCGGGTGAGCGGCGGCAGGATGCCGGGCAGACGCTTTGCCAGCATGGATTTGCCGGTGCCGGGTGCGCCAATGAGCAAAAGCATTGTGTCCGCCTGCGGCAGCAATGACCATAGCCCGCCGCGCCAGCGACTGGCCCATCACGTCCGCAAAATCCGGCACCTGTGCCCATGCGTCTGCAGGGTCAAAGGGAACAACAGCCGCCGGGGCAAGCGGGGAGATGCCGCGCAGGGCATCTACAACTTCGCGTGCCGTGTGGGCGGGGTAGACGGCCATGCTGTCGGCACAGGCCTCGGCTGCTTCGGCGGCATTCTCGGCAGGTACATACAGGGCGTGGGTGCCATTTTCTGCTGCAGCCAGCGCCATGGGCAGCACGCCGGAAACCGGCCGCAGGGTGCCGTCCAGTGCCAGTTCGCCCAGAAATGCCGCGTCGGCAGGCACATCCTCCAGCTGGCCGCTGGCAGTGAGCACTGCCAGCAGAAGCGGCAGGTCGTACACCGGGCCGGTCTTGCGCACATCCGCCGGGGCAAGATTGATGGTAATGCGCCGGTCCGGGAACTTGAAGCCCAGATTTTTGATGGCGGCGCGCACACGGTCGGCGCTTTCACGCACAGCGGAATCCGGCAGGCCCACGATGGAAAAGGCGGGCAGACCGCCGGAAATGTCGGCCTCCACTGCCACGGCAAAGCCGCTCAGGCCGTTCAGACCAAAGCTTCTGGTAACAGAATACATGTTGTTCTCCCTTATCCCAGCGGATGATATGACGGAAAAGAATTGGCAAAAGTGGAAAATATTGGATGATTATGTCATACTTCGACACAAAAATACTTCTGAATTCATTATAGTAAAGGGCAGGAAAGATGTCAATGCGATAGAGAGGAGAGAGTTTTCCATGATGAGCAAAGAATACTGCCGCTATATCCGTACATATTCAGAACTGGAAGGGCTGCAGCATGCCCACACCCTTGTATATTGCGGCGCCGCCGCTGCGCAGGGCGTTGTAATGGAGCTGCGGCAGGAGCAGGATGGCCGGGTGCGCCGCAGCGCGGTGCTGCTGCAGGACAGTTTTGCCCGGGCAATGCAGCTGCTGCGCTACCTGTGTGAAAACAGCATCGGTTTGGAGCAGTGGCTGGACGTTCTGGACGATGCAGGCCAGAGTTATGAACTGCTGGAAAATGCAGGCGAGGCCGGGACGGTTCCCGACTTTACCGGGAAAAACTTGGAATTTTGTGCCATATGCCGGTTTTGAACTGCAAATCTTGTTGCAGATTACGCAATTGACACATGAACGCGGAGAGTTTATATTATAAGTAGGTTTAACCAAACCTGTTCTTTTTTGCGGAAAAATTTACAAAAGGTAAGGTGTGCAAGATGTATTTGGATGAATATAAGCGCTGGATGGCTGCAGAGCTGGAAGACGCTGATCTGAAGCCGGAGCTGGCCAAGATCGAGGGAAATGACGACGAGATCAAGGACCGCTTTGCTGTGGCTTTGAAGTTTGGCACCGCTGGTCTGCGCGGCGTTCTGGGCGCTGGCACCAACCGTATGAATATCTATGTTGTGCGTCAGGCCACGCAGGGTCTGGCAAACTGGGTCAAGACTCAGGGCGGCAGCCAGACTGTGGCGATCAGCTACGACAGCCGCCTGAAGAGCGATATCTTTGCCAAGACCGCCGCAGGCGTTCTGGCGGCAAACGGTATCAAGGTGCGCATTTACGATGCTCTGATGCCTGTGCCTGCACTGAGCTTTGCTACCCGTTACTACCAGTGCAATGCTGGTATCATGGTCACGGCTTCTCACAACCCGGCCAAGTACAACGGCTACAAGGCCTACGGCCCGGATGGCTGCCAGATGACCGATGATGCTGCTGCCATCGTATACGATGAGATCCAGAAGACGGATGTGCTGACCGGTGCAAAGTACATATCCTTTGCCGAGGGCGTGGAGCAGGGCCTGATCCGCTTTGTGGGCGACGACTGCAAGAAGGCACTGTATGATGCCATTGAGGCCCGTCAGGTGCGCCCGGGCCTGTGCAAGACTGCCGGCCTGAAGCTGGTGTACAGCCCGCTGAATGGTTCCGGTCTGGTGCCGGTCACCCACGTGCTGAACGATATGGGCATCACCGATATCACCATCGTGCCCGAGCAGGAGTACCCCAACGGCTACTTTACCACCTGCTCCTACCCGAACCCCGAAATTTTCGAGGCTCTGAAGCTGGGTCTGGAGCTGGCAACCAAGACTGGTGCCGATCTGATGCTGGCCACCGACCCCGATGCCGACCGCGTGGGCATTGCCATGAAGTGCCCGGATGGCAGCTATGAGCTGGTATCCGGCAACGAGATGGGCGCTCTGCTGCTGGATTACATCTGCGCAGGCCGCATCGAGAAGGGCACCATGCCCAAAAACCCGGTGGCCGTCAAGTCCATCGTATCCACTCCGCTGGCCGATGCCATTGCCGCACACTACGGCGTGGAAATGCGCAGCGTGCTGACCGGCTTCAAGTGGATCGGCGACCAGATCGCAAATCTGGAAGCTGCCGGTGAGGTGGACCGCTTCATCTTTGGCTTCGAGGAGAGCTACGGCTATCTGGCCGGCCCCTATGTACGCGATAAGGATGCCGTCATCGGTTCCATGCTGATCTGCGAAATGGCCGCTTACTACCGCAGCATCGGTTCCTCCATCAAGCAGCGTCTGGAAGAGATCTATAAACAGTATGGCCGCTACCTGAACAAGGTGGACAGCTTCGAGTTCCCCGGCCTGACCGGCATGGAGAAGATGGCTTCCATCATGCAGAAGCTGCGTGATAACCCGCCCGCCGAGCTGGCTGGCCACAAGGTGGTCAAGGTGACCGACTACAAGAAGCCCGAGGAGACCGGCCTGCCTGCAGCAAACGTGTTGATCTACAGTCTGGAAAACGGCGCTACCGTTGTGGTGCGTCCCTCCGGCACTGAGCCGAAGATCAAGACCTATTTCACCACTCTGGGCAAGGATCTGGCTGAAGCACAGGCACAGAAGGATGCTCTGGCTGCTGCCATCGAGCCGATCCTGAAGTAAACTCCATCAAGAACAAGTTTGTGCCCCTCTGCTGTGTGCAGAGGGGCATTTTTGCTGTAGAATATTGGTTGCAGTTTGGGAAGTTATACGCTATAATAAAATATGGCTTACTATAGGAATCGGGCAGGTGAAGAAATTGGAAAAGAGAGTATCCGCAGTACTGGTGGCGGCGGGGTCTTCCACACGCATGGGCTTTGACAAGCTCAGCTTTGATCTGGGCGGCGAGACCGTGCTGCACCGCAGCATCCGCGCGTTTGAACAGGACCCGCTTGTCACGGAGATCGTGCTGGTGGCCGGTAAGAACCGCGCCTTTGTGGAGCAGCAGGCAGCAGACTGCACAAAGCCTGTGCAGATCGTAACGGGCGGCACCACCCGCGCTGAGAGCGCAAAAAACGGCGTGCTGGCGGCAGCAGGGGAGCTTGTGGCAGTGCACGACGCGGCAAGACCCTTCGTCAGTCAGGCCGTCATCACAGCAGCGCTGGAAGCAGCGGCCCGGTGCGGCGCAGCTGCACCTGCCGTACCGGTAAAGGATACCATCAAGGCTGCAGCGCGCGGCAACGGAAAGATCGTGCCGGATGCCTGCCTTGTGTACACAACGCCCGACCGCAGCACCCTGTATGCGGTGCAGACCCCTCAGTGCTTTGACCGCGCAGAGTACCTTGCTGCGCTGGAAGAGCTGGATGCCGAAAAAGCCCGCCTTGTCACCGACGACTGCAGCCTGTTCGAGCTGACCGGCCGCGCTGTGCAGCTGACGCAGGGCGATTACGCCAATTATAAGATCACGACCCGCGAGGACTTGCCCCGCCCGGAACAGAAAGAGGAACACAAAATGCGCATTGGACATGGTTATGACGTGCACCGTCTGGTGGAAGGCCGCAAGTTGATTCTGGGCGGCGTGGAAGTGCCCTTTGAAAAAGGCCTGCTGGGCCACTCGGATGCAGATGTACTGGCCCATGCGGTGATGGATGCTGTGCTGGGTGCCGCTGCGCTGGGGGATATCGGCCAGCATTTCCCGGACAATGACCCGGCTTACTCCGGTGCCGACAGCCTGAAGCTGGCCCGCCGTGTGGCCGAAATTTTAAAGGAGCACGGCTTCCGCATTGAAAATATCGACGCGACGCTGTTGTGTCAGCGGCCCAAGCTTGCGCCGTACATTCCGGCCATGCGCCAGAATCTGGCCGATGCCTTCGGCCTGCCGGTGGACGCTGTGAGCGTAAAGGCCACCACCGAGGAACATCTGGGCTTTACCGGTGAGGGGCTGGGCATTGCCGCCCACGCTGTTGCCCTGATCGAAACACTGTAAACGGGAGCGTGTACCAATGACTCTGAACGCGATCATTGCAAATTTCCAGACCTTCAAACTGGTCGATTTGCTGGATATCATCATCATTTCCTTCCTGATTTACCAGCTGCTGGCATTGTCAACCGCACCGCGCCGGCCAGCTGTTCAAGGGTGCGCTGCTGGTGATGGCCGTCTATCTGGTGGCAGAAACGCTGAACATGCGTACCGTTACATGGCTGCTGAACTCACTGCTGCAGGTGGGCCTGCTGACGCTGGTGGTGCTGTTCCAGCCGGAGATCCGCCGTGCGCTGGAGCGCATGGGCCAGACCGACCAGTGGGCCGCCAAGCTGTTCAATGTCAAAGGCCGCTACAACGATCCCAGCCTGAAGGGTGCATGGCGCAGCGCCATCATTGCCATCTGCGATGCGGCAGAGCGCTTTTCTGAGACCAAGACCGGTGCACTGATCGTGCTGGAACGCCACACAAACCTTTCGGAGATCGTGCGCACCGGCACGCCGGTGAACAGTGCGGTCAATCTGGAAGTGCTGGGCACCATTTTCTACGAGGGCACGCCCCTGCACGATGGTGCTGCCATCATTGAGAATGGCCGCATCAAAGCCGCGGGCTGTGTGCTGCCGCTTTCCAACAATCTGGATCTTGGCAAGGATATGGGCACCCGTCACCGCGCCTGCCTTGGCATTGCCGAAAATTCCGACGCCATCGCCATCGTGGTCAGCGAGGAGACCGGCATCATCTCCATGGCAAAGAACGGCGTGCTGATCCGCCACTTTGACCGGCAGACCCTGTATACCCGTCTGGTGGATGAGATGATCCCTAAGGAGACCACCACCGAAAAGACGACGGTCAGCGGCTGGCGCGGTCAGCTGGACCGTCTGTGGAAATGGGTCAGCCAGAAGGAGGACGATGCGCAATGAACAACGAACCCAACAAGAAAAATGGCGCAAAGCCTGCGGTCGCCCATAAGAAAAACATTCTGGACGACCGCCGCATCCGGCTGGCACTTTCGGTGCTGGGTGCCATCGTTGCATGGATGGTGGTCACCATCATCGTGCAGCCCGGCACCAGCAACACCATCTACAATGTGCCGGTGGATTATACCTACGATTCCGCTGCTTACACCTCCCGGGGCCTGAGCATCGTCAGCGCCGAGGATAAGACCGTGAACCTGAAAATCTCCGGCGACGGCTACACCATCGGCGGGCTGACGGCTTCTGATTTTGTGGTCTACCCGGATTTTTCCAGCGTACGTGACAGCGGCGAAAAGACCCTGCGCCTGCTGGTACGCGGTGCCAACGGCCTGCTGAACGGTGTGACTGTGACCATGGAAGGCAATGACAACACGGTGGATGTGGTGTTTGACGTGGTGGAGGAAAAGACCCTGCCCGTTACCATTACCACCAACTACCTGACCATCGCGGACGGTTATATCCTTTATAGTACGGATGTTTCCAAGGAGAATATCACCCTTTCCGGCCCCAGCAGTGAGCTGAATAAAGTTGCTACCTGCACTGCAGAGGTGACCTACAGCGGCGAACTGACCGAGTCCATCACGCTGAACACGCCGCTGCGCTTCTATACCTCCGGCGGCAAGGAAGTCAAGTTTGAGTACACGGAGCTGGAAGAGAACAGCGTGGATGTGACCTTGCAGGTGTACAAGATGGCAACGCTGCCGGTGGACGTGAATTTCATCAATGCACCGCGTGATTTTGATGATTCGATGCTGGTATATGCACTCAGCCGCAAGCAGCTCAAGGTGGCAGGTCCGGCAGATAAGATCGATATGCTGTCCACGCTGCCCATCGGCAATATCGACCTTTCCACCTTTACACTGAACAAGAGCTATGAGCTGCCCATCGACCTGCCCGCAGACATCTATCTGCTGGATAACATTTCCACCATAACGGTCAGCTTTGACTGCTCCAATCTGGGAACCAAGACCATGAACCTGCCCAATACCTGCGTGCAGGTGGTCAACCTGCCCTCTACCTACCAGCTGACGGTGCAGACCGAACGCCTGATGAATGTAACGCTCTGCGGCCCCAAGGGCGTGATCGAAACGCTGACCCCGGAGCAGGTGGTCATTGAGATCGATGCCGAGGATTTCTCGGTGGCGACCGGCGAGCAGAACATTGCCTGCCGCCTGTATGTGCCCTCCAACGGCAAGATCTTTGCACTGGGCAGCTATGTGCTGCAGTGCCGTATCGAAAGCAACTGAAACAAAAAGGAACACACGATAACATGATTCTGGTTCGCAACATCCGTCTGCCGCTCTCTGCCGGAGAGCCGCAGGCATTTGAAAAAGCCCTGCACGCCGCCCGCATCCCGCGCGGAAAGGTGCAGCATCTGGGCGTGGCAAAGCTCTCGGTGGATGCCCGCCACGGCCAGCCCAAGCTGGTGTATACCGTGGCTGTCACCCTGAAAGAACCTGCCGAGGAAGCGGCTTTTGCAGCCCGCTGTGGTGATGCTTCTCTGCAGCAGAAGGTGGATTTTTCGGTGCAGAATGGCATCCAGCCACTGGCACATCGGCCTGTGGTGTGCGGCCTTGGCCCGGCGGGCCTGTTTGCAGCGCTGCTGCTGGCCCGGCAGGGCTATCAGCCCATTGTGCTGGAGCGCGGCCCGGCGCTGGACGGGCGCGTAAAGGCGGTGGAACATTTTTCTGCTACCGGCGAACTGGATGTGAATGCGAACATTCAATTTGGCGAGGGCGGTGCCGGTACCTTTTCGGACGGCAAGCTGACCACCCGCATCGGCGATGAGCTGTGCGGCTTTGTTACCGAGGTGTTCCTGCAGCACGGTGCGCCGGAGGAGATCGCTTGGAAGCAGAAGCCCCACGTGGGCACCGACCTGCTGCGCGGTGTGATCACCTCTATCCGCAAGGAGATCGAAGCTCTGGGCGGTGAGGTGCATTTCAACACGGCCCTGACCGGCTTTGAACAGAAAAATGGTCGGCTCACCGGCATTTTTACCACAAATGGCACCTTTGCCTGTGAAGCTTTGGTGTTCGCGGTGGGCCACTCGGCCCGCGATACCTTCGGGATGCTGATGGACGGCGGCCTGCAGCTGGAATGCAAGCCGTTCAGTGTGGGCTTCCGCGCCGAGCATCTGCAGAGTGAGATCGAAAAGAGCTTATATCACGAGGCTGCCGGGCATCCGGCTCTGCCGCGGGGCGAGTATCAGCTCTCCCAGCATGTGGGGGAGCGGTGCGTTTACACCTTCTGCATGTGCCCCGGCGGGCAGGTGGTGGCATCGGCCAGCGAGGAAGGCCGTGTAGTGACCAACGGCATGAGCTTCCACGCCCGCAATGGCAAAAATGCCAACGCGGCCGTGGTGGTGAGCGTGGGAGGCAAGGACTTTGCAGACGATCCGCGCCGGGCCATCGCGTTCCAGCGGGAGCTGGAAGCCAGAGCCTACGCCGCTGGGCGCAGTGCAGGGGAGTATGCCGCTCCGGCAGAGAACATCCAGAGCTTTCTGGAAGGGCGCGGCCAGCTGAACATTGGACGCGTGCAGCCTACCTATGACCGCGGCGTTGCTGCGGCAGACCTCGGCGCACTGCTGCCGCAGGAGCTGGCCGAAACGCTGCGGGCGGGCCTGCGCGCCTACGAGCGCAAAATTGCGGGTTATACCGCGCCGGAAGCGATCCTTACGGGTCTTGAGACCCGCACCAGCAGCCCGGTGCGGCTGAAGCGGGAAGAAAATTTTGAATGCACCCAGCTGGCAGGTCTGTATCCCTGCGGCGAGGGTGCCGGATATGCGGGCGGCATCATGAGCGCCGCCGTGGATGGCCTGCGGGTGGCCCGCGCCATCATCAGCCGGTATGCACCGGCAGAAGGGTGAGAAGAATTCGATGAACGATCGTGAAAACGATACAATGAGAGAAAATGAGGGCCGTCAGGTGCAGCAGGAGCTGGAAAACCAGCTGCGTGCCTTTGGCGATACCGTGTCGGATGCCTTTGCCCATGGCTTTGAGGGCAAAGGGGAGGATATTGGCGACCGCGCCTATGGTGTGGGCCGTGCGGCGGTGAATGCTGCAAACTTTGGCCTTGGCGAAGCGGCAAAGGCGTTCCGCAGCCGCCGGGAGGAATACTATCGCAGCCGCCAGAATGTGCAGAATACGAAAAAACAGGGCTTGAATGAGGACAATATCAACGCGCAGGCCGCAGGTGTTTCCGGCTGGTTCCGGCAGATGTTCGGCAAGGCAGAGACGACCCCGGCAGACGAGATCCGCGCCAGTGCCAAAAAGCGCTACAGCGCAGGCTGCGCATTGCTGGCAGTCGGCATCACGTTTACGGTGATCTTTGGCATCACGGCGGTTTCCTGTCTGGGTGCGGCGGGCCTGTTTACGCCCAATGCGGCTGTTCTGCAGGCTCTTCTGCAGGACAGCTTTATGGCTGAAAATGCTGCAGCCATGGGCAGCTTTGCGCTGGGGGCGGTGCGGATCACCGGCTGGTGCTTTGCGGCTGTCACCGCCGTGTTCGTGTGGATGATCACTGCCGGTGCGTCCCGCCTGAAGGCCAGCAAGACGCTGCTCCGTCTGGCCGAGGCAGCAGAAGGCTTTGACTGCAAAAAGGGCCTGCCGCTGGAAGCCGTGGACGAGAAAAAGGCCCGTGCCCTCAAGCGGGTGCGCAGATTCATCCGCAATGGCTGGCTGAGTGCATGGGTGGACGAAAAAGCGGAAAAGCTTTACCTGACTGCTGAGGATTACCGTGCCGCGCAGGAAGCTGCCGCAGCCTCCAAGGCACCGCCGCAGCCGGAACCGGCAGCAGAAAAACAGACGATGTGCCGCTAATCTGGAAACGACCCGCCGCTTTGCCGCCGTGCTGCAGCAGGAAAAACAGCTGATGCAGGATGCGCAGGGCCGTGAAGAGCTGGACCATATGCAGACCACCACCACTGCCATCTGTGACTGGCTGGAAGCACACCCGGAAAGCCTGCCCAAGGCCCGCCGCTTTGCGGAATACTATATCCCCACCACCCTCAAGCTGCTGCACACCTACAACGATGTGCAGGGCCAGCAGGGCGAAAACGCCGAGACCATCCGCCGCGATATCGCGGGCATCCTTCACACGCTGAATCAGGCCTACGACACCCTGTATGATACGCTGCTCTCGGATGTAGCGATGGATGTCTCTTCTGAGATCGCCGCCCTGCAGGGAATGCTGGCCAACGACGGACTGACGGGAGGAAATTTTGAATGACCTACCGTGCATGGAATCTGAAGCCGCTGGACCGTGCCGCGCTGCGGGAGCTGACGCAGGCGATTGCGGAGCAGGCCACCGAAGAACTGGAATATAACGCACAGAACGACGAGCCGTGGAGCGAGCAAAAATATGCGGCCGCCCTTGCCGCCCAGCAGAAGGAAAATGCCCTGTTGGCGGGCGTGCTGACGGCCCGCGGCATTACCGACCCTACCGAAGCACTGACCCTGCTTGCCGGTGAGGAAGAGTCGGTGCAGGCAAAACGACGCTGCTGCAAAAGCTGCTGCGAGAGGGCTTTGCCGGCCAAAAAGTGGCACTGGTCGAAAACGACTTCGGCGCGGTCAGTCTGGATGCAAAACTGCTGAAAAGCGGCGGCTACACCGTGCAGGAGCTGCGCGCCGGGTGTATCTGCTGTACACTGAACGGCAATTTTGTGTCGGCACTCGTCTCGCTTTTGCGGCGGGTACAGCCGGATGTGGTGCTGATTGAGCCGTCCGGCGTGGCGAAGCTCTCCGATGTAGAAGCCCTTTGCCGCGACCAGAGGCTGGCGGCGCTGGCGGTTCTAAAGCAAAAAATCACGGTGGTGGATGCCGCAAACTGCGCGTCCTACTGTGAAAATTTCGGCGCGTTTTTTGAGGATCAGGTGCGCTGTGCCGACACGTTGGTGTTCAGCCACAGCGATGCCGGAACGCCGCAGAGCGAGAGCGCCGCCGCCTTGCGCAGAAGCTGAACCCCGCTGCCGCCTGTTTTTCCGGGAGCTGGGATACGTTCTCGGCGCAGGATATTTTGCAGCCTGCACCGCCCACTCCGGCATCGACACCTCGTCGCCCGATTTTGGTGCGTCGCACGCCGGAGACATCGCCGTTTTCTACTGTCACGGTTTCGTTTGACCATGCCGTAGACCTGAAGCGGCTTGCCGCGCAGCTGGCAAAACTGCAAGACCCGGCGCTGGGCACGATTTTACGCGCCAAAGGCGTGCTGCAAAGCGAAAAAGGCGCGGTGCTGCTGCAATTTGTATGTGGGCAGTGGAGCCTTGCGCAAACCGCACTGGAAGGGAATGAACTTTGTGTCATTGGAAAATTCAGCAAGGAACAGGCCATCCGGGATTTGTTCACCGCTGTATGAGGCGGACTGCGAGGAGAACGCCCGCCGTCTGCCGCTGTATGTGGTGGCGGGCTTTCTCGGTGCGGGCAAAACCACGCTGCTGAATCACCTGCTCGCCCCGCGGCTGAAACGCGGGCGGTTTATTTTGTGTATCCAATTTGAAAGCGGCAGCGCCAAACCGACCTGCCCTGCCGGGGTCAAAGGCAAGCTGCGTGTGCTGACGATACCGCCCCGCGCGTTGGAGACACACCGCCGCAAAACCGAGCAGCTTTTGTATCACACCATCAGCGATGGCCTTTACGATGAAGTTTGGGTGGAGTGGAACGGCTTGCAGCCGCTTTCCACATTGCTGTCGTTCTTTCCCAAAACGATGCTGCGGGACACCGGCACGCCGGGCGATTTGTGCGTCTTGCGGCGGATTCTGTTTGTTGCACAGGGCGCAGGGCTGGCCGAACTGCTGGCGCAGACAGGCGGTCTGCTGACCGAACAGCTTTTGAATGCCGACGTAGTTGTGCTGCGCGGTGTGCAAAACCGTGCGGCGTTATCCGGGCTGCGCGCCGCGATCCACAGCGCCAACCCCGGCGCACAGGTCGTGCGCAACCGCCGCAGCGAAATTGTCCGCGCACTGGAAAAGCCGCAGTTGCCGCCGCTGTTGCTGCTTGCGCTGGCTTGCGGTGCGGCGCTTTGCCTGCGGCAGCTGCTTGGCGCTGAATTGAATACGACCATTACCGTATTTCTCGGCATCATGCTGCAAGCCGTGCCGTTCTTGCTGATCGGCGTGCTGCTGTCCTCGGCCATTCAGCTGTTTTTGTCGCAGCAATTTATTGAGCGATTTTTCCCGGAAAATCGCATCAGCGGCACGCTGTTTGCAATTTTGGCGGGGGCAGCGCTGCCGGTATGCGACTGTGCATCCATCCCGATTTTCCGCAGTCTGCTGCGCAAGGGCATCCCGGTCAGCACAGCGGTCACTTTTATGCTTGTCACGCCGGTCATCAACCCGGTAGTGCTGTTCAGCACCTATGTGGCCTTTACCGGAAACTGGCGCGTTGTTGCCTGCCGCGCCGGGCTGGGCATCGTCTGCGCGGTGCTTGTCGGGCTGACCTTTTGCCGCACGCCGGTTTCTGCGGCAGGTTCGGGGCTTGCTTTAAGCGGGGTGCTGTGTACATGCGGCAGCGGCGGTCAGGCGGCAGAGGGCTGGCGCGGGGCGCTGCTGGGCTACCTGCGCCACACGCAAACGGAGTTTTTTACCGTGGGAAAATACCTTACGGCGGGAGCGTTTGTCTCCGCCATCATGCAAAGCCTGACAAAGAAACTGCCGCTCACCGGCAGCGACGGCCTTTTGCTGCCACTGCTCACGATGATGGCACTTGCATTTTTGCTGTCGCTGTGTTCCTCCAGCGATGCCGTGGTGGGGCGCAGTTTTTCGGCACAGCTGCCGATGGGCGCGGTCATGGCGTTTCTCGTGTTCGGGCCGATGATGGATATTAAAAATGTGATCATGCTGTCTGGCAGCCTGCCGAAGAAGTTTATCCTGCGGCTGGCCGTGACGGTTTTCGTGATAGATGCCGCCGTAGTGTACGCGGCGTTTCGGCTGGGATTGGGGACGGTTTTATGAGAAAGAACTCAAAAATCGACAAGCAGGCACTTGTGGAATGTATCTGCTACCTGCTGTTTGCCTTTGCGCTGCTGTATCTGGTGCTTTCCGGGCAGTATTTGCAGTATGTTACCCCACGCATGAAGCCGTATCTTCTTTTTGCGGCGGTGGTGCTGCTGGTATGGGCGCGGACAGCCATAGAAAACCTGTATGTTGTCTGGCATCGCCGCCACTGCCTGCACTGCTTTGTGCTGATGTTCCCGCTGCTGATGCTGATTTTACCGCACAGGAGTGTAAGTGTGTCCTCGGTGTCCACCCCGACACAGAGCATTGCCGCCGTGCAGACACTTCGCGGCAGTGCGGCGGCCAACCCGACCCCGCAGCCCACCGCAGCGCCGTCTGCACTGGCAACCGCCGAAAGCTCCGAACCTGTGGAAAGCCCGGAAACAGAAGAACAGCCTGCCGCAACGCCGCAGCAGGATATTGCGGACAGTGCAGCCGATGCAGAAAACATTGACGGAACGTATGAAACCACGGATTTTCTCGGCAACGCGACCACGCTGCACGGCTACGATGCCGCGAACCGCCATATTACCATCTCCGATGCCGAGTTTTATACATGGATGGACGTGATTTGGGCAAATCCTGCCGACTATGACGGCTGGACACTGACCGTAACGGGCGAGGTGGATAAAGCCAGCCGCGAGATGGACGCAGACGAGTTCATTCCCGCGCGGCTGATTATGACCTGCTGTGCCGCCGACCTTACACCCTGCGGCTTCGTCTGCAAGTGGGCGCAGGCCGACACTCTTGCCACGGACACGTGGGTCACCGTGACCGGCACCCTCTATCAGCGCCAATACGCCGACCACAGCGAACCGCAGCTGCAAGTGCAATCCGTGGCTCCCGCCGCACCTGTGGAGGGGTATATTTATCCGTATTATTAAAAAGTAAAAGGGACTGTTGCACATCGTTTTGGATGGAAGTTCAGAATCGCCCATAAGAATTAGACATATAATCGAACAATAGGAAAAAGCATGTGCATCACAAATCCATTGAAAATTTCTGATTTTCAAGGAAATCTGTTGCACATGCTTTTATTTCCACAAAAACATGCTTTTTATTTTTCGATTCTACGAATAAAAGAGGGGCTGTTACATGTGCAACAGCCCCATTTGGCAGCTTCCTAAATCAATGTTCCCGTATGACGGTGCGTGAAAAGTAAAGCACCCGCGCCCTAAAAAATCGCCCCATCGGGGCATTTTTTGCCCGGCGGGACGCAAAGCGCCGGACACGGGCTGTTCGAATCCCACCTTGCAGCCCTTGCATAGTTTGCCGCAAAAATAAAAAGCAGCCACCCGCAGGGTGCTGTCTTTGGCGCAGACGGTGGGATTCGAACCCACGTGGCATTGCTGCCAAATTGATTTCGAGTTTTTTGGTATATATCGCAACTGACGGTATTTGTCGGAAAAAAGCGGAAGTTGTCGGAAGATGATTCGACCGACCTACGACGAAAAATGTTGAAAAAGAAGTCCTTTTTAACGTCAGAACGTCGCAATTCGAACCCATTTCAAAATGCCGATTTTTCGGGAAAAATGAGAGAAAAACAGGCATTTTTGGCACGTTGGAGAGATGTTGGAGAGAAAAACAGGAGAGAACAAAAAAGCTCAATTTTCCTTATTGTTATGGGCATTTACAGAAGTGCGTTGACTAAATTTTATGCAAATTCCCCTTTGCCACAAAAATCAAACCGTCCCTGCCTGCTGTTGATGAGTTCGAATAATGGACGGTGATTCTAGTGGATTACAGTTACGACTTTGCAAAAATCAAGGCAAACTACCCTGAAAAAATCGGGCTGGAGCAGATGCGCGTCATCTGCCATATCAGCAAAAAGACGGCGCGTTACCTGCTGACAAGCGGGCTTGTTCCCTGCATAGATACCGGCAAGAAAACCCGCCAGTACATCATCAATACAAAAGATGTTATCACGTATCTTAAAAAGCGTCAATCCCAACCGGAAAAATTCTCGGCACCGACCGGGTATTACTCAGCGAGCTGGAACAAAGGCGGCAAGCCCAAAATGCTGACCTTACGGGAATGGGCAAATCTGGATACCGCCAAAAGCAGAAAGAAGTTTCAGGACTTTCTTACCCTGAAAACGCAGCCCTACAGCGATGTGCTGAGTGTTGCCGAAGCAAGCCGGCTTACCGGCTATCACCACAACACCCTGACGAATTGGTGCCATAACGGTTACATCCGATACTTTGAAATCAGTGGTGGGTATATGATTCCCAAATCTTGTCTGCTGAATTTTCTGCTTAGTCCTCATATTCTGGACAGCTATCGACCTTCTAAAAAGATGGTTGACCTTGCGAAAGAATTCAGCCGACAGGGCAAATCGACAAAAAAGCCCACCGCCAAATGAGTGCCATAGAGAAAAGCGGCGTCCCCCGAATGTAAAACGGAGGACGCTGTTTTTATAGCCCTATTTCAACTGCTGACAATTTGTCACCAGTTGGCGCATGACTGTCATCGGCATTAGGCAGCGACATATAGCTTCTGTAATTTTTAACTGCCTACAATTTGTAGTCATTTCACAAACCGTATGCTTTGGAGCTATTTCAGATTATGCCCTATTAAATCAAAGCATTTGAATTCGGCCACTAACAGCGGCGGCAATTTTCGCGGCTCGTCCATCATCAAACTGGGCGGCTGTTCGGAAAATTTCTTCTACTTTATTGGAAAATCCATCAAGGCGCTCCAGCGGCAGATCCACATAAGGCGCAATCAGCTTTAGCTGGGATTGCTGCGAGGTTTCAAACGGTTTTGCGGGAACCATGGCTTCCGCATTGATCGCGCGGGTGAGGGTCATCTGCCAAAGGCTTGTGCCGCTGTCATAGATGGGCGCTGTTCCTTTCCATTCCAGCGTTTCGGAATCGCGCAGGAAACCGAAGTTTCCCAAATGGCGATCCGTGTTGGCTAAGATGAAATCGGCAGCCAGCATATTGCAGACCGCTTTCCTTGCATCAGGGATTCCAACGGCCCGGCAGCAGGTGTCGAAGTGTTCCCAGTTGGAAACGCCCGGCGCTTGCGACAGCAGCCGCATAAATTGGGCGGCGGTGACAAGCTCGGTGTGGTCATTGGTAAAGCACGCGCAGGCGGACATGACCTGCCCGCCCTGCTCTACGAGCCAGTAGGGAACGTGCGGCATACCAAGCGCATCATACAGAGCCGTGGCAACGATTTCGTTGTAAGGCTCCTGCTTGTAAATGCCCGATCCTGCTTTTAAGAGGATTCGTTTTCCGTCCGCAATGCGCCAGCGCTTTTGTAAAAAGCCGTCTGAGGTATTGCAGGGGGAACACAAATCCGGCTGTGCCGAGAGAACCCCCTCGCCAAACAAAGCGCGTCCCACATCGTCAGAAAAGTCGTTCTCGTAGAAATTTACATCGCGCCAGTTCTGTGGGGCATCGCAGGGCGTGACCCAATACTGGTCTGAAAGGCTCAGCCCGCTGCATTTGACAAGCAGAAGTTCGGCGTAAGGGATATGCAGCGTTTCCAAGGCGCGCTCCAGCCCGGAACGGCTTGCCGGGATACCGCGCCCTGCCCACCATTTGCGCAGGGACAGAACATCAAAGCTGCCATCGCTATGCTTTGCGCCAAGGGGAATCCTCTGCGCCGAAAGAACCTCTGCCACATCAATAATGTCGCCGGTCTTTTCAGCTATTTCAATAACAGCCACTGGATGATTGCGCTGCATCAGGAAAAATCGCATTCTGCTCACCTGCCTTACCTTATAGAACGATTATACTCTATCCGGCGGGGCTTTGCAATCCGCGTTTTTGTCGCAGCGTCAATCCTTTTCTGTACACCAAGGGGGAAGTATATCTTTTTTCGGGAAATGGGGTGCCGTCTGTGTTTTCCCCCACACCCCCTTTCAGCTGGCTGAAGTGACAAATAGCCAGCTAAAAACAAATAGTCGTATCCTTGGCACCTTACCTATTTTGTAGGCAAGGTGCTTTTTTCATACAGAAACGGAGGTCACCCCCATGGGAAAATACCAAAAGAACATTGAAGCTGCCCGCCGAATTACCGTGATGCAGTATTTGGAAACCTATCACCCCGGCGAACTTGTGCGCAAAACGGATCGCGAGTACTGCACCCGGACGCACGATAGCCTGATCATCACGCCTGCCAATGGATTCTTCCACTGGTTTTCGCGTAATGTAGGCGGCAACAACGCCATTGATTATCTGACCAAGGTGGAGGGCATGGACTTTGTATCAGCGG
>ENA-OQDA01000026-OQDA01000026.1-human-gut-metagenome-genome-assembly--contig:-NODE-26-length-68608-cov-6.373899_pt1 | contig 68608 bp, 73 predicted proteins | sample MGYA00242771_ERZ504603 | MGnify/ENA primary metagenome ERZ504603 (study PRJEB26092, sample SAMD00036328) | human gut metagenome | host: Homo sapiens | study: EMG produced TPA metagenomics assembly of...
CATTGCATTTTTGAAGGAAGCATAGGCTAAAGGAATATAAGATGAATCAGACATTTGTAAAAAGTGTAACAGAACAATTGCCGCAGCTTGGTCTCCTGCAGGATGAGCCGATGAAAAAACACACGACCTTCCGTATAGGAGGCCCGGCTGATTACTATGCAGAGCCTGATATGAGCCAGATTTCAAAGCTTATAGAGATGGCTAAGGCATGTGATATGCCGGTTACAGTGATAGGAAACGGAAGCAATCTGCTGGTAGGAGATAAGGGCATCAGAGGTCTTGTAATTGGTATTGGAAAAGGCCTGTCCGAAATCGAGGTGACAGAAGCTGTGGCGCAGCAAAGCACAGCGCAGGACTTCACAGCACAAGATAACGGTCATATCATCACAGCGGGCGCCGGGGCTATCCTTGCAGCAGTGGCGGCAAAGGCAGCGGAGGCATCGCTTTCAGGTCTTGAGTTTGCATCGGGCATCCCGGGAAGTGTTGGAGGCGCGGTAGTCATGAACGCAGGAGCCTACGGCGGAGAGATAAAGGATGTCCTAATCGATGCCACAGTGCTCACAGCAGAGGGCGAGCTAAAGACTGTCACAAGGGATGAGCTTGACTTATCCTACAGGCACAGTTTAGTCCCGGAAAAGGGCTATATAGTGCTGTCAGCCAGATTCAGGCTCACACCAAAGCCAAAGGATGAGATAAAGTCATATATGGCAGAGCTTCGCGCAAAGAGAGTGGAGAAGCAGCCGCTTGAGTACCCAAGTGCAGGCAGCACCTTTAAGAGACCGGAGGGCTATTTTGCAGGGAAGCTTATCATGGATGCAGGTCTTCGAGGTTACAGCGTGGGAGATGCACAGGTGTCTCAGAAGCACTGCGGCTTTGTAGTCAATAAGGGCGAAGCCACTGCAGCGGATGTCCTGACACTCATAAAAGACGTGCAGGAAACAGTTTTAAAGCAGTTTGGAGTAAATAAAAGGGGATTTTTCCCCTTGTTATCTGAAAGGATGTACTCTTTTGCCTGCCGATACATGTCACTGTGTGCTATTTCTTCTTTTACTACGTCCCCTTGAATATAGGTGATGCATCGAAGCATCTGTGAATTAAACTGCATTGCCCTTTCAAATTTAGCAACATCAAATTCGATGGCAACACCGGCAGCATTATTGGCATAGCGTTCCCATTGTGCTGCATCATCCGCCAATTTAGTAAAACAAGCAACATAGATAGGCGTCTTTAGTAGTGTGTTTCTGTTTATCGAAAGAATGACATCTCGACATTGAGGGTCATCACGCAAGTCGGCATCCTCGTTCAAAAGGCTGTTCAATATGTTTAACAGTTCGAGTGCTTCATTGTAATCATTCATTTGGCGTGTATCCCCAAGCCAGAATTCTTGATTCTCCACAATACTGCACAGAGACTCTAATGAAGTATAATGGTACATCTTAGACGGAATATCTTTTCTTATTTGCATCGTTCACCTCCATGCGATTGACGACCATAAAATCAAACATCTTAGAAGTCTAATTTTTGAGAAGTAATAGTGAGCCGCTATTCTCCGGCCACATAATCTTCCACTCAAAATATTCTTCCTGCGTGATTTCTTCGCTGAGTAGTTTCTGCTGTACCGCAGCCCAATCCTTTAGAAAATCATCCAGAATCGTATCATCAAACCACATGGCTACCGGGGAGCGCGGCGGCCAGCTATCGTTATCATCATAGTGCAGCGCAAAGTTAGGGTTGGCATTATACCGTGCTGTGCCGCGCTCGGTGGGGACTAGCTTGATAACGCCGGGCTGCTCCTCGTCCAGCCAGAAAAGCTGCTCCAGAATATCATTCGCCGGGCCGTTTCCGCCATCGGACAGTGCCAGCGGGGAAACACGCAAAGCCTCTGCTATTTGATTTAGCAGAGGCTTTTTTGGTACGCGGTAACCCATTTCGTACTGCGCAATGCGGTTTGCGCTGAGGTCGACCAACTCGCCCAACTCTTTCTGGGTCATGCGGCGGTGCTGGCGGATGCGCTTGATTTTCTCTCCGATGTTCATTTCGTTCACTCTCTTTGCAGGATTTTCCTTATTGTACCACACCATAACATAAAAGCGCAAGAAAAAAGTAACAATTTTGCGAAAGCTATTGACATTCGCATAAAAGCGCAGTATCCTATATTTACATCGCAAATATGCGAAAGTTGAAATTCAAGGATGGTGATCGAATGGAGTGTAAAGAAATCAGAGAAATGTACAAGCTCATGTTTGCGGAGTACCCGGACATTGTAACGGTCAAGGATCTGCAAGCCATGCTGGGCATCAGCCGTCATGCGGCCTATGACCTGCTGGGGGAGGGCGAAATCAGCTGCATCCGGCTGGCAAACGCTTACAAAATCCCCAAAATCAATGTGATCAATTATGTTCTGAAAAGTCCGTGCGGTCAGACCCGCGTGAGCGCGTAGGAGCTGCCTTGATTCTGGCAAGAGCACCGCCCCGTCTCAAATAGATTCGGCACCTTGAAAACTGCATATCCGACAAGCAAGGTACATTCACCACATTGCCGTCAACTTACGAGTACGGCAGCGCAGACAGAGTACGCGCCATGACTGCCACCGGGCACGAGCGATTCAGTCTCTGGTAAACACCCCGTGGCGGAGTGGAGCGCAATGACAGATGTGGTCGTAAAGATACTTCCGTCCAGTCATAGTTCACACAATGAGGGCGGCAGGCAGAGAACCTGGCTGGGGTAAAAATACCCATGATGCCGTTGCAGCCGAACGGCAGCCTTGCAAGTCGTCCCCGCAGCTGGGGCAAAGTGGACAAATGCAGCTGCAAATCGAAAAGTTATCCCGAAAGTATGCGAAACCGATTCGCGTTTCCCAGTCTAATAAAAGTAGGGAATCAAAACCGTATACTTTCGGGGAATTTATTGGGAGTGAATCAGATTTGATTCACTTTCCAGAGCGTAAGACATAAAAGTGAATCAGTTCTGATTCACTCGCAGTAACCGCCCAAATCCGCCCTGTGTAGGGCAGATGCCACACGCAGCACACGGATACGAAACAGCCAACGCACCCGCCGTTTGGCGCGTTTGTGGGGCTGTGGGGCAGCGTGAGCCGTACAACTTAACACTGGAGAATAAAACTTACTACACACAAAAAGACGATAGTATGAGATAATAGATGTATACCAAACAAGAAAGGATGATGTGAATGACTACCACAAGATTACCGAAAACCATTACCGCCGGCGCGCTACTTGCAACACCGATACCGCCCGTAAAATGGATTATCCCCGGTTTGCTCCCGGCAGGTCTGGCAATCTTTGCCGGCCCCAGCAAGGCGGGCAAAAGCTGGCTGACACTTTGGCTCTGCTTACAGATTTCGCAAGGCAAATCCGTGTGGGGGCGTGAAATAGAACCGAGAACCGTGCTGTATTTCTCGCTGGAAGATACACTGGGTCGTCTGCAAGAGCGCCTTTACCAGCTCGTCGATGCAGAAGAAGACCCGGAACGGCTCATTCTGCAGACGGAAAGTCACGGAATTGGGCAGGGATTGGAGGAACAAATCGTCAGTTTCATCCATACTTACCCCGATATTAGCCTCATCGTCATCGATACCTTGCAAAAGGTACGAAAAAGCGACCAGAATGGTAGTATGTATGCCAATGATTACAAGGATATCGGTGCATTAAAGGAACTTGCCGATAAGTACGGCATCTGCATCCTGCTGGTGCATCATTTGCGTAAGCAATCATCGTCAGACCCCTACGACCAAATCTCCGGCTCGACGGGCATTATGGGTGTGGCGGATACGACATGGCTTATGCATCGTCAGCGCATGAGTAAAACCGCGACAATTCGTGTAATTGGACGTGATATGGACGAGAAAATGCTGCATATCCGCGAAGAAAACTGCGTCTGGACGTTGGATGAGGAAGAAACCGCAGAACAGCAGGCGTTGAAAGCTATTCCTGACTACCTTTGGAAAGTTGCAGACTACATTGACTCGGTTGGAAAATGGCAGGGCACAGCTACGGAATTGCTTGTTGCAGCGAATATTTCTGATGTAAAGCCTAACCAGTTCACCCGGAAGATGGCGCACTATGCCCGCGATATATTCAGCCCTCGCGGTATCGAGTATAAGTACACCCGCACGGAGCAAAAACGTCTGTTTGAGTTCTTCCATGACGATGATGACGGTGATGACGATGATATTGATATATCGGAGTTGTTCCACTGGGGTATCCCACAAACATCGTCATCATCGTCAGCATCGTCATTAAGGTCGCTTGAGGGAAGCAAGCATGGGCGAAGTGTTGCCACAGGGCAACCCGCCGAAAAGCCTACGGGGACAGCCCCGAACCCCTGTGAGGCTGCAAGCGCATGAGGAACAGAACGGTTGGAATCAATGTCCGGGTCACCGTCACCGAAAAGAAAAAGGTGACGATGTTGGCTAAAAAGTGTGGCTTGTCTCTCTCGGAATACTTACGCCAGCGGGCGCTGGGATATGAACCGGGCGGACACCCGCCCAAGGAGGTATTTGATGTGCTGGATAAATTGGATGAAATTGCAGAAAACTGTCAACCGAGTGCAGGTGCTAAAATTACAGCCTGTGCAGATGAAATAAGGGACCTGCTCATTGGCGGTAACTAAGATTTGGGCAATCAAGGACAACTTACAGCGCGTCCTTGATTATGCCGCCAACCCGGACAAAACCGAATACGATGCCCTTGCCCAGACACTACACTATGCAGAAAATGATGCCAAGACCAAGCTGAACGAGAGCGCCCAGCTCGTCACCGGCATCCATTGCAGGGCAGACCATGCGTGGGAAGATATGCGGGCTGTGCAGGAACGCTTTGGTAAAACAGACGGCGTGGTGGCGCTCCATGCCTACCAAAGCTTCCGCGAGGGAGAGGTTACCCCGGAGCAATGCCATGAGATCGGCGTGGCGCTGGCCCGCAAAGTTTGGGGCAAGCGCTTTCAGGTGCTGGTCGCCACCCACATGAACACGGATAACCTGCACAACCACTTTGTCATCAATTCTGTGTCTTATGTGGACGGAAAGAAATACGAGCAGCGCCGCAGCCAGTATGCCGAGTTCCGGGCAGCATCCGACAAGCTGTGCCGGGAGTACGGTCTGTCGATAGTGGAGCAGCCCAAGGTAAAAGAACCTGCACGATATGCCCGAATGCGCGAAGCCATCGACCAAGCCTGTGAGGATGCCAGTACCGCCGAGGACTTCCACAGGGCGCTGTATCGGCAAGGGTATATTTTTAGCAGTGACCCGAACCGAAGGTACGCAACCATCCGGGCGCGGGATGGTGGTCGAGCCGTGCGGCTTTATCGGCTGGGAGAAGAATACGATTTACCTGCCATAGATGACCGACTGCGCGGAAATTACCTGTTGTATGGACCAAGGCTGTATGAACGGAAACACCCACCCTGGCAGCATACGCCGAAACGGTATCGCCCCAAGGATGGCTGTGCGGGAAAAGGTGTTCTCCAGATTTTCTTCGAAGTATTCTTTGGGGAATCCCAGATGCACCGTTTGTATCTGTACTACTGTTATCAGTTCTTGTGCAATTCTGTGAATAGCTTTCCGGCAGGATTGCTGGTATCGTTGTACCGAACCCAAAATGCAGCAGCTTGAAAAAGGAGAGATGCCTATGGTAGCAGGACGCTTACAGGAGAAAAACGGATTTTATTACATCGTGCTGAGTTACACGGACTCGGCGGGCAAACGCCGTCAGCCGTGGATTGCTACGGGCTTGACGGTAAAGGGAAACAAGAAACGCGCCGAAAAAATGCTGGCGGATACGCGAAAGGATTTCACGATTCCCAAGGGTCAGGTGTCCGAACTCAGCCCCGACATGGCATTCAGCGACTATATGCGGTACTGGCTGAAAATGATGCGGACCGCTGTAACAGAAACGACCTACTCGTCTTATTGCTTCAATGTAGAGAAACATATTATTCCCTACTTTGAACCGCTGGGCGTAACGCTGGCAGGGCTGCAGCCGCGTCAGATTCAGAGCTTTTATCTGCACGAAGCGGAAACGCTGAAAAACACTTCTATCCTGCGATTCCACGCCAATCTTCACAAAGCGCTGAAATACGCCGTGCGCATCGACCTGATCACCAGCAACCCGGTGGACAAGGTGGACCGCCCCAAGCCGCAGGCGTTCATGGCAAGCTATTACAGCGCCGAGGAAATGGAAAAGCTCTTTGAAGCCGCCCAAGGCCATAAGCTGGAACTGATTATCCAGCTTGCAGCCTTTTACGGACTGCGCCGTGCCGAGGTGATGGGGCTGCGGTGGGAGGCCATCGACTTTGAAGCCAAGACGCTGACCATCCGCCACATCGTGACCAGCACCCGCATCGACGGTAAGAAAATTCTGGTAGAAGCTGACCGAGCCAAAACAAAATCCAGTCTGCGTACCTTGCCGCTGGTAGACCCGATTGCGGAGCGCTTAAAAGCCGTCAAAGAGCAGCAGGAATACAACCAGAAAATCTGCGGCAACTGCTATAATCAAGAGTACCTTGGCTATGTATTTGTGGATGCAATGGGCAACCTGATCCAGCCGGATTCCGTGACGACAGGCTTTCCACAGCTGCTGAAAGAGAATGGTCTGCGCAGGATCCGATTCCACGACTTGCGCCACTCCTGCGCCAGCCTATTGCTGAAAGAGGGTGTACCGATGAAGCAGATTCAAGAGTGGTTGGGCCACAGTGATATTTCCACCACGGCGAATATCTACGCGCATCTGGATTCGCAGTCCAAAAACTTAAGTGCCCGAACGATGGCAAACACGCTGACATTGCCGAAAGCGCCGAGCGTAAAAGAATGGTGAGGTAAAACGGCACACCCCGGTATCTGTCTGAGCGAGGACGGATACCGGGGTGATTTTGTTTAGTTTTAGTTTTGGGGTGTAAAATCGAATACGTTAACAAGGCTTACTTTAATACTTTGATTCTAACAATTTATACGCGGCTATTCGATTTCTCGTCTTGTCTAGAACCATCATTTTGTTGTGCGGCTGCTCTTTCGGTGTAGCTTGTTATGTAGTTGACTGCTTTCAACCTATCCAGTAGCTGTTTTATGCCGTCCTTCCAAGGCACGGTCACTTGATTTCGTTGAGTTCGATTAGACAGACGATTAAAGGGAACTTTAGGAATTGAAGTACAGACTATCGTACTGAAAGAATGATATGTAGGCAGGCGGCACGGGCGACAGCACCTGCATTTTGAGGTAATGCAGGGTGGGGTTCGGGTTGACCCGTTGAGTTTTGTGCCCTAAAAGAAGAAAGTCCTGATGCCGAAATTCGGCATCAGGACTCTTTACTGTTGCGTTTTACTTTCTGTAAACCACCGCTTCAAACGGTCGCAGACTTCCGGGGGTTCCGGGGGTGTTGTAGTTGCTGATAAGCAGCTCTGTGTTCTGCCAATCGTTCAGCAACGGGCAGGGCACGTCATGGTCGGTAAAGTTGCAGACCACGAGTATCTGCTCGTCGTTCAATGTGCGGGTGTAGGCGTAAATCTCTTCATCGTCGGATAACAGCAGGGCGTAGTGACCGTAGACGAAGGTCTTGTCCGACTTTCGCAGCGCCAGCAGGCGGCGGTAGAAGTTGTACACCGAGTCCGGGTCGCCACCTGTTTGGCGGCGTTGATCTGCGGGTAGTTGGGGTTCAGCGGTATCCACGGTGTGCCGGTGGTAAAGCCCGCATTGGGGGTGTCATCCCAGTGCATGGGGGTGCGGGTGTGCTCACGGCTGATGTAGTTGGCCGCCTTCATGAAATCCGCCACGCTCTCGCCGCAGCGCTGGGTCTTTTCAAAGTAGGCGTTGCGAGTCATAACATCGTTAATGGGGTCGATGCTGTCGAAATGCTTGTTCGTCATGCCCAGTTCCTCACCCTGATAAATGTAGGGCGTTCCCTGCATCAGGTAGAGGCAGACAGCCAGCATTTTGGCCGACCGCACACGGGATTCTTCGTCCTTGGTGCAGCCGAAGCGCGACACCACGCGGGGTTGGTCGTGGTTGTTCCAGTACAGGCTGTTCCACGCCTTGCCGTCCAAACCGGTCTGCCAGCGGGTTTGTATTTTTTTGATATCCGTCAGCTTCCACGGGTGTTCGGGTTCCCACTTGCGGCTCTCGCCGCCGTCCACGTCCATCAGTTCAAACTGGAACACCATGTTCAGTTCATGGCGGTCTTCGCCCGCGTACAGGCAGGCCAGCTCCGGGTTGACGTTGGCGTTTTCGCCCACCGTCATGCAGTCGTAGTGGCTCAGCACACGGCGGTTCATCTCCTGCAGGTATTCATGCACACGGGGACCGTTGGTACACTGGTCGGTATAGTCGCCGTACAGACCATCGGCGCAAAGTGGCCCGTCTGCATAACCGGCCTTGGAGATCATACTGATGACGTCCATGCGAAAGCCGTCGATACCCTTTTGGAACCAGAAGTTCATCATGTCAAAGACCTGATCGCGAACCTCCGGGTTCTCCCAGTTCAAATCGGGCTGTCCTTCAGCAAAAAGGTGCAGGTAATACTGACCGGTTTTCTCGTCGTACTTCCACGCCGAGCCGCTGAAGCAGCTGCGCCAGTTGTTGGGGGCACCGCCGTCCGGGGCGGGGTCCTTCCAGATATAATAGTCGCGTTTGGGGTTGTCGCGGCTGGAACGGCTCTCAATAAACCACGGGTGCTGGTCCGATGAGTGGTTGACCACCAAGTCCATGATGAGCTTTAACCCGTGGGCATGGACATCCGCCAGCAGGGCGTCAAAGTCGGCCATCGTGCCGAAGTCTGTCATGATATCGCGGTAATCGCTGATGTCATAGCCGTTGTCAACATTAGGCGATTGATAGATCGGGTTCAGCCACAGCACATCGACGCCAAGATCTTTTAAGTAGTCCAGCTTTTCACGGATGCCGTTCAGATCACCGATACCGTCACCGTTAGAGTCCTTGAAGCTGCGCGGGTAGATTTGGTAGACGACGGCCTCTTTCCACCACGCGGGGTGAATGCTTTCCATAAGTATACCTCTTACAAAATCGTTCCCGGCAGTTTGGTCACGTCCTGCATATGGTAGGTGGGTTCAAACGGCATCGGGGCCGTGCCGACGATGGCACAGTCCATGCCGCCCGCGCGGGCGGCCTCCAGCCCGGCAGCAGCGTCCTCCACAACCAGGCAGTCTGCCGGGGCAAGCCCCACCATGGCGGCAGCCTTGGTAAAGACCTCCGGGTCGGGCTTGGAGTGGGCAATCATCGTGCCGTCACACACAGCATCAAAGTAGCGGTTCGCGTCGAGCCGTTCCAAGATGTAGGCCGCGTTCTTGCTGGACGAACCAACAGCCAGCTTCAGCCCCGCGTTGTGCAGCGCTGTCAGGGCGTCGCGCACGGCGGTGGGCATATCGGCGGGCGACATCTGCGCCAGCAGCTTGCGGTAGCGGTCATTTTTCTCGGTGGCAAGGCGTTCCTTTTCCGCATCGGTAAAGGTCTTGCTGCTGCCCGAAAGGATGATTTCCAGACTCTCCATCCGGCTGACGCCGCGCAGCTTCATGTTGATGGTTTCGTCAAATGGTGCGCCGACTTCCTCAGCCGTCTGTTTCCACGCTTCAAAGTGAAAACGGTCTGTGGAGCAGAGCACCCCATCCAAGTCGAAAATAATACCCTTGTATTTCATAGAAAGTTCCTCATAGTTACTCGGCGGCCAGCTTTACCGGGCGACCGTCCACGGTAATTTCCACAGCGGAACCGCCGCGGTGGGTGACAGTGATGCCCGCATGGGTGACTTCCACATGGAGCTTTGCACCGCGCCAGACGATGTTGAACGCCGCGCGATGCCAGCTTGCGGGCAGATGGCTGCGCAGGGAAAGCCCGCCCTCGTGCCATTCCAGCCCGGCAAAGCCGCAGACAACACACTGCCAGACGTTACCCATCGATGCACTGTGGATGCCTAAGTCGGACGACTTCATATTCGGGCCGAGGTCAATGGCAATGGCGTGGCGGTACATATCCAGCGCCATATCGTCCAGTCCCTCCCACGCGGCCAACACACAGTGCTGACCATGGCTCAGGGAGGAATCATGCAGTGTGCGGGACTCATAGAACATAAAGTTCTTGCGGCGGGTCTCAGCATCGAACAAGTCGGGCATAATGCGCATGAGCATGACCAAGTCAGCCTGCTTGGACACCATAAGTTGGTTCATCTGGGCGGGACTGTAATCCTCGTAAATCGAGGACACGCCCTGCTGGTTTTTGTATTTGCTCAGGTCGATCGCATCCAGCCCCAGATATTGGGCGTTCTGCGGCACGATGCCATCGGCGTTGGGCTGCGGCAGGTAGACTTTTGCCTTTTTGTCCTGCAATTCAGCCGCCAGAGCATTCAGGTCATAGCTGTCGCTCAGCTTGGCGTAGGCGTCCGGCCAACGGGTAGGCATATCCTTGATGCAGCGTTCGGCCTGCTCCATGGCAAAGACGGTCAGATAGTTTGTAAAGGCGTTGTTATCGACGTGGTCTTTGTACTCATCCGGACCGATGACGTTTTTGATTTCATAGCGCTGCGTATCATCCTGCCACTCTACGCGGCTTGCCCAGAAACGGGCAATTTCAATCAAAAGCTCACAACCGCGGCGGTTCATGAAATCATCATCGCCGGTGGCTTGGTAGTACAGCCAGACACCCCAGGCAATATCCGCAGAGATATGCTGCTCGATCATACCTGTCAAAACCGGGCTGCTCTTGCCAGTGACGATATCCGCACCGCAGTAAAGCGGCGTTACTTCGCCGTCGTCCAGCCATGCACTCTCCCAGGGGAACATAGCACCCTGATAGCCATTCTCGCTGGCCTTTTTGAACGCGCCGGGCAGGCTGCGCCAGCGGTAGCCCAGCAGGGTCTTGGCGGCGGCGGGGTCAGTCAACAGGTAGTAAGGCATCAGGAACATCTCGGTATCCCAGAAAGAATGACCTTTGTAGCCCTCGCCTGTCATGCCCTTGGCACCGATGCCAACGCGGTCATCATCGCGCTTGATCATAATGTTCAGGTGATACAGCGCAAACCGCATACCCAGCTGGTCAAAGCTGTCATCGCTTTCGATCTGCACATCCTGCTCTGCCCAGTAAGCTGCCCACTTTTTGGCGGAGGCTGCAAGCAGAGCGTCATAACCAGTATCCGCAAACTTTGCCGCCAGCGCATCACCGGCAGCGGCAACGATGTCCGGGTTCGTTGTGCCGCGCTGCTGACCGTAGACCGTAAACGGCAGGTCACGGCCTGTGTGGTAGCAGGTCAGCTTTTCGATGCGCAGCGTCTGACCCTTTGCCAGCCGGAACGTGTAGCGCCCCACAAAGCGGCGGCGCTCAATGACCGGCAGCGACTCGGAGGGTTCTGCGCTGAATTTGTGCAGGCAGTGTACACCGATCGGCACATTGCTCTCATTCGTATGGGTCATCAGGCGCAGGATGCCACCGGGCAGCATCCGCATTTCGCCCTCCACACAGTGCTGAGAGCCGGTATTGCTGTTGCGGGTCGAGATACCGCTATTGACGACCAGCTCGATATCCTGATTCGTCGGTGTAACTTCCACCGAGAACGCGGCAATATGCTCATTATCCAGCGAAACAAAGCGACGGAAGGTCAGTTCCAGCGCTGCCCCGGCAGGGCTTTTCCACTGCACGGTGCGCGTTGCTTCGCCGGTGTGCAGATCCAGTGTGCGCAGGTAGCTTTGCAGCGTACCCTGATCCATGGCGAAACGCTCACCGTTGACGATAAACTCCATAGCAGTCACGTCAGGCAGGTTGGGCAGCTCGGTCACTTCGTCGGGCATAGCCTTATTGAATGTGCCCGTGATAAAAGCGCCGCGGTAGGTATCAAGGTAACCCTCCTCCAGCGCGCAGCGGATGTTGATATAGCCGTTGCCCTGGGCAAAGATGGATTCACATTTGGCGGTGCGGCACGGGTCAAAAGTTTCCTCTGCCACGATCCAGCCGCGGGGTTCGAGATCATATTTCATAGTCGGGTTTCCTTTTCATCAGCCCTTGACGCCGGAAGCAGCCACGCTGGCCTGCACCTGATCCTGTGCAATCGCATACAGGATGATACCGGGCAGAATGACAATGGTAAGCGCGGCAAACAGCTGGGTGTAGTTGTAGGAAAATTCGCTGGTGAAGAACGCCAGCGCGATGGGCAGTGTGCGCTGCGAGTCCGAAACGGTCAGCAGCGAGGCAAAGTAGTACTCGTTCCAGTTGCCGAGGAACATCAGGATGCCGGCAGTCGCCAGTGCGCTTTTTGCCAGCGGCAGGTTGATGGTCCAGAACGTGCGGAAGAAGCTTGCGCCGTCCAATGTCGCAGCCTCGTCCAGGCTTTTGGGAATCGCCATAAAGCCGGCTTTCAGCACAAAGATGGACATAGCCATACCGGCAGACAGGTAAACAAGGGTGACGCCCCAGATGCTGTCATAAAGGTTCAGTTTCATGATGAGCGAGAAGATGGGCTGGGTCTTGCTGTGGCTGGGCACAAGCAGCGTGATGGTGAACAGCGCAAACAGCAGCTTGCGACCGGGAAACTCAAACTTGGCAATGACATACGCGCCCATGGCATAAAACAGCAGCGAAACCAGCGTCGAGACGCCCGCCGCCAGCAGCGAGTTGAAAAAGTAGGTGGGGAAGCTGTACTTCTGGAAGATGTCAAGGTAGGTATCCAGCGAGAAGTGGGCGGGCAGCGCCAGCGGTGAGCTTAAAATTTCGCCGTTCGTCTTGAAGGACGACATAATGACCCACAGAATGGGAAACACAGAGAGGATAATGACGACGGCCTCCACAAGGTACATCAAACCCTTTGCCCAAGGCTTGTATTTGATTTTCATGGTGTGCCTCCTTCTCAGTAATCAGCTTCGTCCATGCGGAACAGCTTGTTTACGATGCCCAGCACGATCAAACCGATGATAAACATGACCACGCCCACCGCGTTGGCGTAACCGTAACGGTAGTCCATGATGCCCTTGACCAGAATGATGGGCAGGCTCATCGTGTCGTCGCCCGGACCGCCGGACGTCGTCAGGGCAATCTGCTCATACATGGCAATACGGGATGTCAGCGAGGCAATGACGCTGGTGCCGATGGATGCACGGCACAGCGGCAGCTGGATATAGCGGATCAGCTGCCAGCCGGTAGCGCCGTCCATGAGGGCGGCTTCATTCAGTTCCTTCGGAATGTTCATCAAATCACCCAGCACGACCAACGTGACGATGACTGCATAGAACAGCCAGGTGAACGTAACAGCCCAGAACGCCCAAGGCGATTTGTAGAACCACTGGACGTTGAAATTCGGGTTAAAAACGCGGATGACCGAGTTCAGGATGCCGAAATCATTGTTGAAAATGAATTTGTAGATCATCGCCCAGGCCGCCGCACTGATGACGTTGGGGATCATGAACACTGTACGGGTGAACTTCCAGCCGTGGGGGCGCTGGTACAGTACAAAAGCGACCAATGTGCCGAAGCCGACGTGCAGCGTCAGGGCAATCACGCACCACCAGAGCAGGTTTTTCAACGCAATGAGGAACGAACTGTTGGTAAACAGATTGATATAGTTTGTCAGACCGTTGAACTTTGGTGCGTTGAAGCCATCCCATTTCGTGAACGACGTCACAAATACCTGCGCAATGGGCATCACATAGAACATCGCAAAGATCACGATGGTGGGAAGCAGGAACAGATAGATCCATTTGTAGTTTGCACGCTGGATGCGGCCCGCCTTGATGTGCGTTGCTTTTTTCGGGGCGGTTTTCATGGTTTTGCAGCTCCTTCCTTTTCAAAAAATGCGTGCCGCCGCCGTATGCAACGGGACGGCGACACGCCTTGAATTACATATTGTTCTTGCGCGGATTGCGCGGATTACTCGGCGCTGGCTTCCGCGGCCTTGTCACTCATCCACTGGGCGAACTGCTCCGGGGTGCAGGTGCCGTCGGCCAGGCTGGGCAGCAGCTTACCAAACTCGGTGTTGGCAACGGAGGCAGGGATCACATCGAGGATGCGGGGGACAAACACGGTATCAGTAGTGGTGTCGGCTGCCAGATCAGAAAGCACCTGGCTCTCGCCCTGCTTTGCCTTGAAGTCGTCGGAGTAGGTCAGCTTCGGTGTGTCGCCACCCTCGGCCAGCATGTAGGCTTCCAGCTCAGCGGGGCTGTAAATGAACTCAAGGAAAGCCTTTGCAAGGGCAATTTCATCCTCAGGGGCAGAAGCAGAGATCCACCACTCACCGAAAGTGGCGGTGTCGGCAATGCCGACGTCGCCCGGGAACAGGGAGGCACGGACCTTCGCGCCGTCAAAGCCGTTGGACCACTTGTCGGAGTTGGAGCTCTCGAAGTCAGAGGACATCCAAGGACCGTTGGCAATGATGGCGGCCTGCTCGCTCATGAAAGCGTTGGCGGCATCCGCGTAGGCTGCGCCTACCGAGTTGGAGGCTGCGTTGTTCTGCAGCAGATTCTGCAGCTTGGCCACAGCGTTGATGAAGCAGGGCTGGTTGAAGTCGGTGATCTTGGTCTCGGTGCCACTCTTCAGCCATTCTACGCCACCGTCTTCCTCGGCCACCAGCGCAGTCAGGAACAAGGCGGAAACCCAGCCGTTCTCGGCGGTGGAGAAGGCGATCTTCTGGTCGCCCAGCGCGGAAACAAATTCGTCCATGCTCATAGCGCTGATGTCAGCATCGGTGCTCCACATAGCAGAGTTGTAGAAGAAGCCGATGGGGCGTACCGTTGCCAGAGGCATAGTCATGACTCTGCCATCCTCATTGGAGCAGTATTCACGACTGTCGTCAATCAGGACATCCTTGACGGCGGGGGTCGCGTCGATCCAGTCGGTCAAGTCGTAGGCAAGGCCGTTGGGGATAACGACGTTCTTGACCCAGTCCGGGTCACCGCCCTCCACCAGCACCGGCAGCTTGTTCTGCTGTGCCAGCTGCTTTAAGCGGTCATTGAAAATACTATCCTGGGGTACGCTCTCCAGATTGATTTTGTACTTCCCGGCGTACTTCTCGTTAAAACGCTCGACCTGCGGCACAAAGAAGGCCGCACCGGCGTTCTCGCCGGTTTTGTAGGAGGGAATGGTGACTTCCACCACGCCGCTGTTGGTATCAGCGGATTCCGTGCTACCGGCAGTATCGCCGCCGGTTGTGGAAGTTGCAGCAGAGGATGCAGCGCCACCGCAGCCGGCCAGGCTGGCGGTCATCATGGCAGCGGCCAGAGCGCCTGCGAACAGTTGCTTCTTTTTCATAGTGTTTCTCCTTTACCTTTGTGTTTTTTGGTTTTATTAACACGGTGCGGTTGCACCAAATGTTCCAAAAGTTATTACAAAAACGTTTTTGTTTTGCGGTTAAAAATATTTGCAGCGAAATTTGGCTTAAGAAGTTGCTGCAAAAACGTTTTCGTATCTCTGTCTGAAAAAAGCGGCCTTAACCGCTGATTTCGGTTTTATAGGGGGCGGACGCTGTCGCGCACCGTCAGGGTGTGGGGCAATACCAGCCGCTGTGCCTTGCGCTTTCCGCGGATCATATCGCACAGTAGGCGAGTAGCCTCGTAGCCTTTTTGCTGGATGTTCTGGTCAATGGTGGTAATAGCCGGGTCGGTGTAGTTGGTGACTTCCAACCCATCGAAGCCCACGACCGAGTAGTCTTTTGGCACTTTATAGCCCAGTTCTTTCAGCCCCTCGATCGTGCCAATGGCCAGCATATCGCTCATGCAGAGGAACGCCGTGGCGCTGTCCGGGCTGTGTGTTCGGAAGTATTCCTTCACACCGTCGCGGGCTTCCTCCCGCCCGAAGTTGGTGTAGATGATGTTGTCGCGGGGCAGCTCCAAACCATTGCGCTGCATAGCTTGGTACGCACCCACAAGGCGCTGCATACTGACCATAGCCAGCTTGCGGCCATGTACCACCACGATCTTGCGGTGTCCCATGTCGATGAGGTATTGGTTCAGCTCGTCAAACGCTTTGATGTCGTCCATCATCACACAGCTGACATTCGGACCGGGAACCTCAATATCAATGGTCACGCAGGGGTATTTGCTTTTCGCCAGCAGTTCGCAGTAAGGGTCGTTGGTTCTCAAACCCATCAGGATCGCGCCGGCGATGTTGTGCTCATAGCAGAGCTGTTCAAAACTTTTTTCGGTCTGAATCTTGGTGTTGATAACCTGAATGGACATTTCCACATCGTTGTTGACTGTGTAGTGGAAGCAGCCTTTCATCAGCAGTGCATCAAAATCGTTGATAAGCTCTTCTTCCAGAAAGCCGGAAAGCACCAGCGCGATATTGTGATTGTGCTTGGAGGAAAGGTTGCGCGCCATCTGGTTGGGGCGATACCCCAGCCGCTGCGCGGTCTCCACGATGCGCTCCCGTGTGGTAGGGCTGACATCTGGGTAGTTGTTGAGTGCGCGGGAAACGGTACCGACCGTGACTCCGGCTTCCCGTGCAATGTCGCGGATCGAAACTGCCATGCCTGCTCACTCCTGATCCTCTTTTCAACCAAAACCGTTTTCGGTACCGTGTATATCGCTGTGTTCCAAAAACGTTTTTGTTGTGATTTCTTTATACTCTAATTTCCCTGTTTTGTCAACACTCTCCGCCCGCTTTCTACATTTTGCAAAAGAAACAGGTTGTGGTTTTGTGTAGCTTGCACAAGTGCAAAAGGCGGGAGAGGTGGCGTGGAACACATACCTCAAGCGAAGGGTCAGCAATCATGATACACACCGTGGCGATGCTCTCAAGGCGTCGGCGGTACTGCCAACAATGTGGTACAGGAAGTGGGAGCTGTTTCCAGCAGCCGGGCCGGTGGTTCGCCCTTTATATCCGGGAAGTAGTGTCGAATAGGGTATACCATTTGATTCCAGATTATGGCGGTCACAAGTTTTCAACAAGTGACCGCCATGCTTGTGGAATTAAATCCGCAAATTTTCAAAAAAGAGGTGTTTTGTATAAGCAGCAAAGGATTTAACCAGCGCGATGCCTACCGTGTGATGCTGCGCAAGTATCCCGATGTGATGAACATCGAGCAGATGTGCGATGCCCTGCGAATCAGCACCAAAACGGGGTACAAGCTGCTGCACGAAGGCAAAATCCCGGCAATGAAAATCGGGCGCTCGTATCTCATCCCCAAGGCCCACCTGTTTACCTACCTTCAGATTTGCGGTCAACACTGTCGAGCAGAGAATCGACAGTGTTGATTGTTTTGCGCCGATGCGGTATGTATTTGTAGATGCAATGGGAAGCGTTGTTCATTTCTTCCAGGGCTTTTTGGTACTTACCCATATTCTCTTTCATCTCGCCGCTGCCAAAGCCAATGAACTCCGCAACAAACGCCAAAATGATACCTACCAGAGAGGCAAGACCGAATCGCCAGTCAACGGCCAGCAGGATGATGACCATGACAATGGGAGCTGTAATAGAAGCGACAAAATCCGGGAACTGATGAGCAATAAAGCCCTCTACGCTTTCAATGTTTTCATCCATGATTTTCCGCAGACGTCCGCTGCCAATCGTCAGGTGATACCCAAGTGGAATTTTCGTAATATGGTCTGCAAAGAGAACCTTCAGCTCGTACAGCGTTCCGAACGCTGCCATGTGTGAACTAAAAATAGCCAGAAAGTACAGCAGGATATTCGCCACGATCCCGGCGAGCGCCAGCCAGCCATAATTCATGACCATCCCCATATCCAACTGATCCAAGTTCGGGAAAACACCGATAATTGAGCGGATCATAAAATAGACCGCTATGTACGGGATGAACGAAGCAATGGCCGCCAGTGACGAAAGAACCGCAGCTAAGAATACAAGGCCCTTTCTGTCAGAAGCCAATTCCATGCATCGTGCCAAACCCGTCTTTGGTTTTGCCTGTTTCGATTTTGCGTTTGACATAGCATGAACCCTCCTTAAAAGTGAAAATGGTGAGGTTAGCAACTTCTAACCTCACCATTCATTTTATCAATCTTTGAAATTGCCTGCTACTCCATATCTCTGTTGCGGTGTCAAAAATAGCCCAAAGATACCAGAAAGTTAGTCGTAACTATATTGTCCTTAGACAATGCCTGCCTTCTGAAAATGCTTTTTGAACACGCCTTTTGCAATCAAAGCGCCGACGATGCCTGCAACGAAGGTCACAACAGCAATGATGACTACCATTGTTCCATTCATAAAGCTATGTAGCTCCGTCAGATACTCGGCGCTGACACCATTCGACGTAGACATATCATCCACATAGCCGGTCATAATGACCATAGGGAGATAGGTTCCCAGCGCAAAGAACATCATATACACGGAATAGCCAATGGTATTCAGCCAGAAGCTCTTGTAGTGGCCGATACGGGCCAGAAGCTCCGCAATTACGGCACCGGCAATAAAACCGACGGCAACCGCCCAACCTGACCCCATCGGGGATTATAACATCCCTGATGAAGTTGATGAAATGGGCGGTCCTCACCGGCAAATGACCATTGGAGAAGCGGATTTTGATTATGTTCTGGATGCTGTTGCCTATGAAGCCGGAGAAACCGTAGTGGAACCGGTCAAGCCGCAGGCGATTGTTCAAATGGAAAACGACACGCCAGCAGCCGGTGACGAGCCTGCATCCGTTCCTGACGAAAATCCCCCTGTTGTTGTGGAGGCCCCCGAAACGGCTCGCCCCACAGATACAGCGGAGCAGCCTACACCGCCGCCCGTCAAAGGAAACACGACGGCGCACAAGAATTTCCGCCGCTTTCAAGAGTTGTTCCCGGAGATTGTGTCCGGTCAATATGAGTATCTGCGGCTGGAGGCCGGAGAAGCCTACTATCCTCTGGTCATTCACCATAAATACGGTTCCCATTACTGCATGGAGCATTACTATATATAAAGGCAAAGTTAAAGGCAAAGTCGGCAAGCGGTGCTATTACCTGCTGCGCGATGATTTCTTGAAGTACAATCGCTACCGGCGGCAATGTGACCTTTTGTGGGAACGGCAAATCACAACGCTTGACGAACTGCTGACTTACAAAGAAAATCTGCAAGCTGAATATAACGCTCTTACAGCGCAGCGTAAGGCGCTCTATCGCAGAAAGAGTAAAACTACCCCTGCCGATTATTCGGAGCAAATACAGGCGCTCACAGCCCGCATCAGAGAGCTGCGGCGGGAGATTACCACCTGTGCTGACATTGAGATGGACTGCGAGATGGTGCAGGATAAGGTGCAAAGGGCGGCGCATAGGCGGGAAAACCCGCCCCGTGAAAGAATACATCGCCGCGCCTATTGACTTTTCTTTCTTTCTCATCTAAAATGAAAAGAAAGAAGCGAAAGGAAAGGAGCAGCGCGATGCTGTCTTTTGAAAATCAAAACATCGAATTCAAGCAGGCGTATGTCCCCGACATCCGAAAAGAAGTGATGGGCTTTGCCAATGCAGAGGGCGGAACGGTTTACATCGGCGTTCGCAAGGACGGGGCGGTTGTTGGGGTGGACGACCCCGACGGCGTGATGCTGCAGGTCGTGAATTCGCTGAAAGATTCTTTGTCCCCGGATGTGATGCCGTTTGTCAAGGTAAGCACGGTGGAAATGGAAGGAAAGCAGGTTGTAGAAATTGACGTGACGACCGGCACCAATCGTCCCTATTATCTCCGCGAAAAAGGGCTGAAACCCAGCGGCGTGTATGTCCGCAAGGGAAGCTCCACGCAGCCCATGACTGAGGAGGGGATTCGGGAAATGCTTTTGCAGAACAGCGGAAGATCCTATGAATCCGGCCGCAGCATGAATCAGAACCTCACATTCCAAACATTTTTGGAGGAGATGCGCAAGCGCTCCATTGAAATCGGAACAGCACAGATGAAAACGCTAAAGCTCATCGGCGAGGATGGACTGTACACAAATCTGGCCTTGCTGCTCTCGGATCAGTGCGAGACCACCACAAAAATCGCGCTCTTTCAGGGCACGGATAAAGAACTGTTCCGCGACCGGAAGGAGTTTACCGGCTCTATCCTGAAGCAGCTGGAGGACGCTTACCAATTCGTTGACCTTTTCAACAAAACCAAGGCGACTTTTTCCGGGCTGAACCGAACCGATTGCAAGGATTATCCGGACGTGGCCGTCAGAGAGGCGCTGCTGAACAGCATGGTTCACAGAGATTACTCTTTCAGCGGCAGCAATCTGATCAACCTGTATGAGGACAGAATTGAATTTGTTTCCCTTGGCGGTCTTGTACCCGGTCTGGAGCTGAAATCTATTTTTCTTGGCGTTTCGCAGTCCAGAAACCCGAATCTTGCCGCTGTTTTTTACCGTATGCGTTTGATTGAAAGCTACGGCACAGGGATCGGAAAGATTGAGCGTGCCTACAAATCCTGCCCGATGCAGCCGGAGTTTGAAACGGCAAAGGGTGTTTTCCGCGTGACACTTCCGAACCGCAATGAAGTGCAGGAAACAGGCGGCAAAGCGCAGCCCGGCGAGGGACGCAGCACATCCTTAAACGACCAAAGGCAGCGCCTTGTCCAATACGCGAAGGAAAACGGCAGCATTACACGGAAACAAGCCGAAACACTGCTTGGCGCCGGAACCACAAAAGCATATCGTTTGCTGAAAGAGCTCTGCGATGCAGGCGAACTGATACAAAAGGGCAACGGAAAACAGAGCTGCTATGTCATTCCATGAACAATAGACAAACAGGGGGCATCCCGACGAAAGTCAGGATGCCCCCTGTGTTTGAAATTATGATTTTGGCAAAATTTCTAAAAATAGCGCAATTACAAGAAATTGCCTATCGGGAAGTTGCTTTATTTGGGAATGTCCTCCGGCGTAATACCGTCCCCTGTGTACTCCGTAGATGCAATAGAGGACAAAACGCAAATCAGCAGGCAGCGATTTTCAGGGGGACAGTAAGCGTTTATCTTTTTATGCCGAAAAAACCGCACAGGAGGCAGAGAGCCTGCAGGGCAAGGCGCTGGATACAGGACGAATCAGCTATCGTCGATTCAGGAAAAGCGCCGGCGTATGCCAACCGCGCACGCCGCCCAGCCCGCTGAAACAGAGGATGTCCCTTTGGCGCAGAGCGCCGACCGGCGAGAAATCAGCAGGCGCCAGCGCTTTCGGCAAAGGGCGCTGGATAAGCGGGAGATCAAAACGTCCGATTCCTACCTTCGCTTTTTCCTGTGATCGCTGTGGCCGCTGTGGCCGTGAACGAGAAGACGTTCTGCTCAATCCGGCGGATCTGTTCCGCATTGCAAAGTTTCTGAATCAGACACCCTCTCAGGTTGTAGAACACTATTGCGAGTGCTGCATCGGTCCGGATTCCGGACTGCCCCTCATCCGCTTGAAACCAAAAGCCTACCGCAACACCTGCCCATTTCTGGGATCCGAATGCTGCTGGGAGCCTAAGTCTTGATAATCCCCATTACTTGCCATACATTCCTCACAGCTCTTCTATCAAGAAAAATTTTTCGATTGATTCTGTCATGATTCCTAGATAAAAAAGCAACCACACGATTGGCTTTTGCCCAACCGTGTGGTTACGTAAATAATAAACTTTACCTGTAACTCAAGACAGCGCCTGCACCTCGAAAGGCGCCAGGGTCAGGCCCCGGACGGTGACAGCATTCTCGTTGTGGTTGAGCACAAAACGCACCGTGCGCTCGCTGCTGCTGCGGGTGACCAGTTCCACCCCTTCGGGCAGATGCTCCACCGTCAGGCCGGCCCAGGTCATGGCTTCGCCCAGCACCTGTTCCAGGATGGCGGCATCCGGGGTGGTGCCCAGATAGTAGGCCCGGCCTTCGCCCAGCTCGTTGCGGGTGATGGCAGCATACTGCTGGTAGAAGGTATCGTTGTAGCGGTACAGCACTTCCGCCCGGTCCGGCACGATCATATCCCGGAAGATACCCGCGGTGCCGCTGCCGTTGTCGCTGATCAGGGGGATGCAGTCGTATTCCTGCACACTCTCGGTCTCCTCGATATGCAGGCCCAACAGTTCGCTGCAGTCTACCGGCAGCACCTTGCCGAAGGTTAGGTTATTGTTCCGGTCTTTCACGGCGGTACGATAGGTCACCACCGCGCAGCCGCCGGCGGCTACATAGCGCTTGAGCCGCAGGGCAAAGGCTTCGTCGGTGACGATCATGTTGGGCACCACTACGATCTTGTAGCCGGAAAAATCTCGGTCGACCGGCAGGATATCCACCGACTGGCCCGCCCGGAAGAACACCCCGTGCAGACGTTTCATCTCGGTTTCGCAGTCCAGCAGCAGGCTTTGCTGCTGGATCCGGAAGGATGCCAGAGAATCGTAGTCGTACAAAATGGCCACATCGCTGTGCACCGGGGCGGTGAGCACGTCCTGGTATTCCCGCACTTCCCGGAAGAAGCTCTGCACCTCAAAGAAGCGGCGGCGGGGCACATTGTCTGCATCCAGAATACCGTAGCAGAACTGCTCGGCACCCTTGGTAGCGCCACGGTAACGAAAATACATCAGCCCGTCGCAGCCGTGGGCCATGCCCTGCCAGCTCCACAGCTTGGCCTGGTTGGGCCGGGGCAAAAAGCCGGTGATATCATGCCCCTGGGCACCCATGATGGCCTCAGTGATCCAGAAATTCTTGCCCTGCAGGCCCCGGATATAATCCAGGCCAAAGGCAATCTCAGAGGGGGGCAGAGGTTCTTTCTGGCCGCCCCACACAGGGTAGTTGTTGAAAGCCACCTGATCCAGGCAGGCGGCCACATCCGCATAGCTCACATGCTTGGTCAGACCGCCGCCGGGGAAGTCGTGCATGACCACGGCATCGGGCAGCAGCTCATGGAGCAGATCCGCCTGGAAACGGATGAAGTCCACCAGTTTTTCGCTGCAAAAGCGCTCCCATTCCAGGCGCAGGGCCGGGTTGTGGGTGGTGATGGTGGTATTGGGCAGGGGGATCTCCTCAAAGGAGTTGTATTCCTGGCTCCAGAAAGCGGTGCCGAAGGTATCGTTCAGTTTGTTGATGTCCCCTGCAAAGGCTTTGTCCAGATGGCGACGGAAACCGTCCCGGCAGTGGTCGCACCAGCACAGGTCGCTGCCCTCGTGGCCGATCTCGTTGTCCACCTGCCAGGCTACGATGCCCTCCTCGCCCCGGTAATGCTCGGCCAAGGCCGTGATGATCTTACGGCAGGCTTCCAGGTAATGGGGGTTGGAATAGCAGGCCACATGCCGCCCGCCGAAGGCACGGGGGGAACCGTCCGGGAAGCGGGAGAGGATATCGGGATACTTGGCGATGAACCAGGCCGGCGGGGTAGCCGTGGGGGTGCCGAAGATAACCTGCAGGTCTTTTTGCTTGGCCATGGCAATGACCCCGTCAAAGTAGGAGAAGTCAAACTGACCTTCCTGCTTTTCCATGCGGTGCCAGGCAAATTCACCGATGCGGATCACATTGCAGCCCAGTTCCAGAATGCGGTCCATGTCTGCATCCATCAGGGAAGTGTCCCATTGTTCGGGATAATAATCAACGCCCAAAAGCATGGTACTGGCTCCTTTCTTTATTCACCGGCGGCACGGGATTCCTCGCCCCGCAGCACAGCCGGCACATGGTGATAGAATTCATCTGTCAAACGATAGCCGCGCTTGTACACCACCATGCAGAAGATGGACAACACCGCGGCCATCTGGGCAATGCCCATTTTCAGCCGGGAGGCCCCGCGCCGGGTCTCCCCTTTGCCGTGCCGGTGGGCCGGTGCATACCCCAGCTGCTGCGCCACCTCAAAAATACGCTGTTCCGTTTGCGTGGAAACGCGGATCGTTTCGTCCCAGTTCAACACCCGGGAAATGGTGGACACAGAAATACCGGTGGCAACAAGAAACTGCTGACATTGTTGTTGCCATATATCCGGGTCAAATCTGCCTTCTATCATTGAATGACTCAATAATAATGGTCGGTACATTTCAAACAAAGGCAGTGGCTGTCCCGGTGTCCATGCTCATTGGTTTTGTCTTTGCAGTAAGAAGGGTCGTAATACCCCAAATCCTCGTAGGATTTGTAAGACCGATCCATGAAATGCATATCTGCATTTTTTCCAATTTGTTTCAGCGCATCTGCCACACATGTCATAGTGTGGGGGATTCAGCAATCAAAAAAGGTCGTGTTCATTTCAGCGCACACCACACCGCAGTCCGGCGTCACCCAAATCCCATTGTCCATTTCATCACCATTGCGGCGCACCTGGATCCGATAGGTTCCGGTTTCATCAAACGTTCCCTGTGTTACGCTCAGGAACGCCTGCGAACGCGTGTTCAGGAAATCGCTGCTTCGCACAGCAGCCGTTGCCCGTTCCACACCGCCTTTGGGCAGCAGAATCAAGCGGAAGCTGTTGCCTGCCAGATAAAAGCGCCCATTGCCCTCATAGCAAATCAATCCCTTGCCTCTCTGCTGCGCATCGCTGAAGAAAAAGTGATCTATATCACGGATACTCAGCACAGGCTTGGCCATCAGGTCGCCAAAAGAAGAGGAAAAACGGATGATGCCAATATAATCCCCGAAGTCGATATACTGTTCGGACATTCCTTCGTATTGGGTAACAGCATACAGCTTACCACTGCCCTGGTAGCGCTGGATCAACGGGGCCATCCGGGCCAAAGTCTGCAGCCCTTGAAGGGCTTCGGCAAAGTGCTCCGGCACGCCTCCGCCAGCCCCCTGACAGAAAGCATCCGCCGCAAAGAAATGCACACCGCAAAGTTCATTTTTAGCCACCGCCTGGATTGCACGGGTCACTGACAGTGCACCGGGCAACAGCTCCGGAATGTAATAAGGCTGATCATTGCCGTAGGCTCGGTTCAGCACATTCCATGTAGCCTGATCCTGCAAATAGATGTCCGGCGAAATCGCATCTAGGTGGGAAGCGCCTTTGCGGAACAGAGGCAGCAGCTTACTCACCGCGCCGCCGGAAGGGTAATCCACGCCGGGCACTCGATTGTGCATCTCACCCAGCCATACATTGGTGTACATCGGCAGACAAAGGCACTCCTTGCCTGCCCGGACGATTTCATCGATATACACCGCTACCGACCAGACTGTAAAACACTCCGCGGCATCCTCCCCGAACACCTCTTCCCAGGTGCCGGAACGCCCGGCAAATTCCGCAACCGCATCGGACACCGTCTGGCGGAACCGTTCTTCCGCCTCAGCGCCGTAATCTCTGGGTGTCCCCATCAGGCCGGGTTCGTTTTCAACCTGGATACCGATAACCGTCTCATCTGCATTGTTTTGTGCAACATGGGTGCACATCGCGCAGAAAGCAGCGCAGTCGGCCTTCTGCGTTGCTGCAAAATGCGGCGAAAGAGAACAGACCGGAACCCCATCGGCGCTTTTGGCCATGGGAAACCGTTTTCCGTTCAGTTTCATCCAGCGAGGGATATAGTGGGAGTTGCCGTTTTTCCAGGTCCCAAACCAAAGCAGAACGAGCCGCAGCCCATGGCGCCGGGCGGCCTGCATCAACATATCGGTCTGGGCGAAATCATAATGTCCCTCTTCCGGTTCCAGAAGTTCCCAGTAAACCGGCGCCGCCACTGTGTTGAGTCCAAAGTCTTTCACATGGGAAAAGACGGTCTCTACTTTTTCAGCGCTGTAGGAAGTCGAGTTATTTACCTGACCACCGACTGAAAAAAAAGGAACCCCCTTTACATGAAACAGAGTTTTCATCCATAACACCTCCTTTTCGGCGCGCCAATCCCGCGTCTTAGTTCGCTTAAATACACAAAAATGCAATTCTTCCATCCAAAACAACCGGGCCAAAACCATTCCGCATCCTGTTTTTCGCCCTTTCTTCTACATTTATAGCATCCTTTTCCCGGAAATGTCAAGGAAAAACTCGCAAAATATCCAACTTTCAACAAGTTTTTTCTTTCCATTTCATAAATTGTGCTTGTGTCTTTCTTTTCAACAAGTTCTTTACAAAATAGTCTGCAAATAGCATTTCTATTTTTCTACAACATGGTATAATTATAAATTTAACAAAAAATGGTGTTGCTGCTTATAGCGACACATTTTTTGTCATTCTTCCGACAGGAGGCTGCGTATCACAATGTAACCGTCCACCAAATTTGCTTTTTCCAACACGCCCTCAACAGCAAGCGTACGGCCCATCAGATCCATAAGCACGACTTCTTTGCCGCGGCAGGCGATTTCTTTCACATTTTTAGGTTGTTTTATGTTGATTTTTGCTACACAAAGGCATCGCAAGCTTCCGAGGGTTGCTGCTCCGCCTCTTGTCTTTTTGTTTTGCGGTACACGCAGGGCGTGGTGTGGTAATATTGTTGAAAAACGCGGTAAAATTGCGTTCGATTGGGAAACCCTACTTGCTCTGCAATCCGTTCGATGGTATCGCTGGTATGCAGCAGCCGGTGCGCTGCCTCCTCCATGCATACCGTGCGGCAGTAGTCCCCCAGCGTAAAACCGGTATACTGGCGGAAAATTCGGTTCAGATAATCCCGATTATAATGCAGCGTTTCCTCAATCTCCTTGCGGGAAAAGCGGCACCGGCGCCCTCCACATACTGCTGGATTTTTTGGACCAAATCAAGGTCCGGCGCCGTCTTGACCTCGGTGTACTGTCTGCAATAGCATTCTGACTGTGCCAGTGTAAAGTGCAGGCGCGTCATCAGTCCATATAGCATATAAATGCATCCCGGCTGATGTAGCACCAGCTCCTGCCGGATCCGGAAACAGCAGTTCTTCCGCTGCACCCTGTCCTTCTTGCGTACATCTGCGAAATTCCAGAAAACTTTTGATTCCTTCCGGGCAGCTTTTCGCAATCACTCTCCAAAAAGTGAGCGAAATCCATTTCATTCTCGGGGTGAAAAATCTGCGAACGGGTAACCGCTATATTCCACCATCATCTCGGGGGGAAAAACACAGAAACGCAAGGGTCACGTTGGAACACACTTGTTCCGCATGGTACGTGTTCCGATTCAGCAGGCAAACATCCCCCTGCCGATACCGATGCACTTCATCCTCAATCCGTATATCGACCTCCCCCCGCAGCACGAGGTCATTTCATAATAATTATGCTTGTGCAGAATAGGCGGATGGTTTTGGATTTCCTGAATCGGCACTTTGCGACAGAGGCTCTGGATACCATCGCACAAGGACAAGTGCAGGGAATCCTCCGTATTCTCCTGAATCACCACAGATACCGGCCCCGTGGCTCGGCGGCAATCGCTGGCATTAACCCTAGCAAGACGTTCAGCTGTATCAACCACATTTATTTCCTCGGTTTCAAATGGTTTCGATTGATAGAGTTTTCGGTTCACAGGCGCCTCCTTAAATCCGAAAATGAAACACGGCACTTGCGTCAAAGGACGTGTTATGCAATTGAAAGTAGAGAAATCGCGTCATAAAATAAAACTATTTCATCCAATACAACTAAAATTATACACAAAAGAATCAAGAAATCAATACAAATCAACAATTGCCCGGTTATCTTTTTACAAATGCTTTTTTCTGAAAATTGTACAAAATGCAGTGTTTAAGGAGTTGTGCCGGGCCCTTGTTTGTTGCACCTTTTTTGATTTACGCCGCATCCAAAGAATCCATAAAAAAGGAAGGAGGCTACTGTCCAGTAAAAACACATTTCTAATGTTCTTTCAAGAAAGACGGAAAGGGAAGTAGAGAATAATGTCTGTCTCCAAACAGCCAAAAGGCTTGCGGTATGAGACTGGCCCTGTAGAGCGGTTCAATTATAGCCTGTTCTTTTTGGGACAGGGTATGTGCTATATTTTGGTCTATTCATTTTTACAGCAGCATTCACTGGACAATAACGTTCCGATTCTGTAACGGCTACCGGCACGGTTCCTAGCCAAATCGTATTTTTCCCGTTTGATGCCCACAAGGGGGGCTTTTTCCTATTGTTCGATTATATGTCTAATTCTTAGGGGCGATTCTGCACTTTCATCCAAAACGATGTGCAACAGCCCCTTTTACTTTTTGTGCTGGAGGTTATGATCTCTTTATTTCACAACAATCTCTTACCATTTGTATTGCAATCACATCCAGCGAACCTGTGCGGCCTTGCGCGGCGGCGTGCGCAGGAATTTCACGTCCGGGTATCCCAGCAGTAGGCAGGCCCGCAGCTGCTCTGGCACAATTCCCAGTTCGCGGCAAAGCGCCTCGCTGCGGGCAATAGCGATCTGCGCAAACCCACAGTACAGCGCCCCCAAGCCACTTGCATGAGTCATCAGTTCGATCGAGGCCGCTGCCAAGGAACCATCGGTAACCGACGGAGAGAGTACTAGCAAGATGACTGGCGCACCGAAGAATAGTCGGTCATCCCTCGGATCTTTATCGCGCCTTCGCAGTATCCTTTGCATGGTTGCCAGGTAGCCGTTTTTTGATGCGTCCGGGGACGCCTGCATTGTTTCTACAACTCTGCGCAGCGACTCCCATGCCGCCGCCTGGATACGCGGTGCCTCTTTTTGGATGACCAGATACCGCACGCTCTGAGCGTTGCCGCCCGTTGCCATATACCGTCCTGCCTCCAGGATCTCGGCCAGGAGCGCCTCTTCCACCGGGCGAGGCTTGTATTTCCGTATACTACGGCGGGAACGGACCAGCTGCAAAAAATCCGCAGCCTCTATCCGGGCGGCATCCGGCTGTTCCTGTGCCACACATCCTGCCTCAGGCGGCATCTGTACTGCCTGTGCCGGACAAATGGCGTAGCAATGGCCGCAATTCATACAGTTTCCCAATACTTCGGCCTTTGCGCCACGTATTTGGATATTGCCTGTAGGGCAGATTGCGGCGCACTGCCCGCAGCCCATGCATTTGGACGAGTCCACACGGATCATAATTTTTTCCCTCATGTTAGGGCAATACCTCATAATTCTAAGTGCCGATACGGCGAGCTAGGTGCGGCAGCTGCTAAGCCAAAAGCGCAGATAATACTGGATGTCTTATCGAGCATTTTGGCAACGCAGATGCCGTGCCGCAGCCGCCGGAGCGGTGCTTAAGCCGTCAGGCGGGAATTGTGCGGTGTTGCCTTAGAATATATTTACCCATTCTCAGCCGAGTATTTCCATAGAGGCCTGACTCAGAAGCCGATGATCTTCCTCAGAAAGCTGCCAGGCAAAGGCACTGGCGCACTGCTCTGCATGGCTGACTTTGCTGGCACCCACAATGGCCGTATCTACAAAGGGGCAGCCTGCGACCCAGTTCAGTGCCACCTGTGAAAGCGGTACATCGTATTTCCCGGCAATCTCATCCATGATTTTGAGAAGCCCTTGCACCTTGCTGAAGGTCGGTTCCTCAAAGAAATGGTAAAAAGACGAGCGCATATCGCCTGGTCCAAACTCAGGCTTGGTGCGGTATGCCCCTGTCAGGATGCCAGACCCCAGCGCGCCGTACGCCATTGTGCCAATGCCGGCATCGTGCAGGGTTTGCAATGTTTGTTCTGTCTGGCGGCTGACCAGTGAAAACTGCAGCTGCACCGCCTGCATCGGGAGCATCTTGTGAAGGCGCAGGGTATCCTCAACGCTAAAGTTCGACACCCCGTAGTATTTGATCCACCCCCGCCGGATCAGGTCCTCCATAGCCTGGGCAACCTCCTCCAACGGTGTCTTTCCATCCGGCCAATGGACCAGAAGTAGGTCCAGATAGTCGGTCCCCAGCCTGCGCAGAGAGTTTTCGCACCCCTCCCGAATTTCTTGTGCGGACATACTACGGTACGCGCTGCTTGGCCCTTTGCTTCGGTCATAATTCAGGCCGCATTTTGTTACTAAGAACACCTTGTCCCTTCGCCCTTTCAACGCCTTGGCCAACAATAGCTCCGCACAGCCAAACCCAAAGTCTTGCTCGCCGGGATTTCCAAAACCGTATACCGGCGCCGTATCCACCACATTCACGCCCAGTTCCAACATTCTGTCAATGGCTGCCAGCGAATGGCTTTGCGAGGTTTCTCCCCAGCCTGTGCCGCCAATGCCCCAAGTGCCCAGCGTCAGCGCAGACAGCTTTTCGCCGGTCGTTCCCAATGTCTTGTATCTCATACCCTATCCTTTCCCGGCAGTCTGCCCTGCCGAAGCGTGGCCGCCATTTTAGTGCAGCAACAGTTCATATCGTATCCATCCCGACTGGCTCTGACCTGGTTCCAACACCAGCAGTCCTGTGTCCGGCACTCCTTGTTCCCAAAGGTTGATTGCATCGGTACAGCAAGTCTGTGTTTCCAGGCAGAAGAGCCCTTTTCCGTTGAGAATCAAGCCCCGGCTGCACGGCGTAAAGACCACTGTATGCCGAAACTCCTTGCTGGCGGTAATTTCCAGCATATATCCGCTGCGGCCAAAACAAATCTTTGCCGGAAGGCGGCTGTTACGATACACGGTGTCCAGATCCAGCTCTTTCAGCCGCCACCATGGGTTCAAATTTTTGCCGCCCTCTTTTCGGACATCCAGTAGTCTGCCCGTAGGCAGCAGATCCGGCGTCGTTTCGTAACAGAAGTCTGCACAGACTTGCAGTAAGGTATCCGATAGATCTTCCGGCGCCAAGAACCACGGATGCAGCCCTATGCCAAAAGGCATCCTCGTCTCCCCGGTATTTTGCACCCGGTAACGGAAAAACAGCGCCCCTTCCTGCAGATGGTAAGCAGCTTCCACCCGGCAAGGGAACGGGAATGCGCGGTAATTTTCATCTCCCGGAGCAATCACCAGCATTCCGGCGATGTATGCGGAGGAATCGTCCGTACCGGCCGCCGTAACCGTCCAAAGAGAGTCCATGGCAATGCCATGCTGTGTACATGGTTTTCCATGCTTTAACATCTCCACCCGGCGCCCCTGAAACGTAAAAGAGTGGTCCCGCACTCGATTGGGTGTGGGAAAAAGCAAGCATGTACCAAACGCACTCTGTTCTACCAGTTCCCGGCCCCAGACGGGCACCTCCGGCTGCAGCAATTCTTTTCCCACACGCAACCCGCAGGATTTGAAGCCCTGTTCCGGAAGCACCTGAAGCCGGATTCCGGCGGTCGCCAGAGTGCCGGCTGTCAGTGTCCAAACGGAGCACGCTCTTTCAGCCAATGCCCCGCCGACGGAGACTTTGTCTTCCCGGCAGGTGAAGCGTTCCATTACAGCTCTTTCACCTCATTCACGCTGTCATGCGTCACCTGGCCGATATACTTGCAGGCCTCTTTCAGCACAGGGGCCAATTTCCCATGAACGCCACAAATATGGTGGATGTAAGGGCCGTACATGAATTTCTTTTCCCATGCAGGCCAATCGTTCGCTTCCACCCACACATAGTTGCCGTTGGTCTGCGGACCCTCAATACCCCGAACTTCATCCGCAAACAGCAGATAGGATCCCTTCGTTTGGTCCATGCGGGCCAGGGTAATATCGCCGCCCTTGATCTCAAAAAATCCCTTGCAATCGCACAAACTTCCCTTTACGCCTTCTTTCTTCAGGGAGCTGGCAAAGGGTCCGCAGTGCCACAAAAGTTCACCATTGTCATTGGTGGGGTGGCGCACCGTCATATCGGCAATAAACGGACAGCTGCTGTCAAAGGTTGCTGCGTACAGCATCCGGGCGGTAATAGCCGCATGGATATCCGTTTCACAGGCAACTACAAGGCCACGGTCTATCAGATCTCCAATCACAAAGCAAGCGCCGATTCCAAATTCGCTGGACAGATACGCCCAGCAATCCAGCGCAATGGCATCCAGTTCGTGCAGCTGTGCGATGCGCTCGATTGCAAGTTCCACCACCGCGATTTTCTCCAGCGTATCATCTTTCACGTTCGTACAGTCCACCTTGCTGCGGATATCTTCCATGCGTTGCCGGATAGAGGGGTCCGGGCCGCGGTCCTCCAGGGTACCCAGGCGTTTTGTCGCCATGGGCAGTTCAATTTTCTGTACACGGCCTATCTTGTCCGCGTTGCCACTGCGCAGTTTTGCTACGACCGTGGTAATCTCCTCAGTCCAGATCGGGGTGACTTCAATACCAAATTTTTCCAGAAGCTCGCTTTCGTTCACTTTTACCGACAAGAACTGCCTCGGGCGCAGACCAATCTGGCCCACACGCATCCCACGCATCGCTTTTACCACTGCCACCGTGCGCGCAAAGCGGTCCAGCCCTTCGGCCAGGATCTCGGAGTCCAGGTTGCAGTTTTCCAGATAGGTAAAGGGGACACCGTAACGCACCAGTGCCTTGGAAGTTGCAAACAGCCCACACTGAATATCCAGCGGACGGAAGTTTAGGCCCTCCGGTGCAGGGTCTCTCGGCCCCCACAACAGCACGGGACGGCCCAGGCGGGCGGCTAGTTTGGCAGCGGCTTCCTCCTGCCCGAAATTGCAGTGGGGCAAAAACAGCGCATCGGCATGTTTTTTCTTCCAAAAAAGCCGCAACCTTTTCCACATCGGCATTATCCCAGAGCATCCCATCGGGCAGCAGCGGTGCCGCATCTGCCAGTTCAATATGCTCATTGCCTTGAAGAATCTCATCGACCCGGGCGCGAATTCTGTCCCGCATCTGCCTGGCAGGGGCAACAGGAAACGTATCCCGCATAACGGGGACATACCCCAGAACGATCTTTTTGCATTTCATCAAAATCACCTCCGCAGTTCATTGAAATACCGCTTGCCGGTAATGTTGCTTGCGAGCTGGGATATCACCTTCCAGGACCGTGCCATCGCGCAGGAAACGTTCCGTCATCTCCAATGTCGGGATTCCCGTGCGCCCGCCCAGCGTCAGGCAATTCAAGTAGGACACCGCGCTCGCAAAGCGAGCACAGTCCTGCAAAGTGTACCCCCATTGCGGGTCCATGTACCGATACAAATAAGCATACAGGAACCCGCCGTGAAAAACATCCCCCGCCCCGGTCGTATCCACGATCTTGTGCCCGGAGAACGCCCCTAGGGTGAAGGCCTTTTCGCCATCGGAGCCGACACATCCCCGGCTTCCCAGGGTAACCACTACCGCCTTGTGCCCGCCATCGTTGGCCAGGCGTAGGCAGTTTTTCTCATAGTTTTCATCACGACCAAACAGGCCCTGATAAAACTGTTCAGCCATAACAAGAAGATCCGCCTGGCGGGCCAGAGCCGCCCCCGCGGGGGAGTAGGCACCTGCATCCAATGAAACAAGCAGGTTGTTTCTGCGCGCAAAATCAAGAACGAACTGCTGCGCAGAAGAGGGGATACAGCTCAGGTGGACAGCACGCGCCTGCGCCACATAACTTTCATCCGCTTCCTGTGGCGTCATGTCAGCAGGTGTCCCTCGCAACCCCAGAAAGCTGCGCCCCTGGGTGCTTTCTTCTGCCAGGCAGACACATAGGGTCGTATTTCCGGGGTGACGTTTTATGTGGGACGTATCCACGCCATGGTATGCCAGGTCCCGGACGCAGAACTCGCCGTAGGCATCATCGCCGGCAGTGCCGATCATCCCGCAGGTAGCCCCCAGCCGTGCCAGTGCCACAATGGCAGAGGCGGCATTCCCGCCACTCTGCCAGCAATAATCCAGAATACGGCTAAACCCATCCGTTGCGGGCAGGTGGTCGATCTGAAAAGCCAGGTCCATAATCAGGTCCTCGACCCCGATCACGTCATAACGTTTTTTCATAGGGTACTCCTTCCGGCGCTCAGACTACAAGACGACACAGGCTGAGTTTTTGCTCCACATAGTCCGTCAGGCCTGCTCGAATATATTCCACATCCGCAAAGGGTTTGGCCTTTTCCACTTCCTCCGTGTAAAAGCGGCAGGTCAGTGAACGATTCAGCAAAAAGAACTCGGTACCCACGTTGAATTTTGAGATCCCCGTACAGAACGCCGCCTTCAGCTGGTCATCGGGAATGCCGGAGCCGCCATGCAGTACCAGCGGAATAGACGTACAGCGCCGGATTTCCGCCAGTCGCTCCAGATCCAGATGGGGAGCAGCCTTGTATAACCCGTGGCAGCTGCCAAACGCCACTGCCATACTGGTAACGCCTGTGCGCTCGGCAAACGCTGCCGCCTCCTCCGGCACGGTAAAGGTCTCCTTGTTCTGATAATCAAACCCGGCTGCCACCTGGCCCACATGTCCGATCTCGCCTTCCACGTCCACGTCAAATACCCGGGCCATATCCACCACCGATTTTGTGAACGCAATGTTCTCCTCCAACGGCATGGCAGAGCCATCCGCCATGACAGAGGTAAATCCATCCCGAATAGCTTCCAGAATCACACTGCTGTCGCTGCAATGGTCCAGATGCAAACCGACCGGCACACTTGCACTGCGCGCCATGCTTTTTACCGCCTGGGCAAACGCGGCAAAAGGCATCATGCTGCGCATGTTGGGGTACAACATCACAATGACCGGGCGGCGGGCACGTTCTGCGCCCCGGATACAAGCCGAAATCGTATTGCAGTCCAGCGCATCAAAAGCAATAACTGCCGTATTGGCCTGCTGAGCCGCTTTCAAAATGTCGCGCACTTTTTCCAATGCCATATTCTTTACTCCTCTCTTTGCTGGGACGCTTCCCGGATGCGAAGACGCCCCTCCTCTTTCAATCGCGTCATAGTCACGTCATTGGCGTAGGTCCGTTCCGGCAGGACGTTCAGCACATGGATCACTTCCGAATCCACCGGAAAAGGCATACAATGCCACACGCCGGGGCGAATGGTGAGCATAACACCTGCCGGTACACGAAACGCCACCAGGTGTGTCCCTGCTTGTTCTGCCGTATAAAACGCCGGGGCAAAATACACATACATATCATGGTCCAGGCTGAGGATTCCTTCCCCGCAATGGCTGTGTTGCTCCAACACGGTGATCACCGGTTCCAGTTGGCTGGTGACCCGGGTCACCGAAAATGCCGCCGCGTGTGCGCCACCCAGTTCCAGAATCTCCATATCCGGGTGAAAACTCATGCCATTGACTCCCCCGCCGGGGGCCGTTGGTTCCACCAGCCGAGAATAGCTGCCAAAGATGCGGAAATTCTCTGGGGTAAGTGGACTTATTTCAAGCGTTTTCATATTTTTTCCTCCAAAATTTCCAATATAACCGCATCCCAGGGGGCCAGTTCAACACAAACCTGCTCGCTGTACGTCATTTCCGCCCCTGTTTCCAGGTTGCGCGCGATTCCATGCTCCGGCAAGCCGCCATCTGCAGCGGCAAAAGACAGTGTTTTCGTTGCGTTTTCGAAGTTGAATACCGCCGCATAGCGCCGCCCCTCATGGCACAAAGTATAAAACGGGGTGGTGCCATCGCACAGATAAACCGGTCGGAAAGCCTGTCCCAGCCGCGCCACCTCATTGATCGCCGCACAGTTCGCGATTTTTTCTGCGCGGAAGCGCGCCTGCCGGATGATTGCGTCATCGCCCACCGGCCCGTAATTGTCCGAGAGCATCATGACTGTTCCGGAAATAACGGCCGAATAATACCGTGCACGCGCCTCGTTTTCGGTGGTCACCCCCCGCCCGTCAACTACAGAATGGCACAACGACACATGGTCCGGGTCATTGAAAGTATACAGGCGGTGGTTGGTCCACCAGGCAAAGTTCAGGGCGTTCAACACATATCGCACATCTTCATGGTGGCCGAAAGCATCACAGCAACAACGGCGGGAGTGCCCAAGGAAAGTGGGGAACAGCGGCGCAATGGACAAACTGACGAAAATTTCACGTCCTGCGCGGTCGATTTCCTCTGACAAAACCGAGTAGGCATAGTTCAGTGCCATGCGCCCTGTAAACTCGGGGCGGTAGTGGGCGCCTTCCACACTGCCGTGGGAAAGAAAGTCGATCTTGATGTAATCCACGCCCAAATCAATCAGATGCCGGATGGTTGCCCGGGCCATTTTTTCCCATTCCGGGTGGGTGACATCCAAGGGCTGGGAACCATCGATGGCCGGCAGCAACGCGCCCGTATCGTCCCGCAGGAAAAGATCCTTCATCTTGACGTTGGTACCCCGCGCAGGAAAATCACCAAGTGCTGTGAACCAGTTGCAGGGGATGGCATACCAGCCTGCTTTCTGTCCTTTTTTGTGCAGTTCCTCTATAATCTGCCGGATTTTTTGCTCATCCAACCCCAGCGCACCATCCAGGTTGATGAATGTTTCCCCCGGTTCCCCGCAGAAGTTCGGCAGGGCGGTACGGATAAATTCCCCTGCCTGTTCCCAATGAGACAGTTGCAGCCCCTGCCCCACAGCAGAATAGCTGTTCCATCCGAACGGGACTGAACCTTTCCGCCACGGGCGCGGCGGGACCAGGGCCGCATACAAATCACCGTAATGCTCCATACCGTCCCGGATGCTGTCGCACCAGAACATGACAAAGCGGGAAGATTCTACCCATTCGCCGCACACTAGGCCGTGGGGGCATACATCGTGTGTGCCGGTCCCCGCCGCCCCGCAGTACGCCTGTATGCTGCGGGCATCGTTGTGCAGCCAGCGGATGGCGTTTTTCCATACGGAAAAATCCAGCGCACCCAGCACAAAGCCTTCCTGCGTGCGTTCATCATACAGCGCAGTAACATCATAACTTTCCCGACCGCAGGCAGGCACCGCAGATTCATACCGGGACCACATGTCGTTGTCATACGGAACGACCAGCATTTTCTGGTCCAGCGATAAAAACAGCGGTCGTTCGTCCCACGTGGGATAGGGCGTTACCACCGGCGCTAAAAAGCGTGTGGCGGTTTTTCCACGCGTATCATGCAGTTTCACCTGTACTGTCAGTTCCCCGCCGTCATACGCCGTCACCATCTGGTGCAGACGCAGTGCCCCATGGCAATACCGCGCCGTCATTCGATGGTATGCGCCCAGTTTATCAGTGCCTTCCTCGCAGCTGTATCCTTCCAGGCTGGCATCCTTGGTACGGATCACCTGGCCATCCGCGGTTTTTCCTTCAGAATAAAACGCGCGGATGAACGTTCCCTTCTGGTAATAACGGCATATGCCATTGCCCAACAGTTCCGCCTTCGCCAGACCGCGCTCGCAAACGCATTCGACTTTGGGCGGCTGCATTGTCAATGCTTTTTTCAAAGTATCTTTATCAACAGTAGCGTCCATTCGGTTACCTCCTTTGTGCAGTAGCACAGCATCTTTGCTGTCCAAATCAACTCAAAGCCAATCCGGACAGTGTATAAAAAAGTCAATGGCTGACCGGTCAAATGACTGGTCAGCCATTGATCGCATCACGGATTAAACGGCCTGTATACTATAATGCCTACGGGATCAGCGGTCAAATTCATCACCCGTGATCTTGGCCATATCAGCACCTTTGGTCTCTCCCAGTTTGGTCATCACAATGACAAGGCACAGCAGCACCAGCGGGATGCAGATCACACCACATACCAGCGCCAAAGAAGAAACATAGCGCATGCAGATCGAGATGATGGTGGTAGAAACGATACCTCCAGCGATCAGGACCAGCGACAGAGTCCCAAGGACAGATGCGCGCAGATTGGTCGGGGTGGACTCGCCGGGGATAACCAGATACAGCAGGTCGCTCACACTCCAGTAAGCACCTACGAAAACGCCGTAGCAAGCACCTACCAGGTAGGCATTCCAGCCTTGGGAAGCCGCAAATACGAACGCGCCCAGCATCACAAAGCAGACCATACCCATGGTCAGGGCGGAACGCTTACGGCCCAAACGGTCGGTCAGGAAACCGCCCAAGAACGTCATACAGGCATTAAGGATCGGGTAGGCTACAAGTGCCTGGTTGATTTGATCACCATTCATGCCGGAAGTGGACATGATGGAGGTGTAAAAACCTGTTACACCAATAGACATCGCAAAGACAAAGGCTGCCAACGCATTCCAACGAAGCTGGCGATGATGGGCAATAAAGCGGATAGCATGAAACACACCACCGGTCTCGCCCTTTTTCTTGGTTTCTTCGCTCGCCACTCCGGAATTTTCCAAATGCTCGATTCGCTGCTTAAGGAAGACCGGCGTTTCACGGAGAGCTACGAAGCTAATGATAGCCACACTAAAAGCCAAAATGACAGGAACAATCAGAACATTGCGCCACTTGGTAACAACGTCACCCATAAAAGCCATTCGCAGGAAGGGGATACCGGCAACGCCGATATAGGCAATTGCCTTCGTCATAGAACAAAGCTTGGCACGGTGCTGTTCCGGGGCGCATTCCATAATATACATAACCTGTACATCGTTAGGAATAAAGAACTTGATAACGAGCAAACCAACGATGTAGACGTAGATGCTAGGTGCAACCATGCAGATCAGCAAACCCATCCCCATGCCAATGGTATTGATGAACAGGAACAGTCGCCGCCCCAAACGGTCCGCTAATGCCTTATAAAACGGAAGAATGAGGATGATGATATTGGCCGGCAGGGACATCAACGCAAGGTTGGACAAACCAATGTTAAAATCAATACCTTGTCTCATGACAAAAAAATCCGTAATCACTTCCGGCTGGATCGAACTGGAAATATTTGAAGTCAATTCATCCACAATATAGATAAGCGCCAGCATTGCAATCAAAAAAACAAAATACCCTTTGCTTGTTGACTTCTCCAGTTGTTTTTTTCGTTTTTCCAATTCTGTAACACGTTTTGCATCCGTCATTGTTTTTTCCATATCGATTCTCCTCGCATAATTAAGTTTTGGGTTTCATGGTCTAGTGCGGGATTTCTGTACACTTTACATTTCGATGCACTAACCGAGAGGGCACATCAGATCATCACCATTCAATCACCGCCATTTGTGCAATTCGAACAATTGCTTTCTACAATTTTCACCTTTTTTATTAATTGCGTTCTTTTGCTTCAGTATAATGCTGTCTCCCAAAATAAACAATCGCAAAAAGCGACACCCGGAAAAATATTTGTATCATTTTACGAGAATCATAGTCTTTGTTTCACTTTTCTCTCACGCTGCCCCCGAACACAGCACTACAGCCATTCACTCTTTGACTGCTCTACTGCCACATTTAAGTTATACAGTAAAGGCAACACCGCACAATTCCCGCCTAACGGCTTAAGCACCGCTCCGGCGGCTGCGGCACGGCATCTGCGTTGCCAAAATGCTCGATAATGTCGGGTTGCGGTACCCGCATCGTGCTTCGGGGACAAAAGCCCCTCGCACTCTGCGACCGCTGCCCCTGCTTCGGTTCGCTGTATCCGCCACCGGCGGCGCTCACCTTTGCAGCATCCAGTATTATCTGCGCTTTTGGCTTAGCAGTTGCCGTACCTCGCTCGCCGTATCGGCACTTAGAATTATGCGGTATTGCCTAAATTTTTTTACGAAACAAAATTAAAACAATTTTGCTACGAACTTGAAAGGCATTTTCAGTTTCGACCAACAGCTGCATTTTTTCTAATGTCGGACCTGAGTAGACATATCAATACCAAAGTGCCAACACAAAACATTTGTGTGCACTTTGGTAGGTTTATTCAAACAATTAATTCCATTATATTATGCAATCATTCAAGCAAAAGCGCAATGCATTTAGGTGAAAATGTCTACAAATCATTGTCTGACATTGCAAAAAGGTCCCAATTAATATCTATTACTCGGTGCGGCTCATGTGGATTCAGAGCCGAATGTATGCAATCGACATTACAATTTGTATGGGAGATTTGAAAAAATACAAAACGAACTATGAGATTATAGAGTTGCTGAAATCGCAGAATTGCATCTGTCGTTAGGAAGCACGGCAGTGACAGTAAAATGAAAAGGTTCGTTCTGTTTGCAGGTGCTGCGCGGTATCATTTTCCGAAACACTGATGTTCGGCATTGAGACTGTTGCTGTATCATTCCAACCAAGAAATCAAAAAGACCGAAGCTGCAAAGCACATTGCCTCGCAACTTCGGTCTTTTCCTTTGGCTTATAAGCGGCATTTTCATCCATGAAAGCACGGCCTTCATAAACATAAACGCGCACTATATCGCCAAAACGTATTAGCGCCCTTTTTTTACATCATATACTATCTGCGCGTCAATCCATGGCTCGCTCTTTCTGCGCATTCGGTCGGTAATAAAGTCCCACATATGAGGATGCTTGGTCTTGTAATCAACGACAGAATCTCTTGAGGATTCGCTTTTTACCATCAAAATGCTCATCAAACGGCGGTAGTGTTTATCCTTGTCTGCGATAAACTGCCGGAAATCCGGGCGGCGACGCAAGCTATTGTATTTACGGACGTCATAATCACAGACGGCATAGAGATACTTCTCACCGAAAGCGCCAAATTTCAGCACGCTATAATCATTATAAATAGCCTCAGCAATCTTATGCTGATTTTCTTTTAATGAATAATCGTCCATAAATGGATTGAAAGGATAATCGTTCATAAAGGAATGTCCTCACTATCGGTATCATCTTTACTGTTCTGAATCGCTTCTTTATCTGCGAAAAGCTGATTATAATTGATTTCCGGCTTGTACAAGTCAGTGGCGTGCATCAGTAATCCCCTATGCTCTTTCTGCCATCTGCGCTCCTGCCCGACGGAAATACTCGTGTCCGGCAAAATCTCCACGTCCTCGGCAAGTTGCTCCTCCGACTGATATTCCAGTTCAGGCAGGTTGCGTGTGCTTTGATCCAGAATGCGCTTGATTCTAAGCAGCGATTTCTTGGCCGGCATAGCCTGCAGGGTGTCAGGCAGGCGAATCGAAACGCGACCATCTTCATCTTCTACAATTTCCAGTCCGTGATAGCTGGTGTGCATTTCATAAATGATTCCCAAAAGACCCTCCACAGTATCGACATCCAAAGGTTGCAGCATACTTGGAACTACATCGAGCGCAAGCGCCAAACGGTCGAGAATTTCTTCTTTCGGGTGACGCGTGCCGTATTCATAAGCCTGAAGGTGGGTCGTTACAATTCCCACCATGTCAGCCAGCTTTTTTTGAGAAAAGCCGTTTTCCATACGGAGCTTTTTTATTCGTCTGCCTTGGGTATCCATAGAAAAATTCCCCCAAATGTGAACAAAATAATAAATAATAGGACAAATTATTGACATACAAAAAGTGTGTGCTATAATGAGTGCATAAACAAGACATACAAAAAGTGTTTCTTGCTTATGCACCTTGAAAACTGAATATACCAAGTCTTCAATTTTTGCAAATGTTTGTGTTCCTGTGCACATCGCTGAACAGATAAACACTTATCGCTGAACAGATAAACACTTATTTATTAAATTATACCGCAGGAGGGATAGTTATGGCAAGATACAGCAAGCAAAAATCTCGTATGAACAGGGATGAACATTCCGCGTTTGTGCCTATGCTCAAAACCGTGGAGCAGATGGCGCTTATTTCCGGCATCGGAGAAAACAAGCTGCGTCAGCTGATGGCTGACGGCGAACTGGAGTTTATCCAGAACGGCAATCGGCGTCTGATTTCCGACCAGGCAATTTGGGATTACTACAACCGCGCCAAGACCCCGGCAAAGGCCGTCGGCGGGTATTGATATGGCAATCCGGGAACGGAAAGTCAAAAACAAGCGAAACAGCCAAGGAATTTTAACGGGTCGACCGGGCATTGTCTACGATGTCAATGTAAAGGTCTACGAGAACGGCAAGCAAAAAAGCATTGCCAAGCGAGGCTTTGCAACGCGCAGGGAAGCGGAATTGTACGAGGCTCAAATCAAACTGGAACTGCAGACCGGCAGCGCAGCTATGGTCGGCTACGGACCGGAAAGCAAGCAAAAGCTGAAAGAGTATCTGCCAAAATGGTACGAGAGCTACCGCCACAACCTTGCAAAAAGTACGCAGTACAGTTATGGAAGTGACATCAACCTGTATCTGATTCCCATGCTGGGAGAAGTGCCGCTGAACAAGCTGACACCCAAGATGATTGACGATATGATCGCACAGCTGCGTGAAAAGCAGCTGGCTGAAAATTCTGTTCGTTATTGCCAGCGGATTCTAAGCTCTGCGCTGTCCTCGGCGGTCAAGTATGGCTACATACCCATCAACCCGGCTAAGAACATTATGACGCGGTTTCACAAAAACGCCGGGCGCAAGTACGACAAGTACAGCGTTGAGCAGGTACAGCAGCTTTTGGCATTCGTTCACGGCAATGTTCTGGAGTCGGCAGTGCTGCTCAGTGTTTTGTTTGGTTTGCGGCTCAGCGAAGCGCTGGGGCTGCGTTGGCGCGATGTGGATTTGACGCACAGACAAATCACGCTGCACGGACAATTACCCTGTGATTTGCCCCACGACACCAAGATTGTGGCACACCTTGAACCGCTGAAAGACCGTGATGAGGGAGAAACACGAACGTTTCCCATCACAGAGGAAGCATTGCCAATCTTTTTGCGGCTCCGACAGGAGCAGACGGATCAGCGGCGGCTGTGCAAACTCAGCGGGGTAGAGTATTACGACAATGACCTTGTTGTGTGCAAGCCGGACGGTTCGCCGTACTTGCAAAAGCGCATCTCTGCCAGATTTACCGGCTTTATGCGCAGCACCGGGATGCCGAAAATTCGTTTTCACGATTTGCGCGGCACAGCAGGCACCAATATGTACAATTTGACGGGTGATTTTTATGCAGTCAGTCAAATTCTCGGTCACTCCGTGGATGACTTTGCCCAGCAGATGGGCGTGAATCTGAACATCAACACGGTAACGACTCGCTATGTACAAGTACAGGAGCAGCGCAAACTCAATGTGCTGACGGCATACCATCGTGCGGTGTTTGCCACACCGCAAAATGGGGCGGCAGGGAATAACTCTTTATAAGATGTTATCCTTTTTTGCAGGAAATTATGAACTGTGGGCAACAATTCGGGCAACAAATGGCTTTTGGGAACGGATTTTTGTTGCGGGCGATTTCGATCAGCGTCGGTTGTTGTACAAACTCGAAACACTGTGTTTGGGAAAGGAAAATAAAAAATATCCGCCGTAAAATCTTTCGATTCTACGGCGGATATGGCGCAGATGGTGGGAGTCGAACCCACGCGACAGTCTCCTGTCCTAAAGCATTTCGAGTGCTCCCTCTTACGACCACTTGAGTACATCTGCCTATTTAATTTTGTTGCAAGGAACTTCCCGCAAGGCGTGATTTCGAGTGCTCCCTCTTACGACCTCTTGAGTAATGCTCCACAGCATAAATTTTGTACAGCTTATTATAACAGCTTGCGGGGCAAATGTCAATTCTTTGCAGGTGGGAAAATGTCAGTGGGGTGTATCTGCAATGAACGTCTGCGTTTTCTGCATGACGTCCTGCAGGGTCGCCAGGTCGTGCAAAACGTCGCCGGTTTCCAGGGAATGATTGGCGTTCTCATAAAGACAGAGCGGCGTGCCGTTGGCGCGGGCTGCGGCGGCGACGGAGGAAACATCGCTCCAGGGGTCGGCGGTGCCTAAAAAGGCGAGGGCATTCTGCGGGGCAAGCGCAAACGTCAGAGAGAGCGGCGTGTAGAGAATCTGGCGGCAGGGGATGCCGTGGCGCTGGGCGAAGGCGGCGGAGACAGCGGTGCCGATACTCTTGGAAAGAAACAGTACATCGTCGTATTGCGGCCAATCTACGGCGGACAGCTGGGCCTCGGCCTGGGCGTACAGGGTGTCAAATGCCTCGCGCAGGGCGGCGGGGCTGCCGCGCAGGCCGTCCTTGTGGTAGGTGTATTGCAGCAAAAGGGTGTGGTCGTACCCGGCGCAGGCCGCCAGCTTACGGCTGTAGTAGAGCAGCGGCTTATCACAGTGGTAGCCGATCCCGGGAAAACAGACGACGAGCTTCATGGGAAAACCTCTTTGTTGCATGATAGCAGGCGCAAAACGCCCTGACTACAAGTATACCACGCCGACACCGCAATGACAAGAAACCGCCGTGCAGCTCCGGGCCGCACGGCGGTGGGTACTTTATGCCTTTTTCAGAATTGCAGAAGGCGGCAGCCACGAGGGCCAGGGGCAGGCAGCAGAGGCAGCAGCGCGCCGACGACGGCGAAACCACCAGCAGCGGCAGGGCAATCACGAACAGCAGCGTGGCGACAAATTTCGCCAGGCCCCAGGTCACATGGAAGGCCAAACCGACAGACTTGACGAACAGCCAGGCAAAAACAAAAAGAACAAACAGCGTAAACATCCTTTATAACTCCTTTGTGCAGGTACGCGGTCAGGCGAGGGTGTGTTCCCTCAACCTGTAATACGATTTTAGCACGGGAATTGTTGCAGAAACAGGAGAAAAAGAGAAAAATAGAGGGGAATTTTTGCTGGTGGGGGAGAGATAGAAGGTTATTCCTCCAGCTTCCTTTTATACGTCTCCGCGTCGATCTGGCCGTTGGCCAGCATGCGCTCGGTCCAGAGCTGGAGGGTCTCCACGGTGAGGGAGATGCGCTCAAGCTCCTGACGGATATGGATGAAATCGTCGATTTCGTCGTTGGAAATTTTGCCGTCCGCGGCGATCTCGATCAGGCGCTCCTTCTTGCTGTTCATTGCGTTCAGCGAGGCCAGCATCTCAAGGATGATGGCCGGCAGCTCGCGCCGCGTGACAAACGGTACGTATCGCTGGCCGATAGGGCACTGCTGCGAGCAGTAGCAGTTGCACAGCGACGGGCGCTTGTACTTTTCGGCCATCGTCAGCACCTCGTCGGGGCGGGGCACGGTGCGTTCGTTCTCAATTTTTTCAATGCGCTCGGGGGCTATCGTTTCCAGCAGCTCACTGGCTTTTTCGCGGGTCAGGCCCAGCTCCTCGCGGGCAAGCTGGTAGCTGTTTTTGTTTTCTTTGGTGGATGTACGTCCCATGTTTGGCCTCGTTTCCTTATTATAGATAAAAGCGTAGCACATTTTCCGGTTTGCCGCAAGGGATTCGACAGGGAATTGTTGCACTTTGCGCGCGGAATTGCTATAATATATTCTGTAAATTTGTATGCAACGGAGGGCTTCTCCCATGAACTGGATCGATAAACTCGAACGCCGCTACGGCAACCTCGGCATCCCGAACCTCATCAACGGGCTGCTGATCGGACAGCTGGCGGCAGGCATCATCATGCTTTTCTTCAACCGCGATTTCGGCAGTCTGCTGATGCTGAGCCGCACCTATGTGCTGCACGGACAGATTTGGCGCCTTATCACGTTTTTGTTTGTGCCCATCTGGCTGGGCGGCGTCTTTGGTGTGCTGAACCTGCTGTTCTACTACTGGCTGGGCAACGCGCTGGCCCGCGTCTGGGGCGATTTCCGCACGACGCTGTTTCTGGCGCTGGGCATGCTGGGTGCGTGGGTCAGCTGCTTTCTGACAGGCTACGCCGGGCCGAGCGCCATCTTCCAGAGCATGCTGTTCGCCTACACCTGGCTGTGGCCGGATCAGATGGTGCTGCTGTTTGGCATCATTCCGTTCAAGATGAAATACCTGGGCTGGATCGAGCTGGCGTTTTGGGCCTTCAGCTTTTTGACGGGCAGCTTCGCCATCAAGGTCAGCCTCGTGCTGGGGCTGGCGGGTTTTCTGGCGTTTTATGGCCGCGAGGTCTTTGACTGGTGCGTTGACGCCGTGAAGGACTGGAAGCGCCGCCGCGACTGGGAAAACCGTAACCGCTGAAAAAATTCGATGTATCAATAGAAAGGCTGGATAACCATGAAGCTTATCACTGCAATCGTCAATAAAGAGGATTCCAAGAATGTCTGCAACGAGCTGCTGAAAAGCAAGTTCTACGTCACCCGTCTGGCCACCACCGGCGGCTTCCTGATGGCAGGCAACATGACGCTGCTGATCTGCACCGATGACGAGCGCGTCGATGACTGCATCGGCATCATCTCCAAGTGCTGCAAGCAGCGCACCGAGATCGTGCCCGGCACGGCCACGCTGGGCCTGGGCATTGAGAGCACGATGCCGATGGAGGTCACGGTCGGCGGCGCTACCGTCATGGTCACGAACGTCGAGCGCTTCGAGAAGCTGTGATGCTGGAGCGCCTGGCGGGCAATGACGCGCTGAAAGCCGAGCTTGGCACGGCCCTGCGCGGCGGGCGGCTGCCCCATGCGGTTTTGCTGGTGGGGGAGCCGGGCTGCGGCGCGGGCTTTGCTGCGCGCTGTCTTGCTGCCGATTACCTGTACCCTGCCGGCGGCCCCCACGCCGAGGCCGTGCTGAAAAAAGAGGACACCGAATGCCTGGTTCTGCAGGGCGAGGGTGCAAGCGGGCAGATCCCCGTTAAAAAGGTGCGCGAGGCGCGGGAGGCGATCCAGCGCTCGGCGCTGTCCACCGACGCGGCGGGCCGCGTGCTGTTCATCTACGGCGCGCAGAACCTGAACGGGTCGTCCGCCAACGCGATGCTGAAGATCATCGAGGAGCCGCCCGAGGGGGTACTGTTCCTGCTGACGGCGACGAGCGCGGCCACCGTGCTGCCGACGATCCGCAGCCGGTGCGCGGCCTACACGATTGCGCCGGTGCCCGCGGCAGACTGCGCCGCCCGCTTAAAGGCCGAGCGTCTGCCCGCCAAGGCGGCGGAGGAGCTGGCGTTTTTGTATGAGGGGCACATCGGCACCGCGCTGAAAAGCTGGAACGACCCGACGGCTAAAGCCGCGCTGGGCATGGCCAAAACGCTGTGCGGCTACGCGGCGCAGGGCGACACCTACCGCGCGCTGGCGCTGCTGACGAAGTACGAGCGCGACAAGGACGGCTTTGCGGCCCTGCTGTGGACGCTGGACCAGCTGTGCAGTGCCGTGCTGCGCCGCCCCGCCTACGGGCAGGAGCAGTGCGGCGGGCTGACCCCGGCAGGCGCTGCGAAGATTTTGAACGCCGATGCCCGGGCAAGGAAAAGCCTGACCGGAAACGGAAATCTGCGGTTAAACGTGGCCGTGCTGGCGGGGGAGATTGCGTGAAAAGCCTTCCCCCGAGGGAAAGGCGGCCCGCAGGCGCGTGTCGGAGCGCAACCGCCGTAGGCGGCTCTTAGCGCGGAGACTGAAGGCGGCCCGCCGGGCCGGATGAGGGGAAACCTACCGGCAGCAACCCATTGACGGGCGACTGCGGAAACTCCGCCTCATCAGTCAGCGTCGAGGCCGGCTGAGCAGCTTCCCCCGAGGGGAAGCCGCCCCTACGATGCGCAGGGGAGGATTCCAGTATCCGCCCGGGGCGTCGGGGTGCCGCCCCTGCAACAATGCTAAAATGACAATGACCATATAAAAGGACCGAACCAATGAAAGTAGTATCCGTTAAATTTAAAGAGAATGGCCGGGCGTATTATTTTGACCCGAGTGAGTTCAAGATCAAGGAGGGCGACTTTGTTGTCGTCACGACGGCCCGCGGCACCGAATGCGGCGAGGTCGTCCGCGCCGCGCATGAGGTGCCGGGCTTCTCCCGCGAGGTCAAGCCGGTCATCCGCGTGGCGGATGCCGTGGACGTGCGCCGTATGCGCCAGAACCGCGCCGATGTGCAGCAGGCGTACCACATCTGTGAGCAGCGCATTGCCGCCCACAACCTGAAAATGAAGCTGGTCGATGCCGAGTACACGCTGGACCGCAGCAAGCTGGTGTTCTACTTCACGGCCGACAACCGCGTGGACTTCCGCGAGCTGGTCAAGGACCTGGCGTCCCAATTCCATACCCGCATCGAGCTGCGCCAGATCGGCGTGCGCGATGAGAGCAAGATGCTGGGCGGCCTGGGGCTTTGCGGTCAGCCATTCTGCTGCAGCCGGTTTTTGAAAAACTTCCAGCCTGTGTCCATCAAGATGGCGAAGGAGCAGGGGCTGAGCCTGAACCCCGCCAAGATCAGTGGGTCGTGCGGACGCCTGATGTGCTGTTTGGCTTATGAACAAAAGAGCTATGAATACCTGAACTCGATCACGCCGCAGGTGGGCAGCATCGTCCGCACGCCGGACGGCGAGGGCACGGTCATTGAAGTGAACGTGGTGGCTGGCACACTGAAGGTGCGCTCCAACGTGGAAATTCTGGCACCGCGCATCTATAAGCGCGACGAATGCGTCTATGTCCGCGGCGGCAAGCGCACACCGCTCCCCGCTGATAAAGAGGACAAATAACGGACTACAGCGGTAGTTAGTTGCGACTTACCGTTGAAAAAATTCAAGATATGGCACTTGCCAAATCCGTCGTAATGTGATACACTAAATACAACGCAGTAGGCAGAGCAAACCGACTGTGTGCCATCCCGGGGAGCAGCCGTGCAGGGCCGGGAGGGTACAAACTATAGATTCAGCACGGAGATAAGGAGTTCACGATGGCTCATACCGTTTCCAGCGAGTGCGTTGCTTGCGGTGCATGTGTTGACACCTGCCCCGTTGGCGCAATCACCATGGAGGACAAGGCTGTTGTCGATGCAGCTTCCTGCGTTGACTGCGGCGCTTGCGAGGGTGCTTGCCCCACCGGTGCTATCCAGGCTGAGTAAGCTACATTAGCACATTCCGCGCGGCCCCCAGGCAAAGGGGGCCGCGCGTTTTGTTTTGAGAACAGAAAACGCTGTTGCCATTTGCATCGTAGGGTGGGGTCTTGACCCCACCGTGCCGCATCCCGAAATGCGATTTCCCGGGACGGCCTTCGGAGCGGTCAAGACCGCTCCCTACAAAGCAATGGCGAACAGGCGTTTTTTTATTGTAGCAGTGCCGTAGGGGCCGGGCATGCCCGGCCCGGCGGTGTACGGCGGACGGGCGCTTGCGGGAAGGCCGCGGGCCGGACATGTCCGGCCCCTACAGAGGCGCATTACAGGGGCATTACAGGTGTGTTACAGGCGCGTTACAGGGGCGCGGTTATCAGCTTGGCCTTCAGTACATCCGCGGGCGGCTGGCCGGGGGGCGCTGGCGGAGGTGCCGGAGGTCACACCGAAGGTCGCGCAGCTGCCGAAGGCACCGCCGCAGAAGCGGGTGACGGCACCCAGCGGGCCCATGCTCATTGTGATGAGCGGCGTGTCCGGGCGGGCGTCGGCGGCGCGGGCCGTGGCCTCCAGCAGGCGGGCGGCGTCGGCGGCGCAGCGGGGCATAACGGCCAGCTTGGCAATGTCGGCTCCGGCGTCGGCCATGCCGGTCAGGGTGTCCGCCATGGCATCCGTGGCGGGCGTGGCGTCAAAGTGATGCTCGCTGAAAAGCGCTGCGGCCCCGGCGGCGTGGGCGGCGTCGCGCAGCTCGGCGCGGAACGCGCCGCAGGCCCGCCACTCAATGTCCAGCACGTCCACGCCGCCGTGTGCCAGCAGGGCATGGCAGTGCGCGGCGTAGGCGTCGGGCGTCAGGGCAAGCTCACCGCCCTCGGCCCGGGTGCGGATCGTGACGACCAGCGGCTTGTCCACGATGCCGCGCACAAGCGCCAGCGCGTTCAGAAATTCATCCGCGGGCAGCGGGTCCAGACGCAGCTCGACCAGCTCGGCGGCGGGGTCGGCGCCGGCGGCTTTCGCCAAAGGGCAGAGCGCTGCCGGATCGCGGGCAAACAACGGCACAATGATGCGCGGCCGGGCGGCGGTCAGTGTGAGACCGCGAAGGGATACCATAGCAATCATCCTCTCGGAGCGTTTTCTCTATTTTAGCACAATTTGCCCGATGTGTAAAACTGCGGCGCTTTTTTGCTTGCACCTGCGGATTTTATACGGTAAAATAGCCAAATAGGGGGTGCTGTTTATGAGCAAAATCACGATACCGGACAATTCGATCCTGCTGTTGGAGGGCGGCTCGCTGCGCGGGCTGTTCACGGCGGGCGTGCTGGATACCTTTATGGAGGACGACGTCTATTTCCCGGCGGTGGCCGGAGTCTCTGCCGGGTCACTGAACGCACTGAACTATGCGTCCCACCAGCCGGGGCGGTCCGCCAGCATCAACCTGCGCTACCGCCACGACAGCCGGTACTTCGGCCCCAAGGCGGCACTGCGCGGCGGCAGCCTGTTCGGCCTGAAATTTATGCTGAACGACGTCAAAAAGGAAGTGCCCTTCGACGAGGAGACCTTCGCCCACGGCGGTATGCGTGTCATTGCGGTGGCGACGAACGTCGAGACCGGCAAGCCCGCCTACTTTGAGAAGGGAAAGACGGATTTTCCGTTCGACGAGGCCGTGCGCGCGTCGGCCAGCCTGCCGCTGGCATCCGTGCCTGTCGTGCTGGATGGTCAGCCGTACCTCGACGGCGGATGCTCCTGCCCAATCGCGCTGAACTGGGCGCTGAACGAGGGCTTTGAAAAGATCGTTGTCATCACGACGCGGCAGAAGGGCTTCCGCAAGGCGATGCCCGGCCAGCGGATGGTGGACCTGTACGACGACTTTTACGGCGATAAGCCGCTGTTTCTGGCCGATATGCTGACCCAGGAGCTGCGCTACAACACCCTAATGGATCAGCTGGATGAGCTGGAGGCGGACGGGCGCATCTGCTGCGTGCGCCCGCAGGAGCCGATCACGATAGGCCGGTTTGAGGGCGACGAGAACAAGCTGCTGGACCTGTATAACCGCGGCCATCGCGAGGGCCGCGAGGCGCTGGACAAGGTGCAGGCGTATTCGGAAAAGTGAAAAAGCCTTCCCCTGCGGGGGAAGCCCAGACTGTCAAAAAAGCGCATTGTAGGGGCGAGCATTGCTCGCCCGTGCCCGTTCGCCCTGTGAGAAGCTTCCCGAAAAGAGCGTTGCTTCGCCAAGTTGGCGGGCGAACAATGTTCGCCCCTACATTCTCTATAAGGCAAAGTAGATGTTTTTTGACACGCTGATCTTTCCCCGAGGGGGGAGCCTTTTTTCTTGCATCATGTCCGAAACTGCGGTACAATAGAGAAAATTATGTTTCGCGAAAGGATGACACCGATGGTAAAAGGCGTTATTTTTGATATGGACGGGCTGATGTTTGACACCGAGCGCCTGTGGGATACACTGTGGGAACCCGCGTGCGCCGCGCTGGGTCTGCCGCTGCCCGCGGATATGGAGAAGTTTAGGGCCGGGGGACGCGGCCTGGCGGGGGATAACCTGCGCCGCCATGTGGCCGAGTACATCCCCGGCGACCCGCAGAAGGTGCTGGACAAGATCTGGCAGCTGGCGGACGAGCGCTTTGCCCGGGGCGTACCCTGCAAAAAGGGTCTGAAGGAGCTGCTGGGCGCGTTGGAGGACATGGGCCTGCCGCGCATTGTGGCCAGCTCGAGCCCGCGGAATATGATCGAGATGAATTTGCAGACCACCGGCACGGCGCGGTATTTCCACGATGTTGTCTCCGGTACGGAGGTCGCCCACAGCAAGCCCGCACCCGACACCTTTTTGGTCGCGGCGAAAAAGCTGCACCTTGACCCGCATGACTGCCTGGTGCTGGAGGACAGCTTTAACGGCGTGCGCGCGGGCCGCGCCGCGGGCTGTGTGACCGTGATGGTGCCGGATCTGATGCAGCCGACGGAGGAGATCGCGCAGCTGTATGACAGAAAATGTGAGGATCTGCTGGAAGTCAGAGACTTGCTGATCGAGGGGAAGCTGTAATTTATACGCCTTCCCCCGTGGGGGAAGCCTTTTGGCAGCCGATTTTTTGCTTGCGTTTTCCTGCTGTTTGCTGTATACTTGGTTTCGGCGGTCCGATAGGACCGTACATTTGCGCTGTACTCCCGATTTGTAGGAGACGGCAGCAGGAGGAAAATTGAATATGAAAAACCGTACCAACGTCCGTTGGCTCACCCAGCTTGCGCTGCTGGTGGCCATTCTGCTTGTGTTGAACTACACGCCGCTGGGCTATCTGCAGATCGGCCCGCTGTCGGCGTCGCTGCTCACCGTGCCCGTGGCCATCGGCGCTATGACGATGAACCCTATGGCAGGTGCTATTCTGGGCGGTGTCTTTGGCGCAACCAGCTTTATTCAGGCTGTTGAGGGCAAGTCCGCCATGGGCGCAGCCCTGTTCCAGGTCAGCCCTGCGGGCACCTTTGTGGTCTGCTTTGTGGCCCGTGTGCTGATGGGACTGTGCACCGCGCTGATCTTCAACGCGCTGCGCAAGGCTATGCCCAAGAATGAGAAGCTGGCCTGCTTCCTGGGCGGCTTGTCCGCGCCGGTGCTGAACACCGTGTTCTTCATGGGCTTTCTGGTACTGATCTTCTATAACTGTGACTATGTGCAGAACCTGGCCAACACGCTGGGCGCACAGAATGCGTTTATGTTCATTGTGCTGCTGGTCGGCGTGCAGGCTATTTTTGAGTGGGCCATCTGCTGCGTCGTTGCCGGTGCCGTGTCGCTGCCGGTACGGAAATATCTGAAGATGAATTAAAAAAACAGAGCGTTCTTCCCGGGATGGGAGGGACGCTCTGTGTTTTTTATAGAGCAGTAGGGGCCGCACATGTGCGGCCCGGAGGTGCACAGTGGGCGGATGCCGGCGGGAAAGCTGCGGGCCGGGCATGCCCGGCCCCTACGGGGCGGCAATGATTACACTGCCCCGTAAATCCCCTTTACGCTGACCTCGCCGGTAAAGACGCGGGTGTCGCCGGTCTCGTCGCGGACGATGAGACGGCCCTCGTCGTCCACGTCAACGGCGGTTCCGGCGCCGCCGTCGTAGGTGACGCGGCGGCCCAGATTGACGCAGAGCGCCTTGTAGCGTTCGCGGTAGGGGGCGAAGCCCTCGGCCTCGTAGGTGTAGAGCGCGCGGTCAAAGCCGAAGTCGGTCATGTATTGAGCCAGCCACTCCGGGTCGGTGTCCATATCCACAGGCACGCCCTGCAGAGCCAGGCTGGTGCCGTGGGGCAGACCTGCGGCGTCGAAATATTCCTGCGGCTGGGCCAGATTGATGCCGATGCCCACCACGATGCTGTGGCCGTCGGGGCCGACCTCGCACAGGATGCCGACGATTTTTTTGCCGTTCAGCAAAAGGTCGTTCGGCCACTTGATCTGGCAGTCGATGCGGTAGCGCTCGCGCAGGGCGTCGCAGACGGCCAGACTGGCAAACAGCGGCAGCGTGGCGGGCTGGACCAGATCGGTCCTGATGACGGCGGTGTAGTACAGGCCCTTGTGGGGCGCATCAAGCCAGCTGCGGCCAAGGCGGCCCCGCCCGGCGGTCTGGTGGGTGGTGTAGACCGCGCCGATGGGACCGAACTTGTCCAGATTATGCTTGGCCCAAAGGTTCGTGCTGTCTACCTCGGGCAGGTAAATAACGCTCTCGTTCAAAATTCAGGCACCCTCTTCCAGGTAAAGCTGCATTTGCCGTTTTCAATCGTAATGACGCCGTAGCTGCCGCCGTCGCGCAGACTGCCGGGGTTGAACACCGTGGCCGCCGTGCCGACGCCGCGCACCAGCTCGCGCCGGTGGGTGTGGCCGAACAGCGCCACATCTGCGCCGCGCTCACCGGCACACTCGGCCAGGCGTTCACTGCCCATCTTGACGCCGTAGTGATGCCCGTGGGTGTAGAAGAAAAGCACCCCGCCGAAGGGGACGAGCCCCTCGGACGGCTCGCTGTAGTTGACGTCGCAGTTGCCGGCCACGCGGTAGATGGGATAGGGCACCGGCTCCCTGCGCAGCTCCAGCGCGGCGTTCAGGTCGTACAGACCGTCACCGAGGTAGAACATGGCGTCGGCGGTCTCGTTTTGCAGCACCCACCGCAGATCGCGCAGGCGGCCATGAACGTCGGAAATGACTAGAATTTTACACATAGAAATAGACTCCTGTTGAAAAAGGCTTCTCCCCTGGGGGAGAAGCTGCCGCCGCAGGCGGCTGATGAGGGGAGAGCTTGCGGAGGTATGGCCGTGAATGGGCGATGACGCAGGGCTGCCCCTCATCCGGCCTCGGGCGAGGCCTCGGCCGCCCTTCAGTCTCCGCGCTAAGGGACGCCTACGGCGGTTGCGCTCCGACACGCGCCTGCGGGCGCAGCCCCAAGGGGGAAGGCTTTTTATTTTATAAGCTCTTTATATATTTCACCCTTACTAAACGGTGTCCCGGCGGCGGCCTGTTTGGCGGCGGCGGCGGGGGGCAGACCGCCCGCTTGCAGGGCGCGGGCGGCGGCGACGGCTTCTTCCAGGGTCGGCGCGGCGGCCTGCTCGACGGCGGCAGGGTCGGTACCGGCCAGAACCAGCACATACTCGCCGCGGGGGTCGTTGTCCTTATAAAAAGGCCACGGCCTCGCCGAGAGTCGTCTTTTTGATTTCCTCGTGCAGTTTGGTCAGCTCACGGCAGAGCGAGACCGAGCGGTTCCGCACCGAAGGCAGCGGCCAGGTCGTCCAGCGTGCCGCGCAGCTTGTGCGGGGCCTCGTAGAAGATCATCGTGCGGGTCTCGTTCTGCAAAAAGGCCAGCCGTTCGCGGCGGTCCCGCTTGGGGACGGGCAGAAAGCCCTCGAACACAAAGCGGGCCGTGGGCTGGCCGCTGGCCGCCAGCGCTGTGAGCCGCAGGCCGATGCCGCCGGGATGGGCACGACCCTGATGCCGCGCTCGTGGGCCTCGCGGACGATCTGCTCGCCGGGGTCGCTGATGCAGGGCATACCGGCATCGCTGCACAGGGCGCAATTCTCCCCGGCCTCGATGCGGTTCAGGATGGCCTCGCCGTGGTGGAGCGCGTGCTCATAGTAGCTGACCATCGGCTTTTTGAGGCCCAGATGGTTGAGCAGCCGCAGCGTGACGCGGGTGTCCTCAGCCGCGACGAAGTCCGCCAGGCCGAAGGTAGCCGCCACACGCGGCGGCATGTCATCCAGATTGCCGATAGGCGTGGCGACAAGATATAAAGTACCGGGCAATGTGAAAACCCCTTTTGATGTTGATATAATAGTATTATACCTGCAATAACAGACAAGTGCAAGCCAAAAAGAGAGGAGATAGGAGTGAGAAGATAGGAGATTTTCCCACAGCAGGGTTCTCTCCTTTCTCCTAACTCCTATCTCCTCTCTGAAAATTACTCTCCGCTCCGCTCCCCAAACCCGTATTCGTGTTCCTTTACGGGCAGGGTGGTGACTTCAATGTTCTCGATGCGGGCCCAGCGGTTGCTGCGCTCGATGAGGGGGACAAGGGCGTCGAGGGCGGCACGCTCGCCCTGGGCCTCCAGCGTGACGCTGCCGTCCCAGTTGTTGGCGACCCAGCCGGTCAGGCCCAGATGCAGGGCTGCGGCGCGGGCATAATAGCGGAAGCCTACGCCCTGCACTGTGCCGGTGAAGCGCCAGCGGCGGCGGATGGCGCTCATGCGTCGATGCCAGTGACGGTGTAATCCCTGGCCTCGACAGCGGTCTTGAGGTCGGCGTCGGCCACATCGTGGGTCAGGGACACAACGGCAGTGCCCTTCTCGTGGCTGACCTCGGCGCTCTGCACGCCGTCCAGGGCCTCCAATGCCTTCTTCACGGTGGCCTCGCAGTGGCCGCACATCATGCCTTCAATGTGAATCGTCTTTTTCATGGCAGTTCCCTCCGTTTGGGTGGTTTTATTTTCCGGGGCAGGCTGCACGGGGCAGCTGCCGATGGGGCAGGGGATTTCGGGCGCAGACGCGCGGACCGGGGCTCTGCGCTTCGGCGGGGCATCGTGGGCGGCGCTGCGCGGGTCAAAGGTATTCAGTCGCAGGGCGTTCGTGACGACGCAGACGCTGGACAGGCTCATGGCCGCGGAGGCGATCATCGGGTTCAGCGTGATGCCGAAGCCCGTGAACACGCCCGCCGCCAGCGGGATGCAGATGGCGTTGTAGAAGAACGCCCAGAACAGGTTCTGGTGGATGTTGCGCACCACCGCGCGGGACAGGCGCACCGCGGCGGGCACATCGGCCAGGTCGCTGCGCACCAGCACAACGTCGGCGGCGTCCAGTGCGACGTCCGCACCGGCACCGATGGCAATGCCGGTCTCGGCGCGGGTCAGGGCGGGGGCGTCGTTGATGCCGTCACCGACCATGGCGACGCGGCCCTGCTTTTGCAGTGCGCGGACCTCGGCTTCCTTGCCCGCGGGCAGGACGCCCGCAATGACATGGTCGGCGTCGAGGCCGACAGCCGCGCCGATGTGGCGGGCCGTGGCGGCGTTGTCGCCGGTCAGCATCACGACCTGCAGGCCGAGAGTTTGCATCTGGGCGATGGCGGCGGCGGAGGACTCCTTCACGACGTCGGACACGCCGATGACGCCTGCGGCCTTACCGGCCAGCGAGAAGTAGAGCGGCGTGATGCCGTCGGCGCTCATCTCGTCGCCCGCCTGCTGCAGGTCGTCGGGCAGGGCGCAGGTCTCGCGGATGAAATCGGCATTGCCGCCCGCAATGACCTTGCCCGCGACCTTGCCGCGCAGACCCTTGCCGGGTACGGCCTCAAAGTCGGTCACAGTGGCGTAGGACAGATGGTCCTTCTCGGCGCGCTGCAGGATGGCGCGGGCCAGCGGGTGCTCACTGCGCAGCTCCAGACCGGCGGCCATGCTGAGCAGGAATTTCTCGGGCACGTTGCGGGTGCCGAAGATTTTTACAACGTTGGGCTCACCGGTGGTGACGGTGCCGGTCTTATCCAGCAGCACGGCGTCGGTGTAGCCGGTGGTTTCGAGGCTGGCGGCGGTCTTGAACAGGATGCCGTTTTTGGCACCCACGCCGCTGCCGACCATGATGGCGACGGGCGTCGCCAGGCCCAGGGCACAGGGGCAGCTGATGACCAGCACGCTGATGCCGCGGGCCAGCGCAAATGTAAAGGTCTGGCCCAGCAGCAGCCAGATGACAAACGTGGCCGCGGCGATACAGATGACGGTGGGCACGAAGATGCCGGAGACCCTGTCCGCGGTCTTGGCCAGCGGGGCCTTCGTCGCGGCGGCGTCGCGCACCAGGCGGATGACCTGGGACAGCGTCGTGTCCTGGCCGACGCGCTCGGCACGGCAGGTCAGCGCACCGTTCTGGTTGATGGTCGCGGCGCTGACGGGGGAGCCGGGGAAACTTGTCCACCGGCATGCTCTCGCCGGTCAGAGCGGCCTCGTTGACAGTGGAGATGCCCTCGGTGACGGTGCCGTCCACGGGGATGCTCTCACCGGGGCGGACTAAAAAGAGGTCGCCGACGTTGACCTCACTGACCGGGACTGTGACCTGCTCGCCGCCGCGCAGGACGCAGGCGGTCTGGGGGGCCAGCTTCATCAGGCTTTTCAGTGCGTCGGTGGTTTTGCCCTTGCTGTAGGCTTCCAGTGTTTTGCCGACGGTGATGAGCGTTAAAATCATGGCTGCCGACTCAAAATAGAGGTCGTGGCGGTACTGCATGACCAGGTCGTCGTTGCCGGTGGACAGGCCGATGCAGATCATGACGATGGCGAACACGCCGTAGGCCAGCGACGCGCCGGCGCCGAGGGCAACGAGGGTATCCATGCCGGGCGCGCGGGTCTTGATGCCCTTCCAGCCCGAGAGGAAGAACGCGCGGTTGATCCAGCAGACGGGCAGAGTCAGCACCAGCTGGGTGCCCGCGTACAGGATGGCGTGCCAGCCGCCGCCGTGGAACACACTGCCCAGCGGCAGGCCGATCATGTGGCCCATCGAGACGTACATAAGCGGGACAAGGAAGCAGAGGCTGGCAACCAGGCGCTTTTTGAGCTTGGGAGTCTCGGTGTCCTCGAGCTCGGCGCTTTCGCTCTCGGCGGAGGCAAGGGACGCGCCGTACCCGGCGGCGTCCACGGCGCGGAGGATGCGCCGTGCGGTGGCATCGGGGTCGGCGTCGGGGGCGTAGTCTACCTGCATCGAGTTGGTCAGCAGGCTTACGGCGACGGATGCCACACCCGGCACCGCCGCAACGGCTTTTTCCACATGGCTTGCGCAGGCCGCGCAGCTCATGCCGGTGATTTCGTAGCGTTGCATGGGGATACTCCTTTTTTGGTAGTGCAGAGAAAGCCTTCCCCCGAGGGGGAAGGCGGCGCGGAGCGCCGGATGAGGGGAGAGCTGACGGATACTGCCCGTGAGCGGGTGGCGTTGGCGGGGTCTGCCTCATCAGTCACCTTCGGTGACAGCTTCCCCCGCAGGGGGAAGGCCTTTTTATCTTATTAAAACAGATTTTCCGGCAGAACGATGTCGTTTTTCGGGACCTGGGACCAATCGAAGGTGCGGGCCAGGGCCTGGGGCGTTGTAGGGGCGGGGGAGGCTTGCAGGCCGCAGGCAAAGGCCAGCTTGCCGATGATCTCCTCGGGGGTGTATCTCTCCCGCAGGTTCTCGAGACTCTGGTCGCCGTCGCGCTTTGAGAGGCGGCGGCCATCGGAGGCCAAAAGGAGCGGCAGATGGTAGAATTTCGGCGGGGTCAGGCCCAGCTCCCGGTAAAGCCAGAGCTGGCGCGGTGTGCTGGATAAGAGGTCGCTGCCGCGCACGACCTCATCGACGCCCATCAGCGCGTCGTCCACAACGACGGCCAGCTGGTAGGCAAACACACCGTCGGCCCGCCGCAGGAAAAAATCCCCGCAGTCGCGGGCGAGGTTTTCTTCATAGTGCCCCATGTGGCCGTCCTCAAAGGCGATGACCTCGTCGGGCACCTGCACGCGCCAGGCGGGGGCGCGGGTCTTGGAGCGCTCGGCAATTTCGGCGGGCGTCAGGCCGCGGCAGGTCCCGGCGTAGATGACCTGCCCGTCGCTGCGGTGGGGCGCGCTGGCCGCGTGCAGCTGACTGCGGCTGCAAAAGCAGGGGTAGACCAGCCCACGGCGGGACAATTCGTCGAAGTACCGCTGATAAATTTCGCTGCGGTCACTCTGGTAGACCGGCGGCGTCGGGCCGTCGGCGGCAAGGCCGAGCCACGCCAAATCGTCCACAATGGCGTCCGCATAGCTGCGGGGGCAGCGCTGGGTGTCCAGATCCTCAATGCGCAGCAGCACCTGCCCGCCCTTGCTTTTGGCGCTCAGCCAGGCCAGCAGGCAGCACATCAGGTTGCCCAGGTGCATCCGCCCGCTGGGGCTGGGCGCGTAGCGTCCCGTGCTCATTCCAGCGTGTAGGTGCCGTCGCCAAGGGCACGCAGATGGACACGGTAGAAGGCGGCCACGGCCTTTGTCATGGCCTCGGCGTCGGCGACGCTGGCCGTCTCGACGGCACTGTGCATCGCGAACTGGGCGCAGCCGATGTCTGCCATCGGGATGGGCAGCGTGTGGCTCTGCAAATTGCCCAGCGTGCTGCCGCCGGCCTCGTCGGCGCGGTTCGTGAACACCTGCACCGGCACGTCGGCCTTCCGGCAGATGGCGCGGAAGATCGCACCGCTGACGGCGTTCGTCGTGTACTTCTGGCTGGCGTTGTACTTGAGCACCACGCCGCCGCCCAGCCGCACGGGCGCGCAGGGGTCGGACTTCTGCGGGAAGTTCGGGTGGGTCGCGTGGGCGTTGTCGGCGCTCAGCATAAAGCTGTTGGCCATGGCGCGGTGGCTGGCCTGTGCGCTGTGGGGCACGGCTTCAAGGATGCGGTCCAGCACGTCGCGCAGGTAGCTGCTCTCGGCACCCATCCGGCTCGAGGAGCCGACCTCCTCGTTGTCGAACATCGCCCAGACCGGGGCGCAGGCGCTGTCGGTCTCCCCGGACGCATCCAGAAAGCCCAGCAGCGTCGTGGCGGCGCATTCCAGATCGTCAATGCGCGGGGCCATGAAAAATTCACCGTCGGGGCCGATCTGGGTCGGGGCCTGGCGGGTGACGAGCTGCAGATCGCTGTCCAGAATGTCGGCGGCCTCCACGCCGAGGGACTCGGCGACGAGGTCGGTCAGGGTGCGGCTGCCCGCGGGACCCCACAGCGGCTGCATATCGACCTGCGGGTTGAAGGTGTGGCCCTTGTTGATGTCCCGCTGAAAGTGGATGGCCAGCGACGGGATGACGAGCAGGTCGCGGTCAAGGTACACAAGGCGGCTCTCGATGCCGTCCTCGGTCTTGACGAGGGCGCGCCCGCCGACGGTCAGCGGGCGGTCCAGCCAGGTGGACATGATCATCCCGCCGTAACCCTCGACGCTCAGGCGGCGGCAGCCGTCGTTTTCAACGGTGTCGGCCTTGATTTTCCACGACGGGGAGTCGCTGTGGCTGGCCACGATGCGCCAGCCGCCGATGGCGTGCTGCGGCACGCGCCACGCCACAACGGACGAGCCGTTGCGGGTCGTGTAGTAGCCCTTGCCCGGCTCAAGGTTCCAGTAGTCGGCCTCCTCCAGCCGGGTGAAGCCGGCGGCGCGCAGCCAGCTTTCGGCGGTGGCAGCGGCGTGGAACGGGGTGACGGACTCCTGCAGAAACTCTACTAAATCATCGTACATAGTTTTTTCTCCTCTTGGGTGATTTTCCGCACATTTGGCGGTGGATATTGTAGGGCGGGGTGACCCCACCCCGCCGCGGCGGCCTGAGGTCAGGCTGCCCTACCTTATCATCATACACAACTATATTACCGCAAACATTCCCAAGAAACAAGTTGCAAACGCGGGGAAAATACCCTATACTTAGTATATTCAAATAGGCACTTTTGACAAGTACGCACTTTTTAGAAACCGCTACCCAAAAGGAGAGTGTGAGCAATGCACCCGAACGAACACTGTAACTGCCGCTATGCGGATGTGGGCTGTGACAGGATGGAGCAGGTCATGGACCAGATCAGCGGCAAGTGGAAGATGCGCATTTTATTCATGGTGGGCGCACACGGCACGCTGCGCTACGGTGAGCTGCGCAAGCTGCTGGACGGCGTGACCCACAAGATGCTGTCGAACCAGTTGAAGGAGCTGGCCGCGGACGGGCTGGTGCAGCGCATCGACTATAACGAGATCCCGCCCCGGGTCGAGTACCGCCTGACCGAAAACGGTGAGGCGCTGATGCCGATTTTTGACGACATTCAAAACTATATCCGCCGCCAGAGCTGCGGCGACTGCTGCAAGCAGGAAACACGCCACACCTGCTGTGAATAATATAAGGTAGGATTGGGGGCGTTGGTATGCGTAGGTTAGCGATTCTCTTAGCGGGGGCCGCCCTGCTGGCCGGGTGCGCAGCCCCGGCGGTGCCGGAGGCGGCGTCCGCGGTGCAGGCGGTATCGTGCCGGAAGCGGGCACCGGGCACGCAGGCAGCCGGACCGAGCAGCTTGCCGTGCTGGATGGGCTGGTGGATTTCGGCGCGGACACGGCAGGCTGCAGCCTGAAAACGGCCGGGCCGCGGCGGTGCTGGTGGAGTACCTGAGCGCGTCGGAGTTTGAGGATGGTACAGCGGATACCTGGCGGGCCGGGCTGAGCGGCGACGCGCAGGAGCGGCTGGCGCTGAACTGGCCGGGCATCCTGGCCGAAGCACAGGCGATTTGTGCCGACCCCGCGGCCTGTGCCGATGAGCTGCGTCCGCGGGCGTGGAGACGGATTTCCCCGGTATGGAGCTGGGCGGTGTGCCGGATAAGCTGACGGCGCTGGACGCAGTGCTGTGCGCACAGGGGCAGCCTGTAAAATAATAACAAAAAAGACAGCAGGTACGCGATTTTTGCGTGCCTGCTGTTTTTTCGACAGCGGAAAACAGTTGTCCCTAAAATAAAACGGCGTTCGGTCTTATAATGCGGCAGGATTCGACAAACGGTTATGGTAAGATGAGGGTGTTCCGAGAAACGGACACCACAAATGATACAAAATGAAAGGCCTACAAGCTATGAAAAAACAAAGTCTGAACGCACTCGCTGCCTCCTACCGCGCTGACCTGCTCTACTACATTGAGCGTGCCAAGCTGGGCAAATGCCCGCCCCACTGGCAGGCCTACTGCTTTGGGGAAATCGCTGCGGCCAAGGGCACGGATGCCTACCCTGAGGACGGCGACGCACTGCTGGACGAGCTGCACCGGCTGGTGGACACCGTGCCCCAGATCACGAACCGCGAGGAAAGCGCGGCGGAGATCGCCGCCTACCGCGGGCAGATGCTCTTTTACTTTGACCGCGACTACTACACGCTGGCCGAGCTGGTGCGCCTGCCGGACCGGAAAAAGTACGGCGCCTGCGTTTACATTGACGCCGACGGCAGCAGGCAGAACCGCCCGGGCTATGCCAATGACATAGCGCTGCAGGTGGACGAATGGCGCAGGGAGAACGGCATCCCGTTTGACAAGTCGACCATCGCCGCCAGCCCCAGCGAGGTAGACGGCGGCGAGTTTGACACGATGGACGAGGCACTGCGGTACCTGTACACCTGCCTGAATTTCCCGGACAGCGTATTATGCTGAAAAAATCCCGCCGGAAAAGGGCATCCGACGGGATTTTTTGTGCGGTATAGCGGAGAACGGCGGCGGGGTGGGGGCACCCCGCCCTACGCATGGCCCGGAAGGGGAGGGCAGGGCGGACGGCAACGGGCGGATATGGAATCCGCCCCCTACGGTGTAGGGGTCGATGCTTGCATCGACCCGGGAAGCTGGCGGCCTTACAGCTCGTACAGCTCGGTGTATTTCTTCTTTAAATAATCGGTGAAGTGGTGCGGGTCGAACTTGCCGCCGCAGAGGCTCTCGACGAGCCAGGCGGGTTCCTTCATGCTGCCCCACTGCCAGACGCGCTCCTTTAAGGCGGCCTTCAGCGGCTCCACGTCGCCGTTGGCCCACTGGGCGTCAAAGTCGTTTGTTTTGCGCAGGTCGTCGAGGGCCTGTGCGCCGTAGGCACTGCCGAGGGCATAGCTCGGGAAATAGCCGATGTCGCCCATGGACCAGTGGATGTCCTGCAAACAGCCGTGGGCATCGTCGGGCACATCGACGCCGAGGTACTCTTTATACTTAGCGTTCCAGGCAGCGGGCAGGTCGGCCACGGCCAGTGTGCCCTGCATCAGGGCTTTTTCCAGCTCATAGCGCACCATGATATGCAGGGCGTAGGTCAGCTCGTCGGCCTCGGTGCGGATCAGGCCCGGTTCGGCGCGGTTGACGGCGCGCCAGATCTCCTCGGCGGAGACGTCGGCCAGCTGCGCGGGGAACAGCTCCTTCAGCGTCGGGTACAGGTAGTGGACAAAGGCGCGGGAACGGCCCACCAGGTTCTCAAACAGGCGGGACTGGCTCTCGTGAATGCCCATCGTCGCGCCGTGGGTGACGACGGTGTAGTCGTAGTCGGGGTTGATGTTCAGCTCATACAGCGCGTGGCCGCCCTCGTGGGCGACGCTGTAGAGGTTCGAGAAGATGTCCCGGGGCATATAGTGGGTCGTGATGCGCACATCGCCGCGCCAGAACTCGGTGGTGAAGGGGTGCTCGCTCTCGGCCAGATAACAGTGGGCCGGGTCAAGGCCCCACAGCTCCATGATCTTTTTGCTGACCCGGCGCTGGGCGTCGATGGGCCAATCCTGGTCAAGGAAGTCGGTGCGCACGGCCTTGCCGCGGGTCTGGATGTCCGCCAGCAGCGGGACGATGGTTTCGCGCAGCGTCGCGAAAAATTCGTCGCACTGGGCAATGGTCAGGCCCTTCTCGTAGCGGTCCAGCAGGACCTCATAGGGGTCGCGGTCCGGTGCAAAATACCGGGCCTGGGCGCGGCGGGCGGCGATGAGCTTTTCAAGATACGGCGCGAACAGGCTGAAATCGTTCGTGCGCTTGGCCTTGGTCCAGGCGGGCACGCTCTGGCTGCACAGCTTGGTGAAGGCGGCGTACTCGTCGGCGGGGATCCGGGCGATCTCGTCGTACTGGCGCTGCAAATTGCGGACCTCGGCGCGCTCCTGCTCGGTCTCGGCGTCGGCAGCGGCCTCCTTCAAAAGGGCGGCGGTGCCGTCGTTGACCAGCAGGTCAAAGCTGGCGCGGCTCAAAACCTCGGTAGCCTCGGCGCGGCCATCGGCGCTGCCCTCGGGCGCGACGGTCTCTGCGTCAAAGTCGATGACGGTCATGGCATACAGGTAGGCGTACAGCTGCTTTTCCAGCGCACGCAGGCGGATGATGGAAGGCTTCATGGTGGTGACCTCGTTTCATAGTGATGCCTTCCCCCTTGGGGGAAGGTGGCCGAAGACCGGATGAGGGGCAGGTCTGCGGGGGCAGCCCATGAACAGGCTGCGGCGGAAGGCTGGCCCTCATCCTTATAAGCATCATACCACACCTCGCGCACTTTTTCCATTGCCAACCGGGCAAAAGTGTGGTATTGTGGATATACTACTACAAAAAGGAGGTCGCCTGCCATGCCGGAGCAGCCGCTTGTCAGTATTATCGTGCCGATTTATAACGCCCAAGATCATATCGCCCGCTGTGTGGAGAGTATCCGCCGCCAGACCTACCGGAACCTTGAAATTCTGCTGCTGAACGACGGCAGCCAGGACGTCAGCCTGGAGGTCTGCAAGATGTATGCCAACGTCGATCCGCGCATCGTGCTCATCGACAAGGCCAACAGCGGCGTGGCCGCGACCCGCAACATGGGCCTGCGGGAGGCCGGGGGCAAGTATCTGCAGTTCGTCGATGCCGACGACACGATCCAGCCCTACGCCACGGAGCTGCTGGTGCAGCGGGCCGAGGAGAGCGGCGCCGATTTGGTCATTGCGCACTACAACCGCATTACGCCGCCCCGCCCCCGTGCCGAGGATGACCCCCGCCCCGAGCGGCCCACCAAGGTGCAGACCTACGGCTTCCTGATGGAAGGCCCGATGACGAAGGAGGAATTCGCCGCGGGCCTGATGCAGGAACCGGCCAGCTTTTACTACGGTGTGATGTGGAATAAGCTCTACCGCGCCGACATTGTCCGCGCGCACGATGACATTATATGCGCCGAGGACATGGACTGGTCGGAGGACCTGTATTTCAATTTGAGCTATATCCGCTATGCGGAGAAGTTCTACGCGCTGTCGACGCCGATCTACAACTATTTCAACACGCCCGGCAGCGCGGTGCACACGGCGCTGAACCCGGTGAACATCGTGGCGACCCGCGCGACTCTGTTTGCATATTATAAGGAGCTGTATGAGCATCTGGGCCTGTATGAGGAGTACAAGCCGCAGATCTACAAGTATCTGGTGGCGGTGGCAGAGGCGTGAGCGCGGCGAATAGTACGCGGTAGGGGCCGGGCAGACGGTGGAAAACGGACAATAAAAATAGCGTAGGGGAGGGCTTTAGCCCTCCCCTACGTATATTCTGTTTTACACCCAATGCCCGAAGCGGTAGACCGGCTTCGTCGGCTCGGGGGGACGCAGGTCGTCGCCAAGATAGATGTCGATGGCGTTGCGCTGCATGCGGCGGGCGACCTTGTCAGGCAGATGGGCAAAGCCCTCGGCCAGGTTGGGCGGGCGCTTGACCGGGTGGTGGCAGTCGCTGCACAGAATGTGCACAAGGTTCCACTCGATCAGCTTGTGCAGCCACTTGGCGGTGTGTCCGTTCCGGATCAGGCCGGTGGCGTTGATCTGCGCCAGGCATCCGTCGCAGACCCAGTTGTAGAGCAGCGTCGGGTCCTCGGTCACAAAGGGATAGCGCTCCACGTGGGCCAGAATCGGCGTGTACCCCTGCGCACGGATGGCGTAGAGCGTCTCGTCGATGCCCGGCGGGTGCATCGTGGTGGGGAACTCGATCAAAATATAGTTGCTCCCCGCAAAGGCCAGCTGGCGCAGGTCAAGGCTGGGCAGCGCGGTGGAGTAAAACACCTCGGCGCCCATCTTACCGGCCAGCCGCAGGCCCTCGGCCTTGCAGGCCGCGGACACCTGCAGGAACGCTGCCTTGCGCCGCGCGGTAAACTGCTCCACGGAAATGCGCTCATAATGGAAGTGCGGCGTGAACACAATGCCCGCCGCACCATCCTGTAATTCCTTGCGAATGAGCGACATTGACATATCCAGATCTTTGGCACCGTCATCAATGCCGGGCAGGATGTGACAGTGCAGCTCTACAAGGGCATTACTCATGCATCATTTCCCTTTTTATCTTCGTCGTAATAGCTGTAGGAGTAAGCGTAGGAGTAGCCGTCGCGGCGGCCGCTCTGCTTGCCGTTGTAGCCGTTCATGACAACACCCAGGATGTGGGCGTTGACGGCCTCCAGGTTCTTTTTGCTGAGCTGGGCGCTCTGGATGGTGGTGACACCGGGGCGCACGACCAGCAGCACGCCGTCCGCCATGCGGCAGAGGACCGCAGCGTCGGTGACGAGGCTGCTCCTATGCGGAGGAAGCACTGAAAGCCCAGGCCATTATTGCCAGAACATACATATGCAGGCAGATGGAGGGCGCCGGAATGGGGAGGAGATAGCGGAATCCGCCCTGGATATGGATTATCTGGAGGCGGACCAGTTAAAAAAGCTGTGGGGTTCCAGCCGGTTCCCGGAATATTACAAAAACTGGAGGACGCGGTAAAGGCCACCTCCGGTATTGTCATGACCTACGAGGGAAAATGTATTGATCCCATGTATTGCAGGGCCACGGCCGGCATGACGAGACAGGGGAGTTTTACCCATCCCTATCTTCAGACCGTGGACTGTCCCGGAGATGTGGAGACAGAGGGATACATGCAGATACTTTCCTTTTCCAGGGAATCGTTTGTGTCGGATATCAACAGCATTCCAGCCGGGGAATCCGGCCCAGACCGTTGAGGCATCTCAGGTGCCGGACACCATACAGATTGTGTCCAGGGACGATGCCGGGTATGTGGATACCGTACAGATTGGCAGTGCCGGCTACACAGGAGAGGAGGTGCAGTATGCCCTGGGCCTGGCTTCCTCCTGCTTTGTGCTGGAGCCCTATGAGGACGGAATCAGGGCGGGTGGTGAAGGGAATTGGGCACGGCTACGGGCTGAGCCAGGCCACTGCCAATGAGAAAGCAAAGGAGGGATGGAAGGCCGAAGATATCCTTGGATATTTTTATAAAAATATTGCTTTCATTTCTGAATAAGTAGCCTTGGTTTGGTAAGAATAGTACCGAGGTGATAAACGTGAAAGAGAAAGTAAACCAGATGTTCAAGGATAAGCTGTTTCTTGTCATGCTAGTGTTAGGCCTGCTGACTATAGTAGCCGCAGCAGGAGTGATTACCGTACAAAGAGGCAAAAGGTAATGAGACGAATCCATACCTTGAAGATGCCCAGCCCAGGAAATGATTGCCCAGGAGACCGCACCGGAAATGCCGCAGGTGGCAGGTGCCTCTGATGCGGCAAAAGAGACACAAAAGAGCGAGCCGGCTCCTACCAAGGCAGCCGTGGCCCAGAACGCCAACCAGGGAAATGATCTGGCGGCGGAAGCTGGAGCGGGAAAGGATGCAGCCGATGCGCTGGTGCTGAATTTTACAGATACCAGCAAAATGGAATGGCCTGTAAAGGGAAATGTGCTTCTGGACTACAGCATGGACCAGACTATTTATTTCCCTACCCTGGACCAGTACAAATGCAATCCCGGCCTTGTAATCCAGTCTGATGTGAGTACTCCGGTGGGTGCCCCGGCCAATGCCAGGATACTGGAAGTGGGCTCCAATGAGGAAATCGGAAATTACGTTGTCATGGACCTTGGCAATGAGTACACAGCCACCTGCGGCCAGTTAAAGGAAGTCTGCGCGGCAGAGGGCGAGTACCTGAAAAAGGGACAGACCCTGGGCTACGTGTCAGAGCCTACAAAATATTATTCCGTGGAAGGCGTCAATGTATTCTTTGAGCTGAAGCATCAGGATAAGACGGTGGACCCCTTAGATTATATGGAATAGGGTCCGGACCATTATCGGGAAAACGTAAATAGCGGAAAGTAATCCGGGAAGAGCAGAAAGCAGACAGATGTTTTCTGTTCTTCCTTTTTGCACGTAAAAAAAGGAAAAAACCGCCTAATAACAAGAAAGTACCATCCCGGAATGAAAGTACAACTCAGAAAAACACGAAAGTATTCCTCCGGCATTGATTGCAAATTGACTAAAAACCCTGCGGTATTGTATGATTGGGCTGTACAAATTGAACATGCAAGCTTGCAGCATATGTGAAATGGTAGAAAAGCAGGATAAACAGAGAGAATACATAGTGTATAGGAGGATTATGATGAATAAGAAAATGATTGCGCTTTTAACCTGTGCGGCCATGTCCGCGTCAGCCATGACAGGATGCGCTTCTTCAAATGCAGGAGCATCCGGTGAAGGAAATACAGCGGCAGCAGGGGACGGCAGCGGAAAGGTTACCATAAAGGTACTGGACAATTACGGCGGAATGGTGGAGGAGATGATTTCCGTATATGAAAAACTCAACCCGGAAGTAAACATTGAGTATGAGTATGTTCCATCGGACTCCTACTATTCTAAATTTACGGCGCTGAATGTGGCAAACGAACTGCCGGATGTGGTCATGACCAACTCCCAGTTCATCGGGGACCAGGTGCAGAGCGGCCTGCTGGTGGACCTGACTGACGCAGTGGAAAAGGGACAGAATTATGAGAAGGACGCAAACTGGGGAGAGACGATCAACCCCACTCTTTTAAGTCAACTGTAAGGCTACCCTTAAGGCAATTGGTTCCGACTATGCGGACAAGCTGTACGGCGTGCCCTTTACCATGACGACGGTGGCTGTTATCTACGATAAGAACGTGTATAAGGAATTGGGACTGAATGTGCCGTCCACATGGGAAGAGTTTGAGAAAAACTGCGAGGCCATAAAGGCAGCAGGCAAGATTCCTGTATCCATGCAGCAGCAGAACATGGACTGGTGGCCGAGAATCTTCTGGGACCAGTACTGCCGTGAGGAGCTGGACGCCAATCCCAACGCCTTTGAGGACGGTTCCATGACCTTTTCTTCTGAGAGCGTGAAAAAGGGCCTTGAAAAGTTCAAATATATGTGGGACCAGGGATGGTTCCCGGAGTCAGGCCTTACCGGCAACAGGGAGACCATGCAGCAGCTCTTTGTGCAGAAGGAACTGGTGCAGGTTATGCTGCAGCCGAACTACCTTTCCTACCTGACGGAAAATGTGCCTGAGGGAGTGGAACTGGCTTCCTATGCCCTGCCGGGCGTGGAGGGAAAAGCCTGCCAGATGTCTGGGCGATCCAGCAGTATCTGGGCAGTGACCAATTCTCTAAGCACCAGGAGGAGGCCATCGAGTTCGTGAAGTTCATGACATCCAAGACTGCGTTTTCGGAAGATTACGCAAAGTTCATCAACCCCGGACTTACCAATTTTGAG
>ENA-OQDA01000027-OQDA01000027.1-human-gut-metagenome-genome-assembly--contig:-NODE-27-length-66296-cov-4.912164_pt1 | contig 66296 bp, 67 predicted proteins | sample MGYA00242771_ERZ504603 | MGnify/ENA primary metagenome ERZ504603 (study PRJEB26092, sample SAMD00036328) | human gut metagenome | host: Homo sapiens | study: EMG produced TPA metagenomics assembly of...
TATGTGTTAATTTACATTTAGGGCAGAAAAGAGGAAAATTTCTTAATACCGTATTATAAAATACTTGAACCCTCGTCTTTCCGTTACAAATTGGACATTTTATCCAATATTTTTCAAGCATAATATTGCGGTCACTCCCCGCATGGGGAGTGCGGGTTGAAATTACGCCGCTACGGTGCAGCTATGGCGCGGCACGGAGTCACTCCCCGCATGGGAGTGCGGGTTGAAACTGTTCGGGTTGGCTGGCAAGCTGAACGCTGACACGTCATCGTTCAGCTTGCGGGCGCGCGGGTTGAAGTCGCGCGCAGCTGTCGTGGTACGGCCGAGGCGTGGTCGGTCGTACCACTCGCGGGCGCGCGGGTAGAAGCAGGGTATCCGGGTTGAAATCGAGCAGCGTTTCGGCAGGTTCTGTCGCTCCCTAACGAAGGGGCGACCGATCCTTGCCGTCGCTTCCTATCGAGAACGCGGATTGATTCGCTGATTCCGAGTTTTGCTCGTCGGACGTCTGCGCCGAGTTGCGAAAGGCGCAGACGTCCTTCGGATCGCTACTCCACCACCAAATCAACGAACTCAAACGTCGTGCAGTCAACCAGGCCGCGGTTCGTCAGGCGCAGTTCGGGCAGGCATGCTAGCGGGATCAGGGCCATCGTCATGAACGGCGACGGCATGGTGCAGCCGATCTCGGCCCATGCGCCCTCCAAAGCATGTACCTTCTCGCTCATCGTTACGGCGTCGAGCGAGTCCATCAAACCGGCGATAGGAAGCTCCACCAACCCCAGGATCTCCCCGTCGGCGACCACCGCCATGCCGCCGCCGCAGGCGGCCAGCGTGTTCGCGGCCAGGGCCATGTCCTCGTCGTTCGTGCCCACCACCAGCAAATTGTGCGCGTCGTGCGCCACGGTGGACGCCATCGCGCCGCGCTTGATGCCGAAGCCCTTCACGAAGCCGCAGCCGCACGTGCCCGTCTCGTGATGGCGTTCGAACACGAACGTCTTCAGCACGTCCTGCTGAAGGTCGGACTCAAGCCGCCCGTCCACGACCGGCAGGTCCACATGCGCCTCGAACGTGCCGACCTTGGCGGGGATGATCTCGATCGCGCGCACCCGCACGGTTCCGTCGGCAACGCCTCGGTGCGGGCACCTCGAACGATGCGGGCGTCAGCTCGCGACCCAGGTGCATCGAGTGCGTAACCCAGTCGGGGAATTGGAACGGCGGCAGGTCGAACAGGGCGCGGCCGTCTTCCGCCACCACGTCGCCGTCGATCAGCACGCGGGTGACCCTCAGGTCCTCCAGATCGTCCAAGAACACGATGTCGGCGCACTTGCCCGGCGCGATGGAGCCCAGGTCGTGGTCCATCTGGAAGCACTGAGCGCAGTTGATGGTGACCATCTGGATGGCGGTCACCGCGTCGATCCCCAGCCCGACGGCCACCCGCACGATGTGGTCGAGGTGCCCGTCGGCCACCAGCGTGTGCGGGTGCGTGTCGTCGCTGACCAGCGTCGCGAAGCGCGTGTCGATGTCGTTCGCCAGCACGGCTTCGGCCAGCACCGGCAGGTCCTTCCATGCCGAGCCGTAGCGCAGCTGGGCGTACATGCCGAGGCGCATCTTCGCCAACACGTCCTCGGGGCGCGTTGACTCGTGGCAGCAGCGCACGCCCGAGGCGATGTAGGCGTTCAGGCCCCGGTCGGTCTCGGGCATGGAGTAATGGCCGGTCACGATCTTGCCTGCCTCCAGCGTGGCACCCACTTCGCCATGCGCGTGGTCCGTGCTTCCTAGGATGCCCGGGAAGTTCATCATCTCGCCGAGCCCCACGACGCTCGGCCATGCCATCGTCTCGGCCACGTCGTCCGGGCCGATGGACGAACCGGTGTCCTCGAAGCCGGGCACGGCGGGCACGCACGACGGGGTGGTGATCATCGTCTTGAGCGGCGTGCGCCGCGCGTCCTCCTCCATCACCTTCACGCCGTCGAGGCCTAGCACGTTGCAGATCTCGTGCGGGTCCATGTAGATGCCCGTGGTGCCGTGCGGCACGACGGCGCGCGCGTATTCGCCCACGCCCATCATGGACGATTCCACGTGGATGTGCCCGTCGAGGAACCCTGGCGCGATGTACTGCCCCTTCGCATCGATGACCTGCGTGTCCTCGCCGATGCAGTGGTCTGCCCGGCCGAGGTAGGCGATGCGGCCCTCGGCGATGGCCACGTCCACGTCCTCCTGGATCTCGGCCGTGCACACGTTCACGAGCTTCGCGCCCTTGATCACCGTCTCGGCGGGCGCGAGCCCCTGGGCGACGGCGGACAGGGTTTTCGAGCATTCCCACAGCGGCTTCTTGCAGAACTTGTTGATCATGCCTCGCTCCTTCGATGAACGGCGCCGTCTCTTCGGCGCAGGGTCGATACGGTCATTATCTGCCTTGCTCAAGCTGCCGTCCACGATCCCTTTCTAGACTTCAAGCGGAATGCGCAAACGTTCTGTTGCGTCCGCGCTGACGTCCTCGGGTGTATACTGCGAGTCGCTTTGCGCGCCGTGCACCCGTACCGAAAGGACCGATCATGCTGGTTACCACCCTCGACCATGCCGCTGGCAACGATTACCTCGCCGCGCGTTTTCAGAAGGCGTATGCTTTTTTGAACAGGGATGACCTCGGGTCGCTCCCGCTCGGCCGCGTCGACATCGACGGGGACGCCGTGTTCGCCAACGTGCAGGAATACGACACGGTTCCCGCCGAGGAGAAGCAGCTGGAGGCGCACCGCCGCTACTACGACGTGCAGTTCGTCGTGTCGGGCGAGGAGGTCATGCAGTATGCGCCGCTCGAAGGCCTCGCGAAAGTACAGCCCTTTGACGAAGACGCCGATTTCGGGCTGTACTGCACACCCGAGCGTCCCAGCTCCATCGTGCTGCGTGCGGGCGACGTGGCCGTGCTCGCACCCGAAGACGCCCACAAGCCGGGATGCGCGCTCGACGCCCCATGCTGCGTGCGCAAGATCGTCGTCAAGGTGCTCGTGTAGCGCGCATGGATCCCCGGGCAGAAAACGATCCGTCGTTCTACCTGTACGTGCTCGAATGCGCCGACGGCACATGGTACACGGGCTACACCGTGGACGTCGCCGAACGCGTGCGCGCGCATAACGCCGGCGCGGGCGCGAAGTACACGCGCAGCCGCCTTCCCGTGCGCCTGCTCGCGCAGGCGGCTTACGCGACGAAGCACGAGGCCATGAGCGCCGAGTACCGCTTCAAGCGCCTCACGCGCCGTCAGAAAGAACGGCTCGTGCGCCGTGCCGCGCGCGAGCCGTTCGAGCAGGTTCTGAGCGACCTCATGCCCGCGGCGGGTGTGCGCGAAGACACGGAAGGTGTTGATGTCGGAGGGGAGGCGCGATGAGCCTGCGAAGCGCCGGCGACGACGTCGTTTCCCGGATCGCGCGCTTGTTGGAGCTCGAAGGCGACCGGTGGCGGCCTCATCGGGCGCTCGAGCTGCTGTCGTTCGTGCTGGGCGACCGCGCCCAGGTGGGCGATGCGTCCCGCTACATATTCGCGTACGCGCGCCATCGGGGCTACGACCTGCCGTCGTACCCGTTGGCGGGGTGCGGGGAGATCCGCGCGTTCTTCGCCGACGAGGGCGTGCGCAACGTGCCCGACTGGTACGGGAAGAAGCTCGGGCTCGACGAGCGCGCCTACGAGGCGCTGCCGTCGCAGACCGTCGTCGTGTTGCGCGACCGTGCCGACCGGCGCAAGGCGTTCTTCCTCGACGGCATCCGCTATCGCAACGCCGCCGCCTTCGAGAACCTCGTCGATAGCGGCTTCTCCCGCACGCTTTCCGAAGACGATCTGGAAGCGCTGTTGAGCCGCGTGCTCGCGTTTTTGACCGGCGACGATGCGTCCGTCGAGGCGGAAACGACGGCCGTCGGCCCGCTTCGCGGCTCCTCTTGCGCGTTCTAGCGGACCGGCTCGGCTTCGGCCATCGCTTCCAGCAGCTGGCGCATCTCGGCGCTGTTCTTGAGCGCGAAGCGGGCGCGGGTGGGGCCGCCGCCTATCTTGACGGTCCACGCGTCGTCGGGCGCGGCTTCGAACACGTCCTCGTCGGTGCGGTCGTCGCCGGCCGCCAGCAAGAAGCCGTAGGCGGGGTCGCGGAACCAGCGGTGGGCCGCGTGCCCCTTGTCGACGCCGCGCGGCTTCACCTCGATCACCTTATTGCCGTCCATGAGCGCGATGCCGCGGTCGGCCAGGCCGTCTCCCAGTGCGCATCTGATCTCGATGACGCGCCGTTCGGCCAGCTCTTGGCTGCACATGCGGTAATGCCACACCAGCGAGTAGTCCTTCTCTTCCAGCAGCGATCCGGGCGTGCGGTCGACGAAGTCGGCCAGCACGGGGCGGATGGCGTCCTTCCAGCTGTTGTCGAGCGGTTCCTGCAGCGTCCATGCCCGCCCGCTCGCCGTGCCTCCGTCCGCTTGCGCGGCGAACCAAACGCCGTGCTCGGCCACGAGGTCGACGGGCAGCCGGCCCAGCCATGCCTCGAGCGTGGCGTGGTCGCGCCCCGACACCACCACCACGTCGTTGTCCGCGCTGCCGCCCAGGCGCGCCAGCACGTCCAGCAGCCGTTCGTCGGGCGCGACGCGCGCGGGGTCGTCCGAGAAGGGCATGAGCGTGCCGTCGTAGTCCAGCAGCAGCGCGCGCCGATCCGCGCGGCGGTACGCCTCCAGCAGCCGGCCGGCCGACGTGGGGCCCAGCAGATGCGCGCTCATGCCCGCCTGGCGGCGCTTCACGTCGGCCACGGCATCGAGGAACTCGCGCGCCCACTTCTTCGACGTGTAGCGTGCCAGGCGCTGTTGCATGGGTGCGTTGCGCTTGCGCTGCTCGTCGGGTGGCATGGTGAGCGCCTCCTGCATGGCACGGGCGATGCCCGCGCGGTCGAACGGGTTCACGCACAGAGCCTCGTGCAGCTCGTAGGACGCGCCGGCCATCTCCGACAGCACCAGCACGCCTCCGTCGCCGTCGTGGCAGGCCAGGTACTCCTTGCATACGAGGTTCATGCCGTCGCGCAGCGGGGTGACCAGCATCACGTCGCTCGCGGCGTACAGGCTGACCAGCTGCTCGAACGGCAACGAGCGGTAGTAGTAGTCCACAGGCGTCCAGTCCATCGTTGAGTGTTTGCCGTTCACCTGGCCCACCAGCTCGTCGATGCGCTTCTTGAGCGCGCGGTACGACGCCACGTTCTCGCGCGACGGCACGGTGACCAGCATGAGCACCACGCGACCCTTCCACTCGGGGTGCTTGTCGAGGAACGCGTCGAAGGCGTCCAGCCGCTCGGGAATGCCCTTCGAGTAGTCCAGCCGTTCCACCGACAGCATCACCTTGCAACCTTCGTGTCCCTTCTCGGCCGCGAGCGTTTCCACTGCTGCTTGCACTTCCGGTGTGCGTGCGGCGTCGCGGAAGCGCGCGTAGTCGATGCCGAGCGGGAAGGCGTCCACCTGCACCACGCGTCCGTCAACCGTGAGCGTGCCGCTCGTGTTCTCGATGCCCGCCACGCGCCGGCAGCTGGACAGGAAATGGCGCACGTAGTCGTAGGCATGGAAGCCGATGAGGTCGGCTCCCAGCACGCCGCGGACGATCTCGTCGCGCCACGGCAGCGTGCGGAACGTCTCGTAGTCGGGGAAGGGGATGTGCAGGAAGAACCCGATGGACGCATCCGGCAGTGCCTCTCGCAGCATCGACGGCAGCAGCATGAGGTGGTAGTCCTGGATCCACAGCGTGTCGCCCGGGCGCGCTTCTGCCAGTGCTGCCTCGCAGAACCGTTCGTTCACGCGCCGGTATGCCTCCCATTCTTCCTCGTCGAAGCGGGTGAACTGGGGGAACCCGTGGAACAGCGGCCAGATGGCCGAGTTGGAGAAGCCCTCGTAGTAGGCTTCGGCGTCGCGGTCGTCCAAGAACACCGCGCGGCAATCGCGCTCGTCGAACGCCGCGGCCAGCCGGGCGCGCTCGTCGTCGTCCATGCCCGCATCCGCGTCGGCCCAGCCGATCCAGAGGTTGCCGTCCTGCTCGTGCAAGGGGCCCAGGCCCGTGGCCAGGCCGCCCACGCTGCGCTCGAGCTCGAAGCCGCCTTCGCCGTCGTCTTCGAAACGGTAGGGCAGCCGGTTCGACACGATGATCAGCCGCCCGGCCTCGGGCGCGACGACGCTGCGCGCGTCATGCTGCGCGCGCCGAGCTGCCGCGCTCTCTTCCGGGGGCGGTCGATGCGCGCGAGGGGTAAGGGGAGCGGCGTGTCGCGCAGAAGGGTCGCCGCGGTGCTGTGAGTGTTTGGCATGGAAGTCCACCTTTGCTGTCTTTTCTGCCATTGTAGGGAAGGCGCCGCCGCTTCCCCGAAGCGGTTGCGCCCTTGTTTCGCTGCCGTCAGGCGGCCGTGAACGCGCCTTTTTCTCGCGCGTTGCGCAGCGGCGGCCGTCGCCTTGGGGTATCATGCGAACAGTGCGAAAACCACGACCGTCGAAGGAAGGATATGCAGACCTACATCGCCCATTACATCTCTCCCGCGGCTGCTGACGTGCGAGGCACGGGGCTCTTCGAGTTCGAAAGCGACTCGCGCGCCAACACGAAGGGGAACCTGCGCGACGCGCGCCTCAAGATGCTGGAGCTGTACGGCAAGGACGCCGTGTCGTGGACCATCGACAGCGTGGAGCGGAAGAAAGCGTCCGTCGCCTCGCAGGACGGCCAACTGGCGCTGGACTTCCGCCCGCCGAAGCCCGAGCGCAAGCGCGCGAAGAAGAAAGAGTACTGGTAGGCCCGCAACGCCCGCCGTCGGCGCCGGACGCTTCATGGTACTCCGGTGACGGCCTCGCTTCATCACCGCGATGAGGTGGCTGCTCGGACGATGCAAGGGCTATACTGGTTCCCATACCGAACGAACGCGCCGCGCCTGCGCGCGGCCTCGCCCAGAACAGGGAGCATTTATGAAGAACAAGCAGGTGAAATTCCTCAAGCAACTGCTCGAGACCCCGTCGGCCACCGGCACCGAGATCGCCGTGGCCGAACTGGTGCGCGAGCGCCTGGCCGGCACGGCCGACGAGATCCAGACCGACGTCATGGGCTCGGTCCATGCCCGCCTGTCGGGCACGGGCGTGGCCCCGTCGCTCATGCTGTCGGCCCACATGGACGAGATCGGCCTCATGGTCACGTACATCTCCGACGAGGGCTTCCTGTCCGTGTCGTCCGTCGGCGGCGTGGACGCGGCCATCCTCCCGGGCATGCGCGTGGACGTGCACGCGTCGAACTCCTTCGAGCCGCTGCGCGGCGTGGTGGGCCGCAAGCCCATCCACCTCATCGAGCCCGACGAGCGCAAGAACGTCACGCCCATCGACAAGCTGGTCATCGACCTCGGCATGCCGGCGAAGCGTGTGAAGAAGCTCGTCATGGTGGGCGACGTCATCACCTTCGGCGTGGGCTTCGAGCGCTTCGGCAAGAACATGGCTGTCTCGCGCGCCTTCGACGACAAGGCGGGCGTGTGGGTCGCTGTGCGCGTGCTGGAGACGCTCGCTAAGGAGGGCCGCGCGCCCGGCGACTTCATCGTGGCCGCCACCGTTCAGGAGGAGATCGGCACGCGCGGCGCCATTACGTCCGCGTACGGCCTGGACCCCGATGTGGCCATCGCGTTCGACGTGACGCACGCCACCGACTATCCCGGCATCGACAAGACGAAGTACGGAAAGATCGTCTGCGGCGAGGGTCCCGTTATCGCGCGCGGCCCCAACATCAACCCGGCTGTGTTCGAGCGCCTCGTGGCGGCGGCCGAGGCCGAGGGTCTGCCGTACCAGATCGAGGCCGAGCCCGGCGTCACCGGCACCGACGCCCGTTCCATCCAGATCTCCCGCGGCGGCGTCCCCACCGGCCTCGTGTCGGTGCCCCTGCGCTACATGCATACGCCCACCGAGGTGGTCAGCCTCGACGACCTCGACGCAACGGTGAAGCTGCTCGCCCGTTTCGCGCGCGACCTGGACGAGGACGCCTGCTTCGTGCCGGGCATGGGCGACGCGGTGACCGAGGGCGACGGCGCTGGCGCCGAGTCCGCTGCGCAGATGCAGTTCGACGAGACGGGCGTGGAGTAGGTACGGCCGTGAAACGCGAAGAGAAGACCATCGCCAAGAACAAGAAGGCGTTTCACGAGTACGAGATCCTCGAGACGCTGGAGGCGGGCATCGAGCTGACGGGCACCGAGGTGCGCTCGCTGCGCGACAACCACTGCCAGCTCACCGACTGCTTCGCACTCATCCGAGACGGCGAGGTGTGGCTGCACAACGTGCACATCCCGCCGTACCTCAACGGCAACATCGCCAATCCCGATCCCGACCGCAAGCGCAAGCTGCTGCTGCACAAGAAGCAGATCCGCCAGCTGCAGGAGCAGGTCAAGGAGAAGGGCATGCGCTCGTGCCCGTGAAGATGTACTTCAAGGACAACTCGCTCGTGAAGGTGGAGCTGGCCGTGGCGCGCGGCAAGAAGCTCTACGACAAGCGCGCCACCATGGCGGCGCGCGATTCCCGCCGCGAGGTGGAGCGCGCGCTGAAGGAACGCAGCCGCTACTAAGCTGCAACGACGAACCACGCCGCGCTTTGCGCCGACGTGCGAACCACGCGAAGGAGGCCATCATGGGCTTGGACGAGGAACTGGAAACCATCGAGGACGGCGCCGAGACGGAAGCCGAGCAGATCGACCAGGAGACCGAACTCGAGGACGTCGAAGAGTTCCAAAACGACGAGGAGTTCGATCCTTCCGACGACGAGACCGACCTCGAGGAAGCCTACGAGGGCTTCTTCGCCGAGGAAGGCCCCGACGGAGAGGGCGAGACGTCGCTCGACGGCGAGGACGGGGGCCTGGCGGCCGTCGCGTCGCAGGCGGCGGGCATCGACCTGTCCGAGGAGGGCTTCCATATCGTCGACGGCGACGAGGCCGACGAGGAGGCGCAGCTCTACGAGAACGGCTCGCTCGACAGCTACGATGCCGATGCGCTGAACGAGGACGGCGACGCGACCGCCGGCTCCGTGCCTGAGGTCGACGAGGCGAACGCCCTCGAAGAGCTGGAGGACGGCCAAGACGACGACGTGCAGGACGTGGTCATCATCGAGCCGAGCGCCGAGGACGACGGCTACGAACTGGTGGAGCTCGAGCTCGACGATGACGACATCGTGCGCTACATCGAGGACGAGGACGGCGACGTCATCGGCTTCGTGCTCATGGAGGACGGCGAAGAGGCGGAGTACTACTACGTCGAAGAGGACGAGGAAGAAGCCGAAGAAGAGGACAACCCCTACGATCTGGGCATCACGAAGGAAGGTGTGGCCGAGGCCACGAACGATATGAACGCCATCTACAAGGACGGCATCGCCGTGGCGGCCGAGCTCAAGGGCGCCTTCGACGACATCAAGAGCGCGCTCGACTTCACGTCTTTTTTGAAGAAGTAGCCTGACGCAGCCTAGGAAACGCAAAGGAGCCCCGCCGGCTGCGCGCCGACGGGGCTCCTGTCGTCAGTGGTGGAGGCGCGGAGAATCGAACTCCGGTCCATACTACCTTCTCCATGAGGCTCTACAAGCTTAGTCCGTGGTCGGGATTCGGATGCGGCCGGCCCGCGGACAAGCGAGACGCACCCTAGCCGGTTCGATCTTTGCCTGAGCCATACCGGCTACGTGCTCAAGCGCATTCCCCTAGGTTGATGCCGGACCGAGGGGCGGGGAAGTCCCAAGGCCGACAGCCAGGCGCTATTAAGCAGCCATGGCGAGCGCCGGAGCGCTCTGAGTGTTGTTCTTGCCAATTAAATTGACGGTACCCCTGTTTAACGTGGCGAGGAGACCACGCACCTCGCTTACCTCATTTCAAACGTACCATGTCGAACCAGTCGCCCCAGAGAGTGCGGGGTCGAAGGCCCACCTTGTCAATGTTCCCGCGGCTTTGCCGCGAACATCTATTCTATCCGCAGGCCGGCGTTTGTCAAGGATGATCGTGAGGCCGTGAACGAAGCGATGGCTGCGGCATCGCGGTGGAGCTTGCGGACGCCTCGTGCACGCCCCATGTCGAAATTGTGACAATCGCAGCCCGGTCGGAAAGCGAACCGTTTTGTTACAGGAGAATTACCCCCGACTTGCTACAATGGACGGAAGACCGAGACGTTTGAGAGTGATTATGAGCGAAAACAAGTCTGACAAGCCGTCGCGCGGTCGTCACGCCGCCGGCGCTCATCGCAACGATGGCGCGAGCAGCGGGCCTCTTCCGCAAACGCGACCGAAACCCGTCGTCCCTCCCGTGCAGCCTACGGCCGCCATGCCGCCGACCGCTTCGCCGTCGCGACCCGCCTCGGGGCAGGAGCCTCCGATGCGCTATGCAACCGACCAGGTGTTCAAGCCGCTCGATCCCATGCGCCCGGTCGATACGGCTCAGGCGTTCGCCGTCGAGCGCAAGCGCAAGCCCTTGAAGATCCTCGGCATAACGTTCGGCGCGATCATTGCACTGCTTCTGATCGCGTATGCGGGCGTAGCGTTGTACTTCACCGACCGCTTCATGCCGAATTCGAACATCGGCGACATCAACGTGTCGCTCATGAGCGCGGGAGATGCCGAGAAAGTGCTGGTCGATTCCATCAAGGACTATGCCTTGTCCATCGACGGCCAGGGATTCTCGCTCAAGCTCACGGCCAGCGATGCGGGCCTGTCCATCGACGAGGGCAAGGTAGTACGCGACATGCTTTCCGACATGAACCCGTGGGCATGGCCGTTCGAACTGCAGAAAGACCACGACGAGACGGCCAAGCTCGTGGCCACGTACAACGGCACCGGTCTGGAAGACGTAATCCGTTCTGCGGTCGCAGCGTTCAACGAAGGAGCTGCGCAGCCTGTGAACGCGACGATCGGCTTCGACGATGCGCAGGCCTCCTTCGTCATCAAGCCCGAAGCCGTGGGCACGGCGCTCGATGCCGACGCGGTGATCAAAGCCGCCGATGAAGCGGTGGCCGATCTCGATCCGCACGTGAAGCTCACTTCCGAACAGCTGCTGAAGCCGACGGTGCTGTCCACCGATCCGAAGCTCACTTCTGCAGCTGACTCGGCGAACACCATGATCAAAGCCGATCTTGAGCTGCTCATGGCCGGTACAGTCGCCGGAACCGTGGACGCGAGCCTGATCTCCCAATGGGTTTCGCTCGACGACGAGCTGGCGGTCACGCTCGATGAAGGCGCGCTGACGGCTTGGGTCGACGAGCTGGCGGCCGCCTGCAACACCGTCGGCACGCAGCGCACCTACACACGGTCTGACGGCAAGGTGGTCACGGTGGCCGGCGGCACGTACGGGTGGGAAGTGGACAAGGACGCCCTGCTCGCCTTGGTGAAGGACGGCGTGGCGAACGGCGCCGCGAACACGGTGGACATCCCGTGCACGCAGACGGGCGACGCGTACAACGGCGCGGGCAGCCGGGATTGGGGCGCTCGTTACATGGACGTCGACCTGTCCGAGCAGCATGCGCGCTTGTACGACGCGTCGGGTGCCGTTATCTGGGAGTCCGACATCATCACCGGCAAGCCTGACGGCGAGCACGACACGCCGACGGGCGTCTACATGGTGAACGCCAAGCAGAGTCCGTCGAAGTTAATCGGCTACAACGGCAACGAGAAGATCTACGAGACCGAGGTGCAGTACTGGATGCCGTTCGTTGGCAACTACATTGGGTTCCACGACGCCGATTGGCAGCCTGCGTTTGGCGGAACGCTGTACGCCGACGGCGTAGGCAGCCATGGCTGCGTGAACCTGCCGCCGTCGAAGGCAGCCGAGCTCTACGGCATGCTGTCGTCGGGCGACACGGTTGTGTCGCACTGGTAAAGCAGCGCTCCGATCCTACGCAACGGGCCCGCATCGAGCGGGCCCGTTTTTCGTCGCGAATAGGAATGATTAGCGTTCAGGCGTTTTCACACCACGGTGAGATCGGCCACGGCGAGGGGCACCGCGCGCGCCAGGTCGTCAGGCGTCATCTCGATCTGGCATCCGATGCGGCCGCCCGAGAATGCGATGCGCTCATGCAGCTGGCATGTCTCGTCGATGGCGGTGGGGAAGGCCTTTTTCATGCCGAGAGGCGAGCAGCCCCCGTGTACGTAGCCGGTCAAGGGCAGCAGCTCGCGCGAGCGGATCATCGCCACGGCTTTTTCGTTCACGACGTTTGCCGCCTTCTTGAGATCCAGCTCGCAGGCTACGGGGATCATGAACACGTAATGCTCGCCCGATTTGCCGCGCGTGACCAGCGTCTTGAACACGGTGTCCGGATCGAGTTCCAGTATGCGCGCCACTTCCACGCCCGAGACGGCCTCGGGGCAGTCGAAGAAGCGCGCTTCGTACGGCGTTCCCGCCGCATCGAGCACGCGCATGGCGTTCGTCTTGCGGTCGTGTTCTTTGGACATGGCTTTCTCGCGTTCGCGCTAGCGGATGAAGCTCGTCATGATCTTCTGCTCGACGTTCGGCGCAGGCACAGCGGACGTCGCCTGCAACATCCAGGCCATGTTCGTGCCCAGCACGCGCATGATCTGCAGACCCTCGGCATCCTGCCGTACGTCTTCGACGCTTCGGCCGTGCACCATGGGCCAGTAGTTGGACGATACCACCGGCATGCAGTTGATCTGGAAATACTTGTTGATCTGGTCGATGGCGGGCGTAGTGCCGGCGCGGCGCGCGGAGGCGACGGCGGCAGCGGGCTTGAAGCGCAGCCGTGCCGAGGCGGCGTAGAACAGGCGGTCGAGCACGGCCAGCAGGGCGCCGTTCGCTCCCGCGTAGAACACCGGCGTGCCGACGACGAGGCCGTCGGCTTCCACTGCCTTCTCGATGAGCCCGTTCGCCACGTCGTCGTCGAAGATGCAGCGGTTGTCGCCGCGCTTGGAGCAACCGCCGCAGCCCAGGCAGCCGCGAACGGGGTCGCGCCCGATCCAGGCGATCTCGGTGTCGACGCCTTGCGCTTCCAGCGCGCCGGCTACTTCGGACAGCGCGGTGTAGGTGCAGCGCTTCTCGTTCGGACTCCCGTTGACCAGCAGAACTTTCATGAGCCTCGCCTCGTTTCTCGTCTTGCTTCTTTCGCTCGTGAACCAGGTTAGCAGAAACTATGACCGGCCGGTATCGATTGCAAACAACGAACGAACCCTGCGGTATACTGGGGCGATGGATACCAACGAGACAACGATAGAGCCGCTCGAAGGCGCGGATGCGCCGCGCTTCGACAACGCGCCCATCGGCGTGTTCGACTCGGGGTTCGGCGGCCTTACCGTGGCGCGCGAGATCGCCAAGGAGCTGCCGCGCGAATCCATCGTCTACCTGGGAGATTCGGCACGCTGCCCCTACGGGCCGCGCAGCTTGGACGAGGTCGACGGCTTCGTGCAGCAGATCGGCGCGTGGCTGGTCGAGCGCGGGGTGAAGCTCGTCGTCATCGCGTGCAACACGGCCACGGCGGCCGGCCTGGCGCATGCGCAGCGGACGTTTCCCGTGCCGGTCATCGGCGTGGTGGAGCCGGGCGCCGCGCCGCGGCCCATGCCACGAAGAACCGCCGCGTGGGCGTGATCGCCACGAAGGCCACGGTGGAGTCGGACGCCTACACCAAGGCAATCCGCCACCTCGACGCCGGCATTACCGTGTTCTCCACGGCCACGCCGCGTTTCGTGGAGATAGCCGAGCAGGGCCTGCGCATGGCCGAGGGCCCCATCGAGGATTTCACCTCCCTCGTGTCCACCGTGTACATCCGTCCCGCGTTCCAGGAGATCGCCCGCGAGTACCTTGAGCCGCTGCGCCGCTGCGACATCGACACGCTCGTGCTGGGGTGCACGCACTTCCCGCTGCTCAAGGCGCTTATCGGCGGCGTGGTGGGACGCGAGGTCACGCTGATCTCGTCGGCGCAGGAGGCGGCTCACGACGTGGCGCACATCCTTTCGCGCCGCGGCGCGCTGGCCTCGGAAGATCACGAGCCGAGCTACGACTTCTACACGACGGGGGAGGACGTGGAGGAATTCCGCAGCTTCGGCGCGCGCGTGTTCCGCACCGACATCGACCGGGTCGGACGCGTCGCGTTCCCCTCGTAACGCAACCGTTCAAGGAGAAGGAGCTTCACCGTATGAAGACTATCGTCATCGCCAGCAACAACGCGCACAAGGCTGAGGAGATAGCCACGGCGCTTGCGTTTCCCGGTTGGGAGTTCCGCACGCTGCGCCAGCTGGGGCTGGACTCCGACCCGGCCGAGGACGCCGATACGTTCGAAGGCAACGCGCGCATCAAGGCGCAGGCCGCTCGTGCGGCCAGCGGCGGCTTGGCCGTGCTCGCGGACGACTCGGGGCTTGCCGTGGACGCGCTGGACGGTGCGCCCGGCGTGCACTCGGCGCGCTACGCGGGCGAGCCGTGCGACGACGCGGCGAACAACGCCAAGCTGCTTGCTGAATTGGCCGACGTACCCGACGAGAAGCGCACGGGTCGCTTCGTGTGCACGCTCGTGTTCATCGACGAAGACGGCGCCGAGACGGTCGCGCGCGGCACGATAGAGGGACGCATCGGCCGCGAGGAGCGCGGCGATCACGGCTTCGGGTACGACCCGCTATTCCTTCCCGACGTGTTCGAAGACGGCCGCACCCTGGCCGAGGCTTTGCCCGAGGAGAAGAACGCCGTGTCCCATCGCGGCAACGCCCTCCGTGAGCTGCGCGCGAAGCTGGAGAAGTAGCCTTTCGCCCTGCTTCGCGTTCGCGAGACTTCTGGTATACTGGCTTGTGCTGTTTTGCGTCGGGATGTGGCGCAGTTTGGTAGCGCGCCTGCTTTGGGAGCAGGATGTCGCAGGTTCGAATCCTGTCATCCCGACCATCTTTCTTTTATTCCAAGATCCGCTGCTAAGCCAATATCGGCATACCGCTGCACCGATCCTGGCGGGTTATGTGTCGGCTCAACGTTGGATTCTGGGAATCGATTTGCTGCATAAGGTGACGGGTCGATCTCGCAAGCGTTTCTGGCTACATTATTGGGTTGCTCAATGTACGCTGATAGTACGTGCGAACTCAGCGATCAACAGAATAGATCTTGCTGCCGCCTCATAGGGTACGGCTTCGAATAGCAAGTGCGCGGTTACGTTCTCGTAATCGTCGCGGTACGCATCTTCTTTTATCATTGCTTCCAGGACGGACGGGATATCCACGTCGTCTTGTGCGGAGAAGCATCCATGCGAACTCTTGCGCTGCAGGCGCACCTTATCGAAAAGGACAGCGAGGGTTTCGTCGAAGGACACGACGGATGAGAGCTTGTTGAGGTCGTAGATATGCCTCGATTGCCGAGGCGGGATCGGGCCTGCCAGGTAGTAGTCGCACAGTGCGAATATTTTATCGACGAAGGTTCGTTCGATGGAGTTCGCCAAGAGCTCGAACGGTTCGAGTCCGTACTCTGAGACGACATCGTGAAAGCCTTCGTCAATACAAAGGCGGTACAGGTAGCTGTCGACGGCCTTTGTGACCGCCGGGGATGCCGGGGTCATGACCGCCGTCTCGATTATCAGAGCGTCGTTGCCGAATCCGCCAGCGATCGTTGGAAGCGGTACGAGGTACTTGTTGAACTCGCGCCGGCTTCGGGTTTCGTCAAGGTTGGAGACGGCGAGCCCCATCTTTTCTGCAGCGCGCGTGACCGCGAGCTTCATGCGCTTGCGCTGCCCTTCGGTCGCGTGCTCGACCTCCAGGCCGAGGTCGACGTCTTCCGAGAACCGCGCGATGGCGTTGTGGCATTTCGAGAGGCAGGTGCCTCCTTTGAACACGATCTCCGGATACTCTTGCGTGATGAGTTTCAGCGCCAAGAATATGAAGTAGTCCTTGATGACGAACGCTTCAGCGAGAGCGTAGCGCTTCGCGGCTCTTGCGACGAGCTCGTCCCATTCTTTCTGGTTTTCATGCAAGTACACCGTTCGCCTCGCTTTCGAGGAGCCTCAAGGCTGTTTTACCCGGATAGCGTTTCGCGCATTCTACCACCTTTTGCCTGTCCACCTTCGAGGCGAACTCCTTGAGCCGTGCGAGCTCGTCTGGGGCGAGACGGTTGACGGGCGCGTAGGTCAAGATGTCGAGCAGCTGCAGCGCCTCGACGTTGCCAGCGTTCACGGGGATCTTGGGACGGCGCAGGGTGATCTCGCGGTAGCCTCCGTACGGCTCGATCCTGCGCGATCGGGTGGACTCGCGGTTGGTGACGATCTCGAGCGTGCCGGGAACCTGGTTCGAGATGCCGATCTGGTTTTCGAGGGCCAGACCGGTGACATAGCCGTATACTTCGCAGCCGTCCGTCAGGTACTTCTTTTCGAGTATCTTCGCATCGCTAAGCGTAGACGGGCCGAATCGCGTTTCAATGGGGATGTAATAGACGCCCTTGCGGGGCTTTGCCAGCCTCGAAGAGGCCACGGCGTTGCGGAGGCGGCGGTAGAGCGTTGCCTCGGACATGCCGGGGAATGCTCCCCGTATCTCGTCGAGGAGGATAGGGCGGCCCGAGCCGAAGGCTCGTTCGAGTATGTTGACGAAGTCTTCCATATGGTTGATGGTAGCATGTGGTAGTAAATTCTACAAGTTTTATAAAATTCACTATCAATCAATCATGTCGAGGGCGAAAGACGTATTAAGGTGGTTGGAATCCTGCCACCTTAAGTGCCTCGGGGGGGGTATCGCAATCTTCGGCGAATGCCGTCTGTCATCGCCCTTCAGTGCTATTCGTTTATGTTTTCTATTAGCTTCGTGGCGTATTCAATAAAATCGGGATCGTTCAGCATTTTGTGTTCTACAGCCTCGTCCATGGTTGCACCGATTCTTTTTCGTCTTGATGCTACGGTGGATGGATTTGCATTGAACAAGGAAGCGATCTCGCTATTGAGATGATCTTCGATGACGAAAAGCGTGTAAAGGTCACCGTCGGAAAGGTCGGCTAGGCTTAGTTCCTCACCGCGGTTTTTTCGTCGCAATAAGCTTTTGTACAAAGGGTCGTTGGGTCGTCTTTCTTTCTCGAAATCAATAAAGGGCTTTACTAAATCAGGCTGATCGTCATCTTCGTCGCTTTCGAAGTCGTAATAATTGATACATGAATTATTTTCGTCGCTCAAGATGGTAGATAATGAAGCATGATTGCTCCCGAAAAGGCGAAAGCTTATCCATTGAAGAGGGATCGCATGGTTAGGGAAGGAGCCTATCTCGGCGATTGAGTGAAGGAATATCTCATCGACATCGTAAAAGATATCGGAGTTATTGCGCAGCTGCAACAGCATTTCCCGAAACTTCTTCTCGGCAGTATCTATGTCTTTCGCCTTGACGATTGCTTGAAAGATGGCAACTCCATCATCGCGAGCTTCTTTTTCGTCGGATAAAGCATTGCCATATTCGGTGTGCTCAAACAGCGCGACATAGTACATGGTTACCCTCTCAAACGAAACATTGTCTCTGACTGTCTTTATAATACTTCACGGAGAGGAAAAGGAGCCAAGAATGCAGCAGTCGTCATCTTTCGAACTATCTTGGTCGAATTTGATCGATCTTTGGAATGAGTCGTCTTATGAAAAGGGAGCAGATCTTTCATTCAAAGAGATTGTCATTTTGGAGTCGTTTGCGGAGGAGGGGGTAGAGCCTTGTCAGGGCTTCGATTGGCTTCCTGTGGCCAAATTGGCAGAACCCGTAAAACCCAAAAAGCGTACGATCAGTTATAGCTTTGGGAAATATACTGCCCATGTTGCGCAAGCACCCAAGGCTTCTTTGGAAACTTTGAATTTGCTTATGGAGAACAATCTAGACGAAAAAGCATTCGCTTCTATTGCGCTGATCGCCACTGCGGAGCAGTTTTTGGGCAAGCTGCCCGAGCATTGGCGAGGATGGAACTACCGGTTTCTTCAAAAAATAGAAGAGTGCCATAGGAGCGAGTCGGACCGGTTGAGCTACTCTTTGCCTTGGTATCACAGCTCGAAATGGTTGTTTCCAAAGGGGTTCTATTCGAAAGGGCTTGTAAATGCGACTTCCAGACTAAATGCTTCGAGATTTGTGGAATTAGCGCTCTGCAATTTGCTGTACTATCTCGATTCTTATCGTCCATGTTATTACCTTCGAGCGGGCGTCGATGATGTTTCTCGTTTTGAGGCAGTGGCGGCTGAAATGGGCGTGCGTGCAATCTTGCGGGAGGCGAAGGTTAGTGGCAGCGCATGCGGTAGGAATGTCTCCAAAAAGAGGCAGGTCGAACGCATCGAGGATGAGATCGAAGACTACGACAAAGGGGTTCGCCATCGCGAAGGGAGGATGGTGGAGAGGAGATCCGTAGCTTACGAAAGATCACCGCAAGCGCGAAGAGCGTGCTTGCGACACTATGGATGCAAATGCTCAATTTGTGGCATAGACTTTGGCAAGGAGTTCGGGGAAGAATTCTCGGGAGTAATCGAGGTGCATCATCTCGAACCATTGAGCCTATCGAAAGGGGAACGCGAGATAGATCCGATTAAGGATCTTGTCCCGCTATGTCCCAACTGTCACAAAATGGTGCATAGAAAAGCGGGGAAACCTTACACTCTAGAACAAATAAGGGCACTTAGAAGAACTTCGCTTGACTGATGAGAATGGATGGAAAACGCAGACGGGTTCGGTAAGGCATCGCATGGGTACTCGGCAGCCTCGAATGGAGCCTCGGGTCGATGTAGCTTGGTGCCCGTTCGATAACGGCTTTTCCAGCGGCTCGCTGCGCGTGTAGCCCCTCGCTACTCGAGCGCCTGGTCGACGTCGAAGTAGCCGTCCCACGGGTCGTCGCCCTCGATGCGCGCGAGCGCGTCGTCCATCGTGAAGGCGTCGGGCGCCGCCTCGTCCAGCTCTTCCCAGCTGAGCGGCATCGACACGCGCGCGCCGCTGCGGGCGCGCAGGGAGTACGGGGCGATGCTCGTGGCGCCGCGCCCGTTGCGCATCCAGTCGATGAACACCTTGCCGGTGCGCTTCGCCAGGCGCACGTTGCTCGTGTAGCGGTCGGGCCACTTCTCGGCCATCACCTGGGCGATGCGCCGCGCGAAGTCGTGGAACGCGTCCCAGGAAGCTGCCGGCTGAAACGGCAGCACCACATGGTAGCCCTTGCCGCCGCTCGTCTTGAGAAACGACTTCAGCCCCAGCTCGTCGAGGATGCCCTTCAGGTCGCGCACGCCGCGCCGCACCTGCTCGAGGCCGAGCCCCTTGTCGGGGTCGAGGTCGAACACCATCATGTCGGGCTGTTCGAGCGTGTCCACCCGGCTGCCCCAGAGATGGAACTCCAACGTGTCCATCTGCGCTTCCGACACGAGCCCGACGGCATCCTCCACGTAGAAGTACGGCTCCTCGTCGCCGCTGCTCGTGGGGATGTCCACGGTGCGCACGCCCGGGTGGAAGGCCCGGGATGCTTCTTGAAGAAGCAGGCCGAATCCGCGCCGCGCGGGCATCGCACGATGCTGAGGATGCGGCCGGACGCGTAGGGCAGCATGCGGTCGGCCATGCTGGCGTAGTAGCGCACCACGTCCTCCTTCGTGATGGGTGGGTCTTCGAACAACAGCTTTCCGGGGTTCGTGATGCGAACGCCGTCGATGCGCAGCTCGCCGTTCTTCTCGTTGTCGGAATTCATGGGGGCGCTCCAATCGGTCGGGGGTTTGCTCGTCAGGTTCCGATGCGGGTTCCCGTTGCACGTCGCGCGGGTCTTTGTCGGTGCGGATGCCCTGGTAGCTGGGGTGTCGCAGCAGGCCGTCCTCGGTCCATTCGGCGAATTTCACCTGCACGATCGTTTGGGGGTCCAGCCATACGACGCGCTCGCCCGGGCGCGGCTTCGGCGCGTCGGCGAAAGGCGCGTCCGGTCGCTCGAGGCCTTCGAACGCGGCCAGCAGCTCGCGCGAGGTCGCTTCGCTCAATCCCGAGCCCACGCGTCCGACGTACGCGAGCCGGCCGTCCTCGTACTGCCCCAGCAAGAGCGAGCTGATCCCGCGCACGCGCTTGGCGGACTGCGTGTATCCGCCGACGACGAATTCCCGCTCGTTTCCGCATTTCAGCTTGATCCAGTCTCCGTTGCGAACGCCGCGGTACGGCGAATCGGCCCGCTTGCCCACCACGCCTTCGAGATGCTGCTTGCAGGCGGCGCGGAAGCTGTCCGCACCGTTGCCGCGCACGTGCACGCTGTAGCGCAGGTTGTCGGGCGCGTCGCTCATCAGCGACTCCAGCAGCTCCTTGCGCTCGGCGAGCGGCCGGTCGCGCAGATCGTCTCCCTCGAACGCCAGCAGGTCGAACGCCACGTAGGCGGGGTGCTTGCCCGAAGGGTCGCGCAGGAAGTTCTGCAGCGCCTGGAAATCGGTCTTTCCGGCCTCGTCGGTTACCACGAGCTCGCCGTCGAGCACCATCGCTCGTCCCGCCGCCCAGTCTTCCAGGGAGCGCGCGATGGCGGGAAAGTGGCGGGTGTAGTCGTTGCCGTTGCGCGTGACGAGGCGCGCCCGGCCGCCTTCGACGTATGCGACGATGCGGTAGCCGTCGTACTTCACCTCGAACAGCCAGTTGTCGCCGGGCGGCGTCGAGCTCACCAGCTTGGCCAGCTCGACGTCCACGTGGTCGAAGGGGTTCGCGGCGAACGCCTCGTCTTCCCCGCGCGCGATCTCGTCCATGGTGCGCCCGGTTCGCACGGACGTTTCGAACCCATCGATGCCGGCATCCGCGCGCACGTAGTCGTCCTTCTCCTTGATGAGCAGCCAGTTCACGTCGCGCTCGCCCTTCTTCGGCTTCATATGCACGAGCACCCAGGCTCCTTTCAGGCGATGCCCGTGCAGCGCGAATTTCAGGTCGCCCTCGCGCAACCCCTGCTCCACGTCCACAAGCGGCTCCCACCAGCCTTCGTCCCACAGCATGACGGTGCCGCCGCCGTATTCGCCCTGCGGGATGGTGCCCTCGAAGGTGCGGTAGTCCAGCGGATGGTCCTCCACGCGCACGGCCAGCCTCTTATCGCGGGGGTTGTACGAAGGACCTTTGGGAACGGCCCAGCTCAGCAGCGTCCCGTTCCATTCGAGGCGCAGGTCGTAGTGGTCGCGCGAGGCCAGGTGGTGCTGCACCGCGAAGCGCAGGCGCCCGTCGCACCCGCCGGCGGCGCCGTCGTCGCGCGGCGCTGCGGTGCCGGGCGGCTCGGCCGTCCGGTCGAAGTTGCGCTTGCGGTTGTAGTCGTCCAAAGGGGAGGTCATGGGCACCTCGTGGTTCTTCTCGGATAATTTCGCTCGCATCGGGCGAACTTGCGGTACAATAGTCGCCGCGCAAAACGCGGGTGTGGTTCAATGGTAGAACCTGAGCCTTCCAAGCTCATGACGCGGGTTCGATTCCCGTCACCCGCTCCACGAATTCGCAGGCCGTGCATCCAGTGTGCACGGCCTTTTCTTTGCCGGCCGACGTCGCGCCCGACTTGATTGCGCATCGTTACCACCTGTTCGGCGTCTCGTCGACGCGTGTGCTCCCGGTGGATCGGGGGAGGGACGAGCTGCAAAAGGCCGCGGCATGAAAAAAACCGCCCGCAGCGAGTGCGGACGGTCGATGGCGCAGGTGCTATGAAAGCGGCGCTAAGCGTTCGTCGAGCGCAGGTAGGCGATGATGTCGTCTGATTCGTAGAGGGGCTTGCCGTTGATGACGAGGCAGGGAACCTGCTTCTTTCCCCCGATGCGAACGAGGTCGTTCTGGTTGCCGGGTTGCAAGGTGTCTCGCGTGTCCATCGTGATCTTGTTGTCGTCCATGAAGCGTAGAACCTTTTGACAGAACGGGCACTGCTTCTTGTAGTACAACGTATGGTTCTCCATGTACGGCATGCGCAGCTCCTCTCGATGTGCGATCTAAGAATAGTCATGAGCTAAGAGGTTATAGAGCTTTCAATAGTACGCCATCGAATAAGAAGATCGAGTTAGCTTGCGAAGGATGTTGCCAATCGGTTGACAACGCCGCATCCTGCGTCCGAAAACAGAGCTGTCCGTCATCGCCTTGTGACTAACTTAGAACTTCCTATTGTATTTTAGAAAAAAGTTTGAGATAATAATTAAATTTTATTCAAATTGCCAAAAAAAGGCAGGTACAAACGAAGCGCCGACGCAAGCAGAAGATGGCGCGCCCGGCAGGACTCGAACCTGCAACCGACGGATTAGAAGTCCGTTGCTCTATCCATTGAGCCACGGGCGCGTTTCAGCGAGCACCGGTATTATACCGTAAAACTCCCTCCTGCAACCGATGGATGCGCAGAGCGCACCGGCGGGGAGCGATGGCTGAAATTAGCCAATATATCTGGCGTTTGCGTCTCGAAAGCTGACAAGTAGTAATCGGCATCGGGGCTCCGTCGTCGCTCGTCATCGCATCCGATCGGCATGCGGCGAAGCGATTGCATCCTAAATGCATCTTTTTGAATGTTTATGCATTCGAGTTAATCAAATATGCACTCCCAACGTCCGTCGAGTGGGCGTTCCAGCCCTGAAAACCAGCTTCAGCAACCACTTCAACACTTTATCGCAATAAAGCAAATATGAAGAAACTGTGAATAGTACTCGGCTAGGTGATGACCATTCGCCGAAAAACCACGAGGTATGACGAGGGGTACCGTTTTGTTTCGTTTTTGTGGTTGCAATTTGATCCGAACCATGAGATTTTGGCGAGGTGAACGGACGCCCGGTGCGCAACGGGCGCTTCCGCAAGCCTAAAATCTGGAAAATGCATAAAGGAAAAGGAGGGTTGCTATGGCTGGTTTGAACGTCAAGAGCGAGATCAAGCCCTTGAAAAAAGTTCTTCTCCACCGCCCTGGTCGAGAGCTTCTGAACCTGACGCCGAACACGCTCGAAGAGCTGCTGTTCGACGACATCCCGTTTCTGAAGGTCGCTCAGGAGGAGCACGACGCTTTCGCGCAGATTCTGCGCGACAACGGCGTGGAGGTCGTGTACCTCGAGAAGCTCATGGCCGAAGTCCTCGATCAGAAACCCGAACTGCGCGAGAAGTTCCTCAAGCAGTGGATCGAAGAGGCCGGTATCCGCACCGACCGCTACCAGAAGATCATCTTCGACTATATGCAGGAGAACTACCCCGATAACCTCGACCTGGTCATGAAGACGATGGAGGGCATCAACCTCACCGAGCTTCACACCGACAAGTCGAACTCCCTGGTCGATCTCGTCAGCGAGTCCTCCAAGATGGTCATCGCTCCCATGCCGAACCTGTACTTCACCCGCGATCCGTTCGCGTCCATCGGCAACGGCGTGTCCATCAACCGCATGTACTCCGTCACGCGCAACCGCGAGACGATCTACGCCGAGTACATCTTCGGAAACCATCCGGACTTCGCGGATGTTCCCGAGTACTACAGCCGCTACAACACGTTCCACATCGAGGGCGGCGACATCCTCAACATCAACGACAAGGTGCTGGCCATCGGCATTTCCCAGCGCACCGAGCCCGACGCCATCGACGCCATCGCGAAGAACATCTTCGAGGACGAGACCAGCCCGGTCGAGACCATCCTGGGCGTTCAACATCCCGAACAACCGCGCGATGATGCACCTTGACACGGTGTTCACCCAGATCGACGTCGACAAGTTCACCATCCATCCCGGCATCATGGGCCCGCTGACCGTCTTCGAGATCACCGCCGAGGGCGACGGTATCAAGGTCAAGGAGATGAGCGGCAAGCTCGAGGACATCCTCGAGAAGTACGTCGGCAACCCCGTGGAGCTCACTTCCCTGCGGCGGCGGCGACCGCATCGCGGCCGAGCGCGAGCAGTGGAACGACGGCTCGAACACGCTGTGCATCGCGCCGGGCACCATCGTGGTGTACGAGCGCAACGACGTGACGAACGCGCTGCTCAAGGAGAAGGGCCTCAAGGTTCTCGAGATGCCCTCCGCCGAGCTGTCTCGCGGCCGTGGCGGCCCGCGCTGCATGAGCATGCCGCTTGTGCGCGAGGACTAAGGTACCAAGCTCGTGCGCAGCTGCATGCGCACGAGTGCTATGAGAGCTACCCTTGCCTTTTCCGGATTGCCGGGGCCGTGCAACGCGGCCCTGGCGTTCGAAAAGGGGCGGACGGAAACTTGGCTCTATCCGCCGGTGCGTATTTTGTTTTGTTCTGTAAGCAACGTTGAAAGGAATGATCTATGCCTACTAGCCTGAGCGGTCGCGACTTCCTGCGCCTCCTCGACTTCACCACCGAGGAAATCGAGTACCTGCTGAAGTTGTCCCGCGAATTCAAGAACCTGAAATTGACCGGTACCCCCCATCGTTACCTCGAGGGCAAGAACATCGTCCTGCTGTTCCAGAAGACGTCCACCCGCACGCGCTGCGCGTTCGAGGTCGGCGCCATGGATCTCGGCATGGGCGTGACCTACCTCGATCCGGGCAGCTCCCAGATGGGCAAGAAGGAGTCCATCGAGGACACCGCCCGCGTGCTCGACCGTTTCTACGACGGCATCGAATTCCGCGGCTTCGCGCAGTCCGACGTGGAAGAGCTGGCTGCCGGCGCTTCCGTGCCGGTGTGGAACGGCCTGACCACCGAGTGGCATCCCACCCAGATGCTCGCTGACATCCTGACGGTTCAGGAGAACTTCAACTACGACATCAAGGGCAAGACGCTGGTGTTCATGGGCGATGCTGCCAACAACGTGGCTCGTTCGCTCATGGTCGTGTGCGCCAAGCTGGGCCTGAACTTCGTCGCCTGCGGCCCCAAGGAGAACATGCCGGCCGCCGACCTCGTGGAGACCTGCGAGGCCATCGCCGCCGAGAACGGCTGCACGATCAAGCTGACCGAAGACGTGAAGGATGCCTGCACGGCGCCGACGTCATCTACACCGACGTGTGGGTGTCCATGGGCGAGCCCGACGAGGTGTGGGCCGAGCGCATCAAGCTCCTCGAGCCTTACCGCGTGACGGAGGAAGTCATGGCCATGGCCAGCAAGGACGCCATCTTCCTGCACTGCCTGCCGTCGTTCCACGACACCAACACCACCACCGGTGCCGACATCGCCGAGCGCTTCGGCGTCACGGAGATGGAAGTCACCGACGGCGTGTTCGAGTCCAAGCAGTCCAAGGTGTTCGACGAGGCCGAGAACCGCATGCACACCATCAAGGCCGTCATGTACGCGACGCTCTCCTAACTCAGAAAGACTAGGTGAACAAACATGCCTTATCAGAAGGGTGAAGGTAAGTCGGTTGTCATCGCGCTCGGCGGCAACGCTCTGGGCAACACGCCCCAGGAGCAGCTCGAGCTCGTGAAGGCGACGGCGAAGAACATCGTCGACATGGTCGAAGAGGGCATCAACGTCGTGGTCTCTCACGGCAACGGCCCCCAGGTCGGCATGATCAACAACGCGTTCGCGTACGCGTCCGCCAACGACGGCAAGACCCCGGAGATGCCGTTCCCCGAGGCCGGCGCCATGAGCCAGGGATACATCGGCTATCAGCTGTCCCAGGCCATCCTGAACGACCTGAAGCATCGCGGCATCAACCGTTCTACGGCGTGCGTCGTGACCCAGACGGTCGTGGATCCCGAGGATCCGGCGTTCCAGAACCCCACGAAGCCGGTTGGCGCCTTCCTCACCGAGGAAGAGGCCAAGGCCAAGGCCGAGGAGACGGGCTGGACGTTCAAGGAGGACGCGGGCCGCGGCTGGCGCCAGGTCGTCGCCTCGCCGAAGCCGGTGCGCATCGTCGAGTTCGACGCGGTCAAGGACCTCATGGACGGCGGTTACGTGGTCGTGTCCACGGGCGGCGGCGGCGTGCCGGTGTTCGAGAAGGAAGGCCTGTACGAGGGCGTTCCCGCGGTCATCGACAAGGACCGTTCTTCCGCCAAGCTGGCCGCCGACTTCGGCGCCGACATGCTGGTCATCCTGACGGCTGTCGAGAAGGTTTGCGTGAACTTCGGCAAGCCCGACCAGGCCGAGATCGACACGATGACCATTGCCGAGGCTGAGGAGTTCATCGCCCAGGGCCAGTTCGCCCCCGGCTCCATGCTCCCGAAGGTGGAGGCGTGCATCGAGTACGTGCGCGCGTTCCCCGAGGGCAAGGCTCTCATCACGTCGCTCGAGTGCGCCGCTGCCGGTATCGAAGGCAAGACGGGCACCGTCATCACGGCGTAAAGCTTTTTTGCGTGTGAGCGGAAGGCTTCCCCCAGCTTCCGCACGATGGGCGGTGGCATGCGTTTCGGCGCATGCCACCGCAACAGGGGTACAGCGGTCTGCGGTTACGCTTCCACTGATCCGCTTGAAAATTTCTCGTTCGCCAAAATATCCGACTCGATCCTCATAATTAGGAGGGGTTGTTATGACCGAGAAAGCAAAAGAAAAGAGCAAGAAAAAGCGATCTATATCATCGTTTACCATCCTGCTGATCATCCTGATCGTGCTGGCGCTGGTCACGGTAGTGATGTCGCTGGCCGGTGTGGAAGGGGTCCAAGGCGCCACGGTCGCCAATGTGGCCACGGCTCCCGTCAAGGGCTTTACCGACGCCCTGCCTGTTTGTCTGTTCGTGTTGATCCTGGGCGGTTTCCTGGGTATCGTCACGGAAACGGGCGCGCTGGACGCCGGTATCGCAGCGCTGGTGAAGAAGCTCAAGGGCAATGAGCTCATCCTCATTCCCATTCTGATGTTCATCTTCTCCATCGGCGGTACGACGTACGGTATGTGCGAGGAAACGGTTCCGTTCTACCTGCTGCTCGCGGCCACCATGGTCGCCGCAGGCTTCGACAGCGTTGTCGGTGCCGCGGTCGTGCTGTTGGGTGCCGGTTGCGGCGTGCTCGGTTCGACGGTCAACCCGTTTGCCGTCGGTGCTGCCGTGGACTCTTTGAGCTCTTCCGGCATCGTGATCAACCAGGGCACCATCATCCTGCTGGGCGTGGTGCTGTGGCTCGTGACGCTGGCGATCTCCATCGTCTTCGTCATGCGCTACGCGAAGAAGGTCAAGGCCAACAAGGGTTCCACCATCCTGTCCTTGCAGGAACAGGAAACCATGAAGGCCGAGTTCGGCGAGGCTCAGCAGGAAGCTGAAACCGCTGAGGCGAACCCGAACGAGAAGCTTATGACGGGTCGTCAGAAGTGGACGCTCATCGTGTTCGCCCTGACGTTCGTAGTCATGATCGTCGGCTTCATCCCTTGGGGCGACTTCGGCGTCGAGGTGTTCGATGCCGGTGCGGCGACGGAAGAGGTCACCACGCAGGTTAGCGGCGACGACATCTCCGCGGCTTGGACCGACAAGAAGGTTGGTGGCGAGATTACGTTCGACGGCGATGTGACCGGCACGGTCACGGCCGAAGAAGAGATCTCCCAGGGTTGGTCCGCGTTCCTGACGGGTCTGCCGTTGGGTCAATGGTACTTCGATGAGGCTTCCACCTGGTTCCTCATCATGGCTATCATCATCGGTATCGTGGGTGGCGTGTCCGAGAGCCGTTTCGTCAAGGCATTCATCAACGGCACCGCCGATATGATGAGCGTCGTGCTGATCATCGCCATGGCTCGTTCTATCACCGTGCTTATGGGCGAGACCGGTCTCGACATGTGGATCCTGAACAACGCGGCGAACGCTCTGAACGGTTTGTCGGCGGTCATCTTCGCGCCGATGTCGTTCTTGCTGTACATCGTGCTGTCGTTCTTGATCCCGTCGTCGTCCGGCATGGCCACGGTGTCCATGCCCATCATGGGCCCGCTGGCGAACTCGCTGGGCTTCTCGACCGACGTCATGATCATGATCTTCAGCGCCGGCAACGGCCTGGTGAACCTGTTCACCCCGACGAGCGGTGCTATCATGGGCGGTTTGGCGCTGGCCAAGGTGGAATACTCCACATGGCTGAAGTTCGGCGGCAAGCTGTTCGTGGTGCTGGGCGTCGCCTGCGTGATCATCTTGACGGTTGCGATGATGGTTATCCCGGGCACCGCGTAAGCGTGCAACCCGCGGCATAGCCGCAATGAACCGACGCGTTTCGAGGATCCCCTGTTTCGGCGGGGGATCCTTTTTCGCGTGCGGATGGAGACGGGGGGGGGATGAGACAGGGGGACGGGGCTAATGCCTCATTCCCTGTCGATACGGATGCGGTATGCTTGCGGAATGAGGCACTAACCTCGTCCCCCTGTCTCATCCAGGAGTTTCTCCATCCAGATGTGCTCGACGTGCTCGTCCAGCTCGACGGGACCGTACTGCGCGTAGCCCATACGCCCGTAGAACGGCGTGACGCGGCATTGGGCGTGCAGGTGCATTTCGGTCGCGCCGGCCTCGCGCGCCAGGCGCTCGGACTCGGCCAGCAGCGCGGCCCCGAAGCCGCCGCGGCGCGCCTCGGGAAGCACGGCCAGGCGGCCGAACACCCAGCGACCCGGCTGATCGGGGCGGTCGGGATCGGGGAAGGTGCGTGCGCAGCCGACAAGGGCGTTTGCGTCGTAAAGCGTTACGTGGATGGTGCGCGGATCGTCGTCGATGTCGTCGAACTCGTCCTGGAAACCCTGTTCCTCCATGAACACGCGTGTGCGTACGATGCGCGCGTCATCGAAGTTCCCATGCTCGAATCGCAATTCCATGCCGGTCCTTTCTCTCGTCGGTTGCTGGGTCACTGTACCATATGTGCGCAACGAAACGGAGATTATCCGAGGTCGTGTGTATGTTTTCTGCATAACGGGCGTTCGAGTGAAACGCGTGGGGGCTGCGTGCCCCAAACGCTCGGGAACATGGTAGAATCGTGAGACGTGTAAACGAAAGACCCATCCGCTAAGGAAAGATGCGTACCATGCAAATTCGCGAACAACTTGAACAGCTGATCGACGCGGCCGTCGCGGCCGCGTGCGAGGACGGAACGCTCACGCTCGAGCAGGCTCCCGAGGCGGCTCTCGAGCGCCCGCGCGACGAGAGCAACGGCGACTGGGCGTCCACCGTCGCCATGCGTTCGGCAAAGCTTGCCAAGAAGAATCCTCGCGAGATCGCTCAGATCATCGTCGACCACCTGCCCGAGAACGACATGATCGCTTCCGTCGACATCGCCGGCCCCGGCTTCATCAACATTCGTCTGGCGAACGCCGTCCTGCAGGGCGTTGTGGCGGCGGCTCGCGCCGAGAAGGACGACTTCGGCAAGGGCGAGATTCCCGAGGGCGAGCGCAAGATCAACCTGGAGTACATCTCGGCGAACCCCACCGGCCCCTTGCACGTGGGCCATGGCCGCTGGGCCGCGCTGGGCGATGCCACGGCGCGCGTCATGCGCCATGCGGGCTACGACGTGTTCGAAGAGTTCTACATCAACGATGCCGGCACGCAGATGGACAACTTCGGCGAGTCGGTGGCCGTGCGCTACCAGCAGCTGCTGGGCCGCGACGTGGAGATGCCCGAGGCGTGCTATGCAGGCTCTTACGTGAAGGATATCGCGCAGACCATCATCGATGAGGACGGCGACAAGTGGCTCGATGCCGACCCGAAGGAGCGCATGGAGAACTTCCGCGAGCGCGCCTATGCCTACGAGTTGGCCGAGCAGCACCGCGTCACCGAGCGGTTCGGCACCACCTTCGGATGCTGGTTCTCCGAGCGCTCGCTGTACGTGCCCGATGAGGACGGCTTGAGCGCGGTGGACCGCAGCCTCAAGGCCATGGACGAGAAGGGCTACATCTACGTCGAGGACGGCGCCACCTGGTTCAGGTCCAGCGCGTTCGACGACGAGAAGGATCGCGTGCTCATCAAGGCCAACGGCGAGATGACGTACTTCATGAGCGACGTGGCGTACCACTACAACAAGATGGAGCGCGGCTTCGACCACCTCATACAGCGCGGGCGCCGACCACCACGGCTACCATCGCCCGCTGCGAGGCCATGCTGGCCGCGTGGGGCTGCGGCCCGGCGCGCTCGAGATCATGCTCGGCCAGCTGGTGAACCTGTTCCGCGACGGCGAGGCCGTGCGCATGTCGAAGCGCACGGGCGAGATGATCACGTTCGAGGAGCTCATCGACGAGGTGGGCGTGGACGCCACCCGCTACCTCATGCTGGCGAAGTCCTCCGACCAGCCCATCGACTTCGACATCGAGGTGGCGAAGAAGAAGGACGCGTCGAACCCGGTGTACTACGTGCAGTACGCGCACGCGCGCATCTGCTCGATCCTGCGCAAGGCGGCCGACCCGGCCGATGCCGAAGCGGCCGCGAACGGCGACATGTCGATGGACGAGCTGGCCTCGAAGGTGATCCCGGCGAACGTGGACCTCTCGCCGCTCACGCACGAGTCCGAGCTGGCGCTGATGCGCAAGATGGACGACTTCGGCCCGCTCGTGGCTCAGGCGGCTCGCGACCGCGCGGCGTTCCGTTTGACGCACTACGCTCAGGATCTGGCCTCGCTGTTCCATTCGTTCTACACGAACTGCCACGTCATCGGCGAGGAGGAGGCTGTGACGAACGCGCGTCTTGCCCTCGTGGACGCCACGCGCATCGTGCTGGCCAAGACGCTGGACCTGCTGGGCGTTTCCGCTCCGGCCAAGATGTAGGTTTCGTTCGAAGGAAGGCCGCCCGATGGGCGGCCTTTTTTATACGTTGTCCTCCAGGTCGACCTGCATCAGGGCGACATTCTCGCGCAGGCGCTTGTACGAGGATCGGCACAGGTCGCCGTCTTCGTAGCGCGCTTGGATCTGCTCGAGCTCGAGGCGCAAGCCGTAGCGTTCGATGTCTTGGGCCTTGCTTGCCGTGTTCGTGAGGGCGGTGATGGACGGGTTGGCATTGCGCAAGGCCGTGATGGAACGCTGGTATTCCAGCAAGAGCGTGCTGACGTCCTCGGCCGGTTCGTCCGATTCGGGGGAGGCCAGCTTCTGCTGCAGGCGCTCCACCACGTGCTCGGCGCATTGCATCTGCAGATCGCGGATGGCCTGCACGCGTTCCGTGACGTTGATGCCGGGCAGTCCGGCGACGATGCGGTGCCATCCCGAGCGCGCTATGGCTCGCAGGCGCAGCATGAAGTTCTGAGCCGACCAGCGGCCTCGATGATGCTTCAGCATGTTCTCGATGCGGGCGAGGCGGCTGAGGTACTGGTAGCCGATGATGGGGTAGATCTCCTCGTCGTCGATGAGCTTGAGCGCGAGCTCCTGCTCCCAGCGCACCGCTTGCAGGCGCAGGGCCGTGTTCGGCTCGTCCTCGATGTCGTTGCGGCTTTTGATGCGCGCGATGCGGTCGTTGTAGGAGCGGATCACCATCTGCGTGGCCGCACGGTTCTCGGCGGTCTGGCGCGCGGCCAAGTCCTCGATGACGGTGCGCAGTATCTCGATGCTCACCTCGGTCTCGTCGCAGCGCAGGTCCTCGTCGGTGGGCGGCTTCTTCGGTGCCAGCAGGGGCACGACGAACGTGGCCAGAAGCAGGGTTACTACGATCACGCCGCAGGCCATGAATATCATGAGGTCGCGCTGCGGCACCGCGTAGGATATGGTGAACGCCACGGCCAGCGTGATGGCTCCTTTCGGGCCGCCCAGGGTCATGACGGCAGCCGTGCGCACGTTCTCCAACCCGAACGGGCGATCTGCGCGTTCGGCGCGGCTGTGCACCCATTCCATGGCCATCACCCAAACGAATCGTGCGAAGATCACGATGAAGGCGAGACCCAGCACGTACGCGATGAGCTTGTCGTTCGAAACGGCCGTGCTTTCCCATGTTCCTTGAAAGGCGAGCGGCAGCTGCGTGCCCAGCAACACGAACACCACGCCGTTGAGCGCGAAGGACAGCACCCGCCAGACGCTTGTCGAGACGATGTTCATGCGCGAGATGGACGGCCCGATGATGCGCGGCGAGATGACGTTCACGAGACCTGCCGCCACCACGGCCAGGATGCCGCTCGTGTGCAGCGCGTTGGCCACAAGGTACACGATGAACGGCGTGAACACCTCGAACAACACGTGGAAGGTCGTGTTCTCCAGGCCCCACGAGCGAACCTTGCGCACTAGGAAGTTGCCCAGGTAGCCCAGGGCGATGCCCATGAGGATACCGCCGAAGAAGCTGAACAGGAAGTCGGCTGTGGCGTCGACGAGGGAGAACGTGCCGGTGACGGCGGCTGCGATGGCGAATTGGAACGCCACGATGCCCGAGGCGTCGTTGATGAGCGACTCGCCTTCGAGAATGCTCTTGGAACGTGAGGAGATGCTCGTTTCCTTGGAAAGCGACGCTACCGCCACGGCATCGGTCGGGCCGAGCGCCGCGCCCAGCGCGAAAGCGGCGAACAAGCTGATGGACGGCACGAGCCAGTGGACGGCGAACCCCACGACGAGCGCCGTGGCAAGCACCAGTCCGATGGCCAGCGACAGCACGGGCTTGCGGTTGCGCCACAGCGATGCCTTGTCGATGTTCTTGGCCTCGTCGTAGAGCAAAGGAGCGATGAACAGCACGAGGAACAGCTTGTCATCGAGTTCGATCTTGATTTGCGAGGAAGCGAGAAGCGCGATGCCGAGGCCAAGCAGGATCTGTATGAGGGGCGAGGAGATCTTGGGCACCAGCTGGTCGATGACCGACGAGACGAGGACGGCCGCCAGCAAGAGCAGGGCGAGCATGAGCGCTTCCAAGGGCTCCTCCATTCGTTGGGATGGGATCAACCCTTTTATTGTAACCGAGCCGGTCGCATCCGCTCGGCTTTGCGCACGAAATGAGCGGAAGGCGTTATTTGGGCCGCCCGCCCGCTACGGCGATGCTCGCTTTGATGTAGAGCGTGTAGGCGACAGCCGCCGTGGAAGCCAGCACCAGATCCCGCTCGAAATCCCCCTCATTTTCTCCGCTCATCAGGCCTTTCGGGCTGGTTGGAAGGGCTGCGAACAACGCTCGCAGCGCGGCTTCGAACGCATCGCAGTAGTAGTCGTAGGCCACGCGCGTGTCGAAGCTGGCGATTTGCATGCGGATGAGCCGGTCGATTTCCGCTATGGAGAACGTCTGCTTAAGGGTGCAGATGACGATGAGGTATGCGATGTGGGAGCGCGTGTACTTCTTGCCTGCGGCCGATGCCAGCACGCCCTGCTTCACGTAGTTGTTCACCATGGAACGCGTGATGATCTTCTCGCCGGGCTGGTACAGCGGAGCCAGCGTGTCTTCGAGAAAACCCACCAGTTGGTCCATGTACAGGTCGATGGAGGGTATCTCGTCGTAGCGAGGGAGGTGCAGGGAGACGAGATGCTCGGCATAGGTCGATGTGCTGACGGATGCGTCGTTCATGAAGGAGCCTTTCGCGCGCGTGCGGAGGAAACAAAACGAGCATAGCAAGGCGACCGTTTGGAGTCAATCTTTAGAACTGCTTGACATAGTACGTTTCAACCAATAATCTAGTTATTGATACTAGATAGTAACCCGGGCGATGCCCGGACGAACGAAAGCAGGTCGCATGGACACCTCTCGCATCGCTCTCGTCATCGACTCGTGCACCGACGTGCCGCCGGCGGACGTCGAGCGGTACGGCATGTACGTCGTGCCGTTGCAGGTGAACTACGAACGCGAGAGCTTTCTCGATAAAGTGACCATCACGCCGCAACAGGTATACGACCGCTTCTCCGAGGAGATCCCCACTACGTCCACGCCGACTCCTGCGATTGCGCGCGAGGTGCTGCAGCGCGTCGTGGACGACGGTTACGAGCAGGCCGTCATCGTCACTATCTCGAGCGGCCTGTCGGCCACATGCGAGCTCATGCGATCGATCACCGTCGGGATGCCCGAGCTGGACTGCTGCATCGTGGACACGAAGAACATCGGCATGGGCGCGGGCTTGGTCGCGCTTGCGGTGGCGCGCAGGCTGGCCGACGGCGCCACGCTCGACGACCTGCGACGCGACAGCGAGCGCATCGTGGAGAGCACGAAGGTGTTCTTCTGCGTGGACACGCTGGAATACCTGCATAAGGGCGGCCGCATAGGCAACGTGACGTACGCGGTGGGCAGTCTGCTGGACATGCGCCCGGTGATCACCTGCAACGAGAAGGGCGTGTACTGCACCGTGGCGAAGGCCAAGGGTCGCCGTCAATCGCTGAAGAAGGCCATGCGCTGCGCCGAGGAGGCAGCGGCGCGGTATCCGCGTTGCACGATGGCCGTGGTGAACGGCGATGCCGCTGCGGAGGCGGCCGAAGTAAAGCACGAGCTGGAGCAGCGCGTGCACAACGTGGACGCCTGGTACGAAGGGCAGATCAGCCCCGTGCTCGTGGTGCATACCGGCCCCGGCCTCATCGGCATCGGCGTCTGCGGAGCGTAAACCCTTCCGTCGCTACGCCAGCGGGAGGGCGAGGGTCACGGAGAAGCCTTCGCCCGGCGCGCCGTCGAGGGAGAGCGATCCCTCGTGCGCGCGGGCGATGCGATCGACCAGAACGAGCCCCAGGCCGTGATCGCGGTTGAACGACCCGGCCGCGCTGCGCGCCGTGCGCGAGCGCGCAAGGCGCGCTTCGAGCGCGGCGAGGTCGGCAGCCGCGATTCCAGCACCGTCGTCGCTCACGCGGATCGTGCAGTACGCGCCGTCGCGCAGCGCCAGTTCGACGCTGATCGTGCATCCCTGCTCGTTGTGCAGCCGCGCATTGGAGATGGCGTTCTCCACCGCGCGCGTGAGCAGCCTCTCGTCCCCCAGCACCACCGCGTTCAGCGCGTCCTCTGCGATGTCGAGCTCGATAGGATGCGCTTCGTCCAGCCCGCTGTTCGCATGCGCGGCCGCCACGGTGCGCAGCAGGCGCGCCGCATGCACGCGTTCCAGGCGCATCGGCTGCATGTCGTAGTCCAGCTGCGAGGCGGTGTTGAGATCGGTGACGAGGTCCTTGATCCTTGAGCCCCTGCGCTCTGATGACCCGCGCGCTTGCGCGCGCCTCTTCGGCTGCGCCCTCGTCCTGCACGAGCGCGTCGGCGTAGCCGAGAATCATCGACAGCGGCGTGCGGATGTCGTGGGAGATGCCGCGAATCCAGCTTGCGCGCGCGGCGTCCTTCTGCTCGATGACCGCGCTCGTCTCGGTGATCTGGTCGCCGATGTCGCGCAGATCCCCTTTGAGGTGCAGCTCGGCCGCGCGCCCGTCAGACAGCGCGTCGAGCGCTTCGGCGATGGGAGCCACGGCGTTTTGCGTCCGGCGACGCGACACCGCGTAGATGGTGTACAAGATCCCGAGGTCGACTGCGAATATCAGCAGCACGTACAGCGGGAAGTTGCGCACGGTCGACGCGGGGTAGGTGAGCGTCATCGTCCAGAACTCGTTCTTCGGGAAACCCACGACCAGCAGGCCGTCGTCCCGATCCCAGAAAAACGCCGGATAGTCGGCGACGGCCGCATAATGCGCTGCCATCGCCACGTCGTTCACGCTGAACCGGTCGGGCACGTCCTCCGGCTTGTCCTGCGACCAGGCCACCGCGCCGTCCGTCCCGATGACGAGCGCCCAGGCGTCCTGCTGGCTGAGCGCCTCCAGGCCGTTCTCCCCAAGCGTCCATGAGCCGTCGGCATCCTGCTCGAGAGCTTGGTCGACTGCGCGCGTCGTGGACGCGGGCGTGCCGTCGTTGAAGTTCGAGTTCGATTCCCGGTAGGCGATGACGGCGTACAGGAAGAAGTCGATGACCACGATGAGCAGCGCCAGCGCCACGAACAGCAGCAGCTGCTTGGTGAAGAAGCGCGCGAAGCCCGCCGGTCGCCTTGTGCGACGGTCTCGAGCAGATGTGCGAGGGGCGCGGCCCATGAGCTAGCCGCGCTCGACCAGCTTGTAGCCCAGTCCGCGCGCCGTGACGAGCGAAACCGGCGCCGACGGGTCTGCCTCGATCTTCTCGCGCAGGCGACGGATGTGCGCCATGAGCGAGTTCTCGTAGCCGAACGACGTGCCCCAGCACGCCTCGCACAGGGAATCGATGGTGACGATGCGCCCGGCGTTGCGCGCGAGTACGCTCAGGATCTCGTGTTCTTTGGCGGTGAGCGGCACCGTCTGCCCGTCGGCGCGCTCCACCTCGGCGGTGGCGAAGTTCACGCGGCTCGCAGCCAGCTCCAACAGCGGGTTCTCGGCGGCATAGCAGCGGCGCAGCACGGCGGCGATGCGCAGCACCAGCTCTTGGGGCAGAAACGGCTTCGCGATGTAATCGTCGGCGCCCAACGTGAGTCCCGACACGCGATCGAAAGGCTCGTCTTTCGCCGTGAGGAACAGCGCGGGCGTCGAGGTGTGCGCGGGCAGCTGACGGATGCGTCCGAGCAGCTCGAAGCCGTCCATGCCGGGCATCATCACGTCGAGCACGAACAGCTGGTACGCGTGCTCGGGGGAGGCGCTGCGCGCCGCGATCGAGGAGAGCGCTTCGGCGCTGGAATTCGCGATGTCGACGGAGGCGAACCCCGCGCCGTGCAAGATGGTGGCCACCATGTCGGCCAGCTCGCGCTCGTCGTCCACCAGCAGGATGCGCTTGCCGCGCAAGTGCGTCTCCACCATGCCGAATGCGCCGGTCATCGTCGAACCCCTTTCTCTTTCGTGCTTGCCAGTATGACACATGCGGCCGAGCGCGGTAATCCGCTTCTTCGTATCGTAAGGCAGCCGCAAGGTGCGGTAAGGAAGCCGCAAGGCGTGCTGCAAGGCGCTGTAAGGAGCGGCTCGTAACCTGGGAGCAGGAGCAAAACGAGAAGAAGGAGCTGAATATGGATGCAAGGGACGTCGGCGCGTCGACGGTGGTGGAGGTGCGCGCTCTCAGCAAGCGCTACGGCGCCGAGGGGCGCAAGCACGACGGCAGCGTGACGCAGGCGCTCGACCGCGTGAGCTTCGCGGTGGCGTGCGGCGAGTTCACCGGCATCATGGGGCCCAGCGGGTCGGGCAAGTCGACGCTGCTGAACTGCCTGGCCACCATCGACAAGCCGTCGAGCGGCACCATCGTCGTCGGCGGGCGCGACGTGACCGCGCTCGCGGGCAAGGAGCTGGCGAAGTTCCGGCGCGAGGACCTGGGCTTCATCTTCCAGGACTCGAACCTGCTGGACACGCTCACGGCGTACGAGAACATCGCGCTGGCGCTGACCATCCAGAAACGCCCGTGCGCGAGATCGACCCGCGCGTGCGTGAGGCGGCGCGCACGCTGGGCATCGAGGACGTGCTGCAGAAGTACCCCTACCAGATGTCCGGCGGCCAGAAGCAGCGCGTGGCCGCGGCGCGCGCCACGGTGACCCGCCCGCATCTTGTGCTGGCCGACGAGCCCACCGGCGCGCTCGATTCGAAATCGGCGCGCCAGCTGCTCGAATCGCTTGCGCACCTCAACGAGCGGGGATCCACCATCCTCATGGTCACGCACGACTCGTTCTCGGCCAGCTACTGCAACCGCATCGTGTTCATCAAGGATGGCGGCCTGTACGGCGAGCTGCGCCGTAACGGCACGGAGCGTTCGGCGTTCTACCGCCGCATCGTGGACGTGGTCTCCAGCATGGGCGGCGCGGGCGAGGACGATGCCGCGGACGAGGTGACGCGCCATGCTTGCTAGGCTCGCGCTCGGCAATGTGCGCAAGTCGCTGGCGGACTTCGGCATCTACTTCCTCACGGTCATGCTGGGCGTGGCGGTGTTCTACGCGTTCAACTCCATGACGGCCCAGCAGGGCGTGCTCGCGTTCTCCGAGACGCAAAGCAAGATGTTCGATCTGCTGGGCATGGTCATCGGCGGCGTGTCGGTGTTCATTGCGTTCGTGCTCGTGTTCCTCGTGGTGTACGCGAACAGTTTCCTCATCAAGCGGCGCAAGCGCGAGTTCGGGGTGTACCTCGCCTTGGGCATGAGCACGGGCGACGTGGTGAAGATCGTGGCGCTGGAATCGCTGATCGCTGGCGCGGCCTCGCTTGCGGCGGGGCTCGTCGTGGGCATCGGGCTGTCGCAGCTTCTCTTGCAGCTGACGAGCGCGCTGTTCCAGGCCGACGTGGCCGAGGCGGGCGGGTTCGCGTTCGTGTTCTCGGCCGACGCGTTGGCGAAGACCGTCATCGTGTTCGCGGCCATCTTCCTGACGGCCGCGCTGTTGAACGCGCGCACGGTGGCGCGGGCGAAGCTCATCGACCTTCTGCACGCGCAGCGTAAGAACGAGGAGATGCGGCTGACCAGCTTGCCGCTGTCGCTCGCGCTGTTCGCGGCGTCGCTCGTGCTGATAGGCGTGTCGTACAAGCTGCTCATCGACAACGGGCTGATGGAGCCCTCGCCCGAATTCGCGGCGGCCACGTTGCTCGTGTGCGCAGGCACGGTGCTGTTCTTCTACGCGCTGTCGGGCTTCCTGTTGAAGCTGGTGCAGCTGATCAAGCCGCTGTACCTGCGCGGGCTCAACATGTTCGCGCTGCGGCAGCTGAACGCGAAGGTGAACACCGCGTTCGCGTCGCTGTCGGTGGTGTGCCTCGTGCTGTTCCTGGCCATCACCAGCGTGTGCGGCGGCATCGGCATCCGCAACGCCATCGACGGTTCGCTGGACAAGAGCACGGGATACAGCGCCAGCGTGTCCACGTCGTTCGGCTCGTACGATGCCGAGGCGGGCTACCGGCCTGCCGACTTGGGCGCGTTCGGCGAGTTCGCCGAACGGCAAGGCTACGACATGGCCGCAGGGCTGCGCGCGAGCGTGGCGGCGGTGGGCGCGGGCGACTTCGAAGCGGCGGTTTCCGGCGTGGTGCAGGTCGACCTTCTGGTCGATCCCGCCGACGGCCTGGTGATGGACGACGTGGAGCGCGCGAGCGGCCTTGTGCTGGCCGACTACGCCGGCGCGTCCGTCAACAGCGGCTACGGTGCCTACCCCGTGTACGTGGCGAAGCTTTCGCAGGTGAACGCGGCGCTCGAACTGGCAGGCCGTCCGGGGGTCGAGCTGGGAGCGGGGGAGTGCGCCGTCTTCAGCGACTCCGACATCACGAGCGGGTTCTACCGTGATGCGGTGGAGCGCGCACCGAGCTGTCCGTGGGCGGCCGCGCGCTCGCGTGGTGCGAGTTCCGGGGCGACAGTCTGCAGACCACCCCGTTTCCTCTGAACACGGGCACGCTCGTGGTGCCCGACGAGGCCGTGCCGGCAGGTTCGACGATCCTGCAATCCATCCTCGACGTGCAGTGCGCAAGCGACGAGGACGAAGCCGCGTTCGGTGCGATGATGGACGCCGTGGCGGATGCGGACGATCCCGACACCTGGCCGGTGACGATGTCCATGACGCGCGCCGAGGCGCTCGATCAGAGCATCAGCCTGTCCACCATTGTGGCGTACTTGGCCATCTACCTGGGCTTCGTGCTGGTCATCGCCTGTGCGGCCATACTCGCCATCCAGCAGCTGTCCGACGCTTCCGATAACGCGCAGCGCTACGGGCTGCTGCGAAAGCTGGGGGCTCCCGAGGGCATGATCAGCGGCGCGCTGTTCGTTCAGGTGCTCGTGTACTTCCTGTTCCCGCTGCTGCTGGCCGTCGCGCACGCCGCGTGCGCGCTCGTGGTGGTCACTGACGTCGTGGCCGTGTTCGGGCACCTTGACATCACGTCGATGGCGTTGGCCTGCGCCGGCATGTTCCTGGCGGTGTACGGCGTCTACTTCGCGGTGACGTACGTCGGCGCCCGGAAGCTCGTGCGCGAATAGGGGGGGGAGCGAAGGAGCCCCCGCAGGCCGAGTCTGCGGGGGCTTCGCGATGAAGCGGCGGGGCAGCTAGATCTGCCCGCCGAGGGAGAAGGCCTGGGAGAACGGGCTGCCGTCGTCGGTCGGCACGAGCACCAGGTTTCCGCTCTCCAGGACGTACGTGGGCAGGACGCGCACCACGGTCAGCTGCACTGTGCCGCCCGGCGCGATGACGACGTGCTGGGGGTCGTCGGAGGGCACGGTGTCGCCCGTTGCCTCGAAGTCCAGATCGTAACCCGTCCGCACCATGTCGAGCGTTCCGTCATCGTTGCGCAGGGCGAAATCGTAGAGCACGGGCGTCCAAACGGGGACGGCCGTATCTTCAAGGTTGCGCAGCGTCACCGTCGTGGACGCGTAACGGTAGCCGTCGCTCGTAAGCGTGCCGTCGTCGTTGTAGCCGTAGCCCCACACCTCGCGCGAGCATTTGTCCATGTAGCGCGCGTTGCCCAGCCATCCGTCCACGACAAAGAGGCAGTCGTCGAGCGCCTTTCCGCCCGGAAGAGTGTCGGAGAGCGAGATGGAAGGGGAGCTCATGGCCAGGCGTGCGGTCGGCTGTTGCGAGCTTTCGGAGTCCGGGTGAGAGGAGCCGGTGCTTTCGTATCCGAAGTCGAACGTGATCTCGCCGTCGGCCGCTGTGAGCGCGTCTTCGGGCAGCGTCGCGTCGATGCGCGCGCCGTTCTCCTCGACGGTTGCCCGCCAGGTATCGTCCTGGCGCTCGATGGTCGACGCGGGCAACACTTCGTCGGCGCGGTCGTTCGCGTCGTCGAGCGGGAAGGGGAACGGGCCGCTCCCCGCTTTCACCACGATGCCGTAGAGCGATTTCGCTGCCGAGGGGGCTTCGGCGTCGTCTGCGGCGAGGCGGGTGGTCAGGCGGGGGGTGCCGTCGACCATTTCGGTCTCGAAGTTGGCCGCGTGCAGCTCGATGGCCTGGGTGGACGTGCGCCCGTCCTCGAACGTCACGGTGACGGTGAGCGTCTGTCCTTCGAACAGGTCGATGACGGGGGATTGCAGGTCGCCCATGATGTTTTCAGGAGGCTCGCCCTCGTTCGTCCAGAGGCCGAAACTCGTCGTGCCGTCCGCGATGCCGGGGTCGTCGCTTGCGGAGACGTCGATGGTGGAACCCATGAGCTTCGCGAGGCTCAGCTTGCTCTCTCCGTTCCGCATGGAGCTTCCGACGAAATCGTAGCCGCCGTAGTACTCGCCGGTACCGCGTGCCGTGGGCTTCCAGCTTGCCAGCTCGCCCATGCGCGGGTCGTCGGGGTCGGTCGGTCCGTCTTCGAACGTCACGCGGTACAGGGCCCCGCCCGTCAGGTTCGCCTGCACGCGGGAGATGCCCTCGCCCTCAACGTGGAAGAGGCAGCCGGTGAAGAAGCCGCTCACTTTGTAGTCGTCGCCTCCTGAGAAGCGGTAGCCCAAGTCGCGGTCGAACGCAACGGTGCCCCCCTCGCCGGGCGCGAGCGGCGCGCTGCCGTCGGAGGCGTAGGCGCGCACGGCGAAGCCGCTTGCCTGTTGGGCGTCGCTCAGGGAGATGGCCGTATGGCCGTCCGCGTCCATCGCGCCCATGACCATGGGCACGCCGCCGGCGACGATGGCCGCGGCGACGAGGCAGGCTGCGGCGGGCAGACCCCAGCGACGCGCAACTGCGACGCCGCCGCTGCGCGATCCGGCGCGCCGGTGTGGGCGCTTGGCTGACGCGGGCGCGACCGGCTGAGCGGAGGAGGCGAAGCGGTCGGTTGCCCGCTCGGCGGCGGCCAGCGTGCGTTCTTTGAGATCGGACGACGCGCGCACCTGATGCTGCATGCGCTCGTACTCCTTGCGGAAATCGTTTTCGTTCATGAGTGCGCTCCTAGATTGATCTTGAGGGCCTTGCGCGCGCGGTGGAGGTGGGATCGGACGGTGCCTGAGCGCTCGCCGGTGATCTGCGCTATCTCGTCGGTTGCATATCCTTCGAAGTAGAACAGGTGCACGGCGGTGCGCTGCTGGGGCGTGAGGCGGGCGAGAGCCGCGGCCAAGTCGCCGGGCTCGAGGTTGCGGTTGCCGAAAGCGTCGTCGGGCGCTTCGCGTCCCGGCTCGTCCAGCTCGGAGGCGCGCAACGTGGACAGCGTGGCATCGTCAAGCTCGGCGCGGCGCTTGCTCCAGGGGCTGCGGTGCACGTCGTTGCAGCAGTTGATCGTCACGCGCAGAAGCCACGCCTTCAGATGCTCGTCGTCGGTGAACCGCTCTCTCGATTGCAGCAGGCGCATGAACACGGTTTGAAACACGTCTTCCGCGTCGGCGACGCTGCCCATGCGGCTGGTAGCCAAGCGAAGCACGGTGTCGCCCCAGCGCTCCATGGCGCTTTCGAGCGCCACGGCGTCGAGGACGTGCACGGTTCCGCTCGGCTGGCCAGCGTGCGGTTTTCGTCCGTTCGCTGCAGCAAGCGGACGGTCGCTCCGGGACGTTCCGGCTCCCAGAGCCTCGCAACCTACATCCATATCCCATCTCCTTTCCGCTACCAACACGCGCGAAGGAGCGTTTTGTCGCAGATGCTTCCGCCATCATACACAAGGTGCCCACAATTCAGAGGAGAAGGGGGAAAATGAAAAAGGCCAGACACGATGTCTGACCTTTAGAATTCAAATGGTGGACTGTCGGGGACTCGAACCCCGGACCTTGGGATTAAGAGTCCCCTGCTCTACCAACTAAGCTAACAGTCCAGAAATAACGCCTATGTCAAAGTTCGAAGTGCGCAAAGCGCTGGATTATTTTAAAGCATGTTTCCAGCAATTGCAAGTACTTTTTTCAAACTCGCGCTGGGGTGGATGATGGGACTCGAACCCACGACCTCCAGAGCCACAATCTGGCGTTCTAGCCGACTGAACTACACCCACCAAGGCGCAAGGTGGTAGTATACGGATTTTCTACCGGGAGTGCAAGAGGAATATGAACAAAATGTATCAACCATTTTGCAAACGCCTGTCGATCGCTTGCTTTCAAGTAGTATAGAATCATCCAAGACGTCGAAAACGGCTGCCTAGCGCGGCGCCCGAAGAAGAGTCGACGCCCGAGGGGCAGGGCATCCGGCCCTCCCGCAATCGGAATGAGGAGCACTACGTGGATATCAAGCAATCGTCTGAAAAGCGGTTCGCACTTTTGATCGATGCCGACAACGTGTCGGCGAAATATATAAAGCCCATCACCGACGAGCTGTCGAAGTACGGCACCGTCACCTACAAGCGCATCTACGGCGACTGGACGCTCACGCTCCATGCCAAGTGGAAAGACGCGCTGCTGGAGAACTCCATCACGCCCATCCAGCAGTTCGGCTACACTCAAGGCAAGAACGCCACCGACTCGGCCATGATCATCGACGCCATGGACATCCTGTACACGCGCTCGGTGGAGGGCTTCTGCATCGTGTCGAGCGACAGCGATTTCACGCGTCTGGCCAGCCGTATCCGCGAAAGCGGCCTCACGGTCATCGGCATGGGCGAGAAGAAGACGCCCACGCCGTTCAGAAAGGCATGCGACATTTTCACCACGCTGGAGCTTCTGCTGGGCGACACGGGCGGCAAGTCGGGCGGACGCAACAGGAACCGTCACGACCAGGGCTCGTCGTCGAACGGCCAGGGCGCTGGAACCACCACCATGAGCAAGGACGAGATCGAGCAGGCCGTGGTGAACATCATCACGGACAACCAGAACAACGGCAAGTCGACGGGGCTCGGAGAGGTGGGCAGCCGTCTGCTGAAGCGCTACCCCGACTTCGACGTGCGCAGCTACGGCACGAACCTGCTGTCGAAGCTGCTCGACGAGTTCGCCAGCGTGCAGATCATCAAGGACGGCAGCTCGGTGGCCGTGGTGCTGGCCGAGGGTGCGAACGCTCCGAAGGACGCTTCCCCGGAGGCAGAGCAGGCACCCGAGACCAAGCAGGCCGACGACGTGAAAGACGCGCCGGTTGCAGAATCTGAAGGATCGACGGACGCACAGGGCGCCGCTGAGGCGAAGCCGGTCGAGAAGAAGCCCGCGTCGCGCCGTCAGCCGCGTCGTCGCAAGGATCAGGTCGCGGCGCAGCAGGGATCCGAGGCTACCGAGGAGAAGCCGGTTCAGGAACCGGAACTCTCAGCGGAGCCCGCAGGCGAGCAGCATGATCGTCTGGCCGAACCTGTCGTCGAAGCCGAGCCTGCCGAGCAGCCTCCCTCTGACAACCGTCCCGGACGTGCCGCCCGCATGCGCGCGGCTGCTTCTCGCTCGAGAGGCTCGGAAGGGCGCAAGCAGGCGGGGAAGAAGCAGACCGAGAAGGGTGAGCGCTCGGACGGCGAGGTGCCTGCCCAGGCCGCCGCGCCAACCGAGGAGCAGAAGCCCGCTGCGAAGCCGAAGCGCAAGCCCGCGAGGGCGAAGGCCCCCAAGGCCGAGCAGCCGGTCGCCGAGGCTACGGCGACGCAGGAGGAGCCCGTCGGGGAAGCGCCGAAGCGGGAGTCCGAAGCGCCCGCGAAGCGCGCACCGAAGCGTCCGGCCAAAGCGACTGCGAAGGCTGTCGCCGAAGGCGCCGCTGCCCCGTCCGACCCCGAGGCATTCATCCGCCAGACCGTGGCCGCCGCCGAGCCGGAGGGGGATCGCGCTGTCCGTGCTGGGCAAGCGCGTGCGCGGCAAGTTCCGCACGTTCAAGCTGCGCGATCTGGGCTACGCGCAGTTCAGGCCCTATCTCGGCGACCTGGACGGAATCAAGGTGGAGCAGCGCGACGGCCAATCCTACGCCCGCCTCGACCGATAGGCGCGAATCGCCCGCGAGGGGTTTCTCGTGCGGTGCCGCAGGGAGCCGCCCGATTACGGCTCGTGGTCTGCGCTCGGGGCGTCGAGCGGAATACCGCGCCCTCGTGCAGAGGCGCGCATAAGTCGAGGACTTGGACTCCCTGCCCGATGCCGTGCGAACTCGCGGGCGCGGAAATGGACGAACGCGGCGGCGCATCCCGGCTCGTGACGGTCGGGCAACAACCGTTCGTTGAAGTCGTGAGGCGGCGTTTTCGGGTTCTTCTCCCATGATATCCTTGTAGCGTGAAAGCTGACGAGGTAGGAGAGGCATGAAGAAGATAGTCATGGTTATCGTCGCCGTCGCGCTGATCGCGGCCGGTGTGTTCGGAACGCTCGCCGTGCAGCGCACGTTCGAGCCCAGCATCTCGCTGTCGTCCACGTCCATCCAGGAGCAGCTGTCCGATTGCAGCGAGCTTGCCACGGCCAAGCTGGACTACCGCGGCCTCGTGCGCTACGAGAACGGCGACATCGACTTCATCACGAAGAAGGCCTTCACCATGGTCTACGATGCCGAGGTGCGCGCAGGCGTGGATCTGGCGCAGGCCCGCGTCGAGGTCAGCGGCAACGCCATCACGGTGAGCCTGCCGGCGCCGCAGCTTCTGGGCATCGAGATCGACCCGAACTCCCTCGAGTTCTACGATTCATCGTTCGCGCTGTTCAACTGGGAGAACAAGCAAGACACGGCCGAGGCGCTGAAGGTGGCGCAGCAAGATGCCGAGGGCAAGGTGAACCAGGCCAACATGCTGGAGCAAGCCAAGGCTCAGGCGCATACGCTGGTCGAGAACCTGTTGAAGCCCTTCACCGTCGGCGACAACGCCTATACGGTGACGGTGGTCGACCAATAGCAACGCGTGCAAGAAGAAGGGCGGCCCTGGAGCCGCCCTTCTTCTTGCAGAGGAACCGTTCCCCTTACGCCAGCTCGTTCTCGCTGAACGCATCCTCGCCGAACGTGATCTCCTTGCCGGCTTTGCGCCACTCGCGGTACTCCGACGTGGCGGTGAACAGCACGTCGGACGACGAGTTGAGCGCCGTCTCGCACGAATCCTGAACCACGCCGATGATGAAGCCGATGGCCACCACCTGCATGGCCACGTCGTTGCCGATGCCGAACAGCGAACATGCCAGCGGGATGAGCAGCAGCGACCCTCCTGCCACGCCCGACGCGCCGCAGGCGGACACCGCTGCCAGCGCGCTGAGGATGACGGCGGTGGGCAGATCGATGGACACGCCCATGGTGTGGGCGGCCGCCATGGCCATGACCGAGATGGTCACCGCAGCGCCCGCCATGTTTATGGTGGCTCCCAGCGGGATGGACACTGAGTAGTTGTCCTTGTCCAGCCCCAGCTTGCGGCACAGCTCCATGTTCACCGGGATGTTCGCCGCCGAGCTGCGCGTGAAGAACGCCGTGATGCCGCTGTCCTTCAGGCAGCGCAGCACGAGGGGGTAGGGGTTCTTGCGGATGCCCCAGAACACCAGCAGCGGGTTCGTGACGAACGCGATGAACAGCATGCAGCCCACCAGCACCAGCAGAAGCTGGCCGTACTCGGTGAATATCTCCAGGCCGTTCGCGCTCACCGTGGTGTACACGAGGCCCAAGATGCCGAAGGGCGCCAGCGAGATCACCCAGCGCACCACCTGCGACACGGCGTCGGACACGCTGGCGAACACGTCCTCGTGCTCTGCGACGCGGCGCGCAGCGCGATGCCCAGCACCACGGCCCAAGCCAGGATGCCGATGTAGTTCGCGTTCATAAGCGCGTCCACCGGGTTCGACACCACGTTCATCACGAGCGCGCCCAGCACCTCCCCGATGCCCGACGGCGAGTCGTCTGGCGCCGCCGGAGCGCTCAGCGTGAGCTCGGATGGGGAACAGGAAGCTGGCCACCACGGCCACGAGCGCCGCGACGAACGTGCTCACCACGTACAGGAGCACGACGGTTTTCATCGATCCGGCGGCACGAGCGTTCGCAAGCGCGCTGATAACCAGGAAGAACACCAGAATCGGCGCGACGCCTTTCAGCGCCGACACGAACAGCGTGCCCAGCAGCTCGACGACCTCGATGTTCGGCACCGCCACGCCCAGCACGCCGCCGATCACCAGTCCGATGACGATGCGCTTCACCAGGCTGACCGAGTTCCACGCCTGGACGACCTTCTTGATTCCCATGATGCGTTCCTTTCCCGTTGAGTCGCATCATAGTAGCAGAAAGAGGGCGCGCGCACGAAAAGCGTTCGGACGACGGTTTTCTTTCCCGCCGTTTTTGGTATCATGGTCGCTGCGCGCTTTCGGGCGCGATGCAACGCGTGCGGGCGTGGCGGAATTGGCAGACGCGCCAGATTTAGGTTCTGGTGGGGAAACTCGTGAAGGTTCAAGTCCTTTCGCCCGCACCATCAAGATACGTCGCGGCGCGCTTCGACCAATGCGGGAAGCGAAGGCTGCGCATCCGTTCCCCATGCACGCTTTTGTCAAGCTAAACGCATCGTTGGACCCGCATACGCTTGACAAAAGCGTGCATGAGCAGAAAAAGGCTCGCAGCTTCGGCGTTCGGGCGAGCTAGGCGAAGAACTTTCCCAACAGAAAGCCTATGACTACGCTGAGGGCGGCGAACAAAGCGGCGGTGCCCACGAGGCGCGTTTCGCGACGCTCGCGGCGCTTGCGCTCCTCTTCCTCCTGTTTGAGCATGGGAAAGTAGGAGTAGCCGTCCGACGTGATGGTGACCACGGTGCCGCGGCGGTCGTCGATTTTCTGCATGAGCGCGCCGTGCGCGATGAGCTCTACCTGCAGGTCGTCGTCGGGGCGATAGGGGAAGGCGCAGTGATACACGAGGTCGCCGTCGACGGTGCACGTTGCGCGCTCGTAGTCCAGCAAGCGCGCCAGCTCGCGTTCCTGCAATATGTTGAGATCGATGGTGGGCATGGAAGCCTCCGGCTGCTGCGTTCGGGTGCGTTCGCTTCGGCTTCATGATACCGTGATCGGGCGATAGCGGGAGGGCAAAATCGATTGTAACCTTCGAGATTCGGGTAAGAGGCGTCTTCCTTGCCGTCCAATGGCGCTACGCTTCCGTTCGACGGTGAGCTTGCCAGAATCGCCCGACTCGATCCGGAAGGGGTAGGCGATCAGTTCCAGGCCCAGCAACAGCACGTGGTGCTCGATGTTCGCGAACGGGCTGATGATAAGCAGCACGGCCAGCACCATCTCGAACACGGTGAATGCCAGCTTCAACGCGAAGGGCCTCCTTCCCTTGAGCGCGTGCACCACCTCGTCGATCTCGTCGGCGGCCTTGTACAGGCCCAGGAGGCCCCACATCACGCCGACGAAGCTGATGGAGGCATGTCCCTGCACGAGGATGACGCCGCCGAGCACGCACATGACCACGGCCCGTCCCAGCACGGCCGGCTCCTCGGCGAGGCGGCGCGCGTCGGCTCGCGCGCCGCTCGCGTGCGCAACCGCGTACACGAGGCCCGCCGCGCCCGATACCGCCATGAGGCCTCCCAGCAGATACGGCAGCGCGTCGGTGACGGTGTCGGGGATCAGCAGGCAGCACATCCCCAAAAGCGGCAGGAGCAGCAGCGAGACCACCGACACCTGCTCGCTGCGGCTGCGGGATTTGATGGCTTTGAGGGTGCGGTCCTGGGGCATAAGGGGCTCCTTGCGTCCTTGTCGAAAGTCGTCTCATGGTAGCATGACTTTCGATGCTGGCGGAATTTTCAACGGGCGGTTCTCCGGTTTCGTTTCCGTTGCACCCTGGTTGCGTCCCGGTTTCGTCGGTTCTTCGTGAACCTGCCTCATCTTTACTTCCCGGCTGGGCGCATATGTGCGATAATTCCGTCTCGGTGTGCTTGGCTTGCTTTGCAGGTCGTAACGCATCGCTGCAAGGGAAGGCCAAGGCAGTCGCACCGAACGATGCCGCAAGGCGACATATGAATGATGGAGGATAGTTACGTGGAAACAAAAGTTGAGGCATTGGAAGATAACCGCACGAAAGTGACCGTTACCGTCGATGCCGCGGACATCGATGCCCGCATCAAGAAGACCTACAAGGACTTCGCCAACAAGTACAACTTCCCCGGGTTCCGCAAGGGCAAGGCCCCGCGCCCGATCATCGACAACGCCCTGGGCGCGAAGCCGTGCGCGCGACGGTCACCGACGACGTGGTCAACGGCACCTATCCTCTCGCCATCGACGATTGCGACCTGTACCCCATCGCCAAGCCTGAATTCGACGAGACGGACCTCGTCGAGGCCGGCAAGCCCTACACCTTCTCGTTCACCGTCACGGTGAAGCCCGAGATCGAGATCTCCAGCTACGAGCCCGTCGAGATCGAGCTGCCCGCCGAAGGCACGACCGACGCCGAGATCGACGAGCAGATCGACGCCCTGCGCGAGCACTACTACTCGTTCGAGGACGCTTCCGCCGCCACGAAGGTGAAGGAAGACAGCTATATCGACCTGGCCATGAAGGCCACCGACGACAAGGGCGAGGAGATTCCGTCGCTCACGACCGAGAACCGTCCCTACGGCTTGGGCGCGAACCTGTTCCCGGCCGAGTTCGACGAGCAGCTGGTGGGCCTGAAGAAGGGCCAGACCGCTACGTTCACGCTGGACATGCCCGCCGATCCGCCCATCATGCTGTCCGCGCTGGCCGGCAAGACCGAGAAGATTAACTTCGAGGTCGAGGTCAAGGTCGTCAAGAAGAAGATCGTTCCCGAGGTCAACGACGAGTGGGCCAAGGAGCAGATGGGCTTCGAAAGCGTCGAGGACCTGCGTGCGCGCATCGCCGAGTCCGTCACCAGCCAGAAGGCCGACATGATGCCGCGCCTGAAGGAGAACGCCTGCCTGTACGCGCTCGCCGAGCGCGTGGAGGGCGACGTCCCCGAGGCCATGCTGGAGGACGCGGAGGCCAGCTTGATCCAGGACTTCTTCCAGCAGCTGCAGAGCCAGGGCATGACCTTCGACGTGTACCTCGCCCAGCAAGGCATCACGCCCGACCAGTTCAAGGAGGACGTGAAGAAGCAGGCCGAGGACATGTCCAAGCAGGATCTCGCGCTTGACGCGTGGGCCCGCCACTTCGGCATGGAGGCTACGGCCGAGGAGGTCACCGAGGAGTTCGTGAAGAGCGGCGTCGAGGATCCCGCGGCTCTGGAGGCCGAGTGGCGCTCGAACGGCCAGCTGCACATGGTGCGCCAGGGCGTGATCCGCACGAAGGCCGTGAAGGACATCATGGACAAGGCCGTCGTGACCGAGCTCGACCTCTCGAAGAAGAAGGACGAGGAAAAGAAGCCGGCCAAGAAGGCTGCGGCCAAGAAGACGGCCAAGAAGGACGAGGCCGCAGGCGACGAGCCCGCGAAGAAGCCCGCCAAGAAGGCCGCTCCGAAGAAGGCTGCGAAGAAGGACGAGGACGTCGAGGCCAAGGCCGACGACGCAGAATAGCACCGTGAGCACATCGAGCCGTCCGGCCGCGCATCCGCGCGTCGTCGGGCGGCTCGAGGTAACGAAACGGTACCCCGGCCTTGCACAGCGCAGCGATAAACCTCACTATGGCATAAACGCAAGCAGGCCGCCGAGCGGCCGCAAGAGACAAGCGAGGCAACCTTATGAGCTTTGATCCCAAATCAGCACTGATTCCCTACGTTATCGAGCAGTCCCCGCGCGGCGAGCGCAGCTACGACATCTACTCCCGCCTGCTCAACGATCGCGTTATCTTCCTGGGCGAGCAGATCGACGACAACGTGGCCAACTCTGTGGTGGCGCAGCTGCTGCACCTCGAGAGCGCCGATCCGGACAAGGACATCTCCCTGTACATCAACTCGCCGGGCGGCTCGGTGACCGCGGGTCTTGCCATCCTTGACACGATGGACTTCATCAAGTGCGATGTGTCCACCATCTGCCTGGGCGAGTGCGCCTCTATGGCCGCCGTGCTGCTGTCCAACGGCGCCAAGGGCAAGCGCCTGTGCCTGCCGAACTCCATGGTGCTCATCCACCAGCCGTCCGGCGGCGCGCAGGGCCAGCAGACCGAGATCGCCATCGTGGCCGACTTTATGCTGAAGACCCGCAACCGCCTGAACAAGATCCTCGCGGACAACACGGGCCAGACGCTGGAGACCATCCAGAACGACACCGAGCGCGACAACTACATGACCGCCGAAGAGGCCGTCGCCTACGGCCTGGTCGACCGCATCACCACCTCGCGCGCGGTTGCGCCGAGCACCGACGAGTAGAGAAGCGAACAGGATACATGAACGACAGACGCGACGACGAATTCGAAGGCCGAGACGCCGATATCGCCTGCGCCTTCTGCGGCAAGCAGCCGCATCAGGTGGCGGCCATGATATCGGGGCCGAACGGCATCTACATCTGCGACGAGTGCATCTCCGTGTGCGCCGATGCCATGATGCGCGACCTGGGGCTGAGCGTTCCGGGCCACGACGAGGCAGCAATGGCGGAGGGCTTCTCCCACGCCGAGGAGGGCCGTCACGCGCGGGTGGGCGACGGGGTCGTGACGGCTTCGGTCGCCGATCCGGCGCCGGAGGACGTGCTGGCCGACCTGCCCACGCCCCACGAGCTGTACGCCGAGCTCTCCGAGCACGTGGTGGGTCAGGAGCAGGCGAAGCGCGCGCTGTCGGTGGCGGTGTACAACCACTACAAGCGCATCAGCCTGGGCGCGGACGCCGTAGACGGCGACGTGGAGCTGGCGAAGAGCAACATCATGCTTCTGGGTCCCACGGGCTCGGGCAAGACGCTGCTTGCGCAGACGCTGGCCCGCACGTTGCGCGTGCCGTTCGCCATCGCCGACGCCACCACCCTCACCGAGGCGGGCTACGTGGGCGAGGATGTGGAGAACATCCTGCTCAAGCTCATGACCGCGGCCGACTTCGATATCCCGCGCGCCGAGATCGGCATCATCTACATCGACGAGATCGACAAGGTGGCCCGCAAGGCCGAGAACCTGTCCATCACGCGCGACGTGTCGGGCGAGGGCGTGCAGCAGGCGCTGCTGAAGATCGTGGAGGGCACGGAGGCCAGCGTGCCGCCGCAGGGCGGCCGCAAGCACCCGCAGCAGGAGCTCATCCATATCGACACCACGAACATCCTGTTCATCCTGGGCGGCGCGTTTGTCGGGCTTGCCGACATCATCGCCGACCGCGTGGGCAAGAAGGGCCTGGGCTTCAACGCCGAGCTGCCCGAGAGCAAGAAGCACGCCGAGGCCGAGCTTTTGGCGCGCGTGCTGCCGGAGGATCTGAACAAGTACGGCATGATCCCCGAGTTCGTGGGGCGCATCCCCGTGGTGACGTCGCTCAACGAGCTTTCCGAGGAAGATCTCGTGCGCATCCTCACCGAGCCGAAGAACGCTCTGGTGAAGCAGTACACCAAGATGTTCGAGTTCGAGGATTCCGTGCTGACGTTCGAGCCGGAAGCCTTGAAAGCCATCGCTCACGAAGCGGTGGAGCACGGCACGGGCGCCCGCGGTCTGCGCTCCATCTGCGAGCGCGTGCTGCAGGACGTGATGTACGACCTGCCCGAGCAGAAAGGCCCGTCGACGGTGACCATCCGTGCGACGGACATCACGGGGGAGACAAAGCCCGACATCGAGCCGACGGACGGGGCGGAAGCTCTTCCGGCGGGCGATGCGGCAAGCCTGCAAAGCGCGTAGCGCGGGCGCAGGATACGGTAAACGAGCGGGCGGATCGCGGACGAGCGGCGCGCCCGCTTTTCGGTTTGAGAGACTTTGAGGACGAAAGAGCAGATCATGGCCGATAACACGAACGACAAGAGCGGCAAGAAGATCGACTACGACTTCGCCGCCCACGAGCGCCCGCTTTTCGACGCGTGGATGGACGCGGGCTACTTCCAGCGCACGCCCGAGCTGGGCGCGGGCACGGGGCAGCCCTACACCATCGTCATCCCGCCGCCGAACATCACGGGCGTGCTGCACATGGGCCACGCCCTCAACGACACCATCCAGGACACGTGCATCCGCCGCGCCCGCATGCAGGGCCGTCCCACGCGCTGGATCCTCGGCACCGACCACGCCGGCATCTCCACGCAGACCAAGGTGGACAAGAAGCTGGCCGACCAGGGCATCAGCCGTTTGGAAATCGGCCGCGAGGCGTTCATCGAGGCGTGCTACGACTGGTACAAGGAGTACGGCACCACCATCGTGAACCAGATCAAGGGCATGGGCTGCTCGTGCGACTACGCCGACGAGCACTTCACGCTGGAGCCGGCCTACGTGAAGGCCGTGCGCAAGCTGTTCGTGGACTGGTACCACGACGACCTCATCTACAAGGGCAAGCGCATCGTGAACTGGTGCCCCACTGCACGACGTCCATCTCCGACGACGAGGCCGAGTACGTGGACGAGGCGGGGCACCTGTGGTACCTGCGCTACCCGCTGACCGAGCCCGAGGACGGCCTGGAGTACCTCGTGGTGGCCACGACGCGCCCCGAGACGATGCTCGGCGACACGGGCGTGGCGGTGAACCCGAAGGACGAGCGCTTCAAGCACCTCGTGGGCAAGACGGTGAAACTGCCGCTCGTCGACCGCGAGATCCCCATCTTCGCCGACTGGCACGTGGACAGGGAGTTCGGTACCGGCTGCGTGAAGACCACGCCCGCGCACGACCCGAACGACTGGGCGATGGGCGAGCGCAACGGCCTCGAGCGCATCAATATCTTCGACGAGACCGCGCACGTGGTGGACGGCTTCGGCGCGTTCAGCGGCATGGACCGCGACGAGGCCCGCGAAGCCGTCGTGGCCGCGTTCGACGAGCTGGGCTTGCTGGAGAAGGTGGAGGACCACGACCACTCCGTCATGACGTGCTACCGCTGCCACACGAAGCTCGAGCCCTGGGAGTCCGAGCAGTGGTTCGTGGCCGTGGACGGCCTCAAGCAGGACGCGGCGCGCGTGGTGGAGGACGGCTCCATCCAGTTCCACCCCGAGCGCTGGAAGCAGGTGTACCTCGACTGGCTGGACAACCTCAAGGACTGGTGCATCTCGCGCCAGCTGTGGTGGGGCCACCGCATCCCCATGTTCTACTGCGACGAGTGCGGCTGGGAGGACGCGTCGGTGGAGGACGTCGAGACGTGCCCCGTGTGCGGGAAGCCCGTGCGCCAGGACGAGGACGTGCTGGACACGTGGTTCTCGTCGCAGCTGTGGCCGTTCGCCACGATGGGCTGGACCGAGGAGGGCATGGACGCGCCGCAGATGAAGCAGGCGTATCCCACCCAGGTGCTGTCCACGGCTCGCGACATCATGGGCTTGTGGGTGGCGCGCATGGTGATGGCATCCATGTACTGCACCGATCGCATCCCGTTCGAGCACGTCATCATCCATCCCACGGTGATGGCCGCCGACGGCAAGCCCATGTCGAAGAGCCGCGGCAACGGCGTGGACCCGCTGCGCCTCATGGAGGACTACGGAGCCGACGGCATGCGCTTCGGCCTGCTCATGCAGGTGACGGGTGCGCAGGACCTCAAGTTCAACGAGGCGAAGCTGGAAAGCTCGCGCAATTTCGCGAACAAGATCCGCAACGCGGCGCGCTTCGTGACGATGAACCTCGACGACTACGTGCCGGGCGCGCCCGAGCCCGTGACGCCGGCCGACCGTTGGATATTCTCGCGCCTGGCGGGGCTCGTGGCCCGCGTCGACGAGGCGTACGGGAACTTCGAGTTCGGCGAGATCACGCGCGAGCTGTTCTCGTTCTTCTGGAACGAGTTCTGCGACTGGTACATCGAGTTTTCGAAGGCGCGCCTGAACGGCTCGCCTGAGGATCGCGCGGCGTGCCAGCGTAACCTCGTGTTCGTGCTCGACCAGGCGCTGCGCCTGCTGCACCCCATCATGCCGTTCGTGACGGAAGAGATCTATCAGCAGCTGCCTATCGACCGCACGGAGGCGCCGTACCTCATCGTGGCCGCATGGCCCGATGCCGATGCGCTGGCGCAGTACGTGGACGCGGATGCCGAGCGTGCCATCGACATGGTGTGCGAGACGGTATCGGCCATCCGCAGCACGCGCGCCCGCTACGGCATCTCGCCGAAGACGCAGCTGGCCGTGGCCGTGAAAGCGGGGGAGGACGACATCGCGCGCTTGGAGGCGCAGCGCGGGCTGATCGAGGGCATGGGCAATGTGGCCTCGCTTCAGATGGCCGCCGACGTGGAGAAGCCGGCCGAGTCCAGCGTGACGCTGGCGCCGGGCCTCGAGGTGTACATCGTGCTGTCGGGCCTGGTGGACTTTGAAGCCGAGCGCGCCCGCCTGGAGAAGGAGCGCGTGAAGCTGGCCGCCGACGCCGCGAAGCTGGGCAAGAAGCTGTCGAACCCGGGCTTTTTGGCGAAGGCCGCGCCCGAGATCGTGGAGAAGGATCGCGCCAAGCATGCCGAGATGACCGACAAGCTGGCTCGCGTGGAAGCGCAGCTGGCGGAGCTGGGGTAGCCTGTGTTCCCGTACGCGAGCATCCATCCTGAGGTTGCGAGCGCCGCGACCGACCTGCTGAGATTCGATTATTACCGGTTGGTCGATCCGCGCGACCACCGGGTGTTCGCGTACGACCGCGATGGGGATCGTCTGATCGAGGTCGACGGTCCCTGCTACCAGCTGTGGAACCAGGACGATCCGTGTCTCAACTGCTCGTCGCGCGCTTGCCTGACGATGCAGGACGCCGTGTTCAAGATCGAGTACCTCGACGGTCGCGTGCTTCACGTGACCAGCGTGCCGATGGACATAGAGGGCGCCGAGCTTGTGCTCGAGCTGATCAAGGATGTGACGGACAGCCTGCTGGTGGCCGACATCGAGGTGCGCGACAACATCGAGATCACCCAAATGATCACGAAGTTCAACGAACTCGCCGTGCGCGACGGGTTCACGAAGCTGTACAACAAGACCTTCATCAACAACGAGCTGGAATCTCTCGTTCAGGCTGCACGTGGCGGATCGCCGGCGGGAGAGGCCGCCGTGGTTCTGCTCGACATCGATGGATTCAAGCAGATCAACGATACGTACGGGCATATTGCCGGCGACGACGCCTTGCAGTACTTCGCGAGCAAGATGCGCAGTTTCTCACGCTCTTTCGACGGGTGGGTCGGACGTTTCGGCGGCGATGAGTTCGTGCTGTGCGCGCCGAAAGGACTTTCGGAAGGCGATCTGGAGCGTCTGTTCGCTGAGATCGACGCGATCGAGCGCCATGCGTTCCAGGCTGAGGCGGGGTCGTTCTCGCTTGCGGCAAGTTGCGGCGTGTGCTTCGTGCGGCCGGATGACACCGTTCGCTCGCTGCTGGATCGCGCTGACGTTGCCATGTACCGGGCGAAGGAAAGCGGCCGAAGGTGGGTTGAGCGCTAGGGCGTGCGGAGCGCCGTCGAGGTGCGCGGTTGATTTTGCGATCCGGCGTTCGGCCATCGAGCCACTTGTCGAAGGAACCCGTGCGATTCGTCGTTCTGGACGAAGCCGCCAGGGCTCCGCACGTTGCCATCCTGAGCGAAACGACCGCAGGACGGTGCCATCATGGAGGCGATCAACGAGCGCTTCAAAGGTGGAAGCATCGCGGACTCATGTAGTCAGCTTTACTTGCGCCCCCTGTGCATCCCGAAGATGCACAGGGGGCGTTTTCGTGTTGCAGGGGCGACGGCTCTTTTGAATCGTATAGAAACCGCGTTGGATTTGTCGGTGAACCGCGTGTAATCCGCGTTGGATTCGTAGGTGCCGCGCGTGGAAACCGCGTTGGGGCGGCGTGGGAAAGGCGCTGGATTCAGGGGGAACCCGCGCTAGATCCCTGCCATCTGCGCGTGAGATCGCGTCGCTATCATTGAACGAGGAGGAATGCTGGACATAAAATAACGTGTGAGGTATATTATGGGGAACTGGGAAGTTGACCTGAGCCTGATAGCTCCATGGCTTAAGGAGCAGGATCAGGAGACGATCGTCGGTATGACGGCGGCGCTGAACGAGCTTCGCGATGTGGGCCCAGGACTGGGAAGGCCGCTTGTGGACACGGTGAAAGGTTCGTCGTTCAAGAACATGAAAGAGCTTAGACCTCCTTCTTCCGGCAGAAGCGAGATCAGGATATTGTTCGCGTTCGACCCGAAGCGGCGTGCGGTGACGCTGCTGGCGGGCGACAAATCGGCTGGCGGAACCCGCGAGCGATGGAATCGTTGGTATGCGCGGGCTATTCCGAGAGCCGATAGGCTTTACCGACAGCATTTGAGCGAGTTGGAGGATGAGAAATGAAGAAGAGCCTTTCCATCGAAGAATTTCTTGAAACGCGTCCTGACATCACTCCTGAAATGTTGGAGGAAGGCCGTCTTCTCGTCGAGGCGAAGATCAAGGGCTATGAGCTGCAGCAGGCGCGCAAGGCGTGCGGCATGACGCAGAAGGAGGTCGCCGCCAAGATGGGCGTCAGCCAGAAGCGCATCTCCGACCTGGAGAACGGCAGCATCGACGTCATGCAGGTGGAGACGCTGCGGCGCTACATCACCAGCCTGGGCGGCACCCTCGAGATCACGGCCAAACTTCCCGGTGTCTCGTTAGAGCTTCAGGGTCTGGGTACCGATCATCCGCTCTTCAAGCAAGAGGCGTGCGCCTTGGCGGCGGACTGACGGAGGGGATCGTCTCGACCAGCGACGGAGCCTCGCGATTCCGTTGCGCTGCGGGACGGCGTTGGTATGGCAATGCCGCTCGTTGCGGATTTATCGTCATTCGTTACCTTTTTGTTGTGTTTATACAACATGTAGGTATAATAAAGACCGCGACGAACGAACCGCTGATCGAAATGGTCAGGTATTTGGGTCGACGCGGGGAATACCCTCGAAGAACTCGGAAAGCGTCATGTCGAACCCGTTCGCGATTTTCGCGAGGTTCTGCAGGGTGACGTTGCGCTGCCCGACCTCGATGGAGGCCAGATAGGTGCGGTCCATGCCGATTTTGTTGGCGAACCGCTCTTGGCTGACATCGTGGACGGCTCGCAGATCCTTGATGCGCAGACCGACTTTTATTTGAAGTATGTTTCGCATCGTCGCAGCGTATCGTGGATGTTGTGTATATAACAACGGACTATATACAACATTGCATGATCGTTAAGGGAGGGAAGGGCGCTCGTCGCCTTTTTCTTTCGCCGTGATTGTTGTATTTGAGCAACAAATACGGGAGTCGCAAGGCTCGTTACATATCTTGAGAAGGCGAAATCGTCGCAAAGCGCGTTCCGTCGATCGACAAGAGGATGAATAGATGCGCAGCCGGCTCTGCATGAGCGGCCGTTGCCTGAGGGCGGCGGCGGGGCGCAGCTATTCATCCTCTTTTCTTTTGACGGAGCGGTTCGACATGTGCGAGGGAAAGGAGCAGGCATGTGGTACGTGGCGCAAGTGCAAGCGGGTCGTGAGTCCTCGACGCTCGAGATGTGCCGCCGTTTGGTACCGCCCTCCGTCATGGAGGACTGCTTCATGCCCGAATACGAGGTCATGTGGAAGATCCGCGGCGAATGGCGCCTGGTGAAGCGGCTGCTGTTCCCGGGGTACCTGTTCTTCGTGACCGATGACCCCGAGGCTCTCAATAGGGAGCTGTCGCGCGTGCCCATGCCCATTCGTCTGCTGGGCAACGAGGAGAACTCGTTCTTCCCGCTCACTGGTAAGGAACGCGACTGGTTCCTGTCGTTCATGGACGGCAACCATACCGTGCGCATGAGCGAGGGCTACATAAGCGGTGACAAGATCACCGTCACGCGCGGTCCGCTCATGGGCTTCGAGGGCGACATCCGCAAGATCGACCGCCACAAGCGTCGCGCCTACATCGACGTCAGCCTGTTCGGTCGTACCGTCCCCGCCAGCGTCGGTCTGGAAATCGTGAGGAAGTCCGCATGAGGCTGAATCGGCTCGACGGGGGGGGGTGCTGACCGCAAGGGTCGTGTGCTGGTGGTTGAAACTCAAACGACAACAGAAGATTTACTCGAAGGCGGCACGCTAGCGGCGGAAGCCGGGGAAAGCGCGTTCGCTGTTTCTGAGGAGGAGCACGTCGCTGAGACCGCCGGGAACGGTCTGGTCTACCGCTTTGTTAAACGCGCTTTCGATATAGCGTTCTCGCTGTGCGTGGTCGTTGTTGGCTTGGCGCCGATCGCGCTGCTCTTACTGATCATTCGCCTCGAATCCCCCGGTTCGCCGATATACCGCCAAGAGCGCATCGGCTATCGCGGCCAACCGTTACGCATCTTCAAGCTGCGCACCATGGTGGCCGACTCCGACGATGTCGAGAAGCATCTGAGCCCTGAGCAGCTGGCGCAGTGGAGAAGCGAGCGCAAGGTGGAGGACGATCCCCGCGTCACGCGAGTCGGGCGCTTCCTGCGCAAGACCTCGCTTGACGAGCTGCCTCAATTCCTCAACGTGCTTGCTGGCTCTATGAGCATCGTGGGCCCGCGTCCCGTGGTGGCCGACGAGCTGCCTGCGTACGGTACGGATGTGGACGCTTTCCTGAGCATGAAGCCCGGCATCACCGGCTGGTGGCAGGTTCAAGCAAGAAACGATGCAACCTACGAAGACGGCAGTCGCCAACAACTTGAGCTGTACTACGTGCGGAACGCGAATCTCAAACTGGACGTGGTTGTATTTCTCGAAACATTCAAATCCATCATCAACAAGACGGGGGTATGAGCGTTGTCTTCTGAAGTGGAGTCTTTACGCGACGATAAGACGCGCGCCTTCGAAGTGCGAAAGTTCTGCTCCATACACGCCGGCGCTGACGAGCATCTGATCGAGTTTTGGGAATTCGGCGAGGCCGACGCCCCACTCGTGAGCATCATCATTCCTCTTTACAACTGCGAGCGATATCTGGCTGAAACATTGGATTCGATCGTATCTCAAAGCCTGTCTTCCTGGGAGGCGATTCTGGTTGACGACTGCAGTTCGGATGGATCGCTTGAGATAGCCCTTCAGTTTTCGGAGCGGGATCATCGTTTCGTCGTATTGAGAAACGATTGCAACAGGGGAGCGGCTTTTTCTAGGAACAGGGCTTTAGCGGCTGCGTGCGGCAGGTTTATTGCCTATTTGGATTCCGACGACTACTGGAAGAAAGAGAAGTTGGAGAGGCAGATCACCTTCATGACCGAGAACCGTTTCGGAGCATGCATGACGTCGTACGAGACGGTGAACGAAGACGGAAGCTTTCGCAACATCGTTCATATCGATGAGCGTCTCGACTATAAAAAATTTCTGAAAAAACCTCCCACCTGCTCGCACACGATCATGTTCGATACCGAGCTCGTCGATAAAAAAGCTCTCGTCATGCCGGATATACGAAAAAGGCAGGATGCCGCAACGTGGCTCCAGGTTATAAAGCTGTACGGATGTCTTCATGGGTTCGATGAAGTGTTGGCGGCGAATAGGAAGCGAAGCGATTCGCTCAGCGCGAATAAGGTTTCGGCAGTGAAGGGAACATGGTTCCTGTATACGGAGATTGAAGGTTTGAGCAAGCCATATGCAGGCTACTGCCTGTTTTGGCAGATGTTTCATGCAGTTCTGAAGAGAATAGGAAAACGGTAAAGTGAGCGTGTACCAAGATTTGGTCGAGCGGAAGACGAAGCTATCCCTTATCGGACTGGGATATGTTGGCATGCCGATAGCGGTTGAGTTCGCTAAGCATATCGAAGTTGTCGGATTCGATGTCAACGAAGAGAAAATCCGCTTGTACCGAAAGGGGGTCGATCCGACGAAAGAAGTAGGCGACGAGGCGATCAGCTCCACAGGCGTCGACTTCACGTCGAATCCCGAACGTTTACGGGAAGCGCGTTTTCATATAGTTGCTGTTCCTACTCCGATCAATCAGGACAAGACCCCCGATCTGTCGCCGGTTGTTGGGGCGTCGACCATGCTTGGCCGTCACCTTGAATGGGGTTCGATCGTGGTTTTCGAATCTACCGTCTATCCTGGGGTCACGGAGGACGTATGCGTTCCTATCCTTGAGAGGGAATCCGGATTGCGGTGCGGCGTTGATTTCAAAGTGGGTTACAGTCCTGAGCGAATCAACCCCGGGGACAAAGTCCATACCTTGACCACTATCCGAAAAATCGTTTCGGGCATGGATGATGAGTCCCTTGAAGAAATCAAACGCGTGTACGACATCGTGATAGAGGCAGGCACCTATCCGGTCTCCTCGATCAAAACAGCTGAAGCAATTAAGGTAGTGGAGAACTCCCAGCGCGATATCAATATTGCCTTCATGAACGAGCTTGCCATGGTCTTCGACCGCATGGGTATCGATACGAGCGAAGTCGTGGAGGGCATGAACACGAAGTGGAATGCGCTCGGCTTTAAACCAGGACTGGTTGGTGGGCATTGCATCGGCGTTGATCCGTATTACTTTACCTACGAGGCCGAGAAGCTCGGTTACCACTCTCAGATCATTCTTTCGGGCAGAAGAGTGAACGATGCCATGGGAGGGTTTGTTGCCGAGACGGCCATCAGGGAGATGGTGCGAGTTGGGCTTGCTCCCAAGTCCTCGAACGTGGTCGTCTTGGGCATTACCTTCAAAGAGAACTGTCCCGATGTTCGAAATTCCAAGGTGTACGACATTGTCATGAGGCTAAAGGAATATGGAGTCGAGCCGTCGGTGGTGGATCCTTGGGCTTCGGGAGACGAGGTGAAGCAGGTTTACGGCATGCAGCTACGCGAGTCGGGTGATATTGCGAACGCAGATTGCCTGATTGTCGCGGTTGCCCATGATGAGTTCAAAGAGCTGGGCTTCGAGCGTATTGATGCTTTCTTCGGAGACAAGCCCGACGAAAGCAAGGTGCTTTTGGATGTTAAAGGAATATTGGACGCGAAGCGCTTCTCGTCTTATGGAAGCTTTTGGCGGCTATGAGTTTGTTTACGGATTTGAACGAACCGGGCGTGGCTGGAGTGGATTACGGGAACAGGGTGCTTCTCGTGCAAGCGTTTCTTGCATTTGAGAATCGCCATGATGTTTTCAGTCGAAATGTCGATGGCATGCACTATTGGCATCTTCTGAGGAAGTGGCTGTTCGACTCGGTATGCAAGCAGGTTCGACGTTTCGAATTCGGTGGGCATCCTGATTTTCATGCGCAGTTTTCAAAGGCTAATATCGCAAGAAGCCTGCCTCGTCTCCTCATGCAGCTGGGTGAATCGCGGAGCGGTATCGAGACGGGGGTAAGGGAAGGCAAGAAGGTTGTCTTTTTAGGCAATTGGAAGAAAACCGCTGGTTCGAACGGCGTTTGCAACGTGTTCCTCGAGGATCTGGCTCGAGACCTTGCAGACGACTGCTCGATTCTGGAGCGTCCCCATAAGCTTGCCCATGTAAAAGACTCCCTTGAAGATCTTACGATATACACGGATATCCTAGAGGCTAGATGGCTTGTTGCTCTTGCAACAAGAAAGTGGGAGAAAGCGTCTCGTTGCGTTTTGTCCGACCTTGCGGAATTGGTGGGGCTGCTCGAGTGTGAATTCGATGTCGAGATTGATCGGGAGGCTCTGGCTAAAAGAACCTCTTACGTGGTGACTGGCTATTACGCGCTTTCGAAATCGTTTTGTGAAATCTTCTCAAGATGGCAACCTGAATGCGTCGTCGAGGTCGAGCATTACTCGGTGTTCTGTCTCGTCTGCAACGAAGTTCTTCATGAGCTGGGCATACCGGCCCACATTAAAGGATATCAGTATCTGCGGGATGCCATCGCCATGTCGGTGGAAGACCAGGAAATGATGAGCAGCGTGACGAAAATTCTCTATCCGGCCATAGCCAAACGCAACCAGACAACGGCCAGCCGGGTGGAACGAGCTATACGTCATGCCATCGAGGTGGCCTGGGGCAGAGGCAAGATGGAAACCATCGATGAAGTTTTCGGTTATACAATCAGTACCGGAAAGGGTAAGCCTACCAATTCTGAATTCATTGCGCTGATATCGGATAAAATACTCTTGGAATACAAAAAAATTTAAGACAAATTCATCAGAAACAACTTCCTAATTTCGGAAAAGTAAGGTATACTATTAGGAAAGGCATATGGAATCTGTTCGTCAGGAGAGGGAGGTTTTGATGAAGAAAATATTATTTGCAGCTTCAGAAGCAGTGCCGTTTATTAAAACAGGAGGACTGGCAGACGTAGTGGGCTCCCTGCCAAAATGCTTTGATAAAGAGTATTTTGATGTCAGGGTCATCATCCCCAAGTACCTTTGCATCAAACAGGAGTGGCGCGATAAGATGAAATACGTACACCACTTCTATATGGATTATCTGGGACAGAGCCGTTATGTCGGCATCATGCAGTATGTACATGAGGGTATAACCTTTTACTTTATTGATAATGAGAGCTATTTTAATGGCGCAAAGCCATACGGGGACTGGTACTGGGATCTGGAGAAGTTCTGCTTTTTCTGCCGGGCGGCCTTATCAGCGCTGCCTGTGATTGGATTCCAGCCCGATGTGGTACACTGCCATGACTGGCAGACAGGATTGATTCCTGTTCTTCTCAAGGATAAGTTCCGCGAGGGAGAGTTTTTCTGCAATATGAAGTCTGTAATTACCATCCACAACCTGAAGTTCCAGGGCGTGTGGGATGTAAAGACCATCAAGCGCTTTACCGAGCTGCCGGATTACTATTTCACGCCGGATAAGCTGGAGGCCTACAAGGACGGAAACCTGTTAAAAGGCGGTATCGTATTTGCAGATGCCATCACAACGGTCAGCAACACATATGCAGAGGAGATTAAGCTTCCATTTTATGGCGAGGGACTGGACGGCCTGATGCGTTCCAGGGCCGGAAGCCTCAGGGGAATTGTCAACGGCATTGACTACGATGAGTTTAATCCTGAGACAGATACGTACATTGCCCAGAACTATAATGCCAAGAATTTCCGAAAGGAAAAGATAAAGAACAAGAAGGCGCTCCAGCAGGAGTTAGGCCTTCCGGTGGACGAGAAGAAGTTCATGGTGGGCATTGTCTCCCGCCTTACGGATCAGAAGGGCTTTGACCTGATTCAGTGCGTCATGGATGAGCTGTGCAGCGACGATTTGCAGCTGGTGGTTCTGGGAACCGGTGAGGAGCGCTATGAGAACATGTTCCGCCACTATGACTGGAAGTACCATGACAGGGTATCTGCCCAGATTTACTATTCAGAGGCCATGTCCCATAAGATTTACGCTGCCTGCGATGCGTTCCTCATGCCTTCCCTGTTTGAACCTTGCGGCCTGAGCCAGCTGATGGCTCTGCGTTACGGCACGGTTCCCATTGTAAGGGAGACAGGCGGCCTTAAGGATACTGTGGAGCCTTATAACGAATACGAGAGCCAGGGCACAGGATTCTCCTTCGCCAATTACAATGCGCATGAGATGCTGGGAAGCGTGCGCTATGCCGAGTATATCTACGGCAGCAAGCGCCGGGAGTGGAATAAAATTATCGACAGGGCCATGGCCAAGGATTATTCCTGGTGGACCTCTGCCGCCAAATACCAGGAACTTTATGACTGGCTGATTGGATATTGACAACAGACCTGTAATGTCGGATAATATGCTGATGAACTAAGAAAGGTGTGATGCCCATATGGAGCCGTCGATGGTTTCAGAGATAACAGAAGACCGGGAATACATGGAGTGTGTAAAGGACATATTGTGCCATCCTGTATTCCAGTCCATGGACCAGTACATACAGCACGGGACTACCACATGTAAGACCCACTGTATACAGGTTTCATACCTTGGATATAAGCTGTGCAAACAGCTGGGAGGAAACTGGAGAAGCGCTGCTCGGGCAGGGCTTCTCCATGATTTGTTTTTATATGATTGGCATACTCATGCTAAGGAGACGGGCCAGTACTTTCATGGATTCACCCATCCCAAGGCAGCCCTGGTGAACGCGGACCGGTATTTCCGGCTGACCGGGGAGGAACGGATGATTATTCTGAGGCACATGTGGCCCCTGACCCTCGTACCTCCCACATCCAAGGCAGGATATGCAGTTACTTGTGCGGATAAATATTGCAGTACAGTGGAAACCACGGCCCGGTTTAAGCACTGGATTCGGATGTGCCTGTTTGCACAGCCGGCCAGACGGTAATCTTACGTTTTGCTGTAACCGTCCCGGAGCCCGTTTGAAAGGGGAAAGAATAATCCGATTATGAATGTATGGACACAGATGCTTGGCAATCAGCTTCTTATGAGTGCTGTTACAGGATGGGTGGTTGCCCAGTTCTTAAAGACTCTGATTGACTTTGCTTTGAATAAGAATTTTAACGCGGAGCGCCTGGTGGGGTCAGGCGGCATGCCCAGCTCCCACTCAGCCACGGTCTGCGGCCTGACCACAGCGGCCCTGCTTAAATACGGGCCGGGTCCTTTGAGTTTGCCGTGTCCTTCGTGCTCTCCATGATTGTCATGTATGATGCTATCGGAGTGAGGCGTGAGACCGGTAAACAGGCCAAGCTTTTGAATTCCATCCTTTCAGAAAATCCGCTTAAGCTCAATGCGGAGGTGCTTCAGGAGAAGCTTAAGGAGTATGTGGGACATACGCCTCTTCAGGTCATGGCTGGTGCGATTCTTGGAATTTTGCTGGCCCTGGGAATGAATCCTTACTTTTAGTGTGTTGGGGGATAGCGTCACATTAGACAGGAAGGACAGAAGATACAATGGATATTTATAGTTTCATCAACTGGTTTTTTATGTATAGTTTCCTTGGATATTTACTGGAATGTGTCGTTCTCAGTGTTGAATATAAGCGGCCTGTGGTGGACCGTGGCTTTGGCCATGGCCCCTTTTGCGTCATATATGGGTTCGGCGCCCTGGGCGCCTGCATGCTGCTACGGCCCGTTTCGGGCAGCCCCATGGAGCTCTACACGGCGTCCATGGCCATGGCTACTACCATGGAACTGGTCACAGCCAATATTATGGTCCGGCTGTTCGGTTCCTTCTGGTGGGACTACAGCCGCAAACCCTTTAATTACAAAGGAATGATCTGTCTGGAAAGCAGCCTCGGGTGGGGACTTTTGGGTCTGTTTTTCTTTTATTTTCTAGATATAAGGGTTCGTGCTGCCGTGTTCAGCCTGCCCGCCATGTAGGGCCCGTTTTGGCGGTAGGACTTACCATGTTCTATCTGGTGGATTTCATCCACTGTTTTCGCCTGCGCCTGGGCGGTATGGAAGAGGAAGATGCGCCGGCGGTGGGCCGGCTGAAGATATATTAATTGGATGAAAGGCTGCTGCAGGTGGCTGTTACCATTGGTCTACATGCAGCAGTCTTTTCGTCGTTCTGCCCCGCCCTGTTTTACGGCGGGTTGAATAAAGGAGAAAGACATGGATATGAGACATACTTGGGGAGGATATCAGGTCGTGCTGGCCTCGGCGTCTCCCAGACGGAAGGAACTGCTGGCACAGATTGGCCTGGAGCCTGAAATCAGGCCCAGCCGGATGGAGGAGGAGACCGGGGAGAAAAAGCCGGATAGGGTGGTTATGGAACTGTCCAGACAGAAGGCAGAGGATGTTGCGTCGGGATGTCCCGCGGGCACCATGGTGATTGGGGCTGATACGGTGGTTTCCGTGGGAAATGAGATACTGGGAAAGCCGGGAACCCCCATGAGGGCCTATGAGATGCTGGAGAAGATTCAGGGCAGGACCCACCAGGTATACACCGGTGTGACGGTGCTTCTGTGCCAGGGGGAGGACCGGTGCCACGGGATAACATTTGCGGAGCGCACGGATGTCCATGTGTACCCCATGACCTGCGGGGAAATGAAGGAATATGCCCAGTGCGGGGAACCCCTGATAAGGCGGGGGCTTACGGGATTCAGGGCAGGTTTGCCGCTTATATAAAAGGAATTGAAGGGGACTACGCCAACGTGGTGGGACTGCCGGTGGGACGTCTCTATCAGGAGATAAAAAGACTTTTGGAGGACAGGGAAGATGATTAAGCTGATAGTATCGGATGTGGATGGAACGCTTGTACCGGACGGTTCTCCGGATTTGGACCCGGAAGTATTTGACATCATTCTGAAGCTTCGTGAAAAGGGAATGCAGTTTGTGGTTGCCAGCGGGCG